>Ga0316628_100001287_pt1 | contig 17559 bp, 13 predicted proteins | sample OWC_Aug_M2_C1_D5_FD_207648 | JGI IMG/M metagenome (GOLD analysis project Ga0316628, IMG submission 207648) | Wetland soil microbial communities from Old Woman Creek delta, Ohio, United States - OWC_Aug_M2_C1_D5_C | ecosystem: Environmental > Terrestrial > Soil > Wetlands | place: USA: Ohio... | reverse complement strand
AAATCAACGATGACGCCTTAATCCCACCTTCCCGCAATACCGCTCCACCGGGCACCGGCTGCACCATGGGGACACCGGGACGCACAGGTTCTGGCCGAATGTGACCAGGAGATCGTTGTAGGTTTTCCAGTGCTTCCTGGGAAGCTTCCTGCGCAGCGCGAATTCGGTTTCCTCCGGCGAATCCGTTTTCACGTAACCCCAGAGGTTCGAGATCCTGTGGACATGAGTGTCGACGCAGATGCCGTAGTCGCCGTAGCCGACGGTGACGACCAGGTTGGCGGTCTTGCGGCCCACCCCGGGCAGCAGCAGCAGTTCGTCGATGGAGCGCGGAACGCGCCCGCCGTACCTGGAGAGCAGGATGCGGCAGGTTTCCCTGAGGTTTCTCGCCTTTGTGCGATAAAAGCCGACGGGATAGATCAGCTTTTCTATCCGGCCCGGCGTCAGCGCGGCGATGGAAGCGGGCGTCGGCGCGGCCGCCAGCAGGCGGCGCGAGGCCTGCTCGGTGACTGCATCTTTCGTGCGCAGCGAGAGGATGGTGCTGACCAGCGTTTCGAACGGCCGGTCCGCGGCATTGTCCGCGATGACACCGACGGCAGGGACCTTCCACTTCCGGATCTCCCGCCGTAGCGCTCGCAGTACCTTCTCCAGTATGGGGGTATTCATGCTTGCCACAGATTACACGAATTATATGATCGTGCAATTCGTGTAATTCGTGGCTGCTGTCCGGGAGCCGGGGAATGCGCAGAAATTTTGTATAATGAGGGTTTTTGCGAGGCGCTGAGATGGCGAAGAAGCCGCGCGACGACGACGATCTCACTTACAGCCAGGTACCCTATGGCCGGGCGCTGATCCGCTCGGGCGAATTCAAGATCAGCACGCCGTTCCAACCCTGCGGCGATCAGGCAGCCGCCATCGAGCGGCTCGTCGATGGCGTCGCGGACAGGGAGAAGCATCAGGTGCTGCTGGGGGTCACGGGCTCGGGCAAGACCTTCACGATGGCCAAGGTCGTGGAGAAGCTCCAGCGCCCGGCGCTGGTCCTGGCTCACAACAAGACCCTGGCCGCGCAGCTCTATCGGGAGTTCAAATCCTTTTTCCCCGGGAACGCGGTCGAGTATTTTGTCTCCTACTACGACTACTATCAGCCCGAGGCCTACATCGCGGCGACCGACACGTACATCGAAAAAGACGCCCTCATCAACGACGAGATCGACCAGCTGCGCCATTCCGCGACGCGGTCGCTTTTCGAGCGCCGGGACTGCGTCATCGTCGCGAGCGTCTCCTGCATTTACGGCCTGGGTTCCCCCGAAGCGTATTACGGGATGCTGCTCTTCCTGGAAAAAGGCCAGCACATCAAGCGGGACGATATCCTGAGGCGGCTGGTCGAAATGCAGTTCGCGCGCCAGGATTTCGGCCTGGAGCGGGGGTTCTTCCGGGCGCGCGGCGACGTCATCGAAGTCTTCCCGACATACGAGGATTATGCGATCCGCATCGAGATGTTCGGCGACGATATCGATTCGATCGCCCAGATCGATCCCGTCACGGGCCGCACACTCAAGAAGCACGAGCGGATGCCGATCTATCCGAAGTCCCACTACGTCCAGCCGCGAGATCAGCTGCTGCGTGCCATCGAGACCATCAAGGCCGAGCTGGAGGAATGGCGCACGACGCTGGAGAAGGAGGGGCGGCTGCTGGAAGCTCAGCGGGTCCACGAGCGCACGATGTTCGACCTGGAGATGATGAAGGAACTCGGCTACTGCCGGGGCATCGAAAATTACTCGCGCCATCTCACCGGGCGCAGCCCCGGGGAACCGCCGCCCACCCTCCTCGACTACCTGCCGCGCGACGCCCTGATCTTCGTGGATGAGAGCCACGCCACCATCCCGCAGGTACGCGGGATGTACTTCGGCGACCGCTCGCGGAAGGAGAACCTGGTGAAGTACGGTTTCCGGCTGCCGTCGGCACTGGACAACCGCCCGCTCAACTTCACCGAATTCGAACAGCGGGTCGACCAGGCGATCTACGTCTCCGCAACTCCGGGGCCGTATGAGCTGACGAAATCCGGCGGCGTCGTGGTCGAGCAGATCGTGCGGCCCACGGGTCTGACCGATCCGCCCATCGAGATCCGCCCCGTGGCGGGGCAGGTCGACAGCCTCATGGAGGAGATTCGCGCGCGCGCCGAAGTTAACGAGCGGGTGCTCGTGACCACACTGACCAAGCGCATGGCCGAGGATCTGGCCGAGTACTACACCGAGATGGGACTGCGCGTGCGCTACCTGCATTCGGAAATCGAAACGCTTGAAAGGGTCAAGATCCTGCGCGCGCTGCGCGCAGGCGAATTCGATGCACTCATCGGCATCAATCTCCTGCGCGAAGGACTGGACCTGCCCGAGGTGTCGCTGGTGGCGATCCTGGATGCCGACAAGGAGGGTTTCCTGCGCTCCACCACATCGCTGATTCAGACGGTCGGCCGGGCTGCGCGGCACATCAACGGGAGGGCGATTCTGTTTGCCGACGCCGTCACGGATTCCATGCGGGCGGCCATTGACGAAACCAGCCGCAGACGGGCTGCCCAGCAGCTCTACAACGAGGAAAACAACATCACGCCGCAGTCGGTCATCAAACCGCTCGATCCGGAACTGGTCAGGATCTACGAAGGGGATTATTATGAGCTGCCCGTAATTGCCGAAGAGGAGGTGCGCTACTCCTCCGCCGAAGAACTGGAACTGGAGATCCGGCGCCTGGAACAGGAGATGAAGGCCGCCGCAAAGGAGTTCGAATTCGAGAAGGCCGCGGCGCTGCGGGACCAGATCAAGAAACTGAAAAAGCTGGAGATGGACTTCACCGAGCAGAAAGACGGCACCGAATTTCACGAATGAAACAGGATTTCGTAGTGGCGTCTGGATGAGCTGTTTCTTCCTGGAGGCACGGCGTGCCGTGCCTCCCATTCCTGAGGACGACGAGAACATGATTCGTTCCGTTGAGCGCGCAAAATCGTTGCGGGGGACGGTTGCGCTTCCCGGCGATAAATCGATCTCGCACCGGTACGCGATGCTCGCCGCGATCGCCGAAGGTCCTTCCGAACTCCGGCATTTCGCGTCGAGCCAGGACTGCCGGAGCACCCTGGGCTGCCTGCGCGGCCTCGGGGTAGAGGTGCGCGAGGAAGGCGATGCCGTGACGGTTTTCGGCCGCGGCCTCAACGGCCTCTGTGCGCCGGCAGGAGTCCTGGACGCGGGAAATTCCGGCACGACGATGCGGCTTCTCTCGGGAATCCTGGCGGGCCAGACCTTCCAGTCCACCATCTCCGGCGACGAGTCCCTCTCGCGCAGGCCGATGGGGAGAATCGCCCAGCCGCTGAGGCTCATGGGAGCGGCGGTCGAGGCGCGCGCGAGAGACCTTCCGCCCTTGACGATCCGCGGAGGAAAACTCCGGGGTTTGCGCTATGCCCTGCCCGTGGCGAGCGCGCAGGTCAAGTCCTGCGTGCTCCTGGCAGGCCTTTATTCGCAGGGTGCGACCGCCGTGCGCGAGGATATCCCGACCCGGGACCACACCGAGATCGCGCTGGCGAATTTCGGCTGCGCGGTCCGGCAGGACGGCTCCTGGATAGAGGTCGAGACGGGGCCGCGTCTGATCGGGCGCAATCTCGACGTGCCCGGCGATCTCTCGGGGGCGGCGTTTTTTCTGGCGGCCGCGGCACTGGTACCGGATTCCGAATTGATCCTCCCGCACGTGGGACTGAATCACCGGCGCCGTGAGCTGCTCGACTACCTCCAGTCCGCCGGGATGGACATCGCCGTCGAAAACCTTTCCGAATGCGCCGGCGAGCCGCGCGGGGATCTGCGCGTGCGTCACAGCACCGGCTTTCTCGATGGCGGCATGCCCGCGATCGGCGAACCCCTGGCCGCGAGCCTCATCGACGAGATCCCGGTGCTGGCCGTGCTCGGCTCGCAGACCGCGGGAGGCATCGAGATCTCGGGGGCGGGCGAACTGCGCGTCAAGGAGAGCGACCGGATTGCCGCCCTGGCCGCGAACCTGGCCGCGATGGGAGCACGGGTCGAGGAGCGGCCCGACGGACTGATCATCCGGGGAAGACAGCGCCTGCGCGGCGCCGACATCGACACGCGCGGGGATCATCGCATCGCCATGGCGTTCGCCGTCGCCGGTATGGCGGCCGACGGAGAGACGCGCATTCACGACGCCGAATGCGCCGCCGTCAGCTACCCGGACTTCTGGGACACCCTCGACCGCGTTTCGTCAGGCCTGGACCCTATAAACTGAACCGCGAAGACCGTAAGGCAGCCTGTGGCCGCAACCAAATACCGGGACTCGGATTCGCGCGGATGAACACGGATTTTTGCCGCCGGACAACCGTCAGCCGGAATCGCGTTCATCCGCGCAGATCCGCGTCCAAAGGATCTTTTCAAGAAACGAAGAAGTTACGGATCTGATATTCAAAGACCCTGAAGGGATGATCCAAGTGAGACACGAGAAGAGTGCGGCGCAGCCGGCACTCATTTATGTGGTCGGGTTTATGGGGGCGGGGAAGACCAGCGTGGGCCTTCGCCTGGCCGAATTGCTGGGTTGGCGCTTCGTAGATCTGGACCAGGAGATCGAAAGAAACGCGGGAGAATCGATACGCGCGATCTTTAAGGCCCGGGGAGAGGCGTGGTTTCGCGCGGCGGAGCGCGCGGAACTGGAAAAAGCAAGTCGTCTGGTGAATGCGGTCGTGGCCCTGGGCGGCGGCGCGTTTTGCAGTGAGGAGAATCGACGGATCGTCGACGCCACGGGGATCAGCGTCTGGCTCGACGTGACCATCGAAACCATCTACGACAGGTGCGCCGGCGATGCGACACGGCCGCTGTTCGGTTCGCTCTCCGAGATGGATCTTCTTCTGAAGAAACGCCGCCCATTCTACGAAAAATCCCGGCGGCGGGTCTCGGCGGATAATCTGTCGGTTGATGAAATCGCCCAAAAGATCCTGCGGCTTTTTGCCGCGAGTCACGCCAAATAAGCTCTGCATTACGGATTGCGGGAGGCGCGCTTCTGGCGACGCAGGGCCTTTTCCATCAACTCCCGCAGACGGGCCCGCGCGCGAAACACTTTGAGCCGGGCGGCCTGCTCCGAGCATTTCATGATTTCGGCCATCTTTTCGTAGGGCACGTCCTCGAGGTCGCGCATGACGATGGCGGATCTCTGCTGCTCCGGGATCTGGTCCAGCATTTTGTACAGGAGTGCGTGCATCTCATGGGAGTCGTCCGCGGCTACCGGAGCCGCCGCGCTCTGGTTCATGAGTCTTTCGATGGCGTCGGCGTCCTCCAGGCTCAGGTCCGTGAAGGATCGGACCTTGCGGCGCCGGGCGCGCCGCAGCTCGTCGTAACACTGGTTGATGGCGATGCGGTAGAGCCAGGGAAAGAACGGGCGCTTGTTGTCGAACTTGGGCAGCGAGAAATATATCTTGGAGAAGACCTTCTGAGCGACATCCTCGACGTCGGCCCGGTAGCCGATATTGTGGTAGACCAGGTTGAAGATGGTCTGCTGGTACTTCCGGACGAGCTGCTCGAAGGCCAGCTCATCACCCTTCTTGCAGCGGTCGACCAATTCCCGGTCTTCTTCGGTGTGGGCTTCTCTATCCACGACAGTGGACCCTAACCGTTCTGGGAGTATCGGTTGCTCGAAAGCTTTCGCAGCCGTTCGACGGCTGCGAGCAGCGTCTGTTCCTGTTTGCAGAAACAGAATCGAATATAACGGGAGCCGGAACCCGGCTGATGGAAGAAGCTGCTCCCGGGCACAACAGCCACTCCGACGTTCTCGACCAGATAGCGGGCGTACGCGACGTCATCGTCACGGGTCAAGGACGAGGTGCCCGCCATAATATAATAGGCTCCGCGCGGAACGGTGCACTGAAATCCCGCCTCGCGCAGCCCGTCCAGGAGGAGGTCGCGCCGCGCCTGGTAGGCCCGGGCGAGCTCCAGGTAGTACGATTCCGGAAGCTCGAGTGCGCGGGCGCCGGCTTCCTGGAGCGGAGCTGCAGCGCCCACCGTGAGGAAGTCGTGCACCTTGCGGATCCCGTCGGTCAGGTGCGGCGGGGCGATCGCGTAGCCGACGCGCCAGCCCGTCACGCTGTAGGTCTTGCTCAAGCCGTTGATGGTGATGGTCCGCTCGCGCATTCCTTCAAGGGTTGCCATCGCGCAGTGCGCGCGGCCGTCATAGACGATGTGCTCGTAGATTTCGTCGGTCAGGGCCAGGGCGTTCCACCGGATGCAGAGGTCGGCGATGAAGCGCAGTTCGTCCCGGGTGAAGATCTTTCCGGTGGGATTATTGGGGGTGTTGATGATCACCGCCTTGGTCCGCTCGTTGAAGGCGGCCTCCAGCTCCCCGCGGTCGAAGCTCCAGTCGGGCGGACGCAAGGCGACGTAGTGCGGCGCCGCTCCCGAGAGGATGGTGTCGGGGCCGTAGTTTTCGTAGAAGGGCTCGAAAATAACCACCTCGTCGCCCGGATCGATGACCGCGAGCAGGGCCGCGATCATGGCTTCGGTGGAGCCGCAGGTGACGGTGATCTCCCGCTCCGGATCCACCTCGATGCCGAGAGTCGAGGCGGTCTTTTTCGCGATGGCCTCGCGCAGCTTCCTCGCTCCCCAGGTGATCGCGTACTGGTTGATGTCCTTCATGACGGCGGCGCAGGCGGCTTCCTTGATTTCCGTCGGCGCCGCGAAGTCGGGCATGCCCTGCGCCAGGTTGATGGCCCCGTGAAGTCCGGCAAGCCTGGTCATCTCCCGGATGACGGACTCGGTGAAACTCTGTGCTTTCCTGGAGAGCATCTCTCGTGGCATCGGCCTGCCCTCAGCGGCTTGCGGCGTTTGTCGCGCCGGCGACCAGGCGGTAGTAAGCCGTGTTGGTGAGCACCTGCTTGACGTAGTCCCTCGTTTCTGCGAACGGTATGCGCTCGACAAATTCGGCCATGTCGCTGAACGAGTATTCCCGAACCCACTTTTCGGCGCGGTCGGTTCCGGCATTGTAGGCGGCAAGGGCGACCTCGAGCTTGTTGTCGTACTCGATGAGTAGCCCTGCGAGGAAGCGCGTGCCCAGGGCGATGTTGACCTCCGGGCGGTAAAGTTTCTGGACCGTGTAGCGGCCGATGCCGGCGCCCCGGGCGAGACCCCTTCCGGTGGAGGGCAGAACCTGCATGAGACCGCGCGCGTTTGCGGAGGACCGCGCGTCCTCCACGAATGCGGATTCCTGACGGATGATGGCGCGCACCAGGCTCGGATCGACCTTGTACTTTGCCGCCTCGCCGCTGATCACCCGGTCATGCCGCATGGGGTAGAGCATCTCCCATACGCCGTGTGGAAGCGCCGAGAGCGGCCGCGCGTCATAGTCCGGGAAAACCCGGCGCAGATTCCTGAATACGCCGTAGAATTCGCCATTCCGTTCGGACACGCGCGAAATCACGTAGGGGATGGCCCGTTCTCCCGGATACCGGCGAAGTCCGGAACGCAGTTCCGACAGCGCCAGGTCCGGCAAGTCGGCCGCCAGCAGCTGCCGCGCGCGGTCGAGGAGTGCTTCGGACGCCTTTGCGGGCTCGGGGATGGACGGGTCCTGCCTGCCCAGACCGTCCGCCCACAGCCGGACCTGGGCAAAATCGATCGCTGCAGAAGGCCGCCCGGGGTTCGGTCCGGATTGGCGCAGGCTCTGTTCGCTCTCCCGCGCCCGCTGTCCGTAATAATTGTCGGCGGCGAAAGCGCGGCAGCGGGCGTAGAGATAGGCAGCCCCGGCGCCATCGCCCAGCCTTTCGCAGCAGCGGCCGATCCAGTAGAGAACCGGCGCGGTGTAGCGCTGGTCCGGATATGCCGCGTGATATCGCCAGAAACCTCGCAGCGCCTCCTCGTACCGCTTCTGAAAGTAATGGATCAGGCAGGAACGCCACAGCGCGCGTTCCGCATACTCGCCCCTGGGAAACCGTTCCGCCACCTGGGCGAAAGTGCGGCCTGCCTCGTCCAGCCGGTTGTCGATGTCGAGGTATCCCGCGACCGAGTAAAGAAGCCTTTCCGTGAACGGCGACTGCGGATAGAGACTGATGAGCCGGTCGCGGGCAGCAAAGAAGGAGCTTTCCTTTTTCGCGCGGCGATAGCAGAGGCCCAGAATGTAGATCGACTGTGCGCGCGCCGGCGTGTCGACGGCGCCCGCCTTTTCGAGCAGGGGGATCAGGGTCGCACCCCGACCGAGATTGTATTCGACCTGGGCCCAGAGGACCCTGCGCCGGACGCCGGAGGCGGCGTCCGGGGGGGCGACCTTTGCCAGACTCAGAAGCAGCGCCCGCGCCTCCCGGTTTCGCCCGGCGCGCACGATGTTGTCCGCCCTCTCCAGCATGGTCGCATAATTTTTCGGACTGGATTGAAACGAGGGCGACAGCACCTTCAAATGCTGCTCCGCCGCCGACGCAGCCGAGGAGTTGGTGTATTTCGCGTAGACGCGGAAGTAGAGCGCCAGGGCTTCGCTCTTCCTGCCCAACTGGTCGAGCGCCTGGGCCCGGGCGTAAACGATGTCCGCGCTGTCCTCGATTTTCGGGCCCTGAAGTATGGCCAGTGCCGCGGCGGGCTCATGCTTCTTCAGCAATGCCTGTGCCTCGCCGAGAATCGCCTGCTGGTACAGGGGGGAATCCGGATAGCGGTCTCGCAGCAGGCGGAACTGGCGTGCAGACGCTTCGGCCTGGTCCAGGGCGAGATTCGTCCTGGCCCGGTAGAAAAGCGCGTAGTCCCCGACCAGCGTCACAGCGGCCGTGGCCTCGTCGGGCAGGTCCTGGAGCGCACCGCTGAAGCGCTCCTTGTCAAACTCCTGCACGCCCGTACCGAGAGATCTGAGAGCAGCCTGCACCTGGGCCGGGTACTCGCGAACCAGTTGGTCCAGGCCCGGCGGTACCTGCGCCGTCTCCGCCCTGCCGCCGACACCCCGGGCGCTCGAAAAAGAGATTGCGACGGCAATGAGCAGAAGGGGCGCGATACCCGCCGACCTTCTGCTGTGCTTGGGATCATCGGGGACGCGAGGGGAGGGACGGCGCACTGCTGTCTAGCTTTCGACTCGTGGGCCTGGATATTCGGCGCCCAGCTTTGCAGAATCGTTCTCCGCGAGAATACGTACGATTTCGTCGTGAAAGAAATCCACCTTGTAGGATGTGGAGGAGGGAAAGCGCTTCTCGTACATTTCGCGGCTGCGGTCGATATCCCGTTTGAGGCGGAGGTAAATCTGTCCTCCCGACCTTGCCTCGAGCAGTCGCTGCTCGTTGTAGAGTTTGATCTCGGAGACAAGCAGTCGCGCGAATCTGCGCGCGTCGGCCTGCTGTCTTTCCATTTCCGGGCTCAGCGGAGGTGATGGAGGCTTCGCCGCGGTGAAGGCCGCGGCCGGGGGTGCGACTCGAACCGGTTCGGGAGTGAGCGCCGGCGCTGCCGGCCGTGCAGTCTTCACGGGTTCCGGGGGCGCACCGACCTCCTCCGCGGCGGTGCCGAGGTCCGCCGGCTCGATCACGTCCACGGTTTCCTCGGAAGCCTGGATCGAGGGGGAATACTCCGACATCAACTCGATCTCTTCCTCTTCGCGCCCCTGCGGGACTGGTACGCCCGCTGCAATGAGCACTTCGGAGGGCGCCGGCGGCTCTTCACGAATGGGCGGGGGCTCGTAATCCGCAAACCGTGGCGTGGGAGCGGCTGCGGCCGCCCCTGGCTGAGCAGCCGGCTTCACCGGCTCGGGGCCCGCTTCAGGCCCGGCGCTTTCCGTGGAGCGCAGCTCCTGGAGAATCTTCAATGCCAGGTTCTCCACGCACAGGGAGGTGAAATCGATCAGAATACGCAGCGAATCCAGATTCGAGTGCCGCTCGCCGGTGTCGCACGCGGCGAGGATGGCGATGGGACGCTGCAGCGCCTTCATGGGCAGTAGATGCCACGAAACCAGCGGTTCGCCCTGGAAGATCTCCTGCAGGCGGGCGTCTTCAGGTGGATGGGCGAAGGTGACGACAAGATCGCTTGTCAGCGCCTTTTTCAAGAGAACGCTTTCTGAGGTGCCGAAGGTGCTGCTTCCGAATCTTGCCGCCGTGTCCGGACTGAATCCGCGCGAGGACCACCCCGCGATCTCGTCTCCCCGGGCCACAAAAAGCGCCACCGCGTGAGCGAACTGGTGTGCCGTGTCGAGAAGGAGGCTCAGGATTTCCTCCTGCGTTTCTTTCCGGCGCATCCCGCCGGCAAACTCCGCAAGGAGGTTCACTTCGACCTGGTTCTGCCAGGCCGCCTCTTTCATCGCCTCCGATACGATGCGCTCCGCCGCCGGCAACTCGACGCTTTTCACGGCATCGAGTTTCGGCGCAAGTTGCTCGATGGAGGTGAGCAGGTGGTTCTTAAGGCTTTCAAATGCAACTTGAAGCGCCGAGACCCGCGGATCGAGGACTCGGTGAGCTTCGTCAAGGATGCGGTTGGTATAATCAGAGCTGGAAGGCATGAGCGGATTCTGATCCCTCGAAATATTTGAGATATCAAGCTTTGCGAATAATACTCAAAGCCCCCGGGGCTGTCAATTCCATAGTGTTTTTGGCCGAATTCAAAAAAAATCCAGGCGCCGGACGTCCGGCGCCTGGATTTGCGACCCTGAATTCGTTTGTGGTGCTTCCTTGCTTTTGAACGCCGCTCGGTCAGAGCCGACGAGCCGAGTTTTCCAGCGCCTTGCTCGCCTTGTCGATTTCTTTGCATATCGATTTGAAGGAGGGCTGGCTCAGGCTCTGAACCGAAACCACCGCCGGGGTGGCTTGACTGTAGGCGTTTTTCAGCTGGACGCTGAGATCCGTCACCATCTCGCGGAGCTTGTTTATCGAATCAACATCCAGCTTGTCGATTTTGACCCCCGTGAAAACTTCCCGGTCCCTGCGCTGATCGAGGAATTCCATGCCCTGGTCCTTCAGGATCTGCTTGTTGAGTTCCCGGATTTCCTGAATCTTCGCCAGGACAGCCTGCTTGTCGACCGACTTCCCGGACTGAGTTGCGTCCAGCATTTCCGACAGTTCATCGATAGCGTCGAGCATCTGGAGGCTCATCTTGAGCGGTTTTCTGTAAGTCAGCCGGGCAAGTTCCGGGGTGACGAGGGGTTCGACGTTCCTGCTGAAGCGTGTGAAATACATGGAGTTCAAGAAATAGAACGATCGCATCCAGTTGCAGTATTGCTGCCACTGCATCCACGTATTGTAGGAGCTCCAGGAAGTCCCGGACAGGTCGGGAACATAACCACCACCGCCGCCGTAACCGCCCCTGCTGGAGCTCGATGGCACGCCGGGTGAGTAAAAAGAGCCGGAACTGCTGCTTGAAGAAGAATAACCGCCATCGCTGCGCGAACCGCTCGACGACGAAGAACTACTTACGCTGCCGACGCTGCTGGAAGAGGTCGGCGGTGAGCTACCACCACCACCGCGACTCTGCGCCCAGCCGGCCGTCATTATTGCCAACATCGAGATCGACACTGCGGCAGATCTGAGCAGGCTTTTCATGGCTCCACCTCGCAAATCAAGGTCCGTTGCTTTCGACTTCGGCCTAAGTCTAACATATCGGCAACTTTAGGAACAAGCTCGATCGGGAGCAGCTCGCATGTCTCTGAAGATCCAGGGTTTCTGCCGACCGCCAGCTTACCGGTCTCATCCGATAGGTTAGATAATCATATCGTCCGAATGGTTCAGAATTCTTTAAACAGTTTTCAGTTGTCATTTGCCAGTTGTCAGAATTCCGGCGACTGACACTGATAACTGGCCACTGGCAACTGCTTTGAGGTGCGGGTGACGGGGCCCGGTAATCCCTCCCGGCCCCCGTCACCCTCGAAGGAGGTTTATTGAATGGGTACTAGATAAGACGTCGGAATCGACCCAAAAGTTTCGTTTTCTATTGGTCCGCCCTCCAAGTATTGTCACAATTGAGTGCGGGTCGTGATTTACGCCGCAAATTCCACGAAATGCCGGTGCAATTGGTGTAATTTGTGGCTTCTCATACGCGCATGAGCATGTGCTTCGGCAAAGTCGAAGATCTGGTAATCTGCACGGTTTTCGCCCTCCTGGTCTGGGCCCCACTGGGGCGGTGGATGGTCTTGCGGCTTTTTCGAGCCAGTGCGCCCGCGCGCATCTCGATCGCAATCCCCCTTGGGATGGGAGCCTGGGGATTCTGGGTCCTTTCCCTTGGCGCCGCCGGTGTTCTCTATCCCGGCGTTTTGCTTGCCTCTGCGGCTGGACTCTACCTGCTGCCCGGATTGCGCCGGCAGCTGCTGCCGGCGGGATTTCGCCACGTGCGCTTTGACGGTAAGCGCGACAGGCTGATTCTGGTGCTGATGGGAAGCATCGGCTTCGCCTACCTCGTCATCGTGGCTGCTTCCGCGCTCGCGCCCGAATCGGCATTCGATTCCCTGAATGTCCATCTGCCCTATGCGAGGGATGCGGCGCTCGCACACCGGGTGAGCTTTGATCCGAACAACTGGAGCAGCGTCATGCCGGCTCTCCCGCTCATGACCTACATCACGGCATTCGTTTTCTCCGGGGTGACCCTTGCGAAACTCTTCAACGCCCTGTGCTGGGCGCTGTGCGCCGCGCTAGCGTTCCGCTTCGCCCGGCGCTGTTGGGACACGAAGATCGCGGCTGCCGCGGCCCTGCTTGTTCTCAGTTGCCCCGTCGCACTTTACGAAGCGACGACCGCGCTCATCGACCTGCCCCTGGCGATGTTTTCGTCGCTTGCCGTATTCGCCCTGCTCGACTGGACGCTCACCGGCGAGGAGCCGATGCTGCGCCTGTCTGCGGCTGCGCTCGGCCTGGCGATGGGATGCAAATATCACGCCGCATTCTGGCTCGCGCCATTTCTGATCGTCATCCTGTTTCATGCGCTGAGCGTTCGACGCAGCGGCCTGAGGCGCGCTTTGGCGTCCGCGCTGCAGTATCTGCTGATCGCGTTCGTCCTCTGCGTGCCCTGGCTTTTCCGCGCCTGGTACTACACGGGGAATCCCGTCTTTCCCGCGGCCAACGGCCTTTTCAAGAGTCCGTACTTCACGGCGGAAATGGCGGCAGCGGCAAGCGCGGCTTATGCCAACGAAGGGGTTGGAAACTCCCTGCGGGAGCTGGCGCTGCTGCCCTGGACCGTGACCTTTCACCCTGGCCCCTTCCGCGGCACTCCGGGATTCGTGTTTTTGCCGGCGCTCGTTCTTGCCCTGGCAAGGAGGCTTCCTCGCCCGGTCGGCTACGGAATGGCGATCACGGCGTGTTATTTCTACTCCTGGGCCCTTTCCGCGCAGGAAATCCGCTACCTGGTTCCACTCGTGCCTCTGATCTCGGTGCTCGCGGCTGCGGGCCTGCTAGCTCCCGGTCGGGAAAGAGCGCACCATGCGCCGGCCGCGAGCCCGGTAGGGGCCTGGCGCCGGGCGGCGGTCGTGGCAGGTGCCCTGGTTGTCGTTGCCGGGTCGACGCTCGCCTTCCCCTGGTGGTACCCCGCGGTGGTCAAAGAGTGGACTTACTGGCACAGTTATCAGTCGCCCTTTTCTTACCTTCTCGGTCGAGAGAGCGCGCAGGAATTCCTGAAGCGTGACGTGCCGTCGATCTATGTCTACGACTATGTCAACTCGCACCTGGATGGGAGGAACCGGATCCTTCTCCTGAACGATGCCGCACGTTTTTATTCGCGTGCGCCGACGCTGTACTCCTTTACGGTCGAAGCGGAGCGGATTCTGCTCGAGGAGACGGAAGCGGGCGTGGTCGCGGGCCTGACAGCATCCCGGATTACGCACGTTCTTTTGAACTACAACGGCATTGCGCCGTTGAGGGGCGTGGCGCCACGCAAGGGTGTTTATTTTTTCCTCGACAGGCACTTTCAGGAACGATATCTGGAGTCCGTTTACTCCTGCAACAACGTGGTTCTTTACCGCGTTCGGAGAAGGCCTGACATTTCATGAGGAAGATCGCGCTCATCCCGGTCTACAACGAAGAAACGACGCTTCTATCGGTGCTTCGGGATCTTTCGCCCGAAGTCGACCGGATCGTCATCGTCGACGACGGATCGCGCGACGGCTCCTTCGAACTGGCCCGGGAGTGGGCCCGGGGCAGGCCGGAGGCGGCGCTCCTGCGCTTGCCCGAAAACCGCGGGATGTCCGAGGCGCTGCGCGAGGGTTTCCTTTACCTCGCCGACGGGCTGACGTCGGGCGAATTTGGTCCCGAGGACATCCTCCTCACTTTGGACGCCGACGGCCAGCACGACTCGCGGGAGATTGCCGCTCTGTGCCGGCATATGGAATCCAACGGCCTGGACGTAGGGCTCACTCGGCGAGATTTTTCGCTCTATCCGTGGCACAAGCGTCTTGGAAACCGGTTGATGACCGCGTGGGGCGCGGTATGGAGCGGCTTCCCCTATGCCGATGTGGAGTCCGGATTCCGGGCGGTGCGCCTGAAGGTGCTTCCTCGCCTTTTGGAGTATTACCTGGGACGCCGATACAGCTGCGCGCAGGAAATTGCCGTGCTCACCGCCCGTCTTGGCTTCCGGGTGGACAACAGCTTTGTCACCATGATCCGGTTGTATCGCTCCCAGACCGGGTACAAGGATGTGGCGGTCAATGCTCTTTTCGGATTCCGGGCATTTGTGCGCTGGGCGCTCCGGTTGAAAGTGCCGCGACGGACAGGAATGCGGGACGTTCACCAGCGCCCCCAATCTCGAGGGGCCATTGGTGCTGATTCCTCCGAAAAGACTGGGGACATTGTGGAACGTCCTTCATTCCCGGCCGTCTCTCATCGGCAGCGTGTGCTCGATCATTTGCTGTTTCCCGTCAACATGTGGATGAGTGAATCGGCTTCGCGCAGGCTGGGCCTGACCCCGCTCGATCACGAGAGGATCCGCGCTGCGCTCCCGTGTTGCCGGGGGCGGCTCCTGGACGTCGGCTGCGGCAACAACTTGCTGGTGCGCGCCTATGGGAACGGCATCGGAATCGATATCCATCCCTATCGGGAAATCGCGGTGCGCTGCGACAGCTCCCTGCTGCCATTCAAGTGCGATTCCTTCGATTCGGTGGCCCTCCTGGCCTGTCTCAATCACATGGTGCGCAGAAGGGAGGCGCTCGAGGAATGCCGAAGGGTGCTGCGCCGGGGTGGACGCGTTATCATTACCATGATCCCCGCGTGGGTCGGGTTCTTCAGCCACCCGATCCGAAAACGCCATGATCCGGATCAACTGGATCGTGGAATCGCCGAGGAAGAATCGCTGGGGATGTCGAATTCGGAGGTGCGTGCCCTGCTCGAGCAGTGCGGCATGCGGCTGATGGTACATCGACGGTTTATGTGGGGCCTGAATAACCTGTATGTTGCCGAAAAGGACTGATCGAGGTGCGCACGGGTGCGGCGCGCGGTCGCGGCTGCGCCGGCGCGCGGACCGGGGCCGTGCTCCGCTGGCCGGCATCGCACTGACAGCGCTTCTGGCAGGTTTTCCGGCGTGCACTCGCAAGCCGGCCGAGCAGCCCCGCCCGGGCGAGGACACACTCCTGCGCGACAGGCAGGAGCGGGACCGCATGTTCAAGTATGGCCAGAACTCGCCGCTCCCGGCCGACCGGAGAGGCAGGTTCAAAGGCCTGGACTACTATCCTGTCGATCCCTCGCTGCGCTTCAGGGTCAAGCTCAACCGGTATCCGGCGCCGAAGACGATAAATATCGGAACGAACACGGGTGAGATCCGCACCGGGCTGCGCTACGGCTATTTCGAGTTCGAGGTCGGCGGCAGGACCTGCCGTCTGCAGGTTTATAGGCTGATCGACGATCCTCCCACAGACGGGCCGAACCTGTTCGTTCCTTTCAGGGATGCGACATCGGGAGTCGAGACTTATGCCGCGGGGCGTTACATCGATCTGCGCGAAAACACCTTGGGAATTTATGATCTGGATTTCAACCGCGCGTATAATCCGTCCTGTGCTTATGGCGAAGGATTCAGCTGCCCGGTCCCACCCGAGGAAAACCGCCTGACTGTCCCGATCCGGGCCGGCGAACGCAAATTTCCACTTCACGGATGACGAATAACGAATGACGAATGATGAATCTCGAACGAGGCATGACAAGCTGCATCACGATCTTTCGCCAGTCGTCATACATCGCCCGTCATTTGTCATTCGTCATTCGTCATTCCCCCTGTCGCTCCTCGTCCTTTGCCTCGGGTTAGGCTGCGGGCCGCGAGAAAACGCCGACCGGGGGGCGGAGGGATTCTGGTGGCCCGAAGAGCCGGTCTCGGGGGTGCAGAAGCGGCAGGAAGTGGAGGCGAAGCTCGTCCGGGTGCGCGAGTTTTTGCGCGCCGAAAAGATCGGAGGACTGCTGATCGGCAGGGCGGAGAACTTTGCCTGGGTCAGCGCCGGCGGCGACAACCGCGAAAATTCTCTGCTGTTTCTTCGCGATGACGGAAAAAACTTCCTGATCGGGGGCGAGGGGCCGGCGCGGCGGCTCCTGGCAGAGGACCTGAAGGGCCTGGATTTTGAGCCGAAGGTCGTACCGTGGTATCGCGCCGGGGAGGAATCGACCTCGGTGCGGTCGGTTGTGGCAGAGGTGGCCGGAGGCAGAGAGTTCGGGTCGGACACCCCGATCGGCGGCGCCCGCCCGGTCGAGGCAGGCATTCGGGCGCTCCGAACTCCGCTCACACCCTCGGAAGTCACCAAATACCGCTGGCTTGGAAAAACCAGCGCACGGGTGATGGGCGAGGTTGCCCGGGGAATACGCCCGGACATGACGGAGCGCGGTATTGAAGCGATTGCCTCGGCGGCGCTGGCCACGCGCGCTATTCAAGCCGTGGACGTCCGCGTGGCGGTCGACGGGCGCATTTCCCGTTTCCCTGATGCACCTCCGTCGGATTCTGCCAAGCTCGAGCGCTTCGTCCGAATCGGAGTCCGTGCCCGGCGCTGGGGAATGGACGTGGCTCTGACCCGGTGCATCCACTTCGGCGCGCTCCCGGACGATGTGAAGCGTGAACTGGAAGCAGCGGCCCGTGTCTGCGCCGGATATTGGGCCAGGACACTGCAGGGAGCGCGTGCCGGCACTGTGCTTCAGGACGCCCTGGCAGATTATGCTTCGGCCGGCTTTCCGGATGAGTGGAAGACGCGCGATCAGGGCGGCGCGATCGGATACGGTGGCTGGGATTGGATCGCCCTGCCGGGCTCTCAAGAGCGCGTGCTGAGCGAGCAGACATTCGCATGGCATCCCGAGATTCGGGGTGTGGGTATGGAAGACACTGTTCTTCTGCTCGGCGAAAACCTGGAAATCCTGACGCAGATCGAGGATTGGCCTGTAGTCGAGGCCAAGTCGCTCGGACGCATCTACCGCCTCCCAGCAATCCTCATCCGCCAAAAATTAAAATAGGTGGCAGGCAACTATTTCCCCAATTTAAGAATGTCCGCATGGACTGGTGGTCTCACATTAAATTTGGGAAATAGTTGCCTGCCACCTATTTTTATTTTAGGGAGGCGAGCGCCTTGAGAGCGCCGTCCACGCTGACCGCGCTATTGCCGCCTTCGATGCTCCTGATTTTGCCTTCCATGTCGATGACGATC
>Ga0316628_100001286_pt1 | contig 17566 bp, 17 predicted proteins | sample OWC_Aug_M2_C1_D5_FD_207648 | JGI IMG/M metagenome (GOLD analysis project Ga0316628, IMG submission 207648) | Wetland soil microbial communities from Old Woman Creek delta, Ohio, United States - OWC_Aug_M2_C1_D5_C | ecosystem: Environmental > Terrestrial > Soil > Wetlands | place: USA: Ohio... | reverse complement strand
AGGTTCTCAATGTAAAGGCGGGCATCTTCGCCGCCGATCTGCGAGAGCGACCAGATGGCCGCCGTGGTGATCTCGTCCTCTTCCTCCTCCTCCAGCAAGTGGAAGAGCGCGGTCCGGGCGGAAGCCGATCGCAGCTCGCCTGCCGCTTCCACAGCCGCCAGCCGCACGAGGGAGTTGACGTCTATCAAGCGCGAGAGCACCGGCTCCTCCCAGCGCTCATCGAAGGAGCGTCCCATCGCGAACAGCGCGCTTGCCTGCCACTCGGGGTTCTCCCGCCGGAAGGACGACTCGATCAGGGTGATCACCTCCGGGCGTGACGAAAACCCCAGCGACTCGAGCGCGTTGCGCCGGACCTGCCCCTGGTCCTCGCTGTTGGCTTTTTCCAGCAATGCGTCTTCGACCGCACGGCGGGATTCGGCCGGGATCTCTTCCAGCTCGCCCAGCTCGACGAACTTGCCCAGCGCGCTGGCGGCCTCGGCCCTTGTCTCGGCATCCCGGTCCTCGTTCATGATCCGGATGAATGCCGGGATGAGCTTCGCGTCGTCCGCTTCGTCCAGCAGCCGGATGGCGCGCATGCGCACTTCCGGATCGGGATCGCCCAGGAGCGAGCGGGCGAAGTCGTCGAAGGAGACCAGCGTGTCCTGCTCGGACAGATCCTCGAGCCCTTCAAGCAGCTTGCGCTTGCGGTCCGGGCTGACGCGCGGCCAGGCCTCGTGCAAAGCGTGCAGCGAGGCCGAGTCCATGTCCGAGAACTGCTGCAGCGTGCTGCGGGAAAGCTCCTGCCCGCTGTCGGTCAGCTCGGAGATCAGTTTGCTGATGGAAGTCTTCGTCTCGGTCATTTCGGTAGCGTCACAATTGCGGGGTTCACAAAGTCCATCACGTTCACATATAGCATGAATGCCAGCAGGAGCGCCATGCCGACCGCGTTGATGCCGTTCTCCCACTCAGGCGGGATGCGCCGGCGCAGCAGCAACTCCGGCAGGACGAACAGGATGCGCCCGCCGTCCAGCGCCGGGAACGGCACCAGGTTCAGGACGCCCAGGCTGATGGTGAGAATGCCGATCAGCTGCAGAGTAAAGTAGGTCGGCACCTGCCCCTGGGTCGGAGAGGAGGTGGGCTCGCGGCTCTGCACGTCGCGCGAGACCGCTTGTCCGAAGAGGTCGTAGATGCCCTTGATGCCCACGAAGCGGCTGCTATCCGGGCTGGCCTGCCCGCGGATGAGCTGAGCAGGCAGCAGAACCAGCAAGCGGGACTGCTCGTAGACCGCCAGGCTGCCGTAGCGCACCGAGTCGATCACGGACCCGCTCGGGACGAGCGCGGGCCCCATCGAGATACCGAGCGCCCCTGCGCCTGCCGGTCGCGTGCTGGATGGCGTCGCAGTGAGGTTCACGGTCTTTCCATTACGCAGCACGGTGAGCTGGATCGGCTTATCGAGATTGCCGTAGATGATGTCATGGAACTGGTTGCTGTCGGTGATCTTGGCCCCGTTCGCCTCCACGACGATATCGTCGGGCCGCAGCCCGGCCTCGGATGCAGGCGAGTTGGCCATCACCTCGGCCACTTGCACCTTGGTATAGTCCGGCACGCCCATCTCGAAGAAGAGCAGGCTGAAGACGACGATGCCGAGCAGCAGGTTCATGGTCGGCCCGGCAAGGAGCACAGCCAGGCGGGTCCAGGGGCTGGCCGCGGCCAGCCCTCCGGGCACGTTGGGGTCATTCTCGCCTTTCGGCCGGACAAAGCCGCCGATCGGCAGCCAATTCAGCGTGAACCGTGTGCCTTTCCAGTGAAATAGCGTCAGTATCCGGGGCGGGAGCCCAAACCCGAACTCCTCGACCTCCACCTTGAGCAGGCGGGCCACGATAAAGTGGCCGAATTCGTGGATGAACACCACGCCGGCGAACACTGCGATGAATATCACGAGCGAAAGAATGGATAGACTCATTTTGCTTCTCTGGCGGCCATTATATCCTGCAAAAATAAGCTCAAGCTAAGTACGGACTCTGATGGCATCTCCCCCGTGCGTCTTACAGTGAGCGTTTTGCAGCGAGCGTCTTTGGGATAGGCTCTGTACCGCACACTCTACTTAACGTTCCTGGACGAGTTGTGCCGCGCCGCCCGGACGGGCGGTTAATACCTTTCTTACACCGCTGAACGCTCGCAGGCGGGTCTCGACCTCCGGCGCATGCTGTTCTGTGCACAGAACATGGACATTCGGACCTGCATCCACCGTATAGCAGGCCGAAAGGCCCTCCTGCCGCCAGTTTTGGACGGCTTTCATGATCTCCAGCGTCAACGGCATCCAGTAATGAAGTGCGGGGGTGGAGGTCATCATCACGGCGTGCATCATGTCCGAATCCAGCTCCACGATGCCTGACAGCAGGTTGAAATCGCAGTCTATGATCGCGCGGCGGCAGAGATCCAGCCGCCGGGGCGCATCCACGACGCGTGCCGCCTGCAGCGGGCTGGTCGCTGCCACAGCGTGCCCTTCCGTCGAGCCGACCTTCTTATGCAGGTCGCTGATGATCGCGATGCAATCCACCATTGACCAGTGATCGGCAGGTGCGATGGAGGCTGCAAAGCAATCCTCATCGCCTGTGCCCATATACCACTCGACGAACCCGCCCGGGACGGACCGGCAGGCCGATCCGGATCCCTGCCGTGCTAGCCGCGATAGGGCTGGCTCGCTCAGCGAGAGGCCCGCGGCCCTGCTGGCCGCCAGCGCCAGCGCCGCGAAAGCCGAGGCAGACGAGGCGATGCCCGCTCCTGCCGGGAAATTGTTCTCGCTGACCACTTCGGCTTGATCGCCCGTCCGTGCCAGCTCGCGGACGAGATCCAGGACGCAGGAGACCCGCTCCAGGGCCGGCCCGGCGATCTCTTTGCCGTTGATGATCAGCTCATCATAAGGAAGCGAGCGCTGGAAGCTGACGGTCGTACGCGTGTGCAGACCGTCCAGGTTCATGGAGATGGAGCCATTGGCGGGCAGCCGGAGCGCGTTGTCTCGATTCCCCCAATACTTAATGAAGGCGATATTAGCTGTCGCTTGAGCGGTAGCGCTGCTCATAGAAATAGTGTATCACGGGGAGAACGGAATGCAAGCGCGCGGCGGGCCCAGGACGTTGTGACAGTTCCAGATGTGCTGGGGATGATTATGCCAGCAGTCTCGCTCGCCTTTCGAGAGGTCCTAAGGCCGCAAAACTCGTATGTAATCGACAACGAAATTACCACGGGTAACCATCGGATCCAGACGAAGCTGAAGGATTTCACCCGTCCATCCAGGAATGGCGGACATGTCGATGGTATAGCTGTGGAAACTGCCATCGCTGACGGTCACAAAGTGCTGAGACTTGGCCTCGTCCCAGCCCGGGTCCTTGTCCGTAACAAAGAAGACCTGAGCGTCACTCCCGGCCTGCGTCCGCATGCGGATCTCGATCCGGCTGAACTCCGTCCCGTCAACGCCGAGGCGGGGCGACAACATGTAGGGATCGTCCCCGGTGGACGTTGAAGACAGCGTGCCATTGCCCGTTTGCAGGGGGAGCATCTGATTTATCCCGACCCAGGTACCTGCATCACGAGGAAGGTTGAATTCCCAGCCGTAGAACTCCCTGGCAATAGTGATGCCATCGATTTGCAGGACGGTAGGAGCTCGAGTCGTCAATTGCAACTGCGTCACTGCTCCATTCATCCAGGCCGCATTGCTTGAGAAGTCTAGGTGGACTCTCTGAAATGGTCCCGGCTCCACCCGCGCACAGGTCGATTTGGCTGCATCGAAGTTCCACTCCGCAAGGGTCACAAACCCCAGGCACAGTTCCGTGCCGTCGCCCTTCGTTCTCGCCGTCAGATCGACCACCGGAGACTGGGCGCCGTCAAAATCCAGGCCCGGCATCGAGGTCAGCGCCGTTGCGCTGGACAAGCTGGCGGTCAGAACGCCGTTCTCCGGTTCGGTCCTCGTGTCTATCCCGGTCCAGCCCTCGGCCGAATTGAGGTCAAATGTCCAGGTCGTGTGCGGGATCAAGCTGTAGACAATGGCGCGGCCTTGCGAGATAGGTCCTGGTATCAGGTAGTATGTCAGGTCAAAGACGCTGGAAGGGGTCGTTTCCAAATAGGCAAACGGAGCCAGGTACCCAATGGAGTCGGGATACGCGTTGCGGATGAAGACCATTGACCAGTCGCCGCGCAGCTTCGGCTGAGGCGGAACCGCCAGGATCAGACCATTCCCCTGCTTGTCTCCAAAAGCCATCCACGACTCGGATGGGAATATGGAGGGATTGCTGTTCTCGGACATGTCGCCAGTCACCATGTCATACTGCTGGATCTCGGCAGCGGTGAATGGCGCCAGGCCCGTATAGCCGTATTCCACCGGAATGGCAGCGCCAAAATAGGCGGCTGGAGACTCCGCCCCTGCCAAGCCGTGCGTGTCGGTGCCTAGATGAGACATGCGCGTGTGGACTTCGAAATAGCCGCCTCGATCCCATGCCCAGGTCTCATACACGACGTCGGACGTCCCCTTGCGGCGCCCCCATTCGGTGCCTGGCGCTCGGATATATACCCCGTCGGACCAGCGGCGATATTCCTGAACCTTCGCGGGCACTCCATCGGCCGAGCCGGCCTGCAAGGGATTCCAGCCCCACGTAACGAAACAAGCGGAGGCATCACACAGGTACCGATCATCTGCATCATAAGGAGAGAACTGGATGTAGCGCCCGAAGTCCGCATCATCAATGAATTCGACGCCACGAAAACGCAGACTCCCGATGGCGCCTCCCGCACGCAGATTGAAACCCAATGCTACTTTTTTGGGATCGCCCAGATAGACATAGCCATCCCCAATGGGCTGAATTTCTCCCAGAGGGCTCAGGGTAGCAGTGGGGATCGAGCTTGGATAGGCAGTCGGGGCGGCGGTGAGCGTGCTCTCAGGCGTAGCCGAAGCTATGGCCGCGGCGGGAACCGTCGCAGATGGGGCAATGGCGGACAATGGAGTGCACGCCGCGGCCGACATGGCGCTTAGCCAAACGACTGAGCAAGACCGCAATAATCGCATGTTCATAGAAGCCTCCCCTCAAACGCCGCCTTCAGCACCACCTGCCGCAGGCGCCCGACGCGCGCTAGTCCTGCATCCACCGCCTGCTCTCTTTGCCGCACCACTGACAGCCTCCGTTCGACTTCGGCCACGATACACTGCTGCTCGTGCTAGCTCGCCAGTGTCCAGCGGGAACTCGCGGATGGCCACGCCGCGCGCTGCATACAGGTTGGCCTCGCGCCGCGATTAAACAACCCAGCCGCAGGAGACCAGTTGCTTATCGATATTGACGCGGGCGAGCTGTTCAGGAGTAGACATGAGATCGTCGGACGACGCCGGTCTACGTACTGACTGCGCTGCTAAGTTGAGAGAAGTCGCCTGGCGCGAAGATGGTACCGAGCACCCCAGAAGGAACAGTGGAATTATAGTACAAGGGCGACGGAGTTCTTGGCCGAATAGGTCCAGACGCAAACGGCGGCCGGGTGCACAAGGAGCCGCAATCATGAAGTGCGAAGTGGTGGTTGCCGTGACCGGCGGGCGGCTGGATTTCGGGGCGTGGGAGCAGATCTTCTATGGGGAACTTGACGGCCGGAGACGCAAGCGCGTGCTGGTCAAGATTATCGGGGAGTGAGACGGCGTGGACCTGCGGAGTCTGAATCGAGAATCAACACCCTGACAGCTGAGCGCATCTCATCGCCTATCGTGGATTGCCTGCTATGGCCCCCAGTCGGACAGCACGTGAACCACCAAGTCCGGCGACTGTGAATCATTAGTCTTCAGGTGCACCGCATAGTCATGCGGCCCGTCCATCCCTGGATGCATCATGAAAACGGTGGATTCGACGTAGGTGCTTTCGCCCGGCTGCAAGGCCATCGAACCGACGGCCAAGTCCGGCGGTCAGCACCCCTCCAGGACTTCGATGTACGGCTTCTCTTTGAACCGCAGGACACCATTGCCGGAATTCGTGACCTTGATGCGGAAGGCCTCGTTGGTACCGAACTTGACGTACCCGTAATCGATCTTCTCTTGGTCGACTGTGATCTTCGGTGTACCGCCGCCGCGGTTTGCCAGGAAGAACGCGGCGACAATGAGTATCACGCCACCTACGGCCAGCAAGATCGGCCAGGGTACGCTGTTGTTAGATTGCTGCCTGCTCCGCTTTCCACTCATAGGATCTGTAGCAGTAAAGCTGCTCCCTTCTGATGCGTTGGGACTGGGCGCGAGTATACCTGAGGGCAAGAACCAAAGCATCCGCCAAATTGCGCATGACGATTGTCACAGACTGCACAATGACAACAAGAACCACAGCATACGCCCATCACAGAAGGCCCGCTCTCAAGCCTCAGGCTGCGGGCGATAGGCCTTGATCAGAGGCGCCTTCCCGGCAGCGGTCTTCGGTATCTCGGAAACACGCTGCACGCGGATATAGGGAACCGCGGCACCCTCTTGAGACAGCGACTGCGTGAGTTGATCAATCAGGGTTTCCTCCGTCATTCCTTCGCGGGCACCGCTGAGCAATACGACCAATCCTTGATCTGCCTGCTGTGTTACCTGCCAACCGCTTACCGGGATAACATCCATGACGCGGTTGAACACCAGGGGCCGGACGGTCACCTGCCCGACAGAAGCCGAGGGTAATGTGAGCGTGTCTTCCACGCGTCCCTGGATACCCTCCAGCAGGGCAAAGGGCAGGCCGCATTCATCATGGTTCGCACTCAAGCGAATGCTATCATTCAATTCGTAACGGATGAGGGGCTGCGTGCGGCTGAACAGCGTGGTCACGAGAACTTTGGCTCCAAATTCACCCGGAGGAACAGGCCGATACTTTTCGTCTACGACCTCGGCGATTATCAGATCTTCGAAGAGGTGCATATGTCGGCAAGACCGATGCTCGGCTGCAATGCTGGCTGTCTCGGTTGCGACATATTGATTAAAGGGCTCATCGCCCCACGCGGCGCGGGCACGCTGCCTTGTCGAGTCAGTAAGGACCTCGGAGGCTGCGTATACCACGTGGGGGTGAATGTGCAGCCGGCCTGCCAGTTGTTCCTCAGCCAATACTTTGTCCATCGATGCGTAGGCGACCAGCACTTCAGGCTGCCATGCATTGAGCTCTTCGACCGTTTTCGAGAGGGGTTGGCTTGCGGGCACACGCACGGAAGGCCGCCACCAGCTCTGCACAGTCGCGGAGACCTGGGAGGACATGTGCCACGGACTAACGGAGGCCACGGTTGCCATTCTTTGACGGTGGGTCAAGTCAATCTTCACGCCAGACCATTCCTGGCTGCGGGCAAATGAAGCCAGTACCCAAAGCCATTCTGATTCATCAAAAAGAAAGAAGCCCGGATGGCCACTGCTTCCGGATGTGGCGTTGACCCAGTACCGGTCACGAAAACGCTGTCCCGCTTCCGCATGCGCCGCATGGGTGCGCACGTCGTCCAAGTGCAACCTTCGATCGGTCACAAGTTCATCGAAGTGCTCCATCATCATGCCCTTGGTAAGCACCGGCAGCTCCTGCAATGGCCGCGCCGTGAGCCCTTTGTGGAACTTCTGATAAAAGGGTGAGGTCGCATATGAGTGGTCGCGCAATTGCTGCAACGCCTGCGCCTGATACTTCTCAAGTTGCGGACGGGTCCAGGTTTCGTGCCGGCGCAGTTGTTCCAGTGCTTGCAGCAATCTGAGCATGATTGTGATTTTCATGGGCCAATGAAGTCCTTTCTTAGGGGGTCAAACTGACAATGGGAACATGGACTGCACCAATTAGTACGTCAACAGGATGACGTTTGGAACGCCTTGCAGAGTCGGACATCCCAGGGCAAACCGGCGCACGCCGAAAATCGCCCACCGGCCGCGATTCGAGCGCCGGTACATGAGGGATCGCGTCTCCTCGCAACCGCCCGGTCAACGCACCGAGTAATGATCTTGTCCCTTCCATTCGGAGCTGAGCTGCGTGGTGTCCTGCATCGGCGTGGGACGAAAAGTGTCCACGGCGGCTTCCGGCGCCTCCTGGAACTGACCATCCTGAAGCCACAGCACGCGATCGGCGAAATCCCGAATGCGCTGGTCGTGCGAGACGATGATGACGCTGCGTCCCTGCCCTTTGGCGATCTTCCGAAGCAACCGTATGATCTCCTGGCCGATCTTCGAGTCCAGGTTGGCGGTTGGTTCGTCCGCCAGGATCAAGGCCGGTTCATTGACCAGCGCCCGTGCGATGGCAACCCGCTGCTTCTCCCCGCCGGACAGCTTCTCGGGCAGGAAGTGCAGTCGTTCGCCCAGGCCCAGCTCGGTCAGAAGAGCAGCGGCTTTTCGTCGCGCCGCACCTGACCTAAGGCCCGCGAGTTCTGCCACGATGGCAACATTCTCCACCACGTTAAGTGCCGAGAGCAGGTTGAAGTCCTGAAAGACAAATCCGAACTGTCTGAGACGGATATCCGGCAGGCGATTCTCGGCAAGCCCGCTGAGATCCACACCATTCAGCCGGATCGAGCCTTCAGTCGGCTTCAGCAATGCGCCGAGCATCGATAACAGCGTCGTCTTGCCGGAGCCCGAGGGCCCCATAATCAGCACGACCTCGCCGGGCATCACGGATAGGGACACGTCTCGTACCGCGGTGACCTCGGTCGGGCCGGAGCCATATCGCTTGGTAACATGAGCGATTTCGAGCGTCTCACCCTGGATTGAAAGAGAAGCGTTTGTCATTTTTCACCTGCCTCGGAATACCATTGCAGGGTCCAGCCCTGCGATCTGGCGGATGGGGAGCATTGCAGAAAACGCGGCGATGACGACGGAAACTGCGCTGAGCTTTAGCAACGAGCTAGAGCTTACTTCCAGCTCGAGGTTGGAACCAGACATCGGGATCAGTAGGGACAATACCAACGTGACAATCAATCCAAAGGTGAAGCCAAGCGCCACACTGGAGAAGGCCTGGGCCAGCACCGTCAGGTAGAGGTCGCGATTGTCGGCGCCCAGCGCCTTCAGCATGCCGTATTCGCGACGGCGCGCGAGAGTGGAGGTGTATACCGTCAACGCCATGACCGCCAGACCGATCAGAAAGCCAATTGCGTTCATGATGGTGATCACGTCCGTGCTCATGTCCTTGACCACCTTGCGCTCCTGCTCCGCGAACTCATCTGTTGTCTGGGCCGTGACATCCCGGACCTGCGCCTCGATGCGGGCAGCCACGGCCTGTGGAGAATCACCCGGCTCAACCTTTACCAGCAGGAAACTGAAACTATCGTAGTTCCGGCGAAGGTCTTCGAAATCGCGTGCCGAGATGAATGCGACCGAGTTGACGAGGCTGGAGGTTCCTTCTGATAGACCGGCAACCTTGAAATCCTCTCCCAGGATCTGGACCTCGTCGCCCAGGCCGACGCCGGATTTCTCGGCGACATTACGGTCCATGATCACTTCCTCCTTGCCTGGCAGCGCGGAGCCGGAAGAGATCTGCCACGGGCCGCCCAGGCTAGCTCCTTCCGGCAAGCCGATGATGTAGGCCAGACTACGCTCATCGCCTGCGACAATATTGTTGGTCAAGTAGTGAATGGGCGTCACTGCTTCAATGCCCGGCATGCTCTTGACGCGCCGGGCGACGGAATCCGGCAGCGAGGACGAGGCCATATGCATGTTGCGGACATCTTCCTGCGAGACCCACACATCGGCGCCGCTATGCTGAATGTAATCCGTGATCTGGCGTTCAACGCCAGCAAAGACCGCATCCAGGGCAAGGATCAGCAGCAACGCCAGCGCCACTCCGCCAACCGAGATAAGAAGGCGAGCCTTGTTCTGAAACAGGTTCCGGAAGGCCAGGCGTATCATTTGCTGAAGACCTCCGCTGGCGCAAGGCCGGCAACGAGCCGCGTAGGGAAGATGGATGCGATCATGGCCATCCCAAGCCCTGCCAACAGTGCCCGCCCGCTATCCACGGGCTCAAACGAGATCAGGAATTGCGGACGTGCAGACATGATCCATTGAGCAACGACATTCGCCATCAAGACTCCCAGGGCCGATCCGGTCACGGCCGCGAACAGGGCCTGCGTCACCACCACCTCGTAAAGGAAGCCATTCCTGGCTCCGACCGCCTTTAGAACGCCGTATTCACGTTGGCGCTCGACAGTCGCAGTGTAGATGATCAGCCCGACGAACATGGTCCCGACGAGGAAGGCGATCGCAACCATCAGCTTGAGCGGAGCGGAGAAGACCTTCGCGAACAGCTTGAGGTCATTGGCAGCCATCTGCTGTTTCGTGAGTCCACTGACGTCCGAGAAGCTGTTGAGACGCTGCAGGATGCGCGTTTCATCCGCGCCTTTGGAGGTCGTCACCAGCAGGAAGCTCGTCGCCCCCGGCGCTAACACCAAGTTCTCCGCCGCGTCCTTGCGAACAAAGAAGAAGCTGACCATCCAGGATGTAGTGCCCTTCGACAAGCCGACGATGGTAAAGTCCTTCCCCATCACCTCCACCTCATCGCCCAGCCGCAAGTTATGGCGATCAGCAAGGACACGGTCGAATACGATCTCTCGCCTGGAGCGGGGCTCGCGTCCGCTCAATAAGTCCCACGGCCCGCCGCCCCGATGCGGGTCATACCCGATCATGTACGCTGGCTGCTTCTTTCCGTGCAGGTCAAGGATGACGAACTGTGACAGGATCGGAATGGCCTGCTCGACGCCGCGGATCGACTGGGTCTTCTGCAGGGTCCCATCCGGCAGGAGCGAGGTTGCCCCGAGCAGGTTGACCACATCCTCCTGCGCCACGATGATGGATCCCGGCGAGTGATCCAGGTAGGAGGTGATCTGGCGGTTCATCCCTGCCAGAAAGCCCTCCAGCACTAGGATCAGCATGACGGCCAATGTTACGCCGCTGATGCTCAAGGCTAGGCGGGTCTTATCCTGGAAGAGGTTACGAGCTGCAAGCAACACGGCCGAGGTCCCTTCAAGCTTGGGGGGTCATTTCTGCGGACTTATGTCTCATAGCCCTACGATAGTCTGGTGCGATGCGCAAGACGAGCGCTGTTTGGCGGCATCCGGATGCGTGAAAATACCTATGGAGACAAGGAAGAGCTTCAGCGAGAATGCCCTTGGGGAAACACATGACTCGGGCATTTTGGGTACGCCAATTCGCCTACCAGGCTGATGGGCCTTTTGGCGCTTGTGAAGGAACCCACACGCTTCCATAATCAGCGACAATGAGGCGTGCCTTTCCTCTCGCACTGGCCGTACTGGGATCGCTGCTAATTGTCGGTTCCGTCGGCTCGGGACTCCTCGGCAATGCAGTGGTCAATCCTGCAGCCCTCTCCCTGCCTGATCAGATCGCCAGGCTGAAACGCGCCCAGTACATTACCGGCCGTGCGGCGGCCGTCGAGTTCAGCAACATGCATGGCGAGCAATTCCCCGTGACCTCCGGCGCGGTGGCGATATACGGCACCGACAAGCAGATCACGATCTGGGTCGCAGGCACACCTGTTGATTTCCTGGCGCCACAATTGGTCGATGCGATGCATCGCAGGATCGCCGAGGGGCGCTCACCTTTCACCGAGGTCGACACATTTCACGACCGAGGCCGCACGGTCTACGTGCTGACAGGCATGGGCCAGAAACACTACTACTTCCGTTCGAAGAACCTGGTCATCTGGCTGGCGTCTGAGCCGGCCGTTGCCAATGAAGCGATAGGACAGATCCTGGAGGAGTATCCATGAAGAAGTCTCACATGCTGCTCATGCTCTTATGCTGCTTGATCCCGGTCGTCGGGCTGACGCTGGTCTATGTGTTCAAAGTTCCCGTGAACGCGGTGCTGCTGTATGGCATGATCCTCCTGTGCCCCCTCTCTCATCTGCTTATGATGGGGCTCATGGGCCATAACCACTCGGGGGCAGAAGGGGACGCACACCAGCACCACACTGCCGGTTCCATGCAGCAGCTTGAGGACAAGAAATGACCATGAACGAGCCAGAGAGCCAGGAGCTCTCGCCTCAGCCCGCGCGGCCCAGTTGGCCGAGGGCCGGGATCATCATCACGCTGGCGTTTCTGCTGGCTGTTCTGGGTCTCCTGGCCTGGGGCCTGAAGAAGAGCGAGGCGGGACCGCGTGATAGCGGCCAGGCACCCGACTTCACGCTGACGGGCTACGACGGACGTGTGGCGCATCTGGCCGAGCTACGCGGCAAGGTCGTCATCATCAACTTCTGGGCGTCCTGGTGCCTGCCATGCCGCGAGGAGGCTGCTTACCTCGAGCAGACCTGGCGCAAGTACCAGGACCAAGGGGTGGTGTTCATTGGCGTGGATTATGTCGACACGGAGAAGGAAGCCCGCGCCTACATCAAAGAATTCGACATTACCTACATCAATGGCCCCGACCTCGGGACCAAGATCGCGCAATCGTACAACATCAAGGGCGTGCCTGAGACTTACTACGTGGACAAGCACGGTGTGCTCCGCGGCGTGCAGATCGGGCCCCTGCAGTCCCCCATCCTCGACCAGAAGATCGACGAACTGCTGGCCGAATCCTATCCGTAGTGCTACGTCCAATCCCGAGTTGCAGGAGCGTTCATGGTTACCGATATCGGTCTGATAGCCCTTAGTATTGCCTTTCTCTTCGCCTCATATGCCACGATCGCCTCGGCCTACGGCGGCTGGGCCAGGCGGCCGGCCTGGGTGGAGAGTGCGCGCAACGCCTCACTGATCGTCTTTCCCTTCCTGACCATCTCCGTCCTGATGGTGGTCTACTCCCTGTACACACTGGATTTCTCGCTGGCCTACGTCTACGACGTGTCCAGCACAGCGATGTCGCCCTTCCTGCGAGTCACGGCTCTGTGGGGCGGCCAGAATGGCTCGGTCCTGTTCTGGGCATGGATCATGGCCGGCTTCGTGGCCGTCGTTCTGCTGCGCAAGTGGGAGCACGACCGAGAGCTGATGCCGTATGTGATAGCGACCTCGATGCTGACCACAGCGTTCTTCATCGGGGTGGTGTTGTTCATCACCAATCCATTCCAGCGCCTGTGGTATGTGCAGGGGGCAACCGATCTGCTGAAGGCCGTCTTCCCACCCGCCAATGCGATGCCGTACGCGGCCAGTGATGGCGGAGGGCTCAACCCGCTGCTGCGCCACTTCGGCATGATCGCACATCCGCCGACCACCTACATCGGCTTCACGGGCTTCGTGATCCCGTTCTCGTTCGCAATTGCGGCCCTCATCACCGGCCAGTCAAAAGGCGACAGCTGGATCCGTAGCACCCGCCGCTGGAGCCTGGTGGCCTGGATCTTCCTGTCGATCGGGCTGATCCTCGGGGGCCGCTGGGCCTATGACGTGTTAGGTTGGGGCGGCTTCTGGGGCTGGGATCCCGTGGAAAACGCCATGCTCATGCCCTGGTTGACCGGCACGGCCTTCCTGCACTCTGTCATGATGACCGAGAAGCGCGGGATGCTGAAGAAGTGGAACATGGTACTCATCATCCTGACCTATTCCCTCTCGCTCTTCGGCACATTCATCACGCGCACCGGCGTGGTGAGCTCGGTCCACGCCTTCTCGAAGTCGGCTCTGGGACCGGCCTTCTTCGTATTCATCGGCGTCACATTCCTGGGCGCCGTGATGCTGCTGTACTGGCGGTGGAACACGCTCAGCTCCGAGCACTCCCTCGAGAGCTTGCTTTCCCGGGAGACCGGCTACGTGCTGCAGAACATGCTGTTCCTTGCCATTACGTTTGCGGTCCTGTGGGGCACCGTCTTTCCAATGTTCTCGGAACTGATCACGGGGACAAAGATCACCGTCGGTCCGCCGTACTTCGAGCGTGTGACCGGGCCGCTGTTCTTTGCCTTGCTGATCCTCATGGGCGTGGTGCCCGGCCTGGCCTGGCGCAAGCAAGTCGCCCGAAACCTCGGCAAGATGCTCTGGGTGCCTTTCGCTGCCTCGGTCGTGATCGCCGTGGGCTGGGGCTACCTTCATCGCATGCACCCCGCTTCGATCTTCGGGCTGTGGCTCGTGGGATTTGTCCTGAGCAGCATCGTGGCGGAGTTTTGGAAAGGGGTCAGAGCACGCTGCGCCAGTCGCGGTGAGAACCCGGTCCAGGCGCTGGTGCACCTGGTGGGCCGGAATCACCGCCGGTATGGCGGCTACATTATCCACCTGGGAGTCATCTTGATCGCGCTGGGCGTGATCGGAGACTCGTTCTTCAAGCTCAACACGCAGGGCACCGTTGCGCCAGGCCAGGAGCTCACGATCGGCGACTACCAGTTGAAGCTCAATGGCATGCGGGCCTACAGCGGCTCGGATGGCCGAGAGATCACCGAGTCGGACCTGCTCGTATTCGAGAATGGCCGCCAGGTCAGCGAGATCCAGCCCAGGCAGGATTACTTCACGGTTCAGCAGCAGCCTGTCTCGGTGCCCGGCGTGTACGCCACGGCAGGGAAGGATGTGTACGTGTTGCTCGTGGGCTGGGAGCTGAACGGGGACACCATCAAGGACGCCACTTTCAAGATCTACGTCAATTCGCTCATCGACTGGGTCTGGATCGGCGGCCTGGTGATGATCCTGGGGACGATCATCGGAATGTGGAGCGGTCCTGAGGGCAAGGAAGCCTCCTACGTCTTCAAGCCCAATCTTGTGCCTGCCATTCCCCTGCCCCAGGAGGCCTGACATGAGACTCGACCTTAAGCAGAGGCTCGTCCTTGCACTGATGATCGCCCTGGCTGGCTTCTTCACCTTTGCCGTGGTGTACGCACAGGGCGGCGGACCCGCCTTTCCGACCGATGACGACGTGAACCGCGTCGCGCAGAAGCTGTACTGCCCGGTATGCCCTAATACACCGCTGGACGTATGCGAGACGCAGGCCTGCAAGGATTGGCGCGCCCAGATCAAGGATGAGCTATCGCAGGGCTGGAGCGAGCAGCGGATCATCGACTACTTCGTGGCGCAGTACGGCCAGCGCGTGCTCGCTGAGCCGCAGCGAAGCGGCTTCACATCGCTCGTCTGGCTCTTGCCAGTGATCAGCGCCTTGCTTGGGCTCTGGATCGTGTACGAGATCCTGAAGGGCTGGCGGAAGAGCCGCCGGGCATATCAGCCTGCACCCGGCCCGCGCGTGGCAATCCCGCCCGAGGTCCTCGAGCGCATCGAGCGTGAGCTTAGAGAAACGGATTGAGGAGCAGGGATGGATGCTTTTGCACTAGTCGTCGGATTGGCCTTGTTTGCCGCGGCGAGCCTGTTCGTCACCAAGCCGTTCAGAAGCCGGCAGCCGGCAACCAACCGGCCACAGGCGGACGCGGCCGATCCTAAGCAAGCCCGCGCCGCCGCGTTGTCGGCCCTCCGCTCCCTCGATTTCGACTTCCAGACCGGCAAGGTCAGCGAGGACGACTACCCTGCGCTGCGTGCCCAGCTGGTAGCCGAGGCGGCGAAGAACATTGACGCCGTGTCCGGCGATGATGAGCGCATCGAAGCGATGATCCGCGCGCGGCGGGCGGTGGTAGGCAAGCCGTGCCCCAAGTGCGGCAAGAAGATTGCAGGCGATGGCCGTTACTGTCCGGAGTGCGGCGCAGAGCTGGCTCCTGCATGCCCATCATGCGGAAAGGCCGTGAAAGCCGGCGACCTCTTCTGCCGATCGTGCGGTTCCAAACTGGAAATTCGGGCCGAGGCAACTGCATGAGGAGGCTGCCTGCTCTTCTGTTCGCTGCCCTCGCCGTGGTGCTCATCCCGCGGCCGCTGCCCGTGCGTGCCCAGACCATCACGCCGCCAGCCCCAACCGCTGAAGCCTCCGTCGGCACTGGCGAAGTCAGCGGGAAGATCGTTGATCAGAACCTTGGTGCGCCGGTGACCGGCGTGCAGGAGGTCATGCTTCACATCTGGGATGCGAACAACACCGACATCAACATGCTGCATGCCAGCTCCGCAGCGGATGGCAGCTTCTTGTTCACCGGAGTCGACATGCAGGCGCAGTATGTGTACGGTGTGATGGCGATCTTCGACGGAGTAACCTATCTTTCGCAGGTCATCCCTCCGAACGATGGCTCAAACGAGCTGCAGCTCGACCTGCCGGTCTATGAGACAACACAAGACCTCTCCACGGTGCAGGTCGACCAGATGCATGTGCTGTTCAACTTCGCCCCGGATGGCCTCGAGCTTACCGAGATCTATGCGGTCTCCAACTCGGGTCAGCGCACGGTCAAGGACGCGACCAAGCTCGACGATGGAAAGACCGCCACGCTGCGTTATCCTCTGCAGGCTGACGCCGACTATATCTTCTTCCAGCCTGATGAGAGCGACCGCTTCGTGAAGTTCGCCGGCGGCTTCGGTGACACCGCGGCGCTGCTCCCCGACGAGCAGGGCAGCCGCTTTGCGGTGCAGTACATGGTCCCGTATGCCGGGCAGCGAGAATACGACTATACTGCACCGGTCAACATCAAGGCTATGAACTTCCTCCTGCCCCAGAACTCCGGAGTCCAATTGAAGGGTGAAGGGCTGACGGGCCCCGAGCCGGTCAACTCGGAGGCAGGCAAGAGCTACGAGCTGTACTCAGTCGCAGGACTCGCTGTCGGGCAGACAATACATGTCTCCATCTCTGGAAAGCCGGCGGTAGGCGGCGCTCCTGCCACCGCCCGAAGCATCAACCTGCCCGTCGCGCTGGGCGGCGGGATGCTCGGGTTCGCCATGATCGGCGCAGCGATCTGGTTCTGGCGGAAGCCCCACGACATGGCCAAAGACGAGGCGGACGTGGCGGAGCCTGGCGCCCGCGAGGATGTGCTCGACGACGTGATCGACCGCATCGCACAGCTTGACTATGCTCACGAGCAGGGCCAAGTCCCGGACGATGAGTACCAGCGAGAGCGCACGCGGCTGTGGGACGAAGCAAAGAGCATGTTGGATCGGCCGCAGCCCGACGGATCGGCGCCTGGACGTCAAGACGAGCATGCCTAGCCCGTTCGCTCATCCCGCTGCGGCGATCCCTCTCACCCGGACAGGTCTCGTCCTGTCCGGGCTGATCGTCGGCAGCGTCGCTCCGGATCTTGGCTACCTACTTCCGCTCTCCAATCCGTATTTCATGAACACCGCCGCGGGCCTCATTCTGTTTGACGTGCCCGCAGGCATTGTCCTGCTCTGGCTCTTTCACAGTCTCGCGAAATGGCCCTTGCTGTCCGCTGCCCCAGACAGCCTGCAACGCCGCCTGTACGGGCCCGCGCAGGGGTTCTCCTTCAAGCCGCCGCGGCGATTCGCGCTGATCTTGTTGTCCCTGCTGGTAGGCTCGGCCACACACGTGATCTGGGACTCGTTCACGCACGAATGGGGCTGGATGGTCGAGCAGATCTCCTTCCTCCGAATCCCGCTCGGTGGAATGCCGCTGTTTGTGGTCCTCAGGGACCTAGGAACTGCCGCCGGTATATGGTTGCTCGTCTACTGGTTCGTGCGGTGGATCGCAGCCGCTCCGCAGAGCGATCGACTGCCGGCGCGTTTCTCGCCCAAGGTTCGCACCCTCTTCCTTTCCCTTACAGCCTTATCGCTGGCGGCGGTCGAAGGCGCGACCATCTTTGGCCGCTTTGGCATCGGCGCCCATCTTCTTCATCAGCACGGCGTCGTGCATGGC
>Ga0316628_100001285_pt1 | contig 17566 bp, 14 predicted proteins | sample OWC_Aug_M2_C1_D5_FD_207648 | JGI IMG/M metagenome (GOLD analysis project Ga0316628, IMG submission 207648) | Wetland soil microbial communities from Old Woman Creek delta, Ohio, United States - OWC_Aug_M2_C1_D5_C | ecosystem: Environmental > Terrestrial > Soil > Wetlands | place: USA: Ohio... | reverse complement strand
ACGAATGTCCCGACGAAAGCGAAGCCGGCGAAAAGGTACACGGCCCAATTTCGATGGATAAGATCCAATCCGTAACGATCGGGCTTTTTCAGGGCGGAGTTCAGAAAAACGACATAGATGAGCGGAAGGAAAAGCACAAGGGTACCCCCCACGGCGTTCGTCTGGAATCCTTCCTCAGCTCCAGGCAGGCCGAAATTAAGGTGCGGAAGGTTGTCTTTCACGGACGTCAGAAGAGGCAGGCCTTTCACGCGCATTGTGAACATTCCCAGAAATCCGATAACCGAGAAGAGCGTGCCTCCGGCAACGAACGCCAAAAGGCCTATCTTTAAGCGTTGCCTCGTCTTCAAAAGGGCCGCCAGCGCGTAGAAAACGAGTATCCCGAAAATGGCCCCTGTGATTTTTGAAAGGCTCATCTCGATATCGGGCACGATAAAGCATGTCATGAAGATCTGGAAAAGAAGCAAGAGGATCGGTCCGTCGAACGGCGTCCTTTCGACTATTCGTCCTTTGATAAATCCCCGGAACGCTAAAAGAACGGGAACAACTAAAAGGACCCAGAGCCATCGCGGGGAAGGGAATAAGAAAAGCGGTGTCAGCAGGACAAGAAAACCCCCGATAAACCAGTCGATCCAATTCTTGACGGGCATTACTGAAGATCCCTTTCAAGTCCGTAATTCGGATCATTAGGGATCTCGCGAACGATCTCCTTCATATATCGCCTCCCCGCTTCGCTTATGGCGAACCCGGCGGGATCGTAGAATCTTTGATCGACCTTTCGATGAAGCTCTTCGATGGAGCCGAATTCCGAGAGCGGCTTTTCGGCGAGATAAAACCCCTCCGGGCTTTTCTGGACCATCAGGAAATTCGGGCCGACTATGCCCTCGGCCAGAAGCCTGACTGCCCTTTTTCCGAGCTTTTCGGCCCAGAGCGCATCCAAGGCGTTCGGAGCGCCCGACCGGTAGAGGTAGGAAGGATTCACGGCATTGATATTCCGCGTCTCGACCTTTCCGGACAACAGATTTTTCAGCCTGTCCCGAAGCGCTCCGCTCGAACCCGCGAAGCGAGGATGGCCGAAGTCTTTATTTTCATCGTCTTCGGCATGGATGTAAGTGCCATCTTGCCATTTCGCCCCCTCGGCAACGACGATAATGGCGTGCTTCCGGCGCGAATAAATTTCGAGGGTTAGGCCCGCCAATGTCGCCGGCTCAACCGGAAACTCCGGGATGACAATGAGATCGGGGTCCCCGAGCCCGGAAGCGAGGGCCAGCCAGCCGGCGCTCATCCCCATGGACTCGACAATGACGATCCGTTCATGGGAATAAGCCGTCGTCCTCAGTCCCTCCCTCAGGCTGATGAAGGAGACGATCTTTTCAGCCGCAGTCGGGAAGCCCAGAGTGAAGTAGTTGAGGATTTTTTCGGCCTCAAGGGGAGTTTCCGGACTCCCGATCGCGCCGACGTCGTTATCGATCGTCTTCGAGATCAGGACGATCGGCAAAGAGCCGAGAAGAAAGACGTTGGAAAGGGTGTCTTCCCCCCCGACGACGATTATGCCGGACAGTCCCAAGTCCGCGAAAGCCCGGAGGGCGCGATCGGAGCCCCCCTCTGTTTTGCCGATATTCAATCGGGAGGATTTCAGGATCGTCCCGCCCACCCGGGAAGGTACGGCGCGCCCGCTTAAGCTCACCCAATCATTTTCGAGAACGCCCCGCCAACCCCGGACGAATCCGATAAGCTCGACACCGAGAGATTCGGCTTCAGCAGCTGCTGCGGCGATCACGGCATTGAGCGGAGGGACATCGCCGCCTCCGGTCAGGACGCCGAGCTTTTTCTTCACGCCCTCATTTCTCTTGTTCGAACAGGCCGAGACGGACCGGGACGTTCCGGCGCGCCGATTCATAGACTGCCCCGATGAGCCTGTTGGCCATCAAGCCGTCATAACCCGAGCCGATGGGCTCGCGATTCTCCATGATCGCCGACGCGAATTCTTTCATTTCCTCGCGCCAGGAGATGTCCGGACCGGGAAACTCCAGTATTTCTTCATCAGGCGCGCCGCCGGCGTATTGGATCGCGGGCGTCGGGCCTATTGACTCCGCGGCCCGGATCTTCCTTTTGCCAATAAAGAGCCTTTCCGTTCCATAGCTTCCGCCCAGGCCGTCTACGACGAGGTATCCCTTTTCACCGATGACCTCGAGAAGGAACCTGTTCTTCCATTGGGTCCAGCTGGTGTGCATCTGGGCAGTCCGCCCGTCGGCCGCCCAGAACAAAGCAAAGGCATTATCCTCGACTTCCATCGGCCAGGAATACGTAGCGATCCGGCCGTACGCTTCTTCGAATTCCCCTATGAACCACCGGAAGAGATCGATGACGTGGACACCCTGGTCGAGAAGCTCGCCGCCGCCGCAGATCTCTCGGTTCGCCCGCCACTCCTTTTCATAGCCCGGCCGGCCGCCATGGCCGTAGACCGCCCTCATAAAATGAATCTTACCGATGCCCCCGTAATCCGCGACCTTTTTCGCGGCGCGGATCGCCGGATGAAAACGGTGATTGAACCCGGTCTTTAGGATAAGCCCCCGCTCTTTTGCTTTCAACCAGATCGCTTCGGCTTCCTCCGCATTTCTTCCCAACGGTTTCTCGCAGAGGACGTGCTTCCCATTCTCGAGTGCTGCGACCGAGATGTCTTTTAGGAAAATATTCGGTGTAGCGACAATAACCGCTTCGATCCGAGGATCATTGACGACGGATCTCCAATCAGAGGCCGGGTTTCCCCCAAACAAGTCGGTTAAAACCTGCGCTTTCTTGATATCGATGTCACAAATAAGGATGATCTCGTCGCTTTTTTCGGCGGAGATCACCTCCGCCCGCTTTCGCCCGATCAATCCCGCGCCGATAATTCCAGTCCTCATAACCAGTTGTTGTTCACTCCGCTGTATAGGATTACAGTTTTTTAAAGAATGATTTGTTGTCGATCCTTCTTATCGTGCAAAAGTCTTTGTCAGATCGAAGCTTGTCTTGAAATTCCGGAGAATCCCAGGGGTCCCAGGGAGCGGATATGAACTTTCCCGTGATCCCGTCGGAATCAGCGGACAAAAGAAATGCGGTCAGGTCGGCCGCTTTTTCGGGGGGAACCCCACCGCTTTCCATTTGCTTTCTTGTTCCCTCATAAAAGGAGGCGCCCGCGGCTTCGCTTCCTACGGCCAGCGTCTGTTGATGTAATCTCGTAATGACAAATCCCGGCGCTATGCAGTTGGCATCGATATTCTCCGCCGCCAGTTCAAGCGCGATATTTTCCGTATATCTGACAAGGGCTATTTTGCTTGTCGCATAAGCGGAATAGTTCGGAAAAGGGCTCGCGGCTCCTCCCCCGGAATAATTGACGATCTTCTTGCGCGAGGGTGATTTCATAATCTTAGCAAAGAAGCTGCACATGTACACGGCGCCCAAAAAATTAATGTTTATGGCCTCTCTGAATTCTTGAAGATCGACGGCAGTCGTTTTACCGATCGGCCCGTAAACTCCGGCACAATTGACAAGACCGCTGATATCACTCAATTCGTTTACGCACCAGGAAGCGAAAGCCTTTACCTTGTTGAGGTCACTGACATCCAATGAATAGGAGTGAACAGCGGCGCCCGGGCTTCCCTTTAACTCGGCGACGGATCTCAGAAGATCTTTTTGATTCCTGGCCGCAATGACGACCTGAGCGCCCTCGGCCACGCATTTTTTCGCTACAACAAAGCCGATGCCCAGGCTTCCTCCAGTAATGACGATGTTTTTTCCACGCAGCCTCATCTTTATCCTCTCCCCAACGAAATATAGTGAAATCCGATCTTTTTCATTTGATCCTCGTCAAGGCAGTTCTTCGTATCAAAAAATATCAACCTCCTCATCTCCTTCTTTATCGAACTCCAGTCGAACTGCTTGAATTCCTCCCATTCCGTCAATAAAACAAGCAAATCCGAATCCTTCGCGGTTTCACGGATATTTTTAACTACCTGAAAAGCCGGCGCGGCGCCTAATTCCTCATAGTCGGCTTTGGGATCATAAGCGCTCACCATCGCCCTTTCCTGAACGAGCCTGCCGGCAATCTCCATGGGAAGGCTCCGTCTAAGCGTGCTTGTTCCCGGTTTATACGTCAAGCCGAGGATACCAATTCTTGCGCCTTCGATTTCTCCCAACGCGGTCTTGATCTTACTTATAATCTCATTTATCCTTTTCTTATTCAGATCTAGTACATAACCAAACAAATTACTGCCCATACGATGAGCGTGCTCCCGCCGGCTAAGTATCATAAGGTCTCTTCCAAGAGTGCCGCCCGAAAATCCGATCCCCGGCGTTAAATATGCTTTTTCTCCGATCCGGGGATCCGATCTCATCCCCTTGATGACATCATCGATCTTCGCACTATGGGATTCGCAAATATCCGAGAGGCTATTAGCGAAGACTATGCTGGTCGCCAGGAACGAGTTAATTCCGTGCTTGACCAACTCGGCGCTCTCCAAGTTCATCGAAATGATATTATCGGTAATTTCTTGAAAGAGCTGTCTACATTTTTTCTCCGCTTGAACACTATTAGCGCCAAGAATAATCCTTCCGGGCGTCATATAGCATTCCAAAGCAGCGCCCAGCCTTAAGTTTTCGGGAGAATAGGCAAGGTCAAGGGTCTTGTTTATTTTGGCAAGTTCTTCCCTTAAATGCGTACAGAATCCGACTGGAGATTGAGAACTTATAATGAGAATGGAGCCATTCTTAAGAATATTCCTTACTCTTATAACCGAATTCTCAAGGATGGAAGTATCGCTAGTATCGTTATCCCCGACAGGAGTATCGTAGGCCAGAAATACATAATCACAGCTCCTTAATGTCTCGAGTTCGGTGGAAAATGATAGCTTATTTGAAGAGATCCCCCTTTTTATCTCAGTCTCGAGCATTGGCTCATAAATTGGAGGAATTCCTTGCTGTAATCGAGTGATTCTTGAGGCATCAAAATCGACACCATAGACGCGGTAGTTCAGTTTTGACCATGATGCGGCGATGACGCAGCCTAGATGCCAAAGTCCTATCACCCCAATATTCTTCTTCATTAGATCACCACAAATCCACCTTTAGCTGTTATCTGATCCCGTTCATTAAATTGACCATGACTTTCGACCCTTCGTAGAAGAAACGAAAATGCATTTCCTTCAATCCGGCCTTCTTCATCGCTTCCTTCAGTTTCTGATGATCTTTTTCGGTGTAAAAAAGGAAAAACCCCCCACCGCCGGCGCCCGAGATTTTCCCCCCCAGAGCGCCGTTCGCCTTGGCCAGGGCATAGATCTCTTCCAGCCATGGGTTCGACATATTTGTCGCCAATTTTTTTTTGCGCTTCCAGTGCTCGTCAAACAGAAGCCCGATATCGGTGATATTCCCGCTCTCCGCGGCTTCGAGGACCTTATAGCCGAGCTCCTTGATTTCATGCATGTTCTCGACAACGGCGCCTTTCGTCTCCCGAACGCCCAGGCTTTGTTCCGCCAGAATCGCATCCGTGCTTCGCGACAATCCGGTATAGAACATCAGGAGTTTCCGATTCAAGGCATCCGCGGTTTCCTCCGTTAGACGGGCCGCCCTCGTTTTTACCGTTCCGTCTTTTTCGATCTCCAGGACCCGCAGCCCGCCGAAAGCCGCCATATACTGGTCCTGTTTCCCGATCGGCTTTTTTAGCCTATCGATCTCGATGCGGCAGGCTTCCTCGGCTAGCTCGTTAAGCGACACATAATTTCTCTTCAGGCTGTGGAGGCCTGTGAGAAGTCCCACGGCGTAACAGCTCGAAGAACCGAGCCCCGTTCCGGCCGGGACATCTGCCATCGAGACGATTTCGAGGGAATCCTCGATGTCCATCAGCCGAAGCGCTTCTTTGGCGATGTCATGCCGAAGCTCTTCCCGGTTTTTGACCGTTTCCGAAATCGAATACTTGACCCTCACCAAGCTGTCCACGATAGGAACATTGATGTTGATGAACATGAACTTGTCGATGGCCGCGGCGAAGATGAATCCGCCGTATTTGGAATAATAGGCGGGCAGATCCGTCCCCCCGCCGCCGAGCGTAATTCGAAATGGCGTTCTCGTGATAATCATATAACCCCCCAAGAATAAAAGCTTCAGGTTCCCAATCGTGGAATTCCGGGATACGGAATTCCGGGACATGAACCTAATCTCTTGATTAGGTATCGTGTCCCTGGAATTCCTAGCGTCCCAATCGCTGACTCAACTCATCCAATAGTTCAACATGATCGATGGCCCAGACCGGCTCTTTCGATCTATATGCGAAAAGCTTCATTCCGCGCTTGATTACTTCAGGAAAAATATCATGTCCGAAATCAGAATAGCCGCTTGGAAGCGCATTAAAAATATCTTCGGAAAGCTGGTAGATCCCGGCATTTACCCAATGGCTAATTACATCGTTCGGCTCCGGCTTTTCAATAAACCGAACGATCCGATCGCCGGAGCCGATATCGACGACGCCGCTTCCGGCAACGTCCTCCTTCTCAAAGACGGCAACCGCACCTAAGCCGCCGGCCTTTTCCGACCAGGAAATAAAATCGGCGAAATCGAATTTCGAGAAATTGTCTCCATAAACGACCAGAAAAGGCACGCCGCGCAGCTCGCCCTCGAGCTTTTTCACGGCTCCGGCAGTGCCCAATATCTCAGGTTCAAACGAATACTGGATCCGCACTCCCCACTTTTTCCCGTTTTCGAAATGAGAAGTGATTCGTTCTGGAAGATGATGAAGATTGATGAAAATCTCCTGAATTCCCGCTTCGGCCAGATGCACGATATGATGTTCCAGAATAGGTTTTCCCGCGATCGGGATCATGACCTTGGGCATCTTATCGGTCAGCGGGCGGAGCCGCGTCCCCTTGCCCGCCGCGAGTAGAACCGCTTTCATAATTTTAGATCGGGGACATAACCCTATTCTCTGGAATAGGGATTGTGTCCCCGAATTTTGTATGTGTCATCGCGAGCGATGCGTGGCGATCACTCTAAATCATTGTCATGCGAGGAGCGAAGCGACGTGGCAATCCGACCCTTTGGGTCGTCCTGAGCGAAGCGAAGGATTTCGTCCCCAGGTGGTTATCGCGAGGACTCTTGGCCGTGGCAATCTCACTATTTTATCCGCCCCTCTTCAAACTCTCTCTTGATATATTCAATCGACCTCATAATCCCTGTTCTTAAATCCGTCTTCGGCCTCCAGCCGAGAGCCGAAGCCTTGGAGATGTCGGCGAGCGTCATTTGAGCCTCACCCGGTAAATCAGGCTTGAATTCCGGCTCCAAGCGAACACCGAGAAGCCGCGAAACGATCTCATATATTTCCAAAACCGAATGATTCTCTCCCGAACCCAGATTGTAAGTTACATTATCAGTTCGAGAATTGCGAAGGCATTGGAGATGAAAATCGTTGACATCGTCGACATAAACGAAATCCCGGCGCTTTTCGCCCGTGCCATAGATTACCGGACGCTCACCTTTCAGCAGCTTGATTATAAAGGCGCTCATGACCGGCGGGATCGTCCGGCGATAATCCTGGACGGGGCCGTAGACACAGAAATAACGCAAGGCCGTAAACGTCATCCCATAATATCTCTTATAGGCCTCCGCGAAGTACATCCCGGCCAGTTTGCTGATGGCATAGAAGCTTTCCGGCTTCGTCTCGCTTTCGGGCGTCGGGAAGACAACTCTCCCTTCATAAAGCGCCGAGGATTCCGCATAAATGATTTTCCGGACCCCGCCTCGCCGCGCCGCTTCGAAGACGTTGATAGTCCCTGTCACGTTGATATCGGCCGTCTCTATCGGATCCGCCTGGCAATCGCTGATGCAATTTTTGGCCGCGAGATGAAAAACGGCATCGACCCCTTCAATAAGACCATAAATGCCTCGATCACGGATATCTTTTTCATGGAATTCGACCCCATCCGGGATGTTCTCCCGTAAACCATAAGCAAGATTGTCGATCCCACCGACTTCGTATCCTTCCTTCAGCAGGCGTGCGGCGAGATTCGACCCGATAAATCCCGCGACTCCGGTAATTAATATCTTCATCTATTTTATTGACATCCCGAGGAGCGAAGCGACGTGGGGATCACACCAACTGCCGAGCTTGCCACGTCCTAATAGTTCTTCGCATGAAAATAGATTCGCATTAGGAAATCAAATTCAGCCGATCGTTTTTCTTCTGGAACTCCCTGCCGCACGAACATGAGGCTTTTCCTTTTTCTCCGAAAACGAGCTTCAAACCGCAGACGCACACCCATCCTTTCCGGCGAGCGGGATTTCCATACATCAAAGCATGAGACGGCACGTCCTTCGTCACGACCGATCCGGCTCCAATTGTGCAGTACTCGCCCAATGTGATACCCGTGATAATGGTCGCGTTGGCCCCGATTGTGGCGCCTCTGCGGATCAAAGTCCTGGCTAACCCTTTTGGATAGCCCGACCGCGGCCACAGTTCATTCGTCAGGGCGGCATTCGGGCCAAGAAACGCGTCGTCTTCGATCGTGACGCCGTCCCAGATCGAAACGCCGTTCTTGATGACTACATGATCCCCGATGACGACGTCGTTTTCGATAAAGCAATGATCCCCGATATTGACCCCGCTTCCGATCTTCGCCCCCTTGAGAATGTGAGCAAAAGCCCAGATCCTCGTTCCTGCCCCGACGTTTCGGCTTTCGCAAAGGGCCTGAGGATGAATAAAGACGCCGTTCATCTCAGCCACGAAAATATTTCCTGATGTTCGCGCTGACATATTCGCCCTGTTCGTCCTTCATCTCCGGACATATGGGAAGAGACAGAATCTCGTTTGCCTGTCTTTCCGCGACCGGGAAGTCGCCTTTCTTGTGACCAAGGTGGGCGTAAGCTTTTTGGAGATGAATCGGGATAGGATAATGAAGACCGGTGGCGATGTTTCTCTCCTGGAGGAATTCCCTGAGCTTGTCCCTCTTTCCCGCGGGAACGCGGACGACGAATAGATGATAGATATGATAGGCCTCGGCGGATTCGACGGGACAGATGACTTCCTTAAGATCCGCGAGCAGAGACCGATACAAATCGGCGATTTGCCTCCGCCTGGCGTTCCAGATCTCCAAATATTTCAGTTTCACCACGAGAACCGCGGCCTGTATCTCCTCCATCCGGTAATTGTGGCCGATAATTTCATGAACGCAGCGTTCGACGGAGCCATGCCCGTGCATCCGGAGTATTTTCTGATAGAGATCCTCATCATTCGTGGAAATTCCCCCGGCCTCTCCGTATGCCCCGAGGTTCTTTCCCGGGAAGAAGCTGAATGCCGCCGCCGTTCCGAAATTGCCGACTGCTTTTCCCCGAAATCTCGCTAGGTGCGCTTGACAGGCGTCTTCGAAGACCATCAGCCCATGGCGGCTCGCGATATCGTTGATGTTGTCCATGTTCACAGGCTGACCATAGAGATGGACCGGTAAAATGGCTTTTGTGCGGGGTGTGATTTTCTCTTCAATCCGCCCGATGTCGATATTGAGGGATATCCGGTCGTTGTCCACGAAGACGGGCGTCGCCCCGCAGAGCGATACGCCCTCCGCGGTCGCAATGAAAGTGTTAACCGGCACGATGATCTCATCTCCTGCTCCTATGCCCGCCGCCCAGAGCATGAGATGGACGGCGTCCGTGCCGGAGCTTGTCGCGACGAACCGCTTCGCTCCGAGCGCCGCGGCGAATTCCTTCTCGAACAACCCGACGTATTTTCCGCAAATGAAGGCGCTGTGCTCAAAAATGTCGGCCAAGACCTCCTCGATCTCGGGTTTCAGCCGGAGATACTGGGATTTCAAATCAAGAAAGGGAACGTTCATTTTACCGGCACTCCTTGATCTCATCGAATAGGCGCATGACCTCGAGCATATATCTTCCGTCTGTCAACGGCTTTTTCCCGTTCTTTATGCAGTCGAGAAAGTGTTCCACGACAAGCGCCAGCGGCTCCCGCTGCCCATGCTCGATGAACTCTTCGTGCTTGTCCTCAATTCTGAACATCGTTATCTTCTTTTCAGGCTTAAGATCATCATAGACAAGTTGGAAATTCGCGCTCGCGATGAGAAGCTCACGCCTCCGCTCGGGAAGCACCCAGCTCAGGCCGATATGGATAGGGAAGCGGTCGGTCTCCAGCCGCAGGAATGCCGTGTCGCACATCGTTCCTCCGTATTCGGGCACCGTGAACTTCGCCAGCGTGTTGGCTTTGTGAACGGCCGTAGGACGTATTTGCATCCCCGGGAATAAATGCGTGATCACCGCGAGATCATGAAAAACGAGGTCGCGCACCACGTCCACGCCGTTCGCCAGCATGGTATCCCGTAACCGGCCGACATGGTGGAACCGTAAGTCGTTGCCGTAGCGCAGGGACTGGACGAAACGGATGTCGGGGACCGCCCCGGCGTCCAATAGTTCACGGATTTTTTGAACAGGATCACTGTAAACGAACGTGGAGTCCAGCATGAAAACGGCCCGTCGCGTTTCGGCCTCGCGGACGAGGATCTCGAGCTCGTCGAGCGTGGACGTCGGAGGCTTCGTCACGAGCACATGCTTGCCGGCCGCGAGGGCGACCTGGGCCAAGCCGAAATGAGTCGGGGGAGGGGTCGCGACAACGACAGCCTCAATATCCTCATCGTCGAGAACCCAGCGTGGATCATCCACGGTCGCGAAACCCAGCGTTTTCTCCGCTTCTTCCCGGCGTGGCGCGAGAGGATCAACCCCGATCATCAATCCTGGGCCAAGGCCCTGCTGAGTTGCAAAGACCCTTGCTAATTTCAATCCCCACCAGCCCAGGCCCAAGACAGCGATTTTTCTTTGCATTGCCGATCCTCTATTTGATCCTGCTGCCCTTCCCGGTCAAGACCACGGAAATCGTTCTCAGAAGAATTTCCAGGTCGAAGAAAAACGACCGGTTCTGAATATAATAGAGGTCCATCATGATCATGTCGTCATAGGACACTTCGCTTCTGGCCCGAACCTGCCAAAGACCCGTAACCCCCGATTTGACCTGAAACCGTCTCTTTTGCCACGGTTCGTAGAATTTGAGCTCCGCGGGCGAGCAAAAACGCGGCCCCACCAGGCTCATCTGACCGCGGAATACATTAATTAGTTGGGGAAGCTCATCCAGCGAATATTTCCGCAGAAAGCTGCCGACTTTTGTTACGCGGGTCTCATCCTTGACGAAATACTCGTCCTTCTTCCGGCCCTGGATCAAATCTTTCATGAATTCGAGATGCTGACTGCATCCCATTTCATAAAGCCGCTTTTCCTTTTCATCAGCGCAATCTCCTTGGATCATGGTCCTGAACTTATACGCTTTGAAGATTTTTTCATTTCTTCCGACGACATCGCTTCGGTAGAACACCCTCCCCTTAGAATCGCGCTTTATGGCCCAGGCAAGGATCCCGAAAACGGGCGCAAACAGGATGAGCAGGATGGCCGATACGCTCAAGTCGAAAGCGCGCTTGACGGCTGCCCGGACGACTCCGTTCTCTCTGGTCTCCAGCCGGTAGGTCGTTAATCCGCCATATTGCTCCGCTTCCAACTTCTCGTTGACCTTCGAGAAAAGAGTCGAGATGACGTGAACTGAAAGACCGGCGTTCCGGCAGCGATCGATGATTTCCAGCAATTCCTTCTTCTCTATGTTACTGATGGCAATTACGGCCTCCGCGAGATGATAGCGGGCGGCGATTTCGCCGATATCCGCGCTCGTCCCAAGGACTTCCATCCCTTCAATCATTGTTTCTTTGAGAGACGGATCATCGTCAAGGAATCCCATAATCTTGAAATAGCTGAGAGAATTGCTTGACCAATGTTTCAACACGGCCCGGCCGTGTTTCCCGGCGCCTATGATAGCTACGCGCTTTAGGATGAATCTTCGGGCGACCATGAACCGGAAAACACGGGGCACCAGGTTCACCCGGAAAAGGGCCAGCGCGAGAAAACTGATTAAAAACCCGAGGCCGATCGTCAAGCGGCTGTCGGCGATATACTCCGTCTTCATGAAGAAAACGAGAACTATGAATGTTCCAAAGACCCGAAGATAACATTTGAAGAGTTTCTGAAGCTGATGGATGGGATTGGCCACAGCTTGATATTTATAAAGGCCTTCCAATTGGAATACTGAAATGAAAATGATCGCGAGAAGGAGAAGAGAAGGGGCGAAATATCCCGGAAAAGGCCGAATACCGACATACAGACCCGATCTGAAAACGTACCAGAAGGCCAGTCCGAATCCGGCGCTGATGATCAAAACGTCAGCGCCGGCCAGAAGGAGTTTATGTTTGGAGATGCGCATTAACAGGATAAGGGCACTTCAGTGCAATATCGAATGACAAATCTCGTCAACCAATTCGCTCTTAACGAGGGCAATATTCTTATGCTTTTTTTCGACCTTTATTTCATCGATTCTTCTATCGTCTTCAATATGGAACATTCGTCCTTGTTCAATGAGATATCGGTCGACCGCGGCGAGTTTCCCTTTGAAAAGCGAATACGCGGGTGTTCCTAAAACCGCGGCTTCCCTGTTGATCGTTCCGCCTCCACTGACGACAAGATCAGCCTGGTAGAGGAGATTCGGGCCGTCCAAAGCAATAGGGGGAATCCAAATGTTGGGGAGACCTTTGGATCGAATCGTATCCGCTTGAGAAGGAATTCGAGGCAAAAAGACTACATGCGCTCTTGGCATTCCTGCGATGTATTCCAAAACTCGATCGAATAGCGGATTGTCGAAGTGGTGATAAAGCCCCCAATTTCCCGGCGGGCGCATGACGACTATGACTCTGTCAGTTGGAATGTTCGACAATTCTTCATAATCGATCTTGGGCTTGAAATCGGCTAAATAGACTTGTTCTTTAGTTCCATGATAATACTCGGTCTTGCGAGACGAAGCCCCGAATTTGCGCAATTCGGAAACAGGAAAGAAATGCGGGACAATTACCTTTTTGGCCAAACGAAAGCAAAGATGATTCGCTGGCTGGTGTTCATAATCCATTAAAGTGATAAAAGGGATACGTAGCATGGCAGCGGCCAACGCTTGACTATATGAATTATGGCTGACCGCTACATTAAAGTCCTTCTTATGAGCAAAGCGCGCCAGCCGCCAGGCTCTATCAACGATTCGCACGCCTATTTTAGATAGCTTCTTTCCTCCATGGTTGCCGATTGGAGTATGGCCCATCTTATATCGATCCGCCAGTTGTATGGTTTGAGCAAATTCCCGAGTGGATATAGTGACGGAATGCCCGCAGCGTTCTAACTCGGCGATTATAGGCCGAAAGAATAGCACTTGGGGAGAATTGGCCAGATCAATCCAGATTTTCAAGTATAACCCTCAATACCCGCGTAAGACATTCACAATTCTCTCCGCTGCGTGCCCGTCCCATAATTCAGGATATCGTGAATTCCCCGTTTTCCCATCTAAAATCCGTTGGACACCTGCGATAATTCGCTCCGCTTGCGATCCAACCAACTCATTCGTTCCCTCCGTAATCGTTACCGGTCGCTCCGTATTTTCGCGCAATGTCAGACAGGGAATTCCAAGAATGGTCGTCTCTTCCTGGATGCCGCCGGAGTCCGTCATTACCAGCTTGGCTTGGGCCATGAGCCCCAAGAACTCCAAATATCCCAACGGCTCCAGCAATTTTAGATCGGCCAGATTACGGGCTCTCTCGAACAGTCCGGCCTCAGCGATCCTTTGGCGTGTTCGCGGATGCAAAGGAAATAATACCGGAAGCTTTTTCTGAATATCCGCCAGGGCGTCTATTATCCCGCTCAATGTCTCCGTGACATCCACATTGGAAGGACGATGAAGAGTAAGTAGGACATAATTACGCGACGTGACGCCGAAACGATCTGTTATGTTTTGATCGTTGATATGTTGCCGGTATCTCAGCAAAGTATCAATCATGACATTGCCGACAAAATGAATTTTGTTTTCGGGGACTCCTTCGTGCTTGAGATTCTCGTTACCGCTTCGTTCCGTAGTGAATAGGAAGTCCGACAGCGAATCCGTAACCATGCGGTTAATCTCCTCCGGCATGGTCCGGTCGAAGCTCCGGAGGCCGGCCTCGACGTGCGCCAACGGGATGTGCAACTTGGCAGCCACAAGCGCCGCGGCCATCGTCGAATTAACGTCACCGACGACTACAACCATGTCCGGACGGATTTCATGCAACAGCGGTTCCAGCGCAAGCATGACTTGTGCCATCTGCCAGGTATGGGAGCCAGAGCCGATCTCTAAGTTATAGCCGGGCATCGGGATGCCCAGTTCTTCGAAGAAGCGCCCAGACATGTTCGGGTCATAGTGCTGGCCGGTGTGGATCAACAGCGGCTCTATATCAGGGAAGCGGCGCATTTCGGCCATCAAGGGCGCGATCTTTATGAAGTTAGGTCTGGCGCCAACTATATTGATGATCCTCATTATCCGCCTTTAATGAACTTGCCTTGTCCGGCTTTCAAGGAACTTCGTCAGCGCCAGCAAAGCCCAGGCCTGCACCCAGCGCATGCAGGCCATACGATAAAGAAAGCCATGTTGCTTCTGCCAGTAAAAGTATCCCTTCCCGCTCCAAAACAGATCGATCATCCTGGACAAGGCCTTCTCCGCCAATTCAGGTGGTGTTTCAAAACGCCTCGCCATGTCGGACAGGCAGATCACCGCGTGGGCAAAGGCATGAGCGTCTAAGGGTTCGGCCTTGTCGTGATAAAATTTAACCGTGCCGTCGGAGAGGAAAAAGTGTCGTAAATAGAAGGAATACCCTTTTGCGCATGCATCACCAGCCTTTTTGTATCCTAAATGGTCATGGATATCCTTGAGGGCCCGGAGATTGTAGCCTGTGTGAAAACTGTCGATCCACTTCTGGTTGCGCGCCTCGCCATACGGCCAACTACCGTCTTCATTCTGGGAAAAAATGCTGAAAACAGCACTCTGCATAGATAATTCCTGTAAATCGCCGCGCCCGGTCATTTTGCCTACCCGGGCCAAAAGGGCCGCGCCCAGGAGATTGGCGTTATGGACCTGGGACTGATCGATGGGTGTATAAGAAAAGCAAAAGCCTTGCTTTCCCGCCGAACGCTTCAGGTCCCGGCAGATGAACTCGCAGGCGGAGATCGCCAGATCCAGCCATTCTTCCTGTGCCGTTTCTATAAAGAGATCCAGCAGGCTGCCGCCGATGAAGGCCGTGTTGACAATCGTCGGCGTGCCGGCGGGGGCATAAAATTCCCGATTGGGCAAGTCGAAGGGATATCCCCAGCATGCGCCGCCGTATCCTTTAGATTGATTTTCCTTGAGCCAACAGGCCAATTGAAATGCACGTTGCTTATCCTCATCCTGACGATTCAAGCGATAGCGGATGATAAGTGCCATCAGGATTATTCCGAGCCCTTTGGCATTGATGGTCTTCGGAATGAGCAAAGCAGGCCGCAAGTTGATTGGGCTTCGTTTCACACATTGCAAGGTTGCTACCCCAGTCCAGCGGTTGATGCGGGAAACACTTTTTAACAGAGGGCTGTTGAGGGCGTCAAAGGGGTCCCATCCCTTGAATTCCCGCGTGGACATCCAAGAAAAAAGCTCGTTACTGATCGCTTTAGCGTTTTGGCATTTTTGGGAAGCAAACAAATGATCTAGACTGGGCATACTTTCTTAAACTTGCTTTTATGAATTATTATTAATTTCGCTAAGATGAAAACCCGAGAAAGGAAGATTACAAAACGATGACTTGGCCGGTTCTAAGCGATTCCAAAATCTTAAATGTCACGTCCGTGACGCTGAAGATTTCCGTGATGGGGATTGGCGCTGGACCGCCCTGGCGCACTGCATCCAGAAACGCCTTCACTTCCGTTTTTTGACCTTTGTCCTGTGTCCACAAGGACTTTTTGAAAGGCCTCCCGTGGCCGTATACAACCAGTTTTTTAAAGTCATGCAAGATCGCCGTAACGCCGTGCCCATAAATCTCGACGTATTCTTTAGCCAATCTCTTTGATCCATTGGCAAAATAATGAATACTACCGACAGATCCGTTTCCATATTTAAAGGTAATGGCAAGCGTATCCGATGTTTTTTGCGCGTCAGGCATCACGGCCGTATACACAGAGATCGGCAGGGAACCGTTGATGAAAGTCAAGTAATCTGCAAAATGACAGACTTCCCCTATGATCCGCCCGCCGCCGATTTCCCGATCCTGGACCCACGAATCTGCCGGAATGAACCCGGCATTAACGCGATAGATCATAGACAGCGGCGGGAAAGCGAGTTTTTCGCGGAGAATCCTCGTCAATGGCGAGAAACGCCGGTTGAACCCCATCATCAGGAGAGGTCGTTGTCCGTCACCCGTGCAAGCTTCTTGCCAGGCCAGCCGGATTCCTTCGAACTCATCTTCCCGCAAACAAAGCGGTTTTTCCACGAAAACGTTTTTCCCTGCCTTCAAGGCCTTGATCACATAGGGGGCGTGGGAATCATGGCGACTGGCGATAAAGACGACATTGATCTCGGAATTTTCGAAAATATCATCTTCACGCGCCGTGCAAAACGCAAAGCCAAAACGCTCCGCTACAGAACGGGCGCAGGTGGGGGAGGTGTCCATAACGCCTTTCCGACTGATCGCGCCTTCGCTCGGCAAGTGAGGCAGAAGATTGCTCTGAGCATATGATCCGGCGCCAATAAAGCCGACTGAAACATTGGAAATTTTGGGGCTGGTTTTTTGAGCCGTTCTGATTATAATTCGCTCACTTTTCAGCTTCTTCCCCAGCTCGTACTTAATCAATATTCCCACGTAGAGTTCGTTTTTCTCTAGGATCAAATCATAAGCATCCGGCGTATCTTCCAGTTTGAAAATATGGGTCGTCAAATGCCCGATATTTATTTTCTTCCGACAGATGAGCTCAAGGAATGCCTCTATATTCCTGTTTTCCGTCCAACGCACATAGCCGAAGGGATAATCCCGCCCCTTCTCCTCATATTCTGAGTCATAGCGGCCCGGGCCATAAGAGCAGGACATCCGGACCGTCAGTTCTTTTTTATAGAAATGGGGATCCCTTTCGAAACCGGTCGGGACAGCTCCGACCACGACGATCGTTCCCCGTTTACGGGCGATTGCCCCAGCAAAGTTGATGGGATCTAATGATTCAGTACCGGCAGTAATGATAACTGCGTCGCATCCTATTCCTCTTGCGCAGCACTTGATCTTCGCTTCAATCCCCGGATCTTCACGTAGAAAAGCATTTGAGAGGCCATGAATACGAGTAAAGTCAACTATTGCTGGATTGACATCAATCCCGATTGGGATTACTCCGGAGGCCTCCAGCATGATGGCTGTCAATTGTCCCAAGAGTCCTAAACCGATAATTGCGCAGGTTTCCCCAATGCGGAGATCTGCCTGCCGGATTCCTTGGAGCGCGATAGCTCCTAAAGTGCCGTATGCAGCTTGTTTAAGATATTCATCGAATACCCGCGCATCTTGCCCTCCGTTCCCCGACTCATCACTCCTGACCCTTAACTCTTGACTCTCCCTCCCCGCAACTTCCTGAAAAGGCAACTTAACGCAAA
>Ga0316628_100001283_pt1 | contig 17589 bp, 15 predicted proteins | sample OWC_Aug_M2_C1_D5_FD_207648 | JGI IMG/M metagenome (GOLD analysis project Ga0316628, IMG submission 207648) | Wetland soil microbial communities from Old Woman Creek delta, Ohio, United States - OWC_Aug_M2_C1_D5_C | ecosystem: Environmental > Terrestrial > Soil > Wetlands | place: USA: Ohio... | reverse complement strand
TATTTTAGGCACTCGTGCTTTGGGTAGCATTCGTTTTGAGCGTTCGCTGTAGAGTGCACCTTCTTAGGACTGCTATTGGGACACTGCAACCCCATACCCCTCTCAACTCCCTGTGCATTTTATGCCTGCTTTCACCGCATTTCCAGCCATGCTTTGCCCGCCCAGCGCAACGGCGTTTCCCTGTAAAATGGCTGTTCCATGGAAAAGGAAACCACTCCAAACCCGCGCGCCAAAAGGTGGCGCGGCGTCGCGATCAATACCCTGATCTTCGTTGCGCTCATCGCAGGCATCCGCGTATGGCAGCACCGCGACATGGCGAGCGGCCCGGCTCCCGCCTTGCAGGGGTACACGCTGGAGGGCAAGCCCTATACGTTGCCCGCGCATCCGGACAAGCCGGTGCTGGTGCATTTCTGGGCGACCTGGTGCCCGATCTGCCGCGCCGAACAGAATTCCATTGCGGCGATCGCCCGCGATCATCCAGAGGTCGTCACCGTGGCCATGCAGAGCGGCACGCCCAGCGAGGTGGCACGCCATATGCGCAACCAAGGCATTGATTGTAAAGCAGTAAACGATCAGGACGGGAGCCTCTCCGGCGCATGGGGCGTGCAAGCGGTGCCTGCCAGTTTCATAATCGCGCCCGATGGCCACGTGCGCTTCGTCGAGGTGGGCTATACCACGGAAATCGGCCTCCGGTTGCGGCTTTGGCTGGCTGGGCTGTGACGACGCGAGCGGCCCATCCAGGGGCTCCTATAGGTATAATCCGCCAACAATCAACCCGCAGGGAGCAGCCGTGAGTCTTTTCGCGCGTGCGCATGCCGTCAAATACCCGACCGTCACCCGCACGGGGCAACGCTGAGAGCCGTGGACACCACTGCGCTTTTTCCCGCCCAGCCCGGCGCCATGCCTGCACCGGAACCGGATCAGGCGCTGAGCCAGGCGCCGTCTGCTGGCGGAAGACTGGACAGGCCGGATGATGCGACCGGGACCTCGGACGTAAGTTTCGCATCCCTGCGGCTTCGCCCGGGGACGGCGATGCAGATGCGGCTTCATGCCATTGGAGCTCCAGAGTGCACCATACAGTTCCTGGGTTGCGTCCACGGAAAAATCCTCATGGTCACGCAAAAGACCTGGGAGGGCGAGCAGGCCATCCTGGAAGTGGGCAGGGAATACGTCTTGAGCGGCTTTTCCGGACAGTATGATTTTTCCTTTCTGTCGCGCGCCATCCAGATTCTTGCGATCCCCTTCCCTTACGCGACCCTTGCCTACCCCGGCTCGGTCAGTGCCCGGCTCGTACGCAAGTTGGCACGCGTCAGGACTTCGTTGCCCGGCGTAGCCAGCAATCTCGGCGGTGACATGGTTCGCAATGTTATCCTGGCGGACTTGACGGTCGCTGGAGCGTTGATCGATGCTCCCGCGCCGCTCGGTCTGGCCGGTGATTTGCTCCACCTCGCTTTCACGGCGGACCTCGATCATTACAAAGTCGATCTGGCGCTGCTTGCGCATATCCGCCACGTCCACAAGTCCGGCTTCGGCCGATACACCATAGGCGTCGAGTTCAAGGATCTCACTCGGGACGACGAGCTGGTGTTGCACTACCTGGTCCATTCGTGGGCGGACCAAGGGGAATAGCGCAGAAACGGAGGTTACGCCGTTCGCCCGGGAGACCTAGATCGACGCGCCGTTCCATACTTGCCGCCGCTTCGTGCTTCAACGTCACGGCTCCGGGCAACCAAGGTGGTGCCCGGCCCAGTAGTCCAACCCCCGCCTCCACAGGTATAATCCGCGCCAACGTAATAAACTGCAAGGACAAACCGTGACTCTTTCCACCCGCGTACAGGCCATCAAGCCCTCCCCCACCCTTGCCGTCACCGCCCGTGCGGCCCGGCTGAAAGCCGAAGGCAAGGACATCATCGGGCTGGGCGCGGGCGAGCCTGATTTCGACACGCCACAGCACATCAAGGATGCGGCCATTGCCGCGATAAACAAGGGCTTCACCAAGTACACCGCCGTGGGCGGCACGCCTTCGCTCAAAGCGGCGGTCATTACCAAATTCAAGCGCGACAACGGGCTGGACTATAGCGCCAAGCAGATACTGGTTTCATGCGGCGGCAAGCAGAGCTTTTTCAACCTCGCGCTGGCGGTGATCAACCCGGGCGACGAGGTGATCATTCCCGCACCGTACTGGGTCTCCTACCCCGACATCGTGATCATCGCCGAAGGCAAGCCGGTGATCGTGCAGGCGGGCATCGAGCAGGGCTTTAAGATGACGCCCGCGCAGCTGGAGGCGGCGATCACCTCGAAGACCAAGATGGTGGTGATCAACAGCCCGAGCAACCCTTCCGGCGCGGTGTATTCGCTGGACGACCTGAAGGCGCTGGGCGAGGTGCTGCGCAAGCATCCCAACGTGCTGATCGCCACCGATGATATGTACGAGCACATCGCGCTCACGGACGCGAAGTTCGTCAACATCCTGAACGCCTGCCCCGACCTGTATCCGCGCACCATGGTGTTGAACGGCGTGTCCAAGGCCTATGCCATGACCGGCTGGCGCATCGGCTATGCAGCGGGGCCGGAGCACATCATCACGGCGATGGAGAACGTACAGTCGCAAAGCACTTCCAACCCGACCTCCATCTCGCAGGTGGCCGCCGAGGCCGCACTGAACGGCGACCAGGGGTGCATCGCGCCCATGCTGAAGGCATTCCGCGAACGTCACGAATTTGTGGTGAACGGCCTGAACAAGATTCCGGGGCTGAAGTGCATCATGGCGGGCGGCGCGTTCTACGCTTTCCCCGACGCGCGCGGCGCCATTGCCGCGCTGCACCAGAAGGGCGTCATCAAGGAAGCGACCGACATTGCGCTGTCCGAATACCTGCTGGTGGAAGGCGGCGTAGCCGTGGTGCCCGGCTCGGCGTTCGGCAGCGAAGGCTACATCCGCCTATCCTTCGCCACCTCCATGGAAAATCTCAAGGCAGCGGTTGAGCGGATAGCGAAAGCGCTGTCTTGAGATTTCGGTGAAGGCTAACCTTCAGGTTATGCCGCAGCCAAGACCGCAATAAGCCGCTCGCCCGGCAAACGCGCCGGACACCCTGGCGGCTTAGCGCCCTACGCTCCAGACCGGGTCAGCAACCGAGCCGCCCAGCATAAGCGGAAGCGTTCCCATCCCCGCACGCACCCTGTTCATGTCGGCGTTTAGCTGGCCGGTGAGCCTGCCGTCCGCTGCCACGTCTGCGGAGCCGCTTATGCTCATCGCCCCGGAAGTGATTCTTATCTGTCTCAGGTGATTACCGGCGCTGTCCACCGACAAGGTGCCGCTCATTGAGTCAAAATGCGTGATGCCCGTCATTGGCTGCCTTCTGGTGGAACGGGCCGTTTCCCCTATATCCACCGCGTTGATCGCACCTTCCGCCATGTGGACAGATCCGTCTAGGCGCGGGGCGCTGACCAGTTGCGACAACTTTTGCGCGCCCAGGAAGAGATTTCCCTCGCCGTCCATTTCGCCCGTCACCTTCAAGCCGGGCAGCGCCTTGTCCACCTGCATGGCATGAACATTCAAGCGCCCCTGCAACTGCCACCCGCCCTGCCACGCAAGGTTCGCGCTGCCTTTGAGCGTACCGCCATACAGGCTCCCCGAGATGGCGGTGAAATTGATCACGCCGTTGCCCACCATACCGGTTGCATCGAGGTAACCGAATTGTATGTTCGGCACCAGGGGGAGACTGGTGTCCTTGAGACTCAAGTCGAGTTGCAGATTGCCGTCTTGCGGCTGCAACATGACACCAAGCTTGCCATCTTCGCTCTTCAGGTTCGCCTGGGTAAAACGCCCGGTCGCATCGAACTCCACATTGCCGCCCAGAGCCGGGATCGCCGGAACATCTCCAATGGCACGCACGTTGTGGAGCACGAGTTGCGTCACAGGAAAGCGGGCATTGGATGCCGTCGCCCGGAACCAGGGCAGCGCCTTGCTGAACGAGTCTGCGCTGATCGTCACATCTGTCGCCTCGGCCTTGTTGATGGCCTTGATGTCCGCCGGCAGGCTGAGCACATTGAAGAACAACGTAACGCGCCCGACCTTCACTTCCTGCTTGTTCCCGATCGTGACATTCTTCAGTTCCAGCCTGGGCGCGGGCAGCGTGGCCGCGCTCATGCCTTCGATGTGCACCGGCTGCTTCAGTTGCTCCGACAATTCGGTCTCTACGGCGGCGATATAGTCCTGCATTGGCCACACGTACGGCAGCGCCACGACTGCTGCCAGCGCCAGCAAGACGACGGCAACGCCGATCATCAACCAGGGGACAGGCTTCCGCACCTTCCTGGTGCGCGCAGCCTTGGCGGGCGGCGCTGCGACCTGACGCTTGGCCGGTTGGGCCTCGCGCTCCCGTACCTGGGGCCTCGCCTCTGCCTCCGCCCGCTCTTTGGCGCGCTTTTCCGCTTCTGCGAACGCCTTCGCCTGCTCGGCGGCCAGTTTGCGCGCCTCATCCTCCTGCTTCAACCTGGCGGCATCTTCCTCCGCCTTGGCGCGCGCGGCAGCCGCCTCCTGCTGTGCTCTGATGCGCGCCGCTTCCGCAGCTTGCTCGGCCTTGAGTTTCGCGGCCGCCCGCGCCTCGATTTCCTGGGGCGAATTTCCGGGCGCGTATCGCGGCTCCTCGGCCGGCTGCCTGGCAACGGGCGCGGCTGCCGGAGCTTCGGCAGGCCCTTTTTCGAGTTCGCTCGCCAGGCGCGACAGATCCTTCATCAGCGCCTCCAGACCAGTACCGTGGCGCGCAGCACTTTCTTCGTCCGCTTTGCGCAATCCGGCTTCCAGTTCCGCGCGCAGCCTGTCCCTGACTTCTGCTTCGGCGCGCACCTTGGCCTCGGCCTCGGCACGTAGTCGCGCCTCTTCTTCAACCTTGCGTCTGGCTTCCGCCTCGATATCATGCGCCGGTGCCGGCAACAAGGTAGAGAAATCAAGCTGCCCGGCAGCCCTGCTCCGCTCCTCTGCCTCAGCTTTGGCGCGGGCTTCGGCCTCCGCGCGTATTCTGGTTTCCGCTTCGGCGCGTATCCTGGCTTCCGCCTCAGCGCGTGCCTTCGCTTCCGCTTCCGCCCGCGCCCTGGCCTCGGCTTCAGCACGTGCCCTGGCTTCCGCTTCCGCCCGCGCTCGGGCCTCGGCTTCGGAACGTTTTCTCGCCTCGGCCTCCGCGCGCAGTCTGGCCTCGGCTTCCGCCCGCGCTTTCGCCTCTGCCTCGGCGCGTATCTTCGCCTCCATCTCGGCGCGCGCCTTGGCTTTGGCTTCCGCCTCCGCGCGCATCCTGGCCTCGGCTTCCGCCCGCGCCTTCGCCTCCGCTTCGGCGCGCATCTTCGCCTCCATGTCCGCGCGCGCCCGGGCCTTGGCGTCCGCTTCCTTGCGCGCCTTTGCCTCGGCCTCTACCTTGGCCCAGGCTTCTGCTTCGGCGCGCTTCTTCGCGTCTGCTTCCGCCTTGGCGCGAGCCTCCGCTTCAGCGCGCTGCCTGGCTTCGGCATCTGCCTTGGCCTTGGCTTCCGCCTCCGCGCGCTTTCTCGCTTCGGCTTCCGCCCTTGCTTTGGCTTCTGCCTGTGTACGCATTCTCGCCTCCGCTTCAGCCTTGGCTTTGGCTTCTGCCTCGGCCTTCATTCTGGCCGCGGCTTCTGCGCCCTCCCTCTCGGCCCCGGCGTCGGCGGGCTTGCCTATGAGACTGGAGAAATCCAGTTCGCCTGCAGCGGGCTCGGCCTGCGCTGTTCGGCCTGCAACAGGCTCTTCGCGGGGGGGCTGCACCGGAGAGGTAAAATCGAGTTCGTCGCCGCCCTCTTCAACCTCCTGTTTCGGCGCCTTGGGCGGGATGGACATTTTCGGCACCGCCATCTTGGGCATATGGCGTCCCGCCCCGGATTGGAATGGCTTCTTTTCGGGCTCGTCCTTGTCGCGGATGAACTCATCGCGCTGCAGTTGCTCGAGCACTTCTTCAAGTTGCGGGCGCAAGCTGGGCGCCGCATGTTTGCGCAGCTCGTCCACGTTGGATTTGTTATTCACAAGCATGAAGGCGCGTTTGGCTTCGCCAAACAGCAGCGAAGTCTCGCCGCTCGCCTCCGCATCACCTTTGCTGGTTCTAACAAAAACTGTCTTGTTGTTCATAATGCTTTCCGGATATTCGGGCACGCAGCGGAATATGCTTTAATCTCTCGAAGGATAGGGGCGGCCGGTATTTCGACACTCATGTACATTATATATTTTATTGTCGCGGCACACCCGCGGTATTGACCGGTACGGCCAAAGTTGGTAGTATAGCGCGCTCTTCAATTCCCTGATAGCTCAGTCGGTAGAGCGACGGACTGTTAATCCGCAGGTCCCTGGTTCGAGTCCAGGTCGGGGAGCCAAAATTACCGGAAGCTGGCGTGACGCGAGCTTTTTTCTCAGAACTGAAACTGAATCCCGCGGCCAGCCTCTAATAGATCGAAAGGCTGGTCGCGGGTGGCTCATTGCTAACTGCATGCTGATACATGGCTGCGGTGAAGGACTGAACCAGTCATCGGGTATTCCTGACCCGTCGCGGCCGCCCGCTTGGGCGCACTTGATCATTCCCGTTGTTGCGGAGCGCTTCGCTCTTCCGCCCTTGCTCGAAAGATGCCTGAAGGCAATGACACGCGGAGACCACAATTGAAAACTGCCGGGATACGCTACGTGACCGAGTTGGACGCGGCCTCGCTGGACAGCGCCCTTGCCGCCTGGCGTGCCCTGGTGCCCAATCTGGCGGTGCTGGCGCTGTTACCGGAAGATGAGCAGAAGTCCATTTCGGCATTGCAGGGCGCATGTGCACGGCAGCACGTTGGGCTGGCCGGTGCGGTGTTCCCCGAACTCGTCGTCGCGGGAACCTTCCGGCGGCGGGGGGCGTTGCTCTTCGGCTTTGACGGGATGCCCTATTACGAGTTGCACGAAGGATTGCCCGCCGGCCCCGCGGAACTGGCGCACCTTACCACCGAGATTTCCGGCAATATCCGCACCGCGATTGGCGCTGACGAGAGCGACTTCACCTTGTTGATGGTGTTCGATGCGATGGTGCCGAACATTGCCAGCATTCTCGACGACTTGTACCTGAAACTGGCGAATCGCGTGCATTACGCCGGGGTGAATGCCGGGAGCGAGACTTTCCGCCCCATGCCGTGTTTATTCGATGGCGAGCGCATTGCGCATAACGGCGTGCTGCTGCTATTGCTGAGGCGGCTTGGCGGCGTGGTGGTCGAGCACGATTATGGCGTGCCGCCGGAACTAATCAGCGCCACCTCCGCCGAAGGTAACCGCATCATCCAGATCAACTGGCGTCCCGCCTTCGAGGTCTATCAGGAGTTGGTGCGCAAACAGTTCGGTGTGGAAATCACGCGTGACAACTTTTACCAGTACGCCGTGCACTTTCCGTTCGGCATCGTGCGTGCCGACCACCAGACGCTGGTGCGCATTCCGGTAGTTCTGGATGACGACGGGGCGCTGGTGTGCGTGGGCGAAGTGCCGCCCAACTCCATCCTGGCGCTGCTGCACCCGCCCGAAGCCGGCGCAACGCGCGCGGTTGGCCTGCTGGATGCCGAATTGCGCAAGTTGCAGGGAAATATCGCCGGCGAAGATCTCATGCTGTTCTATTGCGCGGGACGCCGCCTCCATCTCGGCGTGGAGGCGGCAACCACGGAAATTGGGGACGTTGCGGCACGTACTCAGGCGGCGCAGGTTGCCGGTGCGCTGACGCTGGGTGAAATCGGCAGCACGGCAGGCGGCTACCCTCTGTTCCACAATGCCACTCTGGTTGGCACGTGCTGGCGCTACTGAGGATGCCACAGGAAATCCTGCCCGTTCTTTACGAGATGGCACGGGTCATCGGCGAAGAGGTTGCGCTCCAGCCCCTGCTCACCCGCACACTGCAACGCCTGCTGTATTTCACGTCATTTCCGGCAGGGTTTATCTGCCTGGATCTGCCGCCGCCCGAATCGGCCCGCGATGGCACGGCTAGCGTGCGCATCGATGCCGCAGTCGGCGATTATGCCCTGCTGGATTGCGTCGGCAAGCCGCTTGTCCTGCCCGTTGCTCTCTTCCGCGGGGATGCGGAGCCCTGCGACGAGAAGCTGGAGCTCCTGTCGTGGCTGCCGGGAAAACCGGGGCGCTATCACGCGTTCCTGCGCTTGCCGATAGACCACAGCGGCGTGATCGTGCTGCTTGCTCCCCGCCTGCCGAAAACCGACTTGCCGCTGACCGAAATGTTCAAGCCGGTGATGGCGCAACTGGCCAAAGCCATCGTGCTCTGCCGCAGCCACGAGGCCTACACCAGCAGCCTGATTGCCGAGCGCGACAGCCTCGGACAGCAGCGCGATCTGATGATGGCCGTGTTCGACAGCAGTTATGTCGGCATCATCATCGTCGATGCGGCGACCACAACCATCACCTCGGCAAATCCGGCCTTCACCGCCATCACGGGCTATGCGTCCGAGGAGGTGACCGGCCAGAATCCGCGCATCCTGGCTTCCGGGCGGCATGACCGCTCCTATTACCAGACGCTGTGGCGCGAGCTTTCCAGCAATGGCTATTGGCAGGGAGAGATATGGAACCGGCGCAAGACCGGCGAGGTCTATCCGGAGTGGCTCACCATCAGCACGGTGCGCGACAAGAAGGGCTTGGTGACCCATTACGTGGGGGTGTTCTCCGACTTGAGCGAGCGCAAGGCCATGGAAGAACACGCCGCCTTCCTGGCCCACCATGATCCGCTCACCGGACTGCCCAATCGCACGCTGCTGCGCGACCGGTGCGCCCAGGCGCTGGCCTACGCCGCGGAGGAACACAGAAAGCTTGCCTTGCTGTTGCTCGACATCAATAACTTCAAGGACATCAACGACACGCTCGGCCACCCGGTCGGCGATGAACTGCTGCAGACCGTAGGCAAGCGGCTGCGCGACAACCTGCGTCTGATCGACACCGTGAGCCACCCCGGCGGCGACGAGTTCGTGATTCTGCTCACGGACGTCGCAGGCAGCATGGAAACCGCCGAGATTGCGCGCAGCCTCGTCGAGAGCCTTTCCGGCGCAATCACTATTGCGGGCCACGCACTCAACATCTCGGTCAGCATCGGCATCAGCCTGTACCCGGCCGATGGCGGCGATTTCGACACTTTGCTCAAGCATGCCGACATCGCGATGTACCACGCCAAGCGCGAGCGCGAGTCATTCAGCTTCTTCATCGAGAACATGAACCGGCGCACGATCGCCCGCTTCGAGCTGGAATTTGACCTGCGCCAGGCAATCGAGCGGGCCGAGTTCGTGCTGCATTACCAGCCGGTGATAGACCTGGCGAGCGGCGGCATCACCGGCGCCGAAGCGCTGATCCGCTGGAACAGCCCAGAGCGCGGCCTGGTATCCCCCGAAACCTTTATCCCTCTGGCCGAGGAAACCGGCCTGATTGTGGAAATCGGCGCCTGGGCGCTGCGCGAGGCGTGCCGGCAGATGCAGTCATGGCACGCGGCGGGCCATACCGGCCTGACCATGTCGGTCAATCTATCCACCGTGCAGATCAAGCGCGGCGACCTGGTGCAGACCGTGTCTGCGGCGCTGGATGCAAGCGGACTGCGTGCGGACGCTCTGGAACTGGAATTAACCGAATCGATCATGATCCACGATGCCGAGCGAACCATGGACATATTGCAGAAATTGAAGGCGCTCGGCGTAAGCATGGCGCTGGATGACTTCGGCACCGGCTATTCCAGCCTCTCCCGCCTCAAGCGGATGGCGATGGACAAGCTCAAGATCGACCAGTCCTTCGTGCGCGACATGCGCGGCGATGAGGATGTCGCCGCCATCGTACGCGCGGTACTGCACATGGGGAATGACCTGCGCCTGAAAACCACCGCCGAAGGAATAGAACACCGGGAGCAGGCGATGCTGCTGGCGCAATGGGGCTGCCGGCAGGGGCAGGGCTACTACTTCAGCCGCCCGCTGCCGGCAGAGGATTTCACCGCGCTGCTGGCGCGCAACGCGCGCTTCGACCCACGCTGAACCTACTTCAGCACGCTGTCTATGCTGATCTTCAGCCCTGCCGTGCCCGGCTTGAGGGCCACGCTTGTGCCCTGCAGATCGCCCGGCTTGGGCATGGCGTCGCCAGACTTGGAAATGCGGGCTATCACCACGACCTTGTCGAACGCCGAGAGCTTCATTTGCGGGGCCATCGCCATGCTGTCATCGAGCGTAAAACTCAATGGCAAATCCTTGACCTGCTTCCGCACCACGGCCAGCGGCATGGGCGGGCCGTCCGCGGCGCGCGCCAGCACAAACAGGGTGTCATTCGGATCGGCCTTGCCCTTGAAGGCATCGCTCAGGGTCACGGTGCCGCTGATGCGCTCCTGTCCGGGCGCAACAGCAGCCGGCCCCCGGGCTGCCTGGGGCGGCTTACCCTTGCCGCCTTTTTGCTGCAGCATCAGCGCATGCGCGCGCTCCAGGCCAGCGGCGAGCATCTTCCCGTCCGGTGACTCCTTCGCCTCGCCGGGTAGTTGCTGCCACAGGGCTTCCCAGCTGCGGACCGCCGTTGCGTAATCCCTGCGCTGCATCGCCGCCATCCCGGAAAGCGCAAGCGCATTCTGGTTGCTGGGGTCGAGGGCAAGCGCGCGCTCCAGAAGCTCGGTAGGTTTGCCCCGGTAATCCCCGCCATTGGCCATCACCGCGGTGTCGGCGTATTCCGCCCACACCACCGCTTCGCCAGGCACGAGCTGCGTAAGCTTGTCGTAGGCCTGCAGGGAGTCGCTGAAACGCCCCATCTGGGCCAGCGAGCGCGCCAGTGTCACCCAGAGATTCGGGTTCTGCGAATCCTTTTCAACCCGTTCCTGCAGTTCCTTCAGCGCGACCTCGGTCGTCGCCAGGCCGATGTCACCGCCAGAGGGGATCTGGTCCTGCGGCAGGAACGCGTTCTGGTTGCCGAGCTTCCAGTACAGACCTGCCGAGCCCAGCGGTATCAATACCGCCAGTACCAGGGCAAGGGTCCTGAGCGGGTTGCGCGCCCGGGCGCCGCCGCCCTCGGGCGCTTTCACCTCTTCCACCAGGCGCGCCTGCAGTTCGCGCTTGCCCTGCTCATACAGTTCCGGCGTGAGCAGGCCATTGGCGAGGTCCGCGTCCATCTCCGCAATCTGGTCACGGAAGATTTCCACGTTGGCGGCATCGCGCACCACCTCGCGGCTTTTGCCAGCGCTGCGCCACAGGGGCCACACTACGAACAGCAGCGCGACTGCCAGCAGCAGGGCGCTAATTATCCAGAATCCGGTCATTGCTTTTCTTCATCCTTGAGTAAGGCAGCGGCGCGCTGCTGCGCCTCGGCGGTCAGTTCGGGCTCGGTCACGCTCTGGCGGCGTTTGCGCATCAGGTAGAACAGCCCCCCGGCGCCCACAAACAGGAACAGGAACGGCCCAAACCACAGCACTAGCGTATAGCTCTTCATGGGTGGCTCGTACAGGACGAAGTCGCCATAGCGCGCCACGAGGTAATCGGTGATTTCCTTGTCGCTCTTGCCTGCGCGTATCTGCTCGCGCACCTCGCGCCGCAGGTCTTCCGCCAGTTCAGCGTGGGAACTGGCCAGCGATTCGTTCTGGCACACCAGGCAGCGCAGGTTGGAGGCGAGTGCAACCATGCGCTTCTCGACCGCCGGGTCTTCGGCCAGGTCCTTCGCCTCGCCTGCCCATGCGAGAAGCGGAACAAAACTCAATAGGGCGGCTAACAACAGCTTTTTCATGGCTCCTGCTCCAGTTTGGCTACCAACGGCAGAATGGTCCTTTGGAGGTTTTCCAGCGTGACCACGCCGACTTCCTTGTAGCGGATCACGCCGTGCTTGTCGATGACAAAGGTTTCGGGCACGCCGGTGATGCCATAGTCGATGCCGATGCGCCCCTCGGGATCGGTCGCGTTCAACAGGTAGGGATTGCCGCCCTTGGCCAGCCAGGCTTCGGCATCCGGCGTTTTGTCCTTGTAGTCCAGGCCGATGATGGGCACGATCAGTTGCGAGGAATTAATGCGAGCAACGATGGTTTTTTGATTATCATCCAAGCCTTTGATCGGAGGGATGTTATGCTGCGACAAGGCCATCAGCACCGGGTGCTCCTCGCGGCACGACACGCACCAGGAAGCCCATAGGTTGAATAGCCACACTTTGCCCTTCATCGAATCGGGCGAAAACTGCTTGGCCGGCTCATGCAGTTGCTGAAGAACGAATGCGGGCGCGGGCTTACCGATAAGCGGCGAGGGTACGGTATTGTCGTGGCTCAGGCCGATATAGAGAAATACGGACAGAACCAGAAAAAGCACTATGATCACGTAACGCGTCATGCTGTCTTGCTCCTATTTGCGACAACGGAGGCGCCCTTTTCACGCGCCGCGCCGGTGCTGGAACTCTCGGTCGCCTGTTTCTTGCGGGCATGGATGCGGTAACGCCGGTCACTCAGCGCGAGGATACCCCCCAGCGCCATCAGGATGCAGCCCCCCCAGATCCAGTCCACGAACGGTTTGTGGTACACGCGTACAGCCCAGGCGCCGTTGCTGTCCGGTATCGGTTCGCCCAGCGACACATACAGGTCGCGGAACAAGCCGATGTCGATCGCAGCTTCGGTCATGGGCATGCCGGAAGTCATGTAATTGCGCTTTTCCGGGTATAGCTGGGCAACGGTCTTGTCACCCTTGCTCACAATGACGCGGCCCTGCATCGCCTGGTAATTGGGGCCCGCAGTCTCCTGCACCCCGTCGAAGCGGAAGGTGTAACCGCCCGCCACCACCGTGTCTCCCGGCGCCATGCGCACATCGCGCTCGGTTTCGTAGCCTTTCACCAGCGTGACGCCAATGATGAATACGGCTATGCCCAAGTGCGCCAGTTGCATGCCGAAGTAACTCGGCGACTGTGTTTTCAGCCCGCCGTCCCGCACCATGCGCCGGCGCAGGTCCGCCAGCACGGTGCCCATCACCCAGAAGGCCAGCAACAGGCCAAGTGCGATCAGCGGAGTCCATTTGCCCAGGGCGAAAGGGAGCGCGATCGCGAGCACCAGGCTGCCCGCGGCCACCCAGCGCACGCGCCGCCAGATGTCGGACAGGTTTGCCTGTTTCCACCGCGCGATTGGCCCCAGTGCCATCAGCAGCACCATGGGAACCATCACCGGGAGAAATACGGCCTCGAAATAGGGCGGTCCGACAGAAAGCTTGCGCTGGCCGCTGCTCAGGGCCTCCACGAATAGCGGATAGAGCGTACCCAGAAACACCGTGGCGGCAGCGACCGACAGCAGCACGTTGTTCAGCAGCAAGAAGGTTTCGCGCGAAACCAGTTCAAACTTTCCGCCCAGCCCGATCTTGGGCGCGCGCCACGCGTACAGCAGCAGCGAAGAGCCGATTACCACGAACAGCAAGGCGAGGATGAAGAAGCCGCGCTGCGGGTCGGTGGTGAAGGCATGCACCGAGGTCAGCACGCCGGAACGCACCAGGAAGGTTCCGAGCAGGGAGAGGGAGAACGCGCCGATGGCGAGCAGCACGGTCCAGCTCTTGAATGCGCCGCGCTTCTCGGTGACCGCCAGCGAGTGGACCAGGCCGGTGCCCACCAGCCACGGCATGAACGAGGCATTCTCCACCGGGTCCCAGAACCACCAGCCGCCCCAGCCCAGCTCATAGTACGCCCAGCCGCTTCCCAGCGCGATGCCCAGCGTGAGGAACACCCAGGCCACCGTGGTCCAGGGGCGCGACCAGCGCGCCCAGGTGGCATCCAACTGCCCGCCGATCAGTGCGGAGAGCGCGAAGGCAAACGCCACGGAGAATCCTACGTAGCCCATGTACAGCATGGGCGGATGAATCACCATGCCGGGGTCCTGCAGCAGCGGGTTGAGATCGCGCCCGTCGGCCGCGGCAGGCAGCAGGCGCAGGAAGGGGTTGGAGAGAAACAGCATGAACAGCAGGAATCCCACGGAGACCAGGCCCATCACACCGATGACGCGCGCCACCATTTCCTGCGGCAAATGCTTGCTGAATTGCGCCACCGCCACCGTCCACACCGTCAGCAGAAAAGTCCACAGCAGCAGAGAACCCTCGTGACCGCCCCACAGCGCAGCGAAACGGTACTGCGCCGGCAGGTGCGAATTGGAGTTCTGCGCGACATACTGCACGGAAAAATCGTTGTCGAGAAACGCGTACGCGAGGCAGCCGAAAGCGAGCGCCACGAATACGAACTGGCCCACCGCAACGGGGCGCGCAACGCCCATCAGCACGGCATTGCCGCGCGCCGCGCCCCAGATGGGCAGTACACCCTGTACCAGCGCCAGCATCAGCGCCACAATCAGGGAAAAATGACCGAGTTCCGGAATCATGCTTTGAGCTCCTGCTTATTTGCTGGCCGGCGCGGCAACTACTGCCGAGGCCGCCTGGGTTTGGGCTTTTGCCTGGTCGAGGGCACGCTTCGCCTCGGGCGGCATGTAGTTCTCATCGTGCTTGGCCAGCACTTCGTCGGCATGGAACACGCCATCGGACTCGAGCTTGCCTTGTGCAACTACGCCTTTGCCTTCCTTGAACAGGTCCGGCAGTATGCCTTTGTACACGACGGGCATGCTCCTGGCGGTATCGGTCACGTCAAAATGCACGGTCAAGCCGTCCGTTTCACGCTTGACGCTGTGCTCCACGACCAGGCCGCCTATGCGGAAACTCTTGCCCTGAGGCGCTTTCTTGTCGTAGACATCGCTCGGCGTAAAGCTGAAGTTGATGCCGCCGTCCTTGTTCAGCGCAGACACCACCAGCCAGGCAACCAGCCCGCCAGCGGCCACCGCAACGGAGACGAACAAGGTCATTTTTTTCTGGCGCGGGGTCATGCTATTGCTCTCCTTCGGCGTCGCGCATCATGCGTATCTGTTTCAAGGTCAATTTCCTCTTGTGAACCACTAGCGCGATCTCCACGACAAAGATCAGCAAGGTCGTGCCATACGCGCTCCACACGTAGAAGCCGCGGTCGTGCATGTCGATAAACTCTGAAAAACTCATTATTTAGCCTCCGGCATTTCCTGCACCCATTGCGTGGTGCGCTCGCGCTCCAGGATGATGCTGCGCACGCGCCACAGCGTCATGGCGATGGCATAAGCCCAGCACGCCAGAAACATGGCGAGCAGCGCCTTCTGCATGGTCGCTTCCATGCTGACCCCGGTGGGTTTGATGGTCGCGCCCTGATGGATGGTGTTCCACCACCTCACTGAGTAGTAGATGATGGGCACGTTGACCGAGCCGACGATGGCCAGCAGCGCGGAGGCGCGGTCGGCGCGGCGCGGATCGTCTATCGAGGCATGTAGGGCGATGAAGCCCAGGTACAGAAAAAGCAGGATCAGCTCCGAGGTCATGCGCGCATCCCACGCCCAGTAGGCGCCCCAGGTCGGTTTTCCCCAGAATGCCCCGGTCCACAGCGCGATGAAGGTGAACAGCGCGCCGGTCGGGGCCAAGGCGTTGGCCATCATGGCGGACAGGCGCGTGTTGAAGATCAGCCCCAGCGCAGCATAGCCTGCCATCACCAGGTAGATAAACATGGAGAGAATGGAAGCCGGGACGTGGATGTAGATGATGCGGTAGGCATCGCCCTGCGTTGCATCGGTGGGCGCAACGTAAAGGCCGATGTACAGCCCTACCGCGAATAATATCGCCGCAAACGCCGCAAACCAGGGAGCCAGCTTGCCCGCCAGCGCATAGAAGGTGCTGGGGGCGGAATACTTGAACCAGTTGATCGCCAAATCCTTACTCCATCGAAATCCGCAACGCCTGTGCGGTAACCCAGGGCGTCAAAACCGTTGCTGCCACCGCTATCGCCGCCAGCAGCTTCAAATGCGCAACGTAATCCATGCCGCTGGCAACTGCTTCCACCGCACCCGCGCCGAAGATCAGCACCGGGATGCACAGCGGCAGCACCAGCAACGAAACCAGCACGCCCCCTCCCCGCAATCCCAGGGTAAGGGCTGCGCCCACCGCGCCCAGCATGCTGAGCACCGGGGTACCCAAAACCAGCCCCAGCACCAGCACGCCCAACTGGCCGGAGGGCAGGTTGAACTGCAGGCCCAGCACCGGCGCCATGAGCACCAGCGGCAGGCCAGAGGTCATCCAGTGCGCCAGGATCTTGCCCAGCACCAGCACCGGCAGCGATTGCGGCGCGAGCAGCATCTGCTCCAGCGTGCCATCCAGATAGTCGGCCGAAAACATGCGACCCAGTGAGAGCATCGATGCCAGCAACGCCGCTACCCACACCACGCCCGGCGCAATCTTGGTCAGCATCTGCGCTTCCGGCCCCTGACCCACACCCACGCCAAGCGGGAACAGGCTCACCACCATGACGAAAAACACCAAGGTGGTCAATACGTCGGCGCGGCGCCGCATCGCCAGCAGCAAGTCGCGCCGCACCACCAGCGCCAACAATCCGGTCAAGCTCAACTTGTTCATCATGCCAGCGCCAGGGTGCGGGTTTGAACCCCGGCCACCTGCAACGGCTGGTGGGTGGTGTAAATCACCATCCCGCCTTTGGCCACATGTTCGCCTATGAGTTCCTGAATCAAATCCACCGCCCCGACATCCAGCGCGGTGAGCGGCTCATCCAGTACCCACAACGGCGCATCGGTCAGCAGCAGGCGCGCCAGCGCCACGCGCCTGCGCTGCCCCTGCGACAGCACCTTCACCGGCAACAGTTCCTTCTTGCGCAATCCCATGCGGCGCAAGGCAGCAAGTACCTGCTGGTCACCCACCGCGGCACCCGCCAATCCGGCATTGATGTGCAGGTTTTCCAACGCGTTCAGCTCATCCTTGATCGCATTGTGATGGCCAAGGTACACCAGTTCCGCAAAATATTGCTCGCCCAGTTCGCGGATGCTCTTGCCGCGCCAGCGGATCTCCCCGGCCTCGGGCATGAGGAATCCGCACAGGGCACGCAACAGGCTGGTCTTGCCGCTGCCATTGGGGCCTTGCACCTGCATCAGTTCTCCGGGGGATAGCGAAAAACTCAGTCCCGCGAAAAGTCTGTGGTCGCCACGGACGCAGCCAAGATTGCCGACTTCCAGCATTGCGCGAATGATTCCGGTTAATTAATAGAACAGCAAATTATTATACTATGAGCGTTGCCCCGGTGCGCATCGAAGAAAGTGTGGTTATAATTGCGGCCGTCTGACTGAAACAACCATTTAAAGTAAAGGGACAACATGGGATTTTTGGCCAACAAACGCATCCTGGTCACCGGCATGATCAGCCCCCGCTCCATCGCCTACGGTGTTGCGCAGGCTATGCACCGCCAAGGCGCGGAGCTGGCCTTTACCTACCAGGGCGATCGCGTGCGTGATCGGGTTTTGGCCCTGGCCAAGGAATTCGACAGTGACCTGGTATTCCAGTGCGATGTTTCGAGTGACGAACAGATCAACCAGGTGTTTACTGATCTGAACAAGCACTGGGACAGCTTCGACGGCTTCGTCCATGCGATTGCCTTTGCACCGCGCGAAGCGCTGGACGGGGAGTTCCTGGACGGCTTCAGCCGTGAAGCATTCCGCATAGCGCACGATGTCAGCGCTTACAGCTTTCCGGCCATGGCCAAAGCTGCGCTCCCCATGA
>Ga0316628_100001282_pt1 | contig 17593 bp, 10 predicted proteins | sample OWC_Aug_M2_C1_D5_FD_207648 | JGI IMG/M metagenome (GOLD analysis project Ga0316628, IMG submission 207648) | Wetland soil microbial communities from Old Woman Creek delta, Ohio, United States - OWC_Aug_M2_C1_D5_C | ecosystem: Environmental > Terrestrial > Soil > Wetlands | place: USA: Ohio... | reverse complement strand
AAGTGTCTCATCCCGGCAAAGGCCGCATCGAAGTAAATAAGAACGACGGAAAATTTGTCCGTTATGGCGAAGTCGTTCCGGGATCGACGGCGACTTATTACCGCGATGGGAAAAAAATTCATTCCTTCAAGGAAGGGCGCTGGAGCCTGTCGTTGCGGGCCGAGTTCATGAAGAAAGACGGCTTCGACGTACAGGTGCTGATCCCTGACAATCGGCCGCTCATCTACGAAATGGATGCCGAACTCGGCCGTCAATTGGCGCGGGCCTATAACGACACGGCTGCCGAGGACATACAGGGGGATAATCGATTTATCGGCGTTGCCTGGATTTATCTACCTGATATCAAGGAATCCATACGCGAGCTGCGCCGCGCGGTCAAAGACCTTGGGCTGAAGGCGCTGAAGCTCAACGGCGGGTGGGGTGACGGCGATCTGGATAATGAAGTGCTCTGGCCGCTTTACGAAGAAATTGCCGCCCTCGATATCCCTATTCTGGTTCACCCCGCGGCGCGTGTTTTCGAGGCGCAGCATAGCCATCCGTGGCTGGTCGGCAGCGAGCGCTTTCAAGGATTCCAGCATTTTCCCACCGCGCTGGGTTTTCCGCTGACTTATATGGTTAGCGCGGCGCGGTTGATTTTTAGCGGCGTGCTGGATCGCTTCCCGACGTTAAAGTTTGCCTTCTTCGAAGGTGGCGTCGGTTGGGTGCCGTGGTTGATGCATACGCTTGACGCGCACACGCCGGGTGAAGCCGGCGTTTCGGTCTCGGTGCAGCAATTTTTCGAGGGCAAGCAGCGCCTTAAAAGACGGCCGAGCGAATACTTCGACCAATTCTATATTGCCGCGGTCTCATGGGAATCCTATTTAAGTGAAACCATCAAAGGATGGCCCAATCACAACATTATCATCGGCAGCGACTTCGATCACGGCGATGCCGTGGCGACGTGGCCGAGAACCGTCGATGTGATCAAGAAAATGACGAACCTTTCCGAGGCGGACAAAGAAAAAGTTTTGGGAAGCAACGCGATGCGACTGTTCGGAATGAACGGTCAGACATGAATTGAGAATCTGAACGTATGGCTCTTATTTTCTGCGGCGTCAAAACAATGGCCATCGCTTCGCTCCGCCCGCTCCGCATTCGAACCGTGTTTTAGCCGCAATTTTGTGTCCATCCAGCCACTTCGATTGACAACATCGGGAGCATTGGATAAAGATTTTTGCATAAAATTTTTCATAAATCTTTCAGGAGGCCGCAATGGCAAAGGACCTTAGAACCTTTCTCGATGACTGCCGTCGGGAGATTCCGAATGAAGTTATTCACGTCACGAAAGAGGTTGACCCCGCGCACTACGATGTGACCGCGATCATCAAGCACTTGGGTGCTCACAAGAAATTTCCCATCATCATCTTTGATAAGCCGAAAAATCTGAATGGCCGGGTCGGCGATATCAAGCTGACCATGAATTGCGAGATTTCGCAGCGCAAGGCCCAGATCGCCCTGGGGTTGCCCAAAGAAGCCACACGCCCGCAAATGGCGGAAGCCTGCCTGGAGATGGAAGAGCATCGCATTCCGCCGATTATCATCGATAAGAAAAGCGCGCCGGTCAAAGAAAACGTGATGGTTGGCAAAGACGTGGATCTCTATCACATCCCGATCATGCGGCACCACGAGATGGATGGCGGCCCTTATATCGTGTTGTCCACCATCACCAAGGACAGAAAGTCCGGCATCTACAACCTGTCGTACCACCGTATGGAGGTTAAGTCGAAAAACACCAGCGCGCTTTACGCCTCCCCGCGCCACCTGTGGAAGATCTACCGCGACCATGAGGAACAGAACATGGAAATGCCCGTGGCGACGGTTCTCGGTCATCATCCGGCGTTCCACATGGGCGCTTGCTACAGCGGACCCTTCGAAGTCAGCGAATACGATGTCATCGGCGGCTATCTCAGGGAACCTCTGCGGCTGGTGCCCTCGGAAACCTTTGGTGACAATCTGCTGATCCCCGCGGATGCGGAAATCGTCATTGAAGGCGTTCTGATTCCCAACAAGCGGGTCGTCGAAGGACCCTTTGGCGAAGCGCCGGGATACCTCGGGCCGCAGCGTTACACCACTTGCGCGGAATACCAGGTGCGGGCGATCAATTATCGCAATGGCGCGATGTACCAATCGGTGATCACCCCGGAAGGCGACAAACCCTGGATGGATTTGCCGCGCGAAGGTGCCTATCTCCGCCGCTGTCGCGAAGCCGTGCCGGGCGTAACCGCCGTGTGCAAACAAGGCCGCCACGCGCACTACAATGTCTTTATCTCGATGAAAAAGCTGTCTGAAGGCGATCCGGGACGCGCTGCAGCCGCGGCGTTGACGTTCGATCACACCAAGAATGTCTTCGTGTTCGATGAGGATATTGACGTTTTCAATCCTACGGACATTCTCTGGGCGATCGCGACCCGCGTTCAGCCGCATCTCCAGGTGAATATCTTAAAACCGCTATTCCGCGGCAACTTCCTGGATCCTTCGCTGCGCGACGAGATCAAGACCTCGGGAATGATCGTCGACGCGACCCGGCCAACAGACCGGCCGTTCTCGCCAGTGTCGAAGTGCCCGGATGAAGCGATGGCGAGAATTAAATTGGAGGAGTACGTTCCTGGAGAGGTGCTGCAACACATTCCGGTCGACCGAACGACCTATTGGGCGTAAGCGGTTGCGGAGATTTAATTAGAAGAGAAAACGAGGAGGAATTATGGGTCAGGCGGTCGAAGTCACATGTCCCACATGCAAGAAAATTTTTGTCGTCAATCCGCACATGCTCGGGTCGGGAATGAATTTTCATTGCCCCTATTGCGACCTTTATTTTCCCGAAAAAGACAGCCCGAAAATTCGTAAGTAACCGTCTTGGCCCGGGAGCCTAGGCTCCCTCGCTATTGAATAATGACAGGCGAACGAACTTATAAAATTGCCGGCCAAGATACGCGCCGTGTTGATGGGATCGAAAAGGTCACCGGCAAAGCGCTTTATACGGGCGATCTGCAGTTGCCGGGGCTTGCCCATGCCAAGATTCTGCGCAGCCCGGTTGCACATGCTCGTTTGCTGAAAGTCGATGCCTCGCGAGCAAAACAGCTTACGGGCGTCATCGCCACGTTGACGCGCGACGACATCAAGGACTTTAACTACAAATACGGCGCGACCTACAAAGATCAGTCTATTGTTGCCGTCGATAAGGTCAGATACGTCGGCGATCCGGTGGCGGCCGTCCTTGCAGATGATCCGGCGATCGCGGAAGAGGCGCTCGATCTGATCGAAGTCGAATATGAAGAGTTGCCGAAAGTAACGAATATAGAGGAAGCGACCGCTCCGGGGGCGCCGCTAGTGCACGAAGGCGACGTGGCGCGCGCGGAATTGCGTGGCTCGGTATACGGCGCGCCCGAGAGGTTCAAAGGCACAAACATCTGCTACTATCTCGCCTTTAATCGCGGCGATGTGGCAAAAGGCTTTGCCAAATCCGATTTCATTTACGAGGACACTTTTCGCTTCCAGAAGGTGCAGCACTATTCTCTGGAAGCGCACGTCAACATCGCGCACTACGATGGCGACAAGCTCACCGTCTGGGCCTCTTGCCAGGATCCGTTTACGTTGCGCGATCACCTGTCCGGCATTTTCCGCCTACCTCTCAGCCGGGTGCGTGTGATTGTTCCCTATGTGGGCGGCGGCTATGGCGGTAAATTGTACGTCAAGGCCGAACCCATTGCCGCGGCATTGTCCTGGAGAACGCGGCGACCGGTAAAGCTGGCGCTGACCGTGAACGAAAGCTTCAAGACCATCACGCGCCATCCGGCGCGGGTCACCGTCAAATCGGGCGTGACCAAAGACGGCCGGCTTCTCGCCAGAGAGTGCCAGGTCTATATGGATACCGGCGCCTATGCGGATGCCGGCCCGCGCGTTACCCAAAAAGCGGGTTACCGCTCTCTCGGCCCTTACAACATTCCGTTCGCCAAGGTCGAGGCGTATGGCGTGTACACCAACTCGGTTCCGGCAGGCGCCTTTCGCGGCTTCGGCGCCTTGCAGGTGACCTGGGCGTACGAATCCCAAATGGACATGATCGCCGACCGCATCGGCATGGACCCGCTGGAATTCAGGCTCAAAAATCTGCTCAAGAAAGGCGAGGTCTATACTGCGGGCGATACGCCGGTGGATTGCGATTTGGCTGAGGGGTTGATCAAGGTTGCCGACGCCATTCGGTGGAAAGAACCAAGCACGCAGCCGAACAGGGCTAAGGGCATCAGCTGCTGCATGAAGGACGCCGGCGGCACCTATAAAGTCGCAGGGGCCACCGTGAAGATGTCTTCTGACGGCAGCGTCGTTCTTTTGACCGGGACGGTGGAAGTGGGGCAGGGGCCGCGCACGGCTTTAAGCCAGGTCGTCGCGGAAGAGCTTGGCATCAGCATGGAACAGATCGCCGTGGCGCAGCTCGATACCGACGTTACGCCCTACGATATTTCCACGAGCGCAAGCAGCTCCATGGTGGTCATGGGCACCGCGGTGCAGCGCGCCGCGCAAGATGCGAAGCGCCAGTTGCTTAGTTGCGCAGCGAAGGTTCTTAAACAAAAGCCGGATACGTTGACGCTGAAAGATGGTCAGATCTATGCCCAGGACGGACGGACCGTTTCCTATAGTAAAGTCATCGTTGATTTTTTTGGCAGTAAGGCCGGAGAAATTATCGGCAAAGGGCTGTATAAGGACAAGCGCAGCAAAAAGGCTATTCTCGGCTCAACGACAACTTTTTGGGAGGTGGGCTGGGGCGCCGTCGAGCTGGAAGTGGACCCCGAAACGGGTGTCATCAAGCTGCTCAACTACATCTCCGCGGCCGACGCCGGCAAGGCCATCAATCCCGAGCAGTGCATCGGCCAGGACGAAGGCGCGATGATGTTCGGCATCGGCCACACGCTGATGGAGGAGATGGTTTTTGAGGACGGCCAACCGTTAAACCCGAATCTTGTTGATTATCGAGTGCCCATGTTCAAGGACTTACCGGATCAGATGCACACGATTCTGATTGAAAACGGCAATGGCCCAGGACCCTTTGGCTCCAAAGGGTTGGGCGAAGGGGGCTTGTTGCCCGTGGCTTCAGCGATAGCGGGTGCCGTTAACCGAGCGGTCGGAGTCCGGATCCAAGATCTGCCATTGACGCCGATCAAAGTTTGGCAGGCGCTTCAGGCCAAGCAAAAATCCGCACATTCTCCTTCCTAGTCTTCCTCCCGGTTATTAGTTTTTCTGCGTCCCCACACTGCCAAAACTGCAAGGCCAATGCCGACTAGGAGGAAAGTTCCGGGCTCTGGGACCGGCGTCAGAACCGTCGAGATGGCTCCTACCGCGTCGATATCCGACCCCTCCGAAGGCCCGGGTATGGACTCGGCATTCGGATCATCTGTCAGGCGAATGAAGGCAAACTGATCGGCTGGCCCAAAGCCAAAAGCGTCAATGTCGATGCCCGCTGTGCTCCCGGCGACCTTCCCCACGGAAGACCAGGTCACACCATCCTTACTGATGTCGACAAATGTAGCTTCGACCAACGGGCCGACCTCGAACACCCAAAGGTCGAGGGCGCTGTTGCCGCTGCCCGTCAGTTTGTTATCGTCGAAGCGCAAGACGATGCTCCCGCCACTTCCCAAGGAGACGAATGGACAAACCGCTTGGCTGCTACAATTCCCTGAAGGATAGTCCGGCTGTCCAAGAGCATTGGATGCCCCCTGAAAGGGGGTTGTCGGATATCCGTTTACGATGGCAGGCGTGTACGCAACGACCGCATCGGCAAAGGATGCAGCGCCCTGCGGAAAGTCGACTCCACCGATCAAGACCGCATGGGCCGGTAAGACGATAGCCAAACTAAATGCAACTAACATCCCAGCGAAAAGTGTTTTGTAGGTCATCCCCATCCCCCTTTTTGCAAATGATATTGCCTGTTATCCGGCGCCGAACTATTTGAGTATGGCGGTCAGCATGGTAGTGCGTGAAAAAACCGTTAAAGGCGGCAAATCTCGCACGATTGAATCGTCGGAAAAAACAGTGACACTTGCCTCCCTATAGGTCTCCTGCTTCGGTTTCGGTTGGAATTCTGAGCAACAACCACGCCAAGGTTGTAGCGGTTTGGAGTACCGTTGAGCGCCCGAGTCGTAGGGGCGAAAAAGTGTTACGAAATGTTACAGTGATAAAAGGTGGCTACGAGAAAAAGTTTTGACTACTGAGACCTTAGATTAAAAACATGACGCTGTAAAAACAGCTTACACAAGGAGGCTTTTTGCGGAAGGCATTTTTCGATGTTGACAAAAATACCGGATATTTCTTGTCGTAAACGACAAGTGAAACATTGGCCTCACGACTCTTGAAATTCATTTCCGTAGCATGGGTGAAGGCGATTTATGTCGGTACCTATCTTCAATTCAATCCGAGCTGAAAATTCACGTCTTCAAAGACTCAACACCTCGCCGCACATCCCGCACGTCGCGAGACCAGGATTTTTTCGCAGCGCGCGCGTTGCATTGGCCACCGCATCGCTGGGATCGTCGAAGCGCACTGCGGTCTCCTATAAGTTGTTGCCGCACTCTTCGCACAGCCAGATGAAACGATCCAATGGCAAAGGCTACATGACGTGAACCGATTTTCGCTACGCAGCGCCAAGCTCATCGGGCTTATCTCGGATACCCACGGTCTGATCCGGCCGCAAGCGCTCGCCGCGCTCAAAGGAGTAGATCTAATCATCCATGCGGGCGACATCGGTAAACCTGAAGTGCTCCAAGGTCTCGAAGCCATCGCGCCGCTCATTGCCATCAAAGGGAACGTGGACCAAGGTGCATGGGCTCACTCATTACCGGAATTTAAAACGCTAAAGATCGGCGGTGCCCGAGTTTTCGTGATTCACAACGCGAGCGATCTTGACTTCAACCCCGCTGCGCGAGGCTATCAAGCCGTCATCAGCGGCCATTCCCACAAACCTTTGATCGTGAAGCGTGACGGTGTGCTGTTCGTGAACCCTGGCAGTGCCGGGCCGAGAAGATTCAAACTTCCGATCGCGGTGGGAAGACTACACGTCCAGGACCTTACTGTGACAGCCGAAATCGTTTATCTGGAAGTCCAATCTTATTGACTTTAACCGCTTCCCACGATAGAAAAAATTAGACCTTTTAACCGTATCCTGCGAGATCGGCAAAGGCATTATGGCAAAACCTAACTTAACGAAGACAAACACTCAAAGACCCTCCCGGTGAACCGGGGGGGTCTTTTTTATTCATGGCGCAAGACAAACAGATCGTGTTGGAAAAAGATGAGCTCGGCAGGATGATCAGCCGCATGGCGCACGAGATCGTCGAGAAGACACCGAATGCGAGCGAGCTGGCGTTGATTGGCATCCGCTCCCGGGGTGTTCATCTGGCGCGGCGGATTGCACGTAAAATCGAGGAGATCGGAAAGTTCGCCCCGCCGGTGGGCAGCCTTGACGTGAGCTCTTATCGCGACGACCGTGCTGGACAACAACGCGCTGGCAACGGCGGCGTTCTCGAAGTGCCTTTTGCCGTTGACGAGAAGACGGTGGTGCTCATCGACGACGTGATCTTCAGAGGCCGCACCATACGAGCGGCTATGGAGGCGGTCGCACGCCTGGGACAACCGAAGCGGATTCTGGTTGCCGTGCTGGTGGATCGGGGCGCGCGCGAGTTGCCGATTCGCGCCGACGTTGTGGGAAAAAACGTCGATGCCGGAGAAGGCCAACGGGTCAATGTCCTGTTGATCGAGTCGGATGGCATCGATCAGGTGACCGTGGGCCGCTGGCAAAGCCGCGGTACGGTTTAGCGTCTTTCCGTAACCAATTGCCGTTATGGGTTGATTGAAATGTTTCACGGGCCTGACAAAATGAAGGATGGCAAATTTCAGATGCCGATTGTTCTGACCTCTGATCTCTGACTTCTGAATTATGTTCCGACGTAATTTTCTGTCTATAGCTGACCTGACTAACGCCGAAATTGAGGAAATCTTTGCCTTGGCGGACGGCGCGCAAACGCTGCGCAGCGACCGGGTTGCCAACGGTCAGATCATGGCCACGCTTTTTTACGAGCCGAGCACGCGCACCCGGCTTTCTTTTGAATCGGCGATGCACCGCCTCGGCGGTTCCGTCATTAGTTGCTCGGATATGAAATCTTCGTCTACCGCCAAAGGCGAAACGGTTGCCGATACGGCCAAGGTCGTTTCCAGCTACGCGGACGTGCTGGTGGTGCGCCATTACTGGGACGGCGCCGTCAAGGCCATGGCCGAGCACGCGGACGTGCCGGTGATCAATGCCGGCGACGGCAGCCACGAGCATCCGAGCCAAACGCTCTGCGATTTATACACTTTGCGCAAAGAGAAGGGCGAGCTTAAAGGCCTCACCGTGGTCATCTGCGGCGATTTGAAAAACGGCAGAACGATTCATTCCCTTGTCTATGCGCTGGCCCGCTTCGGCGCCAACGTCGTCACGGTCGCGGCCAATGGCATGGAATTACCGCAGTATGTGCTGGAGCGATTGGAGAAAGAATACGGCTACACGCTCGCCCCGGTGGCTTCGGATGATCTGAGCGCGGTGGTCACCGAAACCGACGCTCTCTACCTTACGCCGAGGCAGCCCCATCAACTCGCGCTGTTTACCCAATTGGACTCTACGATGATCCAGAGCCGCTTCAACACGATGGTTTCCGGCTTGCGCTACGACGCCTTTTATATGACGCGAAAGCAGAAAGAGCGCATGAAGGAGGGGACGACCGGCGGGGATTACCCCACCATCGGACCTCGCTTTCTGAGTGAGCAGCGCTTCAAGGACACTGTCGTGATGCACCCGTTGCCGCGCGTGGACGAACTCTCCCCAGAAGTCGATAAGGACCGGCGTGGTATTTACTTTAAACAGGCCGCCTATGGCGTGCCGGTGCGCATGGCGCTGCTTAAATTTCTCTTCAATCAGCGCGATACCAAGCGCATGCCGACCCGGAGGGGCCCGGCTGCATATCAAAGCCCTGAACCGTTGGGCCCGCAGTGCCGCAATCCCAATTGCATTACGGTGATGGAACCGCCGTCAACGGTGCGCAAATTTGATATTTTCACCGGGGGACCCGGCGGCGCGCTGATTCTCGGTTGTATCTATTGCGATCACCGCTTCAAGGTGCAACTGGTGGGGCACATCAAATCCAAACGTTACTGCGCCTACGATACGGGCCTTGCGGATACGGTTAAGGAATGGCTGAAGAAAAAAGAGCTGGCCATTTTCAATTCCATCAAGGAAGCCGAAGAGCTGAGTTACGAGCCTTACAAGAGCGGCCCGCAGCGAACTATCATGGATGAAACGGAGATTGAATCCGCGGTGCGCGACATCAGCCGACAGATTTTGGGCGACTGCCAAGAGCCGGATCGATTGCTCATTCTGGGCGTGCGCAGCAAGGGATCTTACCTGGCGCAACGCATTGCCGTGGAACTGGAAAATCAGCGAAAGACAAAACCCGAAGTGGGAGAGATCGAAATCTACGGATCGGGAGACGAGATTCGCAGGCTTTCGGCAGCGGACGCGGATGCCGCCCCGTTGAACTTAAAGGATCGTGAAGTCGTCTTGGTCGATGACGTCATTTACACTGGCAGAACGGCACGAACCGCGCTGAGCATGATATTCCGATCGGGGCGCCCCCAATCGGTCCGCCTCGCCGTTTTAGTCGATCGCGGCCACCGCGAAGTTCCGCTTAAACCCAATTACGTGGGGAAAAATATTCCCAGTTCGGAGCGTGAAAGAGTGCGCGTAAAACTGCGCGAGTCGGACTATGGCGAGAAAGACAAGGTGGTGATTTATTCGATCATAAACCCCAATGAGGCGGGTCAAGCAGAGATCAACTCCGAAAGAACGGTTAATCCGGATTAGATCAAGCGCATCATGAAAGCTATTTTAGCATTGGCGGACGGTCGCGTTTACGAGGGACTGTCATTTGGTGCCGAGGGTGAAACCGTCGGTGAAGTGGTGTTCAACACGAGCATGACCGGCTATCAAGAAATTCTAACGGACCCTTCTTATGACGGGCAACTCGTCGCTATGACCTACCCGCAAATCGGCAACGTCGGAGTGAATCCTGAAGACGTTGAATCGCGCCAGCCATTCGTAAAAGGATTCATCGTCAGGGAATACACGGCCGCGCCCAGCAATTGGCGCGCGACCGAACCGCTTCAGGAATACATGCGCGCGCACGGCATCGTGGGTATTCAGGGCATCGATACCCGCTCGCTGGTGCGCCACTTACGTGATGTCGGCTCGCAGGAAGGCATCATCTCGACTGTGATTTGCGACACGGGCGAGTTGGTTGCAAAGGCCAAGGCTTCGCCGGGTTTGGTCGGGCGCGATTTGGTTAAAAATGTGACTTGCGCCGAGGGCTACGATTGGAATGAAGGCACCTGGGAACTGGAGGAGGGGTACAAGCGGCGCGATGGGAGCACGGTCGCGCGGCGGCGCACACGGAAAGGATCGTTTCACGCCCCCGCTTATTTTGTTGTCGCTTACGATTACGGCATCAAGTACAACATTCTGCGTAATCTTGCGGAGATGGGCTGCCGCCTCAAAGTGGTTCCGGCGGCCACTGCGGCGGAGGATGTGCTGGCGTTGAATCCCGACGGAATTTTTCTTTCCAACGGCCCTGGCGATCCCGACGCCGTCCCCTACGCGAGAGAAAATGTGCGCAAGCTGCTCGGCAAAAAGCCGATCTTCGGAATATGTCTCGGCCACCAGATCATGGGATTGGCGCTTGGCGGCAAAACTTACAAACTCAAGTTCGGCCATCACGGCGGCAATCAGCCGGTCATGGATTTAACCACGCGGAAGGTGGAGATCACCGCTCAGAATCACGGCTTCGCGGTGGACGCAGATTCCCTGAAGGGCGCTGCGGAAGTCACGCACTTGAATCTCAACGACAATACGGTGGAGGGATTGGCGCACCGCGAGTTACCGATTTTTTCGGTCCAGTACCATCCCGAGTCTTCCCCGGGTCCGCATGACGCCAATTATTTGTTTCGCCGATTTACCGATTTAATGAAAAAACACCAAGGACGATAAACTCCGTTATAATGAAAGAGCACTAAAGGGACGATAATATTCCGTTATGATGAAAGACCACCAAGGACGATAATATTCTGTGCCAAAACGAACCGACATCCAATCAATCCTGCTTATCGGCTCCGGCCCGATCATTATCGGCCAGGCCTGTGAGTTCGACTATTCCGGCACGCAAGCGCTCAAGGCTCTCAAAGAAGAAGGCTATCGAGTTATTCTGGTTAATTCGAATCCCGCCACAATCATGACCGACCCGGGTTTCGCCGACCGGACCTATATCGAGCCCATTACAACCGACATCGTGGAAAAAATTATCGCCAAGGAGCGGCCCGACGCGCTGTTGCCGACGCTCGGTGGCCAGACCGCGCTCAATCTTGCCATCGATCTGGCTGAACACGGAATCCTCGAGCGCTACGGCGTCGAGATGATCGGCGCTAAGCTGGAATCGATCAAGAAGGCCGAAGACCGTGACCTCTTTAAGGAAGCGATGCGGCGGGCCGGTCTCGATCTCCCGCGCAGCGGCTATGCGCGCAATATGCGCGAGGCGATGCGCATCCAGAAAACGCTCAAGTTTCCCGTGATCATCCGCGCGTCGCGCACGCTCGGCGGCAGCGGCGGCAATTTTGCCTTCAGCCCGGCGGAATTTAAAGACGTGGTGCAGGCGGGGCTTAACATATCGCCGGTGCACGAAATTCTAATCGAAGAGTCGGTGCTCGGCTGGAAGGAATTCGAGCTCGAAGTGATGCGCGACCATAAGGACAATGTCGTGATCATTTGTTCGATCGAGAACTTCGATCCCATGGGGGTCCATACCGGCGATTCCATTACCGTGGCGCCGGCGCAAACACTGACGGATAAGGAATACCAGATTATGCGCGACGCCTCGCTCCGGGTTATTCGTGAGATTGGCGTTGACACCGGCGGTTCCAATATTCAGTTTGCGGTGAACCCGAAAGACGGGCGGATGGTGGTCATCGAAATGAACCCGCGCGTGTCGCGGAGTTCGGCTCTGGCGAGCAAAGCCACGGGTTTCCCGATCGCTAAAATCGCCGCCAAGCTCGCGGTGGGATATACACTCGACGAGATTCCCAATGACATCACGCGGGAAACCCCGGCCTGTTTTGAACCGACCATCGATTACGTGGTAGTAAAGATTCCGCGCTTCACGTTCGAAAAATTTCCCCAAGCCAAAGACCTGTTGACACCGCAGATGAAATCCGTCGGCGAAGCGATGGCGATCGGCCGCACATTCAAAGAAGCGCTGCAGAAGGCGATGCGTTCTCTGGAGATCGGCTCGTGCGGCTTTGAGCCGAAACTCGCCCTCGATCCAGCGCGCCGGGAGCAGGATATCGAGGTCATTCGCGAAAAGCTCAAAAATCCCAATTCGCAGCGCTTGTGGTATTTAGGCGACGCCTACCGCACCGGCATGAGCACAAAGGAAATTTACGAGCTTTCGAGCATCGATCCGTGGTTTCTGGAAAAAATTCGCGAGATCATCTCAACCGAGGGGGAAATTGCCGAATATCGCGGCAAGATCGCCAACATGGGTGCCGATCTCTTGCGCGCGTGGAAACAGATGGGCTTCGGCGATGCCCGCCTGGCGAAGCTTATCGGCACAAGCGAAGACGAAATCCGCAGTTTACGCAAGGACAAGGGTGTCGAGGCGGTGTTCTCATCGGTCGATACCTGCGGTGCTGAGTTCCCGGCCTTTACGCCGTATCTTTATTCGACGTACGAGCGTGAGGATGAATCCAAGCCGGGCGAGCGTAAGAAAGTCATGATTCTGGGTGGTGGACCGAATCGGATCGGGCAAGGCATTGAGTTTGACTATTGCTGCGTGCACGCGGCGTTTGCGCTGAAGGAAGAGGGCTATGAGACGATCATGGTGAACTGCAATCCTGAAACCGTCAGCACCGATTATGACACGTCCGACAAACTCTATTTCGAGCCGCTCACCATGGAAGAGGTGATGAACATCGTCGATCGGGAAAAACCGGACGGGGTCATCGTTCAATTCGGCGGCCAGACGCCGTTGAAGCTGGCTTTGCCGCTGGAACGCGCCGGGGTCAAGATCATCGGCACTTCGCCGGACAGCATCGACCTTGCCGAGGACCGAGAAAGATTCGCCGCTTTGCTCAGTCGACTGGGCATCAAGCAACCGGAAAACGGCATCGCGCGCTCCTATGGCGAAGCGTTTCAAATCGCCGCCAGGCTCGGTTATCCCGTTCTGGTGCGTCCTTCTTACGTGCTTGGCGGGCGGGCCATGCAAATCGTTTATGACGGCGATGCGCTCCAGGACTATATGACGCATGCGGTCGCGGCTTCCCCGGAGCATCCGGTTTTGATCGACAAGTTTTTGGATGACGCCATCGAAATTGACGTTGACGCTCTGGGCGACGGCGAAGATGTGATCATCGGCGGGATCATGGAGCATATCGAACGCGCCGGAGTTCACTCCGGTGACAGCGCCTGCAGTTTGCCGCCTAAATCGATTGGCCGCGAAATCCAAGACGAGATTCGGAAACACACGATCGCGCTGGCCAAAGCCCTTAATGTCCGAAGGCTCATGAATGTGCAATTTGCGGTGCAGGGCACGAACGTGTTCGTCCTCGAAGTCAATCCGCGCGCGTCCCGCACCGTGCCGTTCGTAAGCAAAGCGATTGGCGTGCCGCTGGCGAAGTTGGCGGCGCGCATCATGATCGGGAGAAAGCTTAAAGAACTTGGTCTCATCGCGGAGATCTTCCCGCAACACATTTCGGTAAAAGAGGCGGTCTTCCCATTTAATAAATTCCCCGGCGTCGATACCCTTCTGGGACCGGAGATGAAATCGACCGGGGAAGTCATGGGCATCGACAATTCCTTCGGCCTGGCATTCGCGAAGGCGCAGCTCGGCGCAGGAATGCGCCTGCCGAAATCAGGGCGCGTTTTTATCAGCGTGAAGGACGACGACAAGGCGAGCGCCGCGGCGATCGCGAAGAAGCTCCATGGCATCGGCTTTCAGATCGCCGCGACGCGCGGAACCGCGGCCTATTTCGAAGCCCGCGGCGTGCCATCGGAGGTGGTCAACAAAATCCAAGAGGGCAGCCCGCATATCGGCGATCAGGTGAAGCAAGGCCAGATCGCCATGGTGATCAATACCCCCATGGACGCTCATTCTCATGCTGATTCCTACCATATCCGCCGCTATGCGTTGGACTATCAAGTGCCTTACTTTACGACCATGGCAGGTGCCGATGCCGCCGCGGAAGGAATCGAGTATTTGAAAGACTTTGACTTCGACGTCAAGGCGCTGCAGGAGTACGGCGCGCCCCCTTTGCCGTAGGTTGCTGAACAATGCTCATTATGCGAAGCGCGCGAGAAATCGATGAGCGGAGGCGGGTGAGCGAAGGGCCGGGTCGGAGTCTTGGAGCAACGGGTTCGAAAGCATCACTCCATTACTCCATCAATCCAGCATTCCGGTCTTTTGCAGCATATTGCTAATGGCCGTCACTAATCTCACCCAACCGCACGACGACAAACCGCCGCAATCCCAGCCCTCTCCATCCGTGCGCGCAAAGGTGCGCGCTTTACAAACGCCCATTCGTTTTCTCAAAGGCGTCGGTCCCAAACGCGCCGCACAACTGGAAGCATCCGGCCTCATCACCGTGGAAGACTTGCTCTATCATTTGCCATTTCGCTACGAGGATCGCCGCCGGCTGGCAAAGCTGAGGGAAGCCGCCGCCGGCCAAGAACAGACTTTCGTCGGACAGCTGGTCGCTTTGCAGAGCAAATTCAATCCGCGCGTGCGTCGAAACGTCGTGACGGCCGTGCTGCGCGATGAGACGGCAACAATTGACTTGCTGTGGTACCGCGCCCCGTCTTATTTGGCTAAAGGGCTGGCGCAAGGTCAACGGCTTCTGGTTCACGGCAAAGTGGAAAGCGGCCCGGCGCGGCGCAATCGGCTCGTTCATCCGGAATTTGAAATCCTAGAACCCGGAGCCGAGCAACAAACGCCGGGCATACTGCCCATTTACGTTCGTCCAGGCGGCTTGTCGCTATCGATTCTGCGCAAGTGGTTATCTCAAGCACTGGCGGAATACGTCGGCCATGTCCCGGGTTGTCTACCGGCGAAGATACTCGAACGGCGCGGCCTAATAGACATTCGCCGGGCTTTGGCGGCTTTGCATGAGCCGGCGCTCAATGCCGATCTGGCCGCGCTGAATAATTTTTCATCGACCGCGCACCGCTCCGTTATCTTCGATGAGCTTTTTTATCTTCAACTCGGTCTGGGCCTGCGGAAAAATTCCCGCAATCGCTGTGAGGCCGCTACCCGGGAGCCATTAAGGGACACCCTCACGACGCGTATGAGGCAACGCCTTCCTTTCAGGCTGACGGCCGCACAGGAACGAGTCCTGGGCGAAATTGCGAACGACATGGAATCCCCGCATCCGATGCAGCGTCTGGTGCAGGGCGATGTGGGTTCGGGAAAAACAATGGTTGCCTGGATGGCGTCATTGCGGCTTATCGAGAATGGCTACCAATGCGTGTGGATGGCGCCTACGGAAATGCTCGCGGAACAACATTACCGTAACCTTCACGGCTTCGCGGACAGCTTGGGAATCGAGACGGCGCTGCTGACTGCGTCTACGCCGGCGAAAGAAAAGAAATTGCTTTTGACTCGAGCCGGCCGGGGCGAGATCCAGTTTCTGGTGGGAACGCACGCGCTTATCCAGGACAACGTTTGTGTCCCGCGCATGGGACTTGGCGTCATCGACGAACAGCACCGGTTTGGGGTGATGCAGCGGTTTTCGCTCCAGCGCCTGATCGGCGGCGATGCTCCTTCGCCGCTTCGCGGATCGCAACCGCACATGTTGCTTATGAGCGCGACGCCGATCCCTCGCAGCATGGCGATGGTGTTGTACGGGGACATGGAGGTTTCGTTCGTTGATGAGATGCCTCCCGGGCGAACGCCGGTTCAAACGAAGGTTTTTCGCGCGCCCGAGCGGCGGGAGGTTTATGCATGCGTTATCGAGGAACTGCGGCGTGGCCATCAGGCGTTTATTGTTTATCCCCTGGTGGAAGCCTCTGAGCAGCTTGAGCAGGTGCGGGATGCAACCCAGATGGCGGAGAAAATGCGCCAGAGCGCCTTCAGAGAATTCGGCGTCGCTCTGGTCCATGGGCGAATGGCGGCAGCCGAGCGGGACGAAGTGATGCGCAGATTTAGGGACGGCACGGTCGGTGTATTGGTGGCCACTACCGTTATTGAAGTCGGTATCGATATTCCGAACGCCACGGTGATCGTGATCGAGCATGCCGAGCGCTTCGGCCTTTCCCAATTGCACCAGCTACGCGGCCGGGTGGGCCGCGGCGTGGCGCCCGGCCATTGCCTTTTGGTCGACCGCGGTGGTGGCGGCAGTGTGGCCGCGCAGCGTTTGCGCGCCATGGAAAAAGAGCATGATGGGTTCAAGATTGCCGAAGCCGATCTGATCTTGCGCGGCCCCGGCGAGTTCATGGGGACGCGCCAATCCGGCCTGGCGGATTTTCGTCTTGCCAATTTGATTCGCGACCGGCAGCTACTCATGGACGCGCGCGCCGAAGCGCTGGCATGGCTGGAAAAAGATCCCGAACTGCGCAGCCGCGATTCGGCAGACTTGCGCGCAATCCTAAAGCAGCGCTGGAGTCAGCGCCTGCAGCTGGGAGCGGTAGGGTAGGGAGGCAAACTGGAATATCAGGGTTGGGTGAATTTGGTTCTTGAGCTTCCCTATTCGACTCCTCTACTGTTTTTTCGATTCTTTAATCTCTGAGCGGCTTAATCCCAGCCGCTTGCTGCTGATACGAATCGCCCTTCATGGCAAAGAACACGCCTCATGTCCGCATTGTTCACGGTTAGTGGCTATCTCTTAGGGTTTTTCTAACTGTTTGCACCAGTTCGTCCAATGGCTTATAAAAGTAAGTTAAATTACACTCTTCCGAAGGAATAGGTTTAAAAGCGTGGAATTTCAGCGGATCAAGCGGCTGCCGCCATACGTCTTTAGCATCATCGACGGTATGAAAATGGAGGCGCGTCACCGCGGTGAAGACATCGTCGATTTCGGCATGGGAAATCCCGATCTGCCGACGCCGCCGCATGTCGTCGCCAAGCTCATCGAAGCCGCAAACAAGCCGCAAAATCACCGCTATTCCGTCTCCCGCGGCATTTACAAACTGCGAGTGGCGATTTCCAATTGGTACCGGCGGCGCTACCACGTCGAAATCGATCCTGATGCTGAAGCGATTGTAACAATCGGCGCAAAGGAAGGATTATCGCATCTCGCCTGGGCAACCATAGATCCCGGCGATGTGGTTCTTTGTCCGAGCCCGACTTACCCGATCCATCAGTACGCCGTGGTCCTCGCCGGGGGCGACCTGCGCTGTATTCCGCTGGTGAGCAGCGAAGCCTTTTTCGGTCATCTCGAGGAAGCCATAAAGCAAACCTGGCCGAAGCCCAAGATGCTGATCATCAGCTTCCCCCATAATCCG
>Ga0316628_100001281_pt1 | contig 17596 bp, 11 predicted proteins | sample OWC_Aug_M2_C1_D5_FD_207648 | JGI IMG/M metagenome (GOLD analysis project Ga0316628, IMG submission 207648) | Wetland soil microbial communities from Old Woman Creek delta, Ohio, United States - OWC_Aug_M2_C1_D5_C | ecosystem: Environmental > Terrestrial > Soil > Wetlands | place: USA: Ohio... | reverse complement strand
CGGGTCTCGTTCGTCCACCACGCAGGTCGTTGATTGGCAAAGTAAAGCTGGGTGAGAAACACGTTCGCCGGCGAGATCGGACTGCTAGAATGCCCGCCATGCGCCTCGCCCGCCCCCGCTCCCTCAGCGGCCTGCTGCTCATCGGATTCTCGCTCGTCGCGGTTCCGCTGTTCGTCGCCATTGTCAACGCAGCCGTCCAGATCCGGCAGCTGGCCGACGAAAGCAAGAGCCTGGTTCGCCAAGGCGTCGACATCACGCGGCACAACCAGCTGCTGTTCGAGGAGATCGCCACGCTCGAGCGCACCGCCCGCCTCTATCAGGTGCTCGGCCGGCCGGATCTGCTCGACGTCTATCACGAAAACCATTTGCGCTTTCTCGGCACCGTCGCCGACCTGAAGGCCTTGCCGCAGCCTCCGGCGACACGCGCAACCCTGGAGGCGATTGGCGCGGCCGGCGTGAGCCTGGAGGCGGAGCTGAAAGCAGCCGGCCAGGACCCCGCGGCCGTGAGCCGCGTCGTCTCCGGCTTCCCGCAACTTGCCGACAATGCGCGATCCTACGCGCAGGGAGCGAGTCAGCAGATCGAATCGCAGCTCAATCACCTGCAGGCGACCACCGAACGGGCACAACGCACGTTGTTTTGGCAGTCAGCCATGCTGCTTCCCATGACCGTGGTTATCGTGGCCTTCTTCACGCTACGTCTCGGGCGGCCCCTGCGCCAGATCGATCGTGCGATCGGCGAGCTCGGCCGCGGCACGTTCTCGCGCGCGATCGCGGTCCAGGGGCCGAGCGACCTCGAAGCGCTCGGCCGCCAGCTCGAATGGTTGCGCGTGCGCCTGCTCGAGCTCGCGCAGGAGAAGAACCGCTTCCTGCGGCACATGTCGCACGAGCTCAAGACGCCGCTCGCGAATATTCGCGAGGGCACGGAACTCCTGATGGATGGCGCCGTCGGAGAGCTCGCGACGGGACAACGCGAGGTTACCGCTATTCTTCAGGAAAACGGCTTGAAGCTGCAGCGTCTTATCGAGAACCTGCTGAGCTTCAGCGCCTGGCAGGCACAGAGCACCGGGCTCGAGCTCTCCGAATTTCGCCTCCGGCCGCTGGTGAAAAATGTCCTCGAGGCCCAGCAGCTGACCCTGATCGGGCAGCGCGTACGGCTCGACGTGCAGATCAACGACCTCACGGTCATCGCCGACCGCGGCAAGCTGCGCCTTATCATCGACAATCTGCTGTCGAATGCCATCAAGTTCACGCCGCGCGGCGGCTCGATCCACATCCACGCGCGCAGCGAGCGCGATCACCTGCTGCTCGACGTCGCCGACAGCGGGCCGGGCATCGCGGCCGAGGAGCGAGCGCGCATATTTGACGCGTTTTACCAGGGCCGCACGCCGCAGGGAGGACACGTCAAGGGCACCGGCATCGGGCTGTCGGTGGTGCTGGAGTTTGCCCACGCCCATGGCGGCGCGATCGAGATTCTCGACGGACAGTTCCCCGGCGCCCACTTTCGCCTGCGGCTGCCGATGCGACAGCTCGCCGGCGATGCAAAGGAACGGGCGCATGCGGCTTGAGCGGCTGGCGGCGATCGGGGCCTTCCTCGCCCTGCTCGCCGGCTGTGATCTTGGCAGCGTCCTCGGCAGGGCCGACCATACCGCCTCGGAAGCGGCGAAGCCCCGCACCGATATCGGAGTCATTTCGGACTATCTCGAAACAATGCGAAAGCTCACTCAAAGCGATCCGGCGCAGCAGGCGGAAATCTTTCAGTCCGCGCGCGAGGCCGCCGACCTGACACCGACGACCGCCAACCGGTTGCGCTACGCGCTGGCGCTGGCGACGCCTGGCCATGGCGGCGCCGATGCCGGCGCCGCGCAGAAGCTGCTGTCCCAGCTCCTCGCTTCTCCCGAACTGCTGCTGCCTCCAGAACAGGCGCTCGCCGAGGTGCAGTTGCACGAAGTTGAAATGCGCCTCGTGCTGACCGAGGAAAACCGGCGCCTGCAGCAGGAAGCGGCGCGGCTCGAGCGCGACCGCACAGCCGCCGCGGCCAAACGCCTGCAGGCCGAGATTGACGAAAACCGGCGTCTGCGCAAGCAGCTCGAGGAAGCACAGGCCAAGCTCGACGCCGTCACTCACATCGAACGAGGGGTGATCGATCGGACCCCGAACGGCAACCATCCATGAACACACCTGCGAAACGCAAAGCCAAGATCCTGGTCGTCGACGACGACCCGGGCCTCCTGCGCCTCCTGACCATCCGCCTGCGTGCCGAGAACTACGACGTCGAGGCCGTGGAAAGCGCGGCCGCCGCGCTGAACGCCGCGGGTCGCTTCCGGCCCGACCTCGTCATCACGGACCTGCGCATGGACCAGATGGATGGAATGGGGCTGCTTAAGGAGCTGCAGAGCCGCTGGCCGGGCCTGCGCGTAATCATCCTGACCGCCCACGGCACCATTCCGGACGCCGTGCACGCAACCCAGAGCGGAGCGTTCGGCTTTCTTACCAAGCCGATAGAAAAGCAGGAACTGCTCGACCAGGTCGAGAAGGCGCTGCGGATCTCGGGCTTCCCGCAAAGCGACGAAGACTGGCGCTCGGAGATCATCACGCGCAGCGCGCTCATGGAGGAAAAGCTGGCGCAGGCCCACATGGTCGCCGGCACTGACGCACGCGTGCTCATCACGGGCGAAAGCGGCACGGGCAAGGAGCTGCTGGCGCGGGCCATCCATAAGGCGAGCGCGCGTCGCAATCACCCATTCGTCGCCATCAACTGCAGCGCCATGACCGAAGACCTCCTCGAAAGCGAGCTGTTCGGCCACGAGAAAGGCGCGTTCACGGGCGCAATCCGCACGCACAAGGGGCTGTTTCACGCCGCCGACAACGGCACGCTCCTGCTCGACGAGATCGGCGACATGCCGATGCGCCTGCAGGTCAAGCTCCTGCGGGTGCTGCAGGAGAACCAGATTCGCCCCGTGGGCAGTGCCGAGGCGATTCCGGTGAACGTGCGCGTCATCTCCGCGACGCACCGCGATCTCACGCAGCTCATGGTGAGCGGCCAGTTCCGCGAGGATCTCTACTATCGGCTGAATGTCGTCCACATCGATGTGCCGCCGCTGTCAAAGCGCCGCGAGGACATCCCCCTTCTGGTCGCACATTTTCTCGAGCAGCTCGTGCGCGAGAGCGGCCAGCGCAAGATCTACGCACCGGAGGCGGTCGAGCTGCTCGCGACGGCCGAGTGGCCCGGCAATATCCGTCAGCTCTACAACGTCGTGCGGCACAACGTGGCGCTCGCGAGGAACCCCATCATCAACGCCGAGCTCGTGCAACAGGCGCTCGGCGGCGGACCCTCGAAGCTGCCGTCGTTCGACGAGGCGCGCGATGAGTTCACGCGCAGCTACCTCGTGCAGATCCTGCAGATCACCGGCGGCAACGTGAGCCAGGCGGCGCGGCTTGCGAAACGCAATCGCACCGACTTCTACAAGCTTCTCGGGCGCCACCAGCTGACGCCGGATGATTTCAAGCCGCGGTGACCTCGGCGAGTCTTCGAAACGTGGACATCGACGCGGTTGTCGTCGGCGCAGGCGTGGTCGGCCTGGCGGTGGCGCGTACATTCGCCCAAAGTGGGCTCAGCGTGATCGTCGTCGAACGGCATCGCCGCGTCGGGGAAGAAACCTCCTCGCGAAATTCCGGAGTCATTCACTCGGGCATTTACTATGCGCGTGGCAGCCTCAAGGCGCAGCTCTGCGTGCTTGGTCGCGAGCGCATGTACGCGTATTGTGCGGAGAAAGGCATCGCGCATCTCCGCTGCGGCAAGGTCATCGTTGCCCAAGACAGCGAGCTGGCGGCGCTCGGCAGCCTGCGTGAGTCCGCCCGAAACAACGGTGTCATGGACCTCGAGTGGCTCGATGCCTCGCAGGTGCGCGAGCTCGAGCCGGAAGTGCGTTGCGCCGCGGGCCTATGGTGTCCGAGCACGGGCATTGTCGACGTGCACGAGCTTATGACCGATCTGCACGGGGACCTCGAGAGGGCGGGAGGCAACGTCGTCTTCGACACGCAGTTCGAAAGTGCTCGCGCGCAGGCGGACGGCTGGTCGCTGACGTTGCGTTCGGGTGGCGACCGGACTGACCTCCGTTGCCGACTTCTTGTGAACGCCTGCGGTTTGCATGCCGTCGATGTGTTGCAACGAATCGCGGACTATCCGCGCTCCAGGATCCCGCAACGATTTTTTGCGAAGGGAAACTACTTCGCGCTTCGCGGACGATCACCCTTCACCCACCTCGTTTATCCCATGCCCGCCCAAGCGGGCCTTGGCGTGCACGCGACATTCGATCTTGCGGGACGCGTGCGCTTTGGACCGGACGTAGAGTGGATCGATACGCTCGACTACAGCGTCGACGCGGGGCGGGCACGCAACTTCTACGATGCCATCCGCATGTACTGGCCCGCTCTTCCTGACAAGGCGCTCGACCCTGCCTATGCGGGCATCCGCCCGAAGCTCGTCGGACCCGGCAAGCCGGCGACCGATTTCCTGATCGAGACGCCGCGTGATCACTCGTTGCCGGGCCTTGTGAACTTGCTCGGCATTGAGTCTCCGGGCTTCACGTCTTGCCTTGCCATCGCAGAGATGGTGGGTGCCACGGTGGCCGCCGAAGCCTGAGCTCCAAACTTCAGCTGGGACGATGTTCCAAGGCGCGAATCACGGTGAGCTGTTTCGCAGCTCGCGGTTTCGCAAGATCAGAAACGATGCGGGCACGATCAGCATCGACAACAAGGGCGCAGTGATCATGCCCCCGATCAGCGGAGCTGCTATTCGTCGCATGACATCGGAACCTGCCCCATGTCCCCACATGATGGGCAGCAAGCCACCCAGAATGACAGCAACCGTCATGGCCTTTGGCCGTACGCGCAGAAGCGCACCTTCACGGATTGCATCGAGCAGCGACGCAGTCGATGGAGTCTCGCCGCCAGCGATGCGGCGCATCCACGCCTGCTTCAGGTACAGCACCATGATGACGCCGAACTCCGCCGCGACGCCGCCGAGCGCCAGAAATCCGACCGCAACTGCCACTGAAAAATTGAAGCCAAGGATGTACGTGAACCATAGCCCGCCGACGAGGGAAAATGGCAGCGTGCAAAGAACTAACATGGTTTCGTCGAACCGTCGAAACACCATGAACAACAGACCCACAATCACGAGTAGCACTGCCGGAATCAACACGAACAGGCGGTCTCGCGCATGCATCCACTGTTCGTACTGACCGGACCAAGCCAGCATGTAGCCGGCGGGCAAGTTGACCGCTGGTTCCACGGCACGCCGAAGGTCCGTCACCACAGAAGCGATGTCGCGTCCGCGAATATCGACGTACACCCACACGGCGGGCGATGCGTCCTCGCTGCGAATCATTGGCGGCCCGGTCGACACACTCACCTTCGCAACATCTCCGAGCGTCAGTCGCGCGCCGCTGGGAGCCATCATGGGCATTTCGCGCAAGTCCTGAATCGAGTCGCGAAATTCTCGCGGATACCGCAGGCTTATCGGGACACGTTGGCGTCCTTCGAGGATTTCTCCAACATTCTGCCCGCCGACGGAGCCAGCGACGACGTCCTGCACATCGGAAACCGTCAGGCCAAAGCGCGCGGCAGCGAGCCGGTCGATATCGACGTCGATATATCTACCCGACGTGGTCCGCTCCGCGACAGCCGAGATCACGCCCGGCACCTGACGCGCGGCGCGTTCCACCTGCAGCGCAATTCGTTCGAGCTCGGAGAGGTCAGGACCCGTGACCTTGATGCCGACGGGACTCTTGATGCCGGTCGCAAGCATGTCGATTCGCCCGCGGATTGGTTGAGTCCACACGTTTGCAAGTCCCGGAAGTCGCACTCGGTCGTCGAGCTCGGAGATCAATTGCTCCTTTGTCATTCCCGGCCGCCACGCAGCGCGCGGCCTGAGCCGGATGGTTGTTTCGATCATCTCGAGCGGCGCCGGGTCCGTCGCCGTTTCAGCGCGCCCGGCCTTCCCGAACGCGCTCGCAACCTCGGGAACGGTCATGATGAGTTTGTCGGTCTGCTGCAGGACTTGCCGCGCCGTCGCGGGCGAGACTCCCGGGAGCGTTGACGGCATGTACAACACATCACCCTCATCAAGCGGCGGCATGAATTCGCTGCCGAGCCGGACCGCCGGATACAGCGTCGCAAGCAGCAAGAGGATGCTGAGGCCAAGCGTGTACCATGGATACCGCAATACCCAATCCAAGACGGGTCGATAACAGCCGATCAGTGTCCTGTTGAGCGGATTGGCCATCTCTCCGGCCAGACGGCCGCTCATCAGATATCCGATCAGCGCAGGCACGAGCGAGATGGAAAGAAATGCTGCGGCGGTGACCGCATACGTCTTCGTGTAAACGAGCGGGCTGAACATCCGCCCTTCCTGCGCCCCCAAGCCGAGCACTGGCAGGAATGACAGAGCAATTATTACCAGGCTCACGAACAGTGATGGCCCGACCTCCTGCATCGCACGGACAAGCACGCGGGCGCGCGTCGCGGCATCCAGCCGTTGATGTTCCTTGCCCGCTTGTAAGGCCTCGAGATGCCGGTGTGCATTTTCGATCATCACCACGGCGGCATCGACCATCGTGCCGAAGGCGATGGCGAGACCCGCGAGCGACATGATATTCGCACTCAGCCCTTGGCAGCGCATGACAACAAAGGCCGTGAGCATCCCGAGCGGCAGGATCACCACAATCGCAAGAGCCGATCGAACGTGCGCCAAAAACAGGAAGCAGACGAACGCAACAACCAGCAGCTCCTCGATGATCTTCTGCCTGAGATTGGAAATCGAGCGCTTGATCAGATCTGATCGGTCATACGCAATCCGAATCCCCACGCCGTCGGGCAAGTTTCTCGCGAGCGCCGCAAGCCGGTCCTTGACTGCGGCGATCGTATCGAGCGCATTGCCTCCCGATCGCATGATCACGATCGCACCGACCACCTCTCCTGTCCCGTCAAGCTCGGCAATCCCGCGACGCATCTCCGGTCCAAGCCGGACGCGTGCGATGTCATTCACCAATATCGGTAGCCCATTCGTATCCAGCTTGACGGGAACTTGCTCGATGTCGGCAACGCTCTTCAGGTAGCTCGACGCCCGTATTACGTATTCGGCTTCGGCATGCTCGAGCGCTCCACCGCCCACTTCTGCATTCGATGCAGCTATTGCGGACGCGACATCCTGGTAACTCACGCCTCGCAGTTGCATGCGCTGCGGGTCGAGGACAACCTGGTACTGGCGCACCATGCCGCCAACGGTCGCGACTTCCGCGACACCTCGTACGGCCCGGATAGCATCCTTGAGCCGCCAGTCCTGCAAGGCGCGCAGCTCACTTAGGTCACGACGCTGCGAAATGTCAGTGAGTGCATACTCCAGCACCCAGCCGACACCGGTGGCGTCCGGCCCGAGTGCCATGCGCGCCCTGACCGGCAGCCGCGGTTGTACCTGGTTCACGAGCTCCTGGACTCGCTGACGCGCCGTCGTCACGTCGGTGCCGTCCTCGAACAGGACATACACCAGCGACTCTCCAAAAAGCGAATAACCGCGCACGGTCCGGACACCCGGCGCGGACAACATCGCGCTGGCGAGGGGGTAGGTCACCTGATCCTCGACAACGCGCGGGGCCTGTCCTGGGAAGGAGGTTCGGACGATGACCTGCAGGTCAGAAAGATCAGGTAGCGCATCGACTGTCATTGTGCGGGACGCCCAAAGACCCGAAAGCGCAAGGCCAGCAGAAAGCAACAACACGGTCGACCGATTTCGTGTCGACCAATCGATGATTCGCGCGATCATTTTGGAGACGGCACAGTCCCGGGCTTGGCTGTCAAGCGGTCGAAAGCTCCCTGCAGTTCCGCCTCCGAGTCGATGAGAAACTGCCCAGACACGACCACTGTCTGCCCCGGCGCAAGGCCTTCCAGCACCTCGGTGTTACCGTCTGATTCGATGCCGGTCTTCACCTGCTGAACGTCGAAGTGTCCGTCGGCAAGCGCCAGAATGGCGTAATTCGATCTTCCCCCCCAGATGATCGCTGCACTTGGCACCAGCACCGCGTCGGCGCGGGCGCGCGGACGCAAAGTGACACCGACGCTCATGCCAGGCACGAGATCATGCGCTGGGTTGTCGCAGACAATTCGCAGGGCTTGCGTCCGAGACACGCGACTTACAACTGGCAGAACCGCGGCGACCGCGCCGTGAAGAGTCTGTCCCGGTCTCGCAACGGACGTGATCTCGACCGCAGCGCCGGCTTCGATGCCCGGCGTTTGCGACTCAGGGACCTCCGCCTGGATCCAGACGCTATCAAGTCCATTGATCCGAAACAATGTGGCACCCGCACTCACGACAGCGCCTGGAGCAACACCGATTTCGGTCACGATACCGGCGCGCGGCGCGCGCAAGGTCACGCTGCCCGCAAATCGTCCGTCACTCTCCAGTTTCTCGACCGCGTCCAGCGGTACGCCCGCAACAAGCAACCGCTCGCGACTCCAGGCCACGGATGTTGGATCGGCGTGCGAGACCCGCCGTAGAAACAGGTATTGCCGAATCGATTCGGACCAGCTTGGCGACGCAAACTCGAGCAGAGGATCGCCGGCCCGGACGAAGGTGTACGGCGTACGGATGTACAGCTGAGAGACGTAGCCCTCGGCTCGCGACTGCACGACGGCGGTCAGCCGCTCGTCCTGAACAACAGTGCCGAACGCGCGCACTTCACGGTCGAGCGCGCCACGCCGAACGATAGCCGTGCGCACCGCTCCACTTTGAACCCAGTTGGGATCGACCGAGACTTCGGTCCCACGCGCGCCGCGCTTGCGGTCTGCATAGACCGGAACAAGATCCATATCCATGAAAGGCGACTTGCCCGGGTTCGCGAACTTGACGCCAGGCACCATTGGATCATGCCAGTACAGGACGACTGGTCTGGAAGATTGAGTTGCCGACGTCGTGCTCGCGACCCGCTTCATCGCCTCCCTGCCGACCGTTCGCTGCGCCAGTTCATACCCGCCGATCGCGCCAACCAAGACCGCTGCGATCGCGGCCACCGCAATGGCCCGCCTGTCCACGCATACCTCCCGAGCAACCGAGCTAAGAATCATTCCAGCGTCGGCGTCAGGCGTTTGATCACCGAATCACGGTTCAGGCAGCCGCTGACTTGCCAGAGGGCGCAAACGCAGCCTCCTGCTCGGCGCGCAGCCGGTCGACTAGGCGTCCGGCCGGGAGTTCCACATCGTGGTATGTCAGCGCCTCGTCTTTGGGAATGTCCCGTTTCAATCGGCAGCCTTCGACAATACCTTCCGGCAGCAGGGCCTCGCGGCGCATGACATCCGCATTCTCTGCCTCGCCGTAGGTCATATAGTGTCCGTAGTCGTCGAGCACTTCCCCGGCCTTCAGATCACGTTTCGCAGTCGCGACGACCTCCACCATGCTGCCGCCCAGCGGAACGCCCGTCGCGTCGCCGAACAACACAACTCGCGCGACCGTATTTGGAACCTCGAAATGGCACAGGTGCCACGGCGTATAGAAGCTGTAGAGCGGTCCCTCGCCGAGTTTGTACAGATTGAGGTAGTGCCGTTGCTTCGGATCTGTGTGCTCCGCGAGGCAAAAGACGCCGGGATTCGGTTTGGCACCGACGACATAGTCGACGATGCCTCCCGACGCACGCAGCATATCGAGATCGTATCGGGTTGTGAGCTCGTCCACGTGTCCGGTGTGGTCATAGCCGAACATGCCGCGCTTCGCTACCCGCATTCCAGTCGCATTCGCGACGATCGCTTGTTCGAACGATACCTTGGAGCCGTCAGCGAAGCTCGTGACCATCGATGGGCTCTGGCCCCAGCGCTTCGCGAATCCGATCTGGGTGGTCGGATTGCGATACGGATCCTGCAGCCCCTTGATGTTTCCCATCAGGCGCGGAATCAGACCGAGCCCCTTAACGTAGCGAAAGAGGTTGATCTCGACGCCGGGTTGATCACCGTCACAGGCCGTGAGAATCACGCCCGCCTTGCGGGCGTAGACCTGCAGGATCGGACCGACCGTTGCGTCGAGCTCCGCGTTCATCAGAATCACATGCTTGCCATGATTGAACGCCTCGAGCACGAAATGAGCGCCGAACTCAACCGCACCGGTGACGTCGATCAGGATCTCGATCTGTTCCGATTGGCACAACAGCTTCCAATCCGCCGTGACCGCCGGCCGGCCTGCCCGGATCGCGTCTTCGAGCCCGCCCTGGCTCGACACTTCGATCGGCTGCGCGCCAGCGTCACGATATGCCTGCAGAGCCTTCTCAACCTTGCGGTTGTAGATCGCCACGAGTCGCATGCCGACGAAGGAATTCAGAATCTGGTTCACAAGTCCTCGTCCCATGAACCCACAGCCGATCATCCCGACACGTATTGGCTTGCCGCTCGCTTCACGGGCCTTGAGAGCATTGTCGATTATGAACATGGCTACGGCTCCCTCAGGATTTCAACTTCATCTTGCTGCACAGTTCGGACTCGATCTGGACGAGGAGCTTCCACTCGCAGTCCTTCGGCGAGATTACCGACACAGGCAAAGGCCATTTCAGACCCAATTGAGGGTCGTCGTAGCGCAGTCCGCCTTCCGCACCAGGCGTGTAGAACTCCCCGACCTGATAGCTGGTATCGGTGCGATCCGCGAGACACTGGTATCCGTGCGCAAAGCGCTCGGGCACGTACAGCGCGCGGTAATTCTCATCGTTCAGCTCGACCGCCACACTCTGCATGTAGGTGGGCGATTCCGGCCTAAGGTCGACGATGATATCGAGGATGGCGCCTCGCGTGCATCTGACGAGCTTGGTCTCGGCCGCGGGTGGATATTGAAAGTGCATTCCGCGAACCGTGCCGCGCTTGTAGTTCGACGCAAGATTCGCCTGAGCAATGATAGGCTTCAGCCCGTGCTGCTCGAATTCGCGCTGGCAGAACGCGCGCGCGAAGAAACCCCGCTCATCCTCCCTGCGTTCGAGGTCGATGATGAATGCTCCGCGGAGCGGCGTCTCAGTAAAAATCATCCGGCCTCCTGAGGTCGGGTCGTTTCATGTGACCAGCATCTTTGCGACATGAAATCCCTCCGCCCACCCGGACTCAGCCCCCGACTCAACGCCGCGCAAACGCATCAGGCCGCGAAAGGTATCGGCGGTGAACCATGCCTTTGCCCGCTGAGTCTTGTAGCTTGCGAGAAGGATACGAATCTTGCGCTCGGCTTGCCTGCGATCGAGCGCGATGTAGGCGCTGGGAGTCGTGAGTCCGCCTTCGTATTTCGGGATCTCGTACTCGAGAATCAGGTCGTTGCGAAACGTGTTCCAGGTGAGCTCCGCAACGATGCGGTGATCCTGGTGAAACTCGCTGCGCTGGTGCGTGAAGATCAGATCCGGACGCGACAAGCGCTTCAGACGCTCGAAGGTCTCCTTGATTGCCGTAAATTGTCCGGGGAAAAACCCGTCGCGGAACTGATGCGTCACGACTTGAGCCTGCGCCGCGCCCCGCAAAAACCGCCGGGCGCTTGATCGCAGCTCCCGCTCGCGTTGCGCGGATCCGCTGAAGGTGACCCAGGTGACGTGCGCGGTGGGATGCTTCCTGAGCAACGCCAAGAGCGAACCGCCGCAACCGAGATCGATGTCATCGCAGTGCGCACCGAGACACAGGATATTCAGCCGCCCGCGCGCGGTGCCCCGCGCAATGTTCAATTCAATCATGACGAATGCTATCCGTGCCCGCTACCCCGTATTGCCGCCGAGCGAGACTCAGCGTCCATTGCTCTGCCACACCATCCACGGGCAACGGTTCTGCGCTTCCATGCGGTCGAACGTGATTTTGTCTTTGAATGTATCCATGGCCTGCCAGAAGCCCCGATACTGATACGTCGCGAGCAAGCCCTTGGCGATGAGACGTGCGAAAGGCTTCTCTACGAGTTCTTCGCCTTGCTCAAGGTAATCGAACATCTGCTTGCGAAGCACGAAGAAACCACCATTGATCCAGACATCGCTGTCGGTCATCGGTCTGAGCGACTGAACCGTGCCCGAGGCATCTGCGTGGACTGAATGAAAACTCTGCGACGGGCGTACCGTGACAAATGTTGCGACGGCCGAACTGCGTGTAAAGCGGCTGATCATCTCGTCGAGTGGAAGGTCGGAGAGGCCGTCCGCGTAGTTGGCGAGAAACATGTCTTCGCCTTCAACGTACTGCCGCACGCGGCCGAGGCGCTGCCCGATATTCGAGTGCAGGCCGGTGTCAACGAACGTTATCTTCCAATCGGCGATTTCTCTTTGCAGCGGCGTGACCGTTCTGCCACCGTCGCTCATCACGAAGTCATTCGACATGCATTCGTTGTAGTTCAGAAAATACTCGCGAATCAGATCTCCGCGATACCCCAGGCACAGGATGAACTCCTTGTGCCCATAATGCGCGTAGTAGCGCATCAGATGCCAAAGGATCGGGCGATAGCCAATGTTGACGAGTGGCTTCGGAATCGTATCCGAGTGCTCGCGTAGCCGTGTGCCAAGCCCGCCACAAAACAGAACGACTTTCACTACCAGTTTTCCCGGAGGTATTGCACGATGGTTACCGCCATACCGATCGCCGCTCAGTACTTCCAGAAGAAGTTGTCGTCGATTTGGTGAGTCCGGGTCAGATACTTGAGCTGCTTCAGGCGTGTAAATGCCCGGAACTGAAAAGTCTCAGGGCTCATTTCGATGCGTTCGAACAGGTCCCGCAATTCCTGCGCGCCTTTGCGGACGTTCCAGCTGCAATGAAATCCCGGCAACATGTTCGCGATCTTTGCAAATGAAACGCGATAGCTGCGATTGTCTGCGCCGCTCGCACCAAACGACAATTCGCATCCGGGAAAGACCTCAGCGACGATCTCGGCAATCTGTCGTACGCGGTAGTTTTCTTCGTCCTTGCCGACATTGAATATCTGCCGATTGACGGTCGCCGCGGGCGCCGCGAGTGCACAGCCGACGGCATGGCAGATATCGCCGATGTGCACGACGGGCCGCCATGGGCTGCCGTCGCTCGTCATAGCAATGCGCTTGGTTGTCCAGGCGAGTCCGCAGAGATCGTTCAGCACGATATCGAACCGCATCCTTGGCGACGCTCCGTAGGCGGTTGCGTTGCGCAGAAAGACCACACAGAACCTGTCGTCACCCATCCGTCCAACATCCCGCTCGACTCGCACTTTGCACTCGGCATAGGTGGTCTGCGGATTTGTCGGCGATTCTTCCGACACGATTTCTTGGGCCCCAACCCCGTAGACGCTGCACGACGACGCATAGACAAAGCGTCGTACACCCGCCTGCCTGGCAAGCTCGGCAAGATGCACCGATCCCTGATGGTTGATCTTGAACGTAACTTCCGGCTTGTTCTGCCCGAGCGGATCGTTCGAGAGCTCCGCCAGGTGCACCACGGCGTCGAAGCCGCGCAAGTCATCCTTCGTAACGTTGCGCAGATCCTTATTGATCTGCGCGGCAAACCGCGGGGTCGCCGCCGGTGCACTGTAGAGCCAACCGTCCCGGTAATAGCCAGTGTCGAGGCCGACGACCTCGTAATTCTGAGCCAACAGTGTCGGGACGAGTCTTGAGCCGATATAGCCGTCGCTTCCAGTCACGAGGACCTTCATCCAGCTTGCCCCTCTTCGTTGTTTGGAACCGGGAATTGGCCGTGTGCAATGGGGCGAATTCTCCCAGTACCGACGCGACGGTGCGGTGACTGCTATCTCAGTCGGTGTCTGCCGCCCGTTAGCTCAAGCAGTCCGCTGTGACCGCGCTGCGCGAGGTACTCACACCCGTCGTTAGATTATGACAAGTCGTCCCGCGACGCGAACAGGAAGCAGAACACGGGGGAGCCCGCCTATACCGAGTTTGGCTTCAGAGCTTCACGAATGCCGCCACAGACGGGATACCGTTCGTGTCAACGATGAACAACATGTAGTACCCGGGGGGCGCGACATTCGAATTTGCCGGCGCTACGACGCTCAACTGCCCGACTCCCGGCGTGTATGTCATCGGCACGTAGCGTTGGTTCATGTTGAACGTGTGGGTAACGCTGGACAAGCCGATCAGGACGACCTTTGCGATACGATTCGCATCGACCGTCTGCACACTGAAGCTCTGGCCGTAAGTGAGCTGCGAGGGTACCGAGCCGATCACCGGGCGCGGTCCCTTGAAGAGATACGGTGGGGCAAAAATCTCCGCGCTCAACTGGTCCTCCGACGGTTCCGGACTGCCGCGGAACCGCCCGCCCCCGGTGATCAGCACGCGGGCATCGGGCAACAATACTGCCGTCGAGTGGTACAGGCGCGGAGTATGCATTTGACCGAGCGTCGTCCACGTTTCCGTGACGGGTGACCACAGCTCTGCCTGATAGACGGCGTTGGCGAAATCCACTGCACCTCCGGACTGACCGCCGCCCGTCGCCAGCACGTTGCCGTCGGGCAGTACGGTCAGAGTGTGGTACGCACGCGCGAACCCCATCGACCCGACCTGTCGCCAAGCTGGCGCGCTTGCCGTCATGTCGAGCACATATGTCAGTGCCGAAACGGTTGATGTGGGTAGGTCCGGGTCCTCGCCTGTCCCGCTCTTGACGATCTTGCCAGGGAGGTACATTACCGAGCTGCCGCCGTCCAGCAGCGCAGAATCCACCGTTGTCCACTTCTGTGTGCTGAGGTTCAGAACCTTGCTCGCAATGGGTGCCTCCGATGTGGAAGCCGCCAGAATGCGCCCATCCGGCAACACGTACACGTGCGGATAGTAGGGAAAGCTCTGTGTCGCAGTCGTCAGTTGCGACCATGAATTAGTTGTCGCATTGTAGATTTCCGGAACCGTCACATAGCAACCGTCGCAGTTCGTCTCTCCGGAGCTGGCAAGCACCCGCCCGTCCGGCAACGTGGTGGCCGTGGGGTACCAGCGTGGATACGCCATTGGCGGGGCAGCGGTCCACGACTGAGTGACCGGATCGAAGATATTCGCGGTGTTCGTACCGACGTGAGCGTCGACGTGGCCGCCGATTACCAGAATGCGCCCGTCTGGAAGCTGCGTGAGACCGGCGCAAAATATGTTGTCAGTGGATCGGACATCGACAAATGCCCCGGTAACCGGATTCCATACCTTCGCATCGTTGCCGGCATAGCTCTGACCATCCCACATCAGCACCTTCCCCGTGCGCATCAGGGCCGCATGAATGGCAACAAATGGCCAGCTCAGCGTTCCCGACCAGTAGCCGGTCTGTGCGGGGTTTGCCGCGCCGGTATTCGAGAAGTTCACGGTGATAGTGGCCGCGTTGGCCAGATTGCCCTGATTGTCCCAGGCGTAGGCGCCGATCACGTGCGCACCGTTGGCAAAATCTGCCGTTGAAAAGGCGAGCGAGTAGGGAGCCCCAACAATTGGTGGACCAACGTTGATGCCGTCGACTTGAAACTGCACACCGGCAACACCCGTTCCAAGGTCGAACACCGACACTGAGAACGTAGCGGTCCCAACCAGCGTCGCACCCGCCGCAGGTGCATTTATCGAAACTGTAGGAGGTGTCGTATCGGGTGCGCTGGTGGCCGCACCCCGGAACGCCGCCGCCTGCATGACCCATCCCCCGCTGGTCATCGGGGCCGTGGCGCTGTAACTCCCGGTTGCTGCCACGACTTGATCCTCAAGTATGTCGCCGTCCGGGTCCGTGATGATCCGTTGCGTAAATCCGCTCCCCGGCCCCGTGGAGTGCGTTTCGACAGTATTGCCGGCAACGAGCAGATCGTTGCCGTTACTGGTCGTGAGGGCCCCCGAGCTGCTCAACGTGCCGCTCCCGGTAGCGCCGGACGCGCCGTCAAGCGGACTCGACGTTGCCATCCCGCTGTACTCCGCAATTCGGATGTCCGGATAAGCGGTCGCAGCATCAAACGTCACTGTAACGATATTGGCTCCCGCCGCGGCGGACGCGATGTTCGCGGCGTAGTAGATGGCCTGTGACAGACCGGTGCGTGTCGTGGGCCCGACGGCAAGACTGTAGCTATTACCATTCGAGTCGCCAACTGTCTTCACATGCGTGGTGGAATTGTTCCATCCGACAATCACTACGTTCAGGTTCCCCGCTGTCTGGGCCGCCAGGTACGTCACGTTGACGCTACTCGGCGAGGACTGCGGCACGGCGCTGTTCGCCTGTGCGAATGCTATTGCGGCACTCGAGCCGGCCGCCGTTGTCGCAGTGGCCGTGTTGGAGTAGCCGCCCAGGTTGTTGGCGGCGTCGCTGGCGCGAACGCGGTACCCATAGGACGTCGACGCCAATAGTCCAGTATCAGAATACGCCGGGCCCGTGCTTGTTCCGACCTGCGCGAACGTCGCGCAGCCCACGCCGGCGCATCGTTCGATCAGGTAACGTGTCACCCCGACATTGTCCGTCGCCGCCGTCCAGCTCAGGTTGATCTGACTGCTCGACGCCGCCGTCGCGGTCAGGCCACTGGGCGCCGTCGGGGGTTGCAGGTCGGTGACGCCGCTGTCGGCAGCGCGCAATGCAACCATTTGCATGAGCCACCGGCCCGAGTCGATCGGTGCCGTCGCGTTGTAGGTTCCGACGGCCGACACGACACGATCTTCGAGGATTTCGCCATTCGGGGCGGTGATCATTCGCTGGGTGTATCCGGCACCCGGCCCCGTAACGTGCGTTTCGACCGTGTTCGCGCCAACCAACAGATCGACTGCACTGCTCGTCATCGCCGACCCACTGTCCGACGGAGACCCACTGCCCGAAGCCTCAGACCCCGTGTCCACCGGGTTTTGCGCGGCAACACCACTGTACTCGGCAAGTCGGATATCCGGATAGGCAGCCGCCGCATCAAAGGTCACCTTGACGACATTGGCTCCCGCCGCGGCGGGCGCAATGTTCGCCGCGAAGTAAATAGCCTGTGATGCCCAACCCCCAACCACGGTCGGTCCGACAGCGAGTTCGTACAAATTACCAATGGAATCCGTGACCGAGCTTATATGGGAGGTCGAGTCAACCCAGCCGACTACGACGATGTTCAGATTGCCCGCGGTCTGCGCTGCAGAGAAAGGTACTGAAACCGAACTCTGCGCGCTCTGAGGCGTCGCGTAGTTGCTTTGCACGTATAGGATCGGCGCGGAGCTGCTGCCTTGAGTGGACGCGCTCGCAACACTCGAGTACGCGCCAAGATTGCCCGCTGCATCAACGGCCCGAACCCGGTAGCTGTAACTGGTCGATGCACTCAGGCCCGTGTCCGAGTAGGTCGTCGCGGTCCCGGTCCCGACCTGCGCAAAGGTTGTGCAGCCCGCACCCTGGCAACGCTCGATCCGATAGCCGGTCACGCCCACGTTGTCCGTCGCCGCCGTCCAGCTCAGATTGATCTGACTGCTCGACGCCGCCGTCGCGGTCAGGCCGCTCGGCGCCGTCGGCGCCTGTGTGTCAGGCGCCGTCAGTGTGCTCGCACTGGCAACACTCGAGTACGCGCCAAGATTGCCCGCTGCATCAACGGCCCGAACCCGGTAGCTGTAACTGGTCGATGCACTCAGGCCCGTGTCCGAGTAGGTCGTCGCGGTCCCGGTCCCGACCTGCGCAA
>Ga0316628_100001280_pt1 | contig 17603 bp, 14 predicted proteins | sample OWC_Aug_M2_C1_D5_FD_207648 | JGI IMG/M metagenome (GOLD analysis project Ga0316628, IMG submission 207648) | Wetland soil microbial communities from Old Woman Creek delta, Ohio, United States - OWC_Aug_M2_C1_D5_C | ecosystem: Environmental > Terrestrial > Soil > Wetlands | place: USA: Ohio... | reverse complement strand
GCCACTACACAGAATCGCGCGTCGTATGCACCACCTGGGTAAATATCACGTGGCACCAAGCACCATGATAAATGATATCACGGGCGGGAAGGTCCCCGCACCGCCCTCTGATGGAAGGCTTCATCTACCCTGCTCGGCGATTCGGGCCGGGGTACACCCATGGACCAGAAGGAACTCGTCGGTCTCCTGCCCGAGATCGAGCTCATACAGGACCCTGGACTGCGACGGAAGGTGGTCCGCGTATGGCAGCTCGCCCTCGAGCGCTCCTCGTTCGCGACGGTGGAGGGCATACCGTTTACACTGCTCATCGAGGGCCTCAAGGACACGCTCACCGAGCACACCGGGCGGGTCACCAGGTCCGCTGACGCCATCGCACGGGTGCGGGGCGACCTTGTGAGGGACGTCGTCCTGGCGGGCGCGCTGCTCCACGACGTCGGCAAGGTGCTCGAGTACACGCCTGGCAAGGACGGGGGACCTGTAGGGAAGTCCGGGATCGGCAAGCTGCTGCGACACCCCGTCACCGGCGCGGCGCTGGCGATGGAGGTCGGGCTCCCACCCGAGGTCGTGCATGTCATCGCGGCGCACGCGGGCGAAGGGGACCTGGTGACCAGGACGCCCGAGGCCATCTGCGTGTACCACTGCGACCTCATCGACTTCGAGACCACCAAGGCCAAGCTCGGCAAGGGCGGCTCGCCGCCAAAGGTCCACGGCAAGTGAGAGGGCCTGCCGAGAACGGACCGCCCGGGAGATGTCGCACGTGATGTGCCGGGCCATCCGAGGACGATGGCCCGTGCAAACCCATCTCGCCGGCTCGGGTCGCATCACGTTATCCGGAACCGCAGTATAGCCGCGATGCCGCCGAAGGCGGTCATGAGCATCTTCCCCTCGTCGGAGTCCATCGAGATGAGCTCGACGTTGCTGTCGTACTTCCCGGCGACCTCGTGGAGCTCCTTGACGATGTCCTTCCGGCCCTCGACCTCCATGATGGTGCCGCACTTGGGGCACGTGTAGGCCGCGCCCTTGTCGCCCTCCTCGCCGCCCGTGACAGTGATGTCCTTGGTGGCATCGCAGGATGGGCACTTGAGCTCGAGCCGGTCCTTGCCGTATCCCTCGGAGATGAGCAGCGTCTCGACGGCCCCCGTCTCGAGAGCCCGCCTGACCATGCCCTCGCCATAGGCGCTCAGCCCGCCGTTCTCCTTGCGGATCTCGGTGAGCAGGCGGTCGACGTACTTCTTCTCCTTCATCAGGTCGAGCTGGGCGAGGGTCGGCTCGGCGGCCTGGATGAGCTCCCTGAGGCCGGACTCGTCGGTGTAGCCCGTGTCGTAGGTCTGGATTATCTTCTTCTGGAGCTCGTGGTGGAGGTAGCCCTCCTTGACGAAGAAGTCCTTGGTGTACCCGGGCCCGCCCACGAGGATGCCCTTCAGCTCGGGATTGGCGAGGAAGATGTCGTTGGCCATGTCGCCGATCTTCTTGAAGAACTCGTGCGCGGCGATCTCGATCAGCCTCTCGAACCTGCGCTGGGACTGGCCGCCCCGGCCGTGCTTGCTCGGGACGAGGGACTGCTCGTTGGCGACGGCATCGATGTGCTTGCCCTTGAGCCAACCGATGGTCGCCTCGCGCCTGTCGATGACGAGGAGGCCGTAGACGTCGTGCTCGACGAGCATGCTCTCGAGCGGCTCGAGCCAGAAGGACGAGTCGCACCTGTAGGCGGACACGTGGACGGGCTCGGGAGGCTCGATGACGATGGCCACGGGGACGGCCACGTCCTTGCCCACGTCCATGTGCCCCACGAACATCGCCAGCCCGTTGGGCGGTGGCCGGCGGTAGCCCTTGAGGCGGTTGAGGAGGGATTCGATGGCCCACATGACGTTCTTCTTGGTCGTCCTGGACTTGATGTTCTGGCTCTGCGCGTACTCGTTCCTGAGGTAGCCCGACACCTCGCCGATGTTCTTGTCCGGCGGGATGTAGAGCGTCACCAGCTCGGTGCCCCTGCCGCTGATGTCGCGCAGCTCGGTGAGCGTCTTGCGGAACTCGTACCGAGCCATCTGGTCCTCTGACGTCAAGCGTGGCCCTTCCAAAACCCATAAAAGAGGGGCCGTTGATTAACCTTTGGGTGGAGACGCATGGTGGCCCGTGGCAGGGTGGCAGTGTCGCTCGGGGGCTCGATAGCGGCGCCGGACGACCTCGACACGCGGCTGCTGCGGGGCATCGCCAAGGAGCTACTGGCGGCGAGCGCCACGAGGGACGTCCTCGTCGTCGTGGGCGGGGGGCGGCTCTCCCGGAGGTACATCGCGGCCTGCCGGGAGCTCGGCGCGGACGAGGGCTTCCTGGACTGGGTCGGCATCGATTCCACACGCCTCAACGCGCGCCTCGTGATAGCTGCCATGGGCGGCGTGGCCTACCACGACGTGCCTCGCACGTTCGAGGAGGCCCTGGTCGCGGTCAGGTCGTTCCCCATCGTGGTCATGGGCGGCACCCACCCCGGGCACACCACGGACGCCGTCACGACGATGCTCGCCGAGGTCGCCCGCGCGCAGGAGGTCATCATACTCACGAACGTCGATGGGGTCTACACCGCGGACCCGAGGACCCATCCCGACGCGAGGCAGCTCCCCGAGGTGACCGCCGCCCGGCTCATCGAGATAGTCGGCCCCCAGTCGGCCGATGCCGGCTCACCAGGCGTGGTCGACCCGATGGCCGCGCGCATCATCCAGCGCGCCCGCATCGTCACGAAGGTCCTCGACGGTAGGGACCTGAGGGGCGTCAGGGCCGCGCTCGGTGGGAAGCCATTCAAGGGGACGCTCGTGGTCCCCGACCAGGCCGCGACGGGCCGCAGGCCCAAGAAGGGGTGAGGGCCCGCCGATGCGACGCATCCTCGTGGCACCGGGGGACGGGATCGGGCCCGAGGTGACCTCGGCCGCGCTGCACGTCGTCGGGGCCCTCGACCTGGACCTCGAGCTCGTCCCGGCGGTGGTGGGCAAGGCGTCCCTCCTGGAGCACGGGGAGCACATCACTGACGAGACCGTGGAGCTCGCCAAGCAGGCAGACGCGGTCCTGTTCGGGGCGACAGAGAGCCCGCCGCCGGGCGTGCCCTACCGCTCTCCGCTGCTGACGCTGCGCCGGCGGCTCGACCTGTTCGCGAACGTGAGGCCCGCGCGGGCGCTCCTCCCCCGGCTCTCCGCGCTCCGCCCCCCGCGCAGGCTCGACATCGTCATCGTGCGGGAGAACACGGAGGGGCTCTACGTCTGCCGTGAGCGCGAGGAGGATGACGGGGTCGTCGCGGAGAGGCTGATCACGCGACGCGCGAGCGAGCGCATCACCAGGTTCGCGTTCGAATGGGCCGCGAGGCACGACCGCAGGAAGGTCACATGCGTCCACAAGGCCAACGTGCTGAGGAGGTCCGATGGCCTGTTCCTCAGGACCTTCCAGGAGGTCGCGGCCTCAGCGCCCCCGGGCATCGCGCACGACGACGCCCACGTCGACACCGTGGCAGCGATGATGGTGCAGGAGCCCACGGCGTTCGACGTCATCGTGACGAGCAACCTGTTCGGCGACATCCTCTCCGACCTCGCGGCGGGCCTTGTCGGGGGGCTGGGCTTCGCCCCGTCCGCGAACATCGGGGAGCGGCACGCTCTCTTCGAGCCCGTACATGGCTCCGCGCCCGGCATCGCGGGCAGGGGCGTCGCCAACCCCACGGCCGCGATACTCTCCGCGGCCATGATGCTCGACCACCTCGGCCATTCGGCGGAGGCCAAGCGCGTGGAGCGCGCAGTCACCGCCACGCTGCGCGCGGGCGTCGCCACGCGGGACGCTGGTGGGCGCCACTCCACGATGGGGTTCGCCAGGGCCGTGCGCAGGAGCCTCGAGGGCGCCCGCGGCTGATGCCGTGCCGCCCGCCGCGCGCTAGCCACCGAAGAGCTTGGCGAACATGTCCGCCACGGTGTCCATGCTCGCGAGGAGCACGATGACGCCGATGACCAGCGCGGTGACGCCGATGCCGATGGCGACCCACCGGCCCTTCTTGGACTCGAGCACGACGAGGTCCTTCTGGGCCTTGAACTTCTTGTTCTGCTGCCGCTGGATCATCTCGGTGTACTTGTCGATGTAGTGCAGCCGCTTCTCGTAGTCAGCGAGCTTGCGCTCGAACGTGTAGAGCATCGCCTTGAGCTCGTTGAACTCGGCCGAGTCGACGGCCACGCCCACGCCGCCCGTCGCGGGCATGCCCGCACCCGCCTCGGCGCCCATGAGCGCCTGCTCGCCGTAGGGGGCCGTGACAGCGTACTCCCCAGGCGGGACGACCTGGAACTCGCCCGCCTGCTGGGGCGGGTACGCGTAGACCTCGGCGGGTGATACCTGTGCGGGGTAGGCCTCGCCCATGACGGGGCCGCCGCGAGGGGTCACCCCCGTCGTGGGATAGACCGCGATCGCGGGGGCGAACACGTTGATGCCCGTCCGCAGGATTATCCCGCCCTTGCGCTGCTTCTCGAGCCTCGCCTTGAGCGTCGTGATGGGCTTGTTGCACGTCTCGAGCGTGCGCAGCAGCCCCGAGAGCGACTGCTCGAGCCAGGGATTGGACTTCTTGATCTTGATTATCTGGGCCTCGATGCCCTTGAGGCGGAACATCATCTCATCGAGCGCCATGGTCATGTCGTTCGACTCGAGGTCCGCCTGCGCCTGCAGCTGCGCGACCTTGACTGCGGAGGCCTTGTCGAACCTGATGCAGTTGGGCAGCCCGAGGAAGTAGTCGTAGCTCTTGGTCGGGAAGTCCCTCTCGAACTCGTTGAACCCCGTGGGACGCTCCTGGAATCTCATGCCCTCGGTGGCGCGGACGAAGAACGCGCCCACGCCCTTGTTGGGCAGCACGAAGAACTCGACCAGGTAGGGGTAGTCGGAGTAGAAGGCCGGGTAGGCCTCCTTCGCGAGGCTCTTGGCGTCGATGGTCGCGCGGTAGGACCGGATGAACTCGGTGAGGAACGTCCTCGCGGCCTCCGCGTCCACGGTGTCGAGCTGGAGGGGGGCCTTCGAGATGTCGTAGGCCTCGAGCCACTCGACGACCTCCTCGAACTGCTCGAACTTGCGGCGCACGCGCATGCCCTCGGCGGCGCCCGAGACCTCCTCGGCGCGCCTGCGGGAGTCGGAGAGCATCGTGGTGAGCTCGCCGAACTGCTTGGAGAGCCAGGGGTTGGTCTTGGAGATCTCGGAGATCTGCCCCTCGATGTTGACTATGCCGAGCGTCACGTCCTTCATGTACTGGGAGAAGGAGACATCGCGGAGGCGCTCCTCGATCTGGGACTTGATCGTGGAGTCGATCTCCGTCTGGCTGGTGGGGTGGGACGGGTAGATGGGGAGCATGTAGTCGTAGGCGCGACCCCTCATCTCGGTCTTCACCTGGTCGTAGCGGCCCGAGAACACCTCGACCTTGCTCTCGGCGGCCCCCAGCTTGACGATGGCTACGACCGATTCATTGGGCATCATGTACGCGAACACGTTGGCGGGGAGGCCGGTGTAGAAGTCTATGAGCTGGGCGCTCCCGTGGTAGCTGGTGTCGACCATCTTCGAGTACCGCTCGAGGTAGGTCTCGTAGTACTTCTTCACATCGCCCTGGTTCGTACCACCACCTCCGCTCGCTCCAGCTGGCGCTCCCTAGCATCCCAGATGGGGACGGGGACGTATCGAGATGGCTCATTTATCAATCTTTCCCCCAGGGCCCACCCGCGTGATAGACTTGCCTGGCTTCCCCCGTATCAGCGCCACGGGGCGGTCCCACAGGAGGCGACCAAAGGCACAACGTTTTTAAGCATCCTCCGACCTATTCCAGGATGTCCAGCATAGCGGAGGCAGAGCGGATGGGCGCACTGGTCGGCGGCATGGTCGGGCGGGCCAAGAGGCTGTTCAAGAACAAGGTGGTGCTTGCCCTCCTGATCGCCACGGTCGTGCTCATCGCCATCATCGTCCGCGTGCCCTCTGGCACCACGACACCGACGCTGCCCTCGGCGAGCGTGCAGCTCCCGGACAAGTTCTATATCCTCGTCGACGAGCCCAAGGACCAGGACGGCATGGCGTTCATCGCCGCCCTCTCGTCGATCCAGTGGGCGGGCGGCTCCTACCATCCGTTGTTCGTGCTCGACGATGGCGAGCTCGACGACCACCAGCTGTGGACGGTCTCGACCATGACCGGCTACCAGGCTCCCTTCGTCCTGTTCACCGACAGCGACGAGACGCGAGCGAGCGTCGAGGGCCAGCTTGGGACCGACATGGTCACGACCTACCCCGCGAGCGACGACGTCCTCGCGACGTTCCTCGGCTTCAACGGCGCCATATCCGTATCCTCGTACGCGGAGGCGATGTGGGTCGCGCCACTGGCGCAGGTCGAGGGCAAGGTCATCGTGCTCGGGCAGCGCACGTTCCTGACTCAGGAGGACGTCTGGGCGGAGCTCACGGGCACGCACGCCCTCAAGGCCGACTACATCGTCGTGGCCAACCCCGACGACTGGCAGGTGCTGCCGTTCAACGAGTACCACATCCCCATGCTCTCCGCGGTCGCGGCCGAGCTGGCCGCCGGCCACACCTCGCCCAACGAGGTCGAGGCCGCGGGCACGACCGCGCTCGTGCTCACCAGGTGGGAGCCTGAGACGGACGACACCATCGGCTACATGGACCCGCAGCTCAACGCCGAGGCCATCGGCCTCCTGCTCAAGCTCCGCGAGATGTGGGCCGAGTACGGGCCGTTCGAGTACGTCTGCCTCGTGGGCTCGGCGGCCGCGGTCCGGCAGTTCAACTTCCCTGACACGACCTCGACCGACCCCGCGAGCGTCGAGGGCGATGGCAATGTCTCCTGTGACGTGGCCTATGGCTACCTCGACTCCGACGACAAGACCATGGACGCCGCGGTCGGCCGCGTCGTGAACCTCGACGTGCAGGGCGTGAGCAACCAGATCGCACGCACCTTCGGGTATCCTTACTTCGGGGACACCGTGGAGGTCACGACCCCCACGGGCACCCAGTCCATCAACTGGCGCAACCAGGTGTCCATCTGGAACGGCTTCGAGGTCGCGGACAAGCGGCTGCAGATGACCCCGGGCTGGTTCATGGTGCGAGATGCAAAGGACGAGCAGCTGTCATACGACTACATGCGCACGACCGGCAACTCGGGCGTGTGGGACGTCATCGATGGGAAGGAGGTCGACATCCAGCCCGTGATGGAGGGCTCCGGGCTGGTGGTCTACCGCGGCCACGGCAGCTGGCACGCCACGTTCTACGTGTACGAGCCCAACGACGAGCACACGCGCGGCCGCCTCGAGGGCTGGGTCAAGATACCCGGGGACCCCACGCCGAGCGTGCACGACATGCACCTGCCCCCGAGCACGGCCATCCTGGTCGCGTGCGAGAACACCAAGATCGAGGGCATGAACTTCGGCACCTCCAAGGTCGACCTGGACCTCTCGTTCCCGCTCAACTTCTTCTATGGCGGCGGCATCGGGCTCATCGGAGCCTCCGAGGTATCCTTCTCGCGCATGGGCCAGGACTTCTACAGCTGGGTCGGGCTCGTCACGAAGAACCCCGACTGGGACCTCAACAACGCGATGTTCGCGTTCAACGTAGACTCCTTCATGGACCACGAGGCGGAGCACGGCACCGTCGGGAAGGCGCTGCAGTGGGCCGAGAACAGGTACATCAAGGACCACAACGGGGAGGTCGACCCGCTGCACCAGGACCCGTCCGGAGCGACCTGGACCTCGGACCTGTCCGCCCACTGGAAGACGCTCGCGATGTACACCGCCCTCGGCGACCCCGCGCACGCCCCGGGGATGTCAGCCACAGGCGCGAACGGCTTCGACCCGTGGCACAACGGCGCGAGCGACAACTGATGTGCGTGGGCGGCCCTCCTACTGACCGTCCCTCCATCCCCCTCCAGCAAGAGGACCTCCGCCCCCTGGTATGAAACAAGCTTTAAATATGAGAAGGTGCTTCCCCCGACACACCGAGATAGATGGAGAGATGTCGGATGCCTCGAGGGATCAACACCGCCAGGAAGCTGGAGCGGAACCGGCAGAAGCTCAGGTGGAGCGACCGGTACTACAAGCGGCGAGTGCTCATGCTCCGCCAGAAGGCGGACCCGCTGGAGGGCTCGGCCCAGGCGAAGGGCATCGTGCTCGAGAAGGTCGGCATCGAGGCGAAGCAGCCCAACTCGGCCATCCGCAAGTGCGTGAAGGTCCAGCTCATCAAGAACGGCCGCCAGATCACCGCGTTCGCGGTGGGCGACGGCGCGATCAACTTCATCGACGAGCACAACGAGGTCCTCGTCGAGGGCATCGGCGGGCGCATGGGACGGTCGTACGGCGACCTGCCCGGCGTGCGCTACAAGGTCATCCAGGTCAACGGAGTCAGCCTGGACGAGATGGTCCGCGGGCGCAAGGAGAAGCCCATCAGGTGATGATGATGCCCGAGAACGAGGAGAAGGCCCCTGTCTCAGAGCCCGCGCCCGAGCAGAAGGAGGCCCCCAAGGAGGAGGCCGTCCCGCAGCCAGCGGAGGCCGCACCGGCCCCCGCCCCGGAGGCCCCGGCCGCCGCGCCTGCCCCCCCGCCGGCCCCCGAGCCGGCCGCCGCCCCCATCGAGGAGGGCGCGGAGGAGAAGGCCAAGAAGGCGCCCAAGAAGAAGGCCGCCCCGAAGAAGGCCAAGGAGGGCGCCGAGGGGCCCGAGGGCCCCGAGGCCCCGGCCGCAGAGGGAGAGGGCGCCGTCGTGGAGGCCCCAGCCGAGGAGGGCGAGGGTGCGGAGAAGCCGAAGAGGGCCCCGAGGAAGAGGGCCAAGGCCGAGGAGCCGCTCGGCGAGGGGGAGGTCCTCATCGAGACCGTCGACGACAAGACCGACAAGAAGGTCACCTACACCGTCCGCCCGCTGTTCGGCAAGTACCCTTTCACGGGGGTCGTCGTCACGAACCCTGGCCTCCAGCGATACATCAACATCAACCCCGTCTCGATACCCCACTCCAGCGCGCGGCACGCCAACCGCCCGTTCGCCAAGATCAACACCAACATCGTCGAGCGGCTCATCAACGGCATGATGCGCACCGAGTGGGCGACGGGCGAGAAGGCGAAGATGTACCGCGTCGTGGAGGACGCGTTCGACATCATCGCGAAGCGCACGAAGGCGAACCCGATACAGGTGTTCGTCGACGCGCTCTGCAACTCCGCCCCCAAGGAGGAGGTCACGCGCCTGCGCTACGGCGGCATCAACGTGCCCAAGGCCGTCGACGTGTCGGCCTCCCGCAGGCTCGACATCGCCCTGAGGAACATCTGCCTCGGCACGATCACGGCCTCGCACAACAACAAGAAGCGGCTCGAGCAGTGCCTCGCGGACGAGATCGTGCTCGCCTCGAAGCGCGAGATCAACAGCTACGCCGTCGGCAAGAAGGAGGAGCTCGAGAGGATCGCCGCGTCCGCAAGGTGAGCGCGCGGACGCCCTGGCAGCTCCACCTGGATCGCATTGCCTGACATCACTCTGAAACCTAAAACCCAACGGGCTGGTCAACATGGGAAGGAAAGAAGAGAACATCAAGAAGGTCACGCGGCTGATGGAGAACCTCGAGAACGTGAGGAACCTCGGCACGGCCGCGCACATCGACCACGGGAAGACGACGCTCAGCGACAGCCTGCTCGCTGGCGCGGGCCTCATGAGCTACGAGCTCGCCGGCACGCAGCTCGCGCTCGACTATGACCCGCAGGAGCAGGCGCGCGGCATCACCATCAACGCCGTCAACGCCTCCATGGTCCACGAGTACATGGGGAAGGAGTACCTCATAAACCTCATCGACACGCCCGGCCACGTGGACTTCGGCGGCGACGTCACCCGCGCCATGCGCGCGCTCGACGGCGTCATCATCGTCTGCTGCGCGGTCGAGGGCGTCATGCCCCAGACCGAGACCGTCATCAGGCAGGCCATGAAGGAGAACGTGAAGCCCGTCATCTTCATCAACAAGGTCGACAGGCTCATCAACGAGCTCAAGGTCACGCCCGAGCAGATGCAGCAGCGGTTCATCAAGATAATCACCGAGATCGACTCGAAGATACAGGCGCTCTGCCCGCCCGAGTTCAAGAACGAGTGGAAGCTCTCGGTCGAGGGCGGCAACGTCGCCTTCGGCTCGGCGTTCCACAAGTGGGCCATCTCCGTGCCGTACATGAAGCGCAAGAACATCACCTTCAAGGACATCTACAACTACTGCGCGAACGAGGACCAGAAGACGCTCTCCAAGCTCGCCCCCGTCCACGAGGTCATCCTGGACATGGCGATCAAGTTCCTGCCCAACCCCCTCACCGCCCAGAAGTACAGGATACCGAAGATCTGGCACGGCGACCTGACGTCCCCCGTGGGCGTGGCGATGACCCATGTCGACGCCAAGGGCCCCGTCGCGCTCATGTGCAACAAGATTATCATCGACGAGCACGCGGGCGAGGTGGCCATCGGTCGGCTCTACTCCGGGACCATCAAGCGCGGCATGACGGTGAGCATCGTCGGCATGCCCAAGACCTACAACGTCCAGCTCGTGGCCGTCGCCGTCGGCGTCGACCGCATGCCCGTCGACGAGGTCTCAGCGGGCAACATGGCGGCCATCTCGGGCGTGCGCGACGCCGTCTCCGGCTCGACCATCACGAACACAGAGATGGACGCCTTCGAGGCCATCAAGCACTACTCGGACCCCGTCGTGACGGTCGCCATCGAGGCGAAGAACACGGCCGACCTCCCCAAGCTCGTCGACGTCCTCCGTATGATCGCGAAGGCGGACCCGTCGATCCACGTCGAGATCAACAACGAGACGGGCGAGCACCTCATGTCCGGCATGGGCGAGCTGCACCTCGAGATCACCCAGTACCGTATCGAGAAGGAGCACGGTGTGCCCATCACGGCTTCCGAGCCCATCGTCGTCTACCGCGAGTGCGTCGAGCACGAGTCGCCAGAGTTCGAGGGCAAGTCCCCCAACAAGCACAACAAGTTCTCCTTCGTCGTCGAACCGCTCGACGAGAAGGTCCTCAAGGCCATCCACGAGGGCGACATCCCCTCCGGCGAGCGCATCAAGGACAAGAAGGCCTTCGCGAAGCAGCTGCAGGAGCTCGGGATGGACAAGGACGAGGCCAAGTCCGTCGTCGCAATCGAGGGCGAGAACATGCTCCTGGACACGACCAAGGGCATCCAGTACCTCTACGAGACCATGGAGCTCGTGAAGGAGGGCTTCAAGGAGGTCTACAACCGCGGCCCCCTCGCAAACGAGAAGCTCATGGGGGTCAAGGTCACGCTGGTGGACGCCAGGCTGCACGAGGACTCCATCCACCGCGGCCCAGCACAGGTCATCCCCGCCGTGAGGAACGGCATATACGGCGCGATGTGCCTCGCCGAGCGAGTGATACTCGAGCCGAAGCAGAACCTCTTCATCCAGGTGCCAGACTCCGTCCTTGGTGACGCCGTGCGCGAGATCCAGTCGCGCCGCGGCGACGTCGAGTCGATGGAGCAGGAGGGCGAGCTGACGAACGTAAGGGCGAAGGTCCCCGTCGCGGACATGTTCGGCTTCGCCTCGGACATCCGCAGCGCGACCGCCGGCCGTGCCCTGTGGTCGACGGAGAACGCGGGGTTCGAGCGCGTCCCGCGCGAGCTGCTGGGCGAGGTCGTCCGCGCGATCCGCATCCGCCGTGGGCTCAAGGAGGAGCCCTACGATGCGAACTACTACGCGGGCTGAGGGCTGAGCCAGCGGAGCACAATCACGCGCACCTGGGGTAAAAAACTAGATAAAGGAGCGCACTATTACTGGGACAAGCCGCGAAGGAGGAATCCAAATGGCTGCAAAACCGCACATGAACCTGGTGTTCATCGGGCACGTGGACCACGGCAAGTCGACCACGGTAGGCCGACTGCTACTGGACACGGGCCATATAGACGAGCACCTCATCGAGAAGTACAGGAAGGAGGCCGAGGCCATCGGCAAGGGCACGTTCGAGTTCGCCTGGGTCATGGACGGCCTGAAGGAGGAGCGCGAGCGCGGCCTCACGATTGATGTCGCGCACAAGAGGTTCGACACCGAGAAGTACTACTTCACCATCATCGACGCCCCCGGCCACCGCGACTTCATCAAGAACATGATAACCGGCACCTCACAGGCCGACGCGGCGGTCATCGTCGTCAGCGCCTACGAGGGACCACAGGAGCAGACCCGCGAGCACATATTCCTGGCCCGCACGCTCGGTGTGACGCAGATCATCATCGCCCTCAACAAGATGGACATGGTGAACTACTCCGAGGAGAAGTACAACGAGGTCAAGGCCGCGGTCACGAAGCTCCTCGCGAACGTGGGCTTCAAGGTCGACACGATCCCCTTCATCCCCATCTCGTCCTTCAAGGGCGACAACGTGGCGAAGGGCAAGGGCCAGCTGACCTGGTGGAAGGGCGACACCCTGCTGGGCGCGCTCAACACCCTCAAGCCCCCGGAGAAGCACACTGAGAAGCCGCTGCGCGTCCCCGTGCAGGACGTCTACTCCATCACCGGCATCGGCACGGTCCCCGTGGGCCGCGTCGAGACGGGCATCATGAGGCCGAACATCTCGGTCATCTTCATGCCCGCTAACAAGGTGGGCGAGGTCAAGTCCATCGAGATGCACCACGAGCAGATCCCCCAGGCCGAGCCCGGCGACAACATCGGGTTCAACATCCGCGGCCTGGGCAAGAAGGACATCCGCCGCGGCGACGTGGCGGGCCCCGTGGACAACCCACCGATGGTCGCCAAGACCTTCAAGGCGCGCATCATGGTCCTCAACCACCCCTCGGTCATCACCGCGGGCTACACGCCGGTGTTCCACTGCCACACCGCGCAGGTCGCGTGCACGTTCCTGAGCCTCGACGAGAAGCTCGACCCACGCACCGGCGCTGTCGTGGAGAAGAACCCCCAGTTCCTGAAGACGGGCGACGCGGCAAACGTGACCATCCAGCCCACGAAGCCGATGGTCATCGAGAAGGCCTCCGACTTCCCGCCCCTGGGCAGGTTCGCCATCCGCGACATGGGCCAGACCGTCGCGGCGGGCATGTGCATCGACGTCGAGAGGCGAGAGGTCATCTGAGGCGCCTCTGGCGTCCTCGGATGTCCGGATGTGTGAGCTAGCAGGAGGAAGGTCCGATGGTCCAGAAGGCCAAGATAACGCTGACGGCGACCGACCCGAAGAAGGTCGACCAGATCTGCAAGCAGATCAAGGCCATCAGCGAGCGCACGGGCGTGGCCATCTCTGGCCCCATCCCGCTGCCCACGAAGCGGCTCGTCGTGCCGGTGCGCAAGTCCCCGGACGGCGAGGGCTCGGAGACCTGGGACCACTGGGAGATGAGGGTGCACAAGCGCCTCATCTACCTGGACTCGGACGAGCGGGCCCTCCGACACCTCATCCACATCACCGTCCCCGACGGCGTGAACATCGAGATCGTCCTGCGGTCGTAGGCGCGGCCGGATGCTGGGGGCGGGGCGAGGGCCCTACCCCCACCCGACCTTTTTACCGGTCGTGGAAGGCGAGCGGCGGCCCCATCCAGGGCGCCAGACCCGCCTCGCGCACCTGACGGGACCACCCGCTAGCGGGCCCACTACCATGGAAGCGCATGGCCCCGGTAGTCGAGGAAGCCGCCCGTTTGGTCGATCGTGAGCCCGTCGATGACCTTGATGAGGCCCTCGGCCGATTCCTCGACCGGAACGGGCCCGTTCGGTCCTCCCATGTCGGTCCTGACCCAACCAGGGTGCAGCACGGCCACGATGATGCCCTCCTCCCTGAGATCGGACGAGAGCGAGCGCATGAACATGTTGAGCGCGGCCTTGCTGGCGGAGTACGTCTGGTCCCCGCCGTAGTCCTTGCTGGCGATGGAGCCCACGATGGAGGATATGGAGACCACCTTGGGGCCGTTCCCGCGCCGCAGAAGGTCCATGAACCGCTGCGCGACGATGATGGGCGCGACGGAGTTCGTGTGGATGAGCCTCAGCATCGGTCCGGCCTCGAGGTGACCGAAGTCCCGGGTCGCGGGCACATCGTCGAAGTCGCGGCTGTCGGAGCCGACGCCGGCGTTGTTGATGAGGACGTCGAGCGCGTCCACGTTCCTGGCGACCTCGCCGTGCGCCGAGTCGATGGAGGGGGCGTCGGTGACGTCCATCATGATGGCCGTGAGCCTGTTGTGCTTGTCGGCCGCGAGGCCCAGCAGCCTGCCCGCCGTCGCCGGGTCCCTGTAGCCGGCGAACACGCGGTCGCCCCTCTCGACGAGCTGCCGCACGAGCTCGAGCCCGATGCCCCTGGAAGCCCCGGTGACGAGGTACCGCCTCATGGGACGTCGCCCTCGCCCCGGGTAGGCGCTCCTCTGTCAAATATGTTCCCCCGACGTTCATCGGGCTCCATCCAGGCCCCGTCAAGGCATCTATCGGGCCCGATGAAACAAGCCTTATCACCCCGGCCACCCCTTGCACCCTCCATGCGATCCGACAAGTACCTCCTCGAGGAGCTCACCATGGAGGAGTTCCGCGCGCGGGTCAAGCCGCGGACGATCGTCCTCGTGCCCGTCGGCATCCTGGAGGGCCACGGCCCCCACCTGCCGCTCTCGACGGACACCATCCAGGCCGTCCACGTCTGCAACAGCCTCGCGGAGGAGATGAGCGACGTCCTCGTCGCGCCCACGGTCCACTACGGCATGTGCTCCTCGACGGCCAACTTCCCGGGCTCCATCTCGCTGTCGTTCGACACGGTCCGGGGCCTTTTCCGCGACATCCTCTCCGAGCTCCATCGCCAGGGCGTCCGCAACGTCGCCGTCATCTCGGGCCACGCGGGCCGCAACCACATCGCCGCCATCAACGAGGCTGCGCGGGAGGTCGCCATCGCGCACGAGGACATGCGCATAATGGCCCTCTCCGACTACGACCTCGCCTACGAGCGGCTGGGGAAGGAGTTCGCCGCGGACGACGGCCACGGCGGCGACATCGAGGCGAGCCGGGTGCTCGCCATACGCCCGGAGCTCGTCAGGCTGGACAAGGCCAAGGGCAGCCATCCTGACCTCCCGAGATGGGCCGCCCTCGCGCACCCCGAGGAGACATGGACCACCGCGACCGCCGGAAACCCAGAGAGGGCCACGGCGGAGAAGGGGAAGCGCCTCAACGAGTGGATCGTCTGGAAGCTCAAGGGCCATCTAGAGGCGATGCGCAAGGGCTGGCCCAGGAAGTGACCTCCCGTGGTGGACGGGGGTGCCAGGCCGCGCTCAGCCCCCGCGAGCCGGACCCTCGCCCGTAGCAAGGTTCATGTGCTGCGACCGCGGTTCCCCCGACGCCCACGAGGGTGATTGGATGGAGTTCGAGAACATCGAGTACAAGGTCGAGGACGGCATCGCCTTCATCACGGTCAACAGGCCGACGGCGCTCAACGCGCTCAACGCCAGGACGCTCCAGGAGCTATGCGCCGCCGCGTGGAAGGCGGGCCAGGACGCCACCGCTGGCGCGGTCATCGTCACGGGAGCGGGCCCGAAGTCCTTCGTCGCGGGCGCCGACATCAAGGAGATGATCGACTTCACGCCGATGCAGATGAAGAAGTTCTGCCTCGACGGCCAGGCGTGCCTGGCCTCCCTCGAGGAGATGGACAAGCCGGTCGTGGCCGCCATCAACGGCTTCTGCCTGGGCGGCGGTCTCGAGCTCGCGCTCTCATGCGACGTGCGCGTCGCCTCCGACAAGGCCCGCATGGGCGTGCCCGAGGTAAGCCTCGGCATCATCCCCGGCTTCGGCGGCACCCAGCGCCTCCCCAGGCTCATCGGCCCAGGCCGAGCCAAGGAGATGGTCATGTCCGGCGACATGTTCGACGCCGCCAGGGCCCTCGAGTGGGGGCTGGTCAACCAGGTCGTCCCGCCCGAGCAGCTCATGGACGCCGCCAAGGCGATGGCCAGGAAGTTCATGAAGAACGGCCCGGTCGCCGTGGCCCTGGGCAAGGCCTCGATAAACAACGGCCTCGGCATGGACCTCAAGCGCGCCCTCTACCTGGAGGCCGAGCTCGAGGCCACGGCGTTCTCCACCGAGGACCGCAAGGAGGGCATGGGCGCCTTCGTCGAGAAGCGCAAGCCAGCGTTCAAGGGCAGGTAGATCCCGCGACGGCACCCGCCCCCCTTGGCCCCGAGGGCCCGCCGGTCGGCCAGGCCTCTCCCCTCCGCCTTGGCCAGCATCTTCTCCTTTTTTGAACTGTCACCCCAAACTATATAATAGGAGCGACCAACGCACGCACGAGGATGCCAATGCGCTCCACGTTGCTCGCCACCCTGCTGGTCGTGTGCTCACTGTTCGCGATGCTCTCCCCGGTGGTCATGGCCGCTCCCGAGGACGAAGAGGTCCCCCAGATGAGGCTGACCACCGACAAGGCCGCCTACCACATCGGGGACGTCGTGAACATCACGGTCCGCCTCACATCGAACGGGCGCCCGGTGGACGCGGACGGGCCCTTGCTGATGGCGGTGCTCCTCGATTACACGCCGGGCGAACAGCCGACGACGTACGAACGGTTCAACATCTCCTCCTATGTCTCACGTGGCGTCTACACGGCGGAGTTCACGCTCGAGCACGGGAACGTGTCGTCGTTCGATCCCGTGGGCGACGGGCTGCAGCTCATGGGAAAGGCCGCGGTGTTCATCGCGTTCGCGACGTACCGGGACGCGTGGGACCGCGACATCTCCGTGTTCGGCCAGGGGTTCGCTTGGGTTGAGGAGGGCCCGAGGATCGCCGTCTCGCTCTCGGACCCCCGCCCCTCGCCAGGGGAGACCGTGACCGTCACGGTCTCGACCTTCAACCGCACGATGGTCGACGCGGAGGACGTGACCGTCGGGCTCGTCTCCTACGACGGGTCCGCCACGACGGACCTCGGGCTGCTCACGGTGACCCGCGAGAGCCTCGGCACCTACAAGGCGTCGTACACAGTCCCGGTCGACCTGGCAATCGCCACGGACTACAGGGTGGAGGCGGCCGCCAGCTTCCCCGACTACAACCATTCGCGGTACCTGCACCCGCTCTTCGAGCAGACGTTCACCGTGCTGTTCTTCGACGTCTGGGGCCAGAATGTGACCGCCACCTCGAGCGCCACCGAACTCGCTATCTGGGTCGCCGACCTGCAGGGGGCCCCCGTCGCCAACGCCCGGGTCGAGGGAGCGTTCAACATCACGAGGCCCGGGGAGCCGGTCGAGACGATACCGTTCTCGAACATCACGTCCGACACCGGCCGCGCGGGCTTCTCGTTCCACGGCATTTCTGGCAGCGCCGTCGACGTGACCGGCCTCGTGCGGCACGCGGGCCTCGCCCAGCGCATCCACGCCCCCGCCGTCCTGGATTCACGGCCCCCGTTCGTCGAGCAGCCTGGCGACGCCAGCGACTTCAAGATGGTCGCGTACTCCACCAGCGAGAACGGGCCCGTCACCGACAGGATCCACAAGGAGGGCTCGACCTACACGCAGAAGTTCAGGGCCTACAACTCCTCGGGCGCCTTGGCAGACAGGCGCGTGAACTGGTACCTGACGGACCGCGAGGGCTTCCTCGACCTCAATTACACCGTCATCGAGAGCGGGTTCGGCCTGACCGACGC
>Ga0316628_100001279_pt1 | contig 17604 bp, 17 predicted proteins | sample OWC_Aug_M2_C1_D5_FD_207648 | JGI IMG/M metagenome (GOLD analysis project Ga0316628, IMG submission 207648) | Wetland soil microbial communities from Old Woman Creek delta, Ohio, United States - OWC_Aug_M2_C1_D5_C | ecosystem: Environmental > Terrestrial > Soil > Wetlands | place: USA: Ohio... | reverse complement strand
TAGCGGTCAGCGGCTCGAACGTTTACGTGGTGTGGAGTGACGATTCCTCCGGTGAAGACTCGGAAATCTACTTTAAGCGGTCAATTGACAATGGCGCCAGTTGGGGAGCCATCATGCGGCTGACGAGCAATTCGGGGTATTCCGATCTTCCGGTCATAGCGGCCAGCGGTTCGAACGTCTATGTGGCGTGGCAAGATACTTCCCCTGGAAACTGGGAAATCTACTTTAAACGTTCGATTGACAGCGGCGCCAGTTGGGGAGCCAACAAGCGGCTGACGAACAATTCGGGATATTCTGGGACTCCGGCTATAGCAGCCAGCGGCTCGAACGTCTATGTGGTGTGGGGTGATGATTCCCCCGGAAACTGGGAAATTTTCTTTGAACGGTCAACGGACAGCGGCGCCAGCTGGGATGCGAAAAAACGGTTGACAAACAATTCGGGGCGTTCCGAGTTACCGTCCATAGCGGTCAACGGCTCGAACGTGTACGTGGCGTGGAACGACGATTCCCCCGGAAACGAAGAAATCCACTTTAAGAAGTCAGGTGACGGGGGCGCCAACTGGGATGCGAACCAGCGGCTGACGAACAATTCGGGATATTCTGGGGCTCCGTCTATAGCAGTCAGCGGCTTAAACGTCTACTTGGTATGGTACGACGATTCCACCGGAAACTATGAAATATACTTTAAACGGTCAGCCGACGGCGGCGCCAGTTGGAACGCCAATAAGCTGATAACGAACAATTCGGGGCCTTCCCAGCTTCCGGCTCTAGCGGTCAGCGGCTCGAACGTGTGCGCGGTGTGGATTGACTATTCCCCTGGAAACTACGAAATTTACTTTAAACAGTCATCAGAAAGCGGCGCCAGTTGGGGAGCCATCACGCGGCTGACGAACAATTCGGAACCTTCCTGGGATCCGGACATCGCCCTCAACAGCGCGAACGTCTTTGTGGCGTGGTATGACAATTCCCCAGGGAACTACGAAATATTTTTGGCTTTTTCGCCGCTTTAGTTTAAAAAGCATAATAGAGAATTTTTCAGACAGATTTTTAATGGGGTCATGAGCCCGGTTTGACCGCAATCCCCTTTCGGCTATAATCTGGGCATGAGAATCGTCGTGCAGCGGGTCAGCGAAGCCCGCATCGAAGTGGAGAAACGGCGGATCGCCGCCATCGGCACCGGCTTGCTGGCGCTGGTGGGCGTCGAGAGGGGCGACGGCGAATCCGAGGCCGCCTTTATGGCCGAAAAGATCGCCCATTTGCGGATCTTTCCCGACGGCGAGCAGCGGCTGAACCTGAGCGTCAAAGATATCGGCGGCGGGGTGCTCTCCGTCTCCCAGTTCACCCTGGCATCCCACGTGCGCAAGGGCCGGCGCCCCGACCTGGCCAATGCCGAGGAACCGGCGAGGGCCGAGCGCCTCTGGCGGCTCTTCAACGACCTGCTGGCCGGCCAGGGAGTGCCGGTGGCCTGCGGGGAGTTCGGGGCGGTGATGGAGGTCTCCCTGGTCAACAGCGGGCCGGTGACCTTCATCCTCGAGAAAACGGGGGATGAGGGCTCGCGCAGCGGCCGAGGGGCATGAAACGGGGTTATTGACAGCCACGGGCAATTGGTGTATTCTCTCTGCCAGAACCGGGCGGTTAGCTCAGTTGGTAGAGCATCGGTTTTACAAGCCGGGTGCCAGAGGTTCAAGCCCTCTACCGCCCAGAGTTTGCGCAGCGGGGTCGTAGTTCAGTTGGTTAGAACGCATGCCTGTCACGCATGAGGTCGCGAGTTCGAGTCTCGTCGACCCCGCCATTCCCTGGTTCGGGGGCGTAAAGGCTTCGACAGTAGGGAAGCGTTTAAAGGAGCAGGCGGAGCTGAGTACCTCGTAAAAATGCTCAAAAAAAGAAACGCAAACAACTTTGCGCTTGCAGCCTAGTTGAAAGGTTGCCGTTCCGGTTTCGCTCTCCTGCGGAGAGATCGGAATGTCACAAGGCAGGATAGTCCTGACCGCAGCTGCCTTCCGGCGGCCGGGGCGAAAAACTTGGAGGGTCGCCGGCGGTCGCTTTTGTTTGTTTTTCAGGCCATCGGTAGTAAAAAAAACAAACTAAGCCTGTAGGGCCTTTAGGTGATTCCTTATTGGACGCGGGTTCGATTCCCGCCGCCTCCACGTGTAATGGGAAGCCGCCATATGAGAGTCAGACTTCTATTTGTATGTGTTTTATTCCTGAGCGCCGCAATCCTGTGGCCATTGACCCTCGACATTCGCGCCTTTGATCACGGGACGCACACGCGGATCGTACTCGAAGGCGACCGCAGTTTCGCGTTCCGCATCAGCAGCTCAGAAACGAAGATCGAAGTGAAGATTCCGGTCGTGGGCGATTTTCGGCAGGGTCAGATCCAGCTGCAGAATCTGCCGCTGGTGGATCGCATCAGCCACGAAGTCGTTTCCGGGGAGAGCCTGCTGGCCATATTTTTCAAGGCTCCCATCGAAATCCAGCGCAATTTTGTAATGGAAAATCCGTATCGGGTGGTGTTCGACGTGGCCCGCCTGGCGACCCCAGCTCCCGAGAACACGGCGCAAACGCCGTCGCCGCCGGGCTCCGGGCCGGTCCAGGAGCAGAAGAATGAGCCCGCTCCCCTCAAGCCCATCGACACCATCTGTCTCGATCCCGGCCATGGCGGCGAAGACTTGGGCGCCGTCGGCAAGACCAAGATTCTGGAGAAGAACATCACCCTGGCGATCAGCAACCGGCTGAAAAGGCTCATCGAGTCGCGGCTCGGCTTGCGGGTCATCACCACCCGCGACCGGGACGTGGAGGTTTCCCTGAATACTCGGGCCTCGATCGCCAACAACCAACAGGCCCAGATGTTCATCTCCATCCACGTCAACTCCTCTTTCCGGCGCCAGGCCCGCGGCTCGGAAACCTATTTCGTCAGCTTGAAGGCGACCGATCCCGAAGCCCTGGAGCTGGCGCGCAAGGAGAACGAAGCCGCCCCGGAAACCGAGGCCACCGCCACCGATGACGATTTGAAGCTGATCTTGTGGAACCTGGCGCAGACGGAATACATCCGCGAGTCGAGTCGGTTGGCCGAATACATCCAAAATGAATTGAATGAACTGCTCGACACCCGCAATCGCGGAGTCAAGCAAGCGCCCTTCCGGGTGCTGATGCGCACGGCCATGCCGGCGGTTCTCATAGAGGTCGCCTTCCTCTCCAACGAGTCCGACCAGCGGCGGCTGCGAGACGATCCCTTTTTGGATAATGCGGCACAAGCCATCTATAACGGCGTGGCCAAATTCATCGCTTATTATAATTCGCTGCTGCAATGAAGCGCAAGTGGATGTGGACTCTGGTCGGCGTTGCGGCCCTGTTTTTCGTGATCGCCCTGGTCATTTTCCTGAAATCGAACCAACCGGGGCCGAGCGACGAGCTGCAGATCATCCAAAAAATGACCGCCGAAACGGGAGAAGTCAACGAGCTGATACGGGTCAAACTTTTTTTTTATGCCGATGGCTGGACGATGGTTCCCCGTTGGCGTGAAATCGTAGTCCCCCAGAATCGTGAGGACATCTATAAAAAATTCGTCGATCTCCTGCTCAGCGGCGATAGCGACCGGCTGGCGCCCGTTCCTCCCGACACCAAAGTGCGCGCGACATACTTCCTGCGTCCGCAGGAGACGCTGGTCGTCGATTTCTCCGAGAGCCTGCTCGCGTCCTTTCCCGGCGGCACGGCGGCGGAGCTGGAATTCATATACTTCTTCGTGGACAACATATGTTACAATTTCAACGAGGTCAAGAAGGTGAAATTCCTGGTGGGCGGCAACGAGGTCAGGACCCTGGCCGGCCACCTCGATTTGGAGAAATCCTTCTTCCCCGATTATTCCTACCTCCGCGATGAATAAGAAAGCGATCGGCATGTTCGACTCCGGTATCGGCGGACTGACCGTATACCGGGCCATCAAGGAGAGGTTGCCCCGGGAAAAGATCATTTACCTCGGCGACACGGCGCGCCTGCCCTATGGATCGAAATCGGCCGAGACGATCGTCCGTTTCTCCGAGGAGAACGCCCGTTTCTTGCTGGGCAACAACATCAAGATCCTGGTGGTTGCCTGCAACAGCTCCTCCGCATACGCCCTCACCCATCTCACGGACATGTTGGCGGTGCCGATCGTGGGCGTGATTGAGCCGGGTGCCGAGGCGGCTGCCCGCACGGCGAAAAAAATCGTCGGCGTGATCGGCACCTCGGCCACCATCGCCTCGCGCGCTTACGAGGATGCGATCCGCGCCAAGAAGCCGGATTTGCGCATCCTGTCGCGCGACTGTCCGCTCTTCGTCCCCCTGGTCGAGGAAGGATGGATCGAGCATCCGGTCACCCGCTTGGTCGGGGAGGAGTACCTATTGCCGCTGCAGCGGCAGGGAATCGACACGATGGTGCTCGGCTGCACCCACTACCCGGTGTTGAAGCCGATGCTCACGACGGTTCTCGGTCCCGAGGTGCAGCTCATCGACTCGGCCCTGACCACCGCCGAGCGCGTGCAGCGGATGCTCGAGAGCTTGGGCTGGCTGCGGGACGGGAATGAGACGGCCGCGTCAGCGCCCGATGAATTCTATGTGACTGATTTCCCCGAACGCTTCAGGAGAGTGGGCGAAATTTTCCTGGGGCGAAAAATCACGGATGTGCGGGTGGTCAGCTTTTAGGAAACGATAATCTCAACCAAGTCTTTCACCGCCACCTGCTGCGGTGGATTTGTCTCTTTGGCGGCGTCATCCAGCATTTTCAGGCAGTAGGGGCAGGAGGTGGCGATCAGGGAAGGAGCCGTTTTTGCAAGCTGGGTGAAACGCAACCGGTTGATGCGCGGCTCCTTTTCCTCCACCCAGAAGAGCCCGCCGCCGGCACCGCAGCAGAAGCCGTGCTCCCGGGAATAGGCGGCTTCGCTCACGTGCAATCCGGGGATGCGCTTCAGGATTTCGCGGGCCGGCTGATAGATGCCGTTTGCCCTTCCCAGGTAGCAGGAGTCGTGAATCACGACCCGGCCGCTGATATCGGGTTTCATCCGCAAGGCGCCCTTTTGCGCCAGGTCCTGGATCAGTTGACTGTGATGGATGACTTCGAAGCGGCCGTTGAATGCGGGGTACTCGTTCTTGAGAGTATTGAAGCAATGGGGGCAGGGGGTGATGATTTTTTTGACTTGCAGCTGGCGAAACAGTTCGACGTTAGCCGCGATCAACATTTGACCCAGCGCTTCCTCTCCCAGCCGGCGGGCCGTTTCGCCGCAGCAGGTTTCCTGTTCCCCCAGCACCGCATAGGAAATGTCATGGGCATTCAGGAAGCGAACGAGCGCCCGGCTGACCTGCTGGGCGCGATCGTCGAAGGCGGCGGCGCACCCGAGATAGAGCAGGTATTCGCAATCCGGTTTGTCCTGGATGCGGGCCACGTCAAGGCCTGCGGCCCATTGTAAGCGGTTGCCGGCTCCCAAATCCCAGGGATTGGCATTCACTCCCATGCCCTTGAAGGCGTTCTTGAGCTCGGCGGGGAATTTCCCCTGCATGAGAACCTGGTTCTGCCGCAAGCCGATGATTTTGGGCATGTGCTCGTTCTTGACCGGGCACACCTCCATGCAGGCACCGCAGGTGGTGCAGGCCCAGATTTCCCCTTCCGTATAGGTGCCGTTCATCAGGGCCGCCGGCGCCTGGCTCCGCTTGAGCAGCCGGCGTCCCTGCTTGAGCAGTTCGGCCCGCAGGTGGATGATCAAATTCTTGGGGGAGAGAGGCTTGGCCGTCTGGGCGGCCGGGCAGTAGTCCTCGCAGCGGCCGCAATCCACGCAGGCGAAGCCGTCCAGGAGATCCTTCCACTTCAGATCCGACAAGGTTTCCACGCCGACCCGCTCAGCCTTTTCGATGTCGATGGGCTGGATGACATGGTAGGGCTTGGATTTCTTGAAGAAAATATTCACTGGACCGGCTATCATGTGCAGGTACTTCGAGCGGGGGACGTAGAGCACAAAGAGAAAGACATTGAGGATGTGCGCCCACCACCAGAATTTGACGGCGCCCGATGACGGAGTCAACCAGCCTGAGACGATCTTGCCGGCGAAGGCCCACAAACCCGCTTCGGGATCGACCGCCAGCTCGGCCCCTTCGTAGAGGAGGAACGTCAACGTCACCGACGCCAGCAGGCCATATATGATCAGGGAGTCCCAGGCCGGATAAACGTACGATTTGGGGCGAATGACAAAGCGTCGGACCAGGAAATAGAGCACGGCCAGCAGCACCATGACGGCGAAGCCGTCGACCCATAGGGAATGGATTTTTCCCGCCCAGCCATGGCCGAACAGGTTGCCGCTTTTCTTGAAGCCTTGCAGGACGTGGCCGATGCTCACGGTATCGAAGGTCAGGGACCCGTAGAGCAGGAACATGTGTACCAGACCGGTGAAAATCCGCTCCCGCTTGACCGAACACCTGAAGAAGAAAAAGGATGTCAGGGCGTCCCACAACCGTCCCAGCGGCCGGTCGCTCCGCTTTTCTGGAAGGCCCAGGCGGATGAGGCGGTACCTGAAATAGAGCGGGCCAAAGAAGCCGTACACGGTTAGAACCAGGAGGAGCGAAAAAACGACGAGTTCAATCGAGCTGAGCATCGGATCTCCTGTCTTTCATTTGCTATCCCCGGTCGTTTGGTTGCCTTTTCCCGGCAGCGGATCCCTCGTGGGGAATGCCGGCGTGGATACGCTGAGGCAAGCGGAAAAGGTTATATAACATAAAAGGACCGTTTGATCAATTCGCTGCCCCTGCGATCTTCCATCGAACGTGAAATTGTGTTATAAGCCCAATGGCAGTCTCTGCGAGGCGTAAAAAAAATGGAAATGATCAGTCAGTTGGTCGGGGCCGTCACCCACCGCAACTTCCGCCGCCTCGGTGAATGTGCGACCGTGATCAGCTGGCTCGGCCCCCGCCCTGGTGAGCGCATCCTCGATGTGGGCTGTGGGGACGGTTACTACTCGGCGAAGATATCCCGTAAAGGGGCGCACGTGGTCGGCGTGGACATCAATGAAAAGCGGCTGGCGTGGGCCCGCAATTTTTTTCGCACTGCCCGGACCGAATTTCATTTCCAGAACGCCGAAGACATGCGCTTCGCGGACTCCTCATTCGACAAGGCGGTGAGTTTCTGCACCGTGGAGCATTTTCACTCCGATGAGCGTGTCATCGCCAATATCGCCCGGGTCTTGAAGACGGGCGGCTGGTTCGTGTTCTCAGCCGACAGCCTTTCCAATCCCGGCATCAGCGATCGCGAAAGGCGCCGGCACCAGCAACGCTTTGCGGTGAACAATTTTTACACCCTGGAGACGGTGCGGCCGAAGCTGGAAAAGCACGGCCTTCACCCGGTCGAGGCGCGTTACATTTTGACCTCGCCGCTATCCCTGGCTTTGGCCCGCTTCTCTTGGAAATTGGATAATTGGCCTGCCCCCTTCGCCGTGTTCCGGAGCATCGGACACCTGATCCTGGGAACGGCCGGCCGTCTCATCTCCGCCATTTCGGAACGCCTCGCCGCGCGTCGCGCGCGCCCCGCCGCCGGCCTGACGCTTTTGGTGCGCGCCCGCAAGCTGGGCGCTTCCTGAAGATTACCCTCGACGCGCGACTGGCGAGAGGTCGTTCTTTTCGCCGACCACGCGGTTGCGTCCTCCCTTTTTGGCCTGATAGAGAAAATGGTCTGCCCGTTTGACCAGCGATTCGATTTCGGAGGCCACGTCGCCGTTGATGGTGCCGAAGGCCATGCCGATGCTGACGGTGGCGGGGGCCTGCGCGCGGGTCTCCCTTTCCACGGCGGCGCGGATCTTTTCGCCGATTTGCGGCAGGGCGTCGGGATCGGCCGGAATCATGAGGACGACGAATTCCTCTCCGCCGTAGCGGCTCACCAGATCCGATTTGCGTACGCTGTTCTTGATGATGCCGGCAATCTGCTCGAGCGTGCGGTCGCCGTCTTGGTGGCCGCGGCGGTCGTTGATCTCCTTGAAACGGTCGATATCGGCCAGCAGCAGGCCGACTCCGTAGCGGTTGCGCTTGGCCAGATTTGCGAGCGGCGTGGCGGCGTTCAAGAAACCGCGGCGGTTCAGCAAGCCCGTGAGCGGATCGGTGGCGCCCTGTTCGGCCAGCAGGCGGTTGGCCTCCCAGAGGCTGGCCAGCGCCCGGCCGAGGATATCCATCTCCATGCTCTGGTCCCGATGGCGGTGAAAAGCGTCCAGCAATTTGGCGATGTGCCGGTGATACTCGTCTTCCGGAGTCTTTTCGTCGGCGATGGTTTTCAGGTAATGGAACAGGACGCCGAAGGCCGGATACAGCGAATAAAATTCGGTGGTGAAAGCCAGCGCGAAAGCCTGGCCCGCATCGATCGCGTCCAGATCGTAGCGGGTGCAGATTTCGTTGATTTCCGCGATAATGCGCTCCAGGTCGCGCAGGACATCCGCGGGTTTGGTGAAGATCTGGGGGATATGCCCCTGGCGAGCCATGAGCAGAAGCTTTCCCCAATAGCACGTATGCTCGCCCTCTTCAACGGCCATTTCCTCCCAGAAAGTCTTCTGTTCGGCCAGTTTTTCGTTTTGCGCGAACCGCTGGTACAGGTCGCGGGCCTTGATATCGATGGCCAGGCAGGCTTCGATGATCGACGTGATCGCAGGCTCGTCCATGGTCTGACTCCGCTTCAGAATTCGCTTTCGTACAAGAGGTAGGCGCTGGGCGCGAATCCGAGATACTCGTAAATCTGCCGGGCGTTGGCGTTGCCCCGATCCACATAGAGACGCATGCCGGCGACATGCTTCTCGAAGCGGGCCATGTCCCGGAGATGACGCAACAGGGAGGAGAAGGCCCGCTGCCCGCGGTGGCAGGGATCGACGTACACGCTTTGAATCCACCAGAAATTCTTATTGCGCCAATCGCTCCATTCATAGGTGACGAGCAGCTGGGCGACGACGCGCGCAGAGGCGCCCTTGGTTTCAGCCAATAAGTAGAATCCCTTGTGGGGGTCCTTCAGGACCGCCTTGACCCCCGTCAACACGGTTGGCGGATCGAGCCTCTTGCCCTCGGTTTCGTCGGCCATCCGGCAGTTGAAGGCGGCGATGGTTTCGGCGTCCCGCAGTCCGGCCTTGCGTATGGTGAGTGGTTCGCTCATTCGTCCATTCCTGCGACAGCCCCCATTCTACCACTTTGGGAGGGGAAAGGAAGGGCTCTTTTCGCCTCATTGCCGGCGCGGATCTTGGGGCGGATAATGATCGCTGTTTTTATAAAGGCGAATATTTCAAGTAAATTTCGTAGTTTCCCGATGATCGATCATGCCAGCCCACATAGATGTTTGCGTTGCCGATGACGACGGCGGGGCCTTCCGAATTTCCCGCATTGTTCGTGAGTCTTTGGGCGGCCTGCCAGGTGGCGCCCCCGTCCGGGGACCTTCTGAGGTAAATTTCATAATTTCCGGGAGCGGCATCAGCCCAAACCGCATAGACTTTCGTACCGCTTACCGCGATCTCCGGATTTTCGGAAGTCATTGTGGTGGAGGTCAGAAACCGGGTCGCTTGCCAACTGGCGCCGCCGTCGGCCGACTTCCTGAAGTAAATTTTATAATTGCCAGTGGTGTCATCTTGCCAAACCAGATATATGTTGGCGTTACTGACTGCCAGGCCGGGCCTCTGAGAATCTCCGGTGTTCATTGAGACATTCTTAGCGGCCTGCCAAGTAGCGCCGCCGTCAGGGGATTTTCTGAAATAGACCTCGAATTGGTCTGTCGCATTGTCATGCCAGACCAAATATACATTCGATCCGCTAATGGCCATGGCTGGCTGCTCCGAATCACCCGTTGTGTAGGTGAGCCTCTTGGCCTTCTGCCAGGTGGCGCCGCCGTCAATGGATCTTTTAAAGTATATTTCGTTGACTCCCGGCGTGTCATCATTCCAGGCCACATAAACGTGGGTATCGCTGAGCGCAATGCAGGGATAGTTGGATGATCCGGCGGTGTTCGTCAACCTCTTGGCCGTCTGCCAGGTGGCGCCGCCGTCGGCCGATTTCATTAAATAGATCTCGTAGTTTCCGGCACGGTTCCTTACCCAGACCACATAGATATTTTGGCCGCTGGCCGCTATGGCGGGCAAAAAACAATCTTCCGCGCAGTTCGTGAGCTGCGTGGCGGCTTGCCAGGTGGCGCCGCCATCGGCTGATTTCCTGAAAAAGATCTGATAATAAAGTCCCGGTGTGCTGTCAGCCCAGGCCACATAGACATTCTGGCCGCTGACCGCAGTGCCGATGTGGATGGAGTCTCCCGCATTGTTCGTGATGCGCTTGGTCGTCCAGGCGGCTCCAAGCGGCAATGATACAATCGCCGAACAGGCAATTACCGTAAGCGCTTTCTTAAGCATCGCCTTTTCCCTCTGGAAAAAGATATTGTATTTAAGTCAGAAAAGAAAATCAAGGCGGGCGATAGGGATTCTGAGAATTGACTTTTAAAGAAGCGATCTGGCCCCGAAGCATGGGGACGACGGGATTGTGATAAAATGGGATGTCCATCGTCGCTGCGACTTCAGCTGCGAGGTCTGTGATGACAAAGAATGTGGATTGGCTCAAGGAATTGGCCGCCGCTATTACGGTATGCGATCGCGAAGGCAAAATCGTCGCCATGAACGACCGCGCCGCCGCCGTGTTCGCTGCCGAGGGCGGCCGGGAACTGCTGGGCAAGAGCCTGTTCGACTGCCATCCCGAAAAGGCTCAGCGTAAGCTGCGGGAGCTGTTCGCCGACCGGCGGACCAACTGCTACACCATCGAGAAGGGCAACGTCAAAAAGCTGATTTACCAGACGCCCTGGTACGAGGGCGGCCGCTTTTCGGGATACGTCGAGCTCTCCCTGGAGATCCCCTTCGTCATGCCGCATTTCATCCGCCCGGTCAGTTAGACGGCGGTTGCTTTTTTTTTCCGCCTAGCCTATCATTCGGGGTATCTTGGGAGGTGACCATGCAACTCGACCTTAAGCCTGAAGAGGTGAGCCTGATGCAGATGCTTCTCGAGGGAGCCTACGAGGACGTGCGGACGGAGATCCATCACTGCCAGAATCACGACTATAAATTGATGCTCAAGGAAAGGGAAAAACTGTTGGCTGAGCTCCTCGAGCGGATTAAGAAACTTCCCAGCTGATCATTTGAAATGCTCGGCGATCCAGCCGAGCACGGTTCGCCACCACAGGCGGGCGTTCTGTGGTTTCTGCACGAAATGGTCTTCGTCGGGGAAGTAGAGCATTTTGGACTCCACGCCCTGACGTTGCAGCGCCGTAAAGAGCATCAGCCCCTGGGTGACCGGTATGCGGAAGTCGTTTTCGCTGTGCACGACCAGCATCGGGATGTGAAAGCGGCTCACGAAATTGGCCGGATTGAATTTTTCGTACAGGTCACTGGTCCACGGCGTGCCGCCCTTCTCCCATTCCTCGAACCACAACTCTTCGGTGGAGTAGTACATGCTGCGGGCGTCGAATGTGCCGTCGTGGCTCACCAGCGAGCGGAAGGGGTAGGCGAAGGCGTCGCTGTGGCCGGCGATCCAGTTGATCATGAAGCCCCCGTATGAGGCGCCGGCGGCGGCGATCCGTTCTTTGTCGATGAAGGGGAAATGTTCCACCAGATATTGCTGGCCCTTGACGATGTCGATGAATGGAGCCCCGCCCCAATCCTTTGTTATGGCGTCGCAAAAGGGCTGGCCGTAGCCCGTGCTGCCGTGGAAATTGATGCCCGCCACCACGTAGCCGGGCGCGGCGAACATGCTCAGGTTCCAGCGGTAGTGGAACTCATCGCCCTCAATGCCCTGCGGGCCTCCGTGGATGATGAGCAGCAGGGGATATTTCTTGGCCGCATCGAAGAACGGCGGCTTGAGCAGGATCCCTTCGACCGGTTCATCCTTGGCGCCGTTGAAGGTGAACGTTTCGGCCGGCGGCATCTCGATGTCCCGGAAATGCTCGCCGCTGAGGTCCGTGATTTGGCTCGGCTTACGGCTGCGGATCTCAAACTTGAAAATTTCGTTCGGCCGGCGCACGGACTGGCTGAGGAAGAGCAGGTGCTTGCCGTCCGGAGTGACGGCGAGGGCCGACGCATAGACTCCGTCGACCAGCTTGGCGATCGCGCCGCTGCGCAGGTCGAGGCGAAAAATCGGGTAGTGGACGCCTTCGCCGGCAATGAAATAGATGGCCTTTTCGTCCGGAGAAAAGACGTACTCGTTGACCGAATAGGGGAAGGCGGCGGTCAGGTTGCGCCGGGAGCGGTTTTTCAGATCATAGAGAATGAGGTCCTTTTTATCGGATTCGAATCCGGCCCGTTTCATGGAAAAGTAGGCCAAAAAACGGTTCCGCGGCGAAAAGAGGGGGCCGGCGTCGTTGCCCGCGTTGGCGGCGGTGATGTTCTCCTCGCTGTTGCCGGCCAGATCGCGAACGAACACGTCGTTGTTGGTGGAGATGGCCACCATGGGGTCGGTGTTCTTGACATAGGCGAAGGTGCGGCCGTCGCTTGAAAAGCCGTAGTCGCGGCCGCCGCCGAGATCGATCGGCGGCGTGTCGGTATCGCCCGGCGTCAGGTCTTGATAGTCGTTGCTGCCGGGGGTATGCAGGAAGAGGTGGCTGCGTTTGCCGTCCCGCCAGGAGTTCCATTGCCGGAACAGGAGAGTGCTCAGAATTTTCGCCTTTACCGGGGAGGCGTTACGCTCGTTTTCCCAGTTCACGCTCTCGGGAAGAGTCGCGGCGGCCGGAAAGACCTCTTTCTGGAACACCATGGCCTTCGCTCCCGGAGTCCAGCTGAAGTCGCCGCCGCCGCCGGGAATCTTGGTCAACTGCTCGATCGTGTCCGGCTCACGAATGTCCAGCGCATAGACCTGCGCCTCGCCGTCGCGCGTGGAGAGAAAAGTCAGCCTCTGCTCCGTGAGGAATTGCGGATGGGTGTTGTTGCCCCGGGCGTCGGTCAGCCGGCGCGGCGCCCTGCCGTGGATGTCGGTCAGGAATATGTCACTGCCGATCGAGTTGGCGGCTATGTCGGGGATCTTGACCGCAAAGGCGATCGCGCGGCCGTCGCGCGAGACGACAAATCCGGTGATGCGCCGGGCGGAAAAAAAATCGTCGAACGTCAGGGCCTTTTTCTCGGCCGGCAAGGGAACGCCGACCGTCGCCATGAGAAGCGCCGCGAGCCATATGGGTTTCATGTTATTCCTCCATTTCTCGGCAATTGGCCGACAGCCAGTCCAGATAGTGGGTTTCGCCGGCAACGATGGGCAGGGCGATGATTTCCGGAACTTCATAGGGATGGTTCTGGCGAATGGTACGCTCGACCGCATGGTAACGGGCTGCCGTCGTTTTAATGAGCAACAGGAATTCGTCGTTTGTTTCCACGTTGCCTTTCCAGCGGTACACCGATTCGATCGCCGGGATGAGCGACACGCACGCGGCCTCGCCATCCTTCACCAGCAAGCGCGACAGTTTCTGGGCCTCGTCGCGGCTGGGGCAGGTGCAAAAGACAATCAGATGCGTCGCCTCATTCATTCCGCTTTGATACTCGAAGAAAATGATCTATACGCTCAGCGTCGGGGCGGTCTCGTCCGATCGTTTACGGGATGTTATTCGGCCCGGATCGGTTCGCTGACGTCCGTGGCTTTGTCAAATTCGTCTTTGGGCTGGATCTTCAGGATGATCAGTCGGCTGGGAAGCAGCTTCCCGGAAACCGGATTGAGAAACTTATATTTGCGGAAGAGGAATATGTAATCGCGGTTGCCGCTGGCCGTGGTGATGTTCACGAGCGACTGGATGGTTTCCGATTTGCCGTTGAGCAGGTCGGGATCGCGTTCGATGCTGCAGGAGAGCTTTATCAGGGTCTTTTCGTGGTCGATCTTGTCCTTCAATGCCTTGGCTTCCGCGGAGAGGGCTTTGAACTTTTCCAGCTCGACCTTGAACTCGGCGTCGGCCGCCTCGAACTTTTTCTGCAGGTCGGCTTTCTGCCGCCCGCCCCGGGCTTTGGCCAGGCTGTCTTCAATGGTTTTGGAGGCGTCCCGCTTGTCATTGGCCAGCGTCGCCTGTTCATTCCGCTGCTCCTCGATGACTCTATACTTGGCCAACATGTCCGGAAGGACGGGATTCGCTTCGACCGGCTCGTTGGAAGAGATCAGTTTCCAGGATTTGAATTCCAGTTCGATGGGTTCAATGGCCATGGAGGCCATCGAGTCCCGATCGTGGGCTTTCATGGCTTGGAAATATTTGGAAAGGATGAACTCTTCGGGTTTTTGGCAGGACGAAAAGAAGAAAATGAGGGCGACCAACCCGCACAGCAGTAATACTTTTTTCATTGCACTCCTCCTTTAAACGGTTTATTTAATTATAGCAAATCGTCAAAAAAAATGAAATGGACGAAAATGGTTTACTCATTGGCCGCTGGTTCCGTTCCAGCGAGCAAATTATAGGTAATAAAAAAAATAAAAGCAAGCTCTTTTAGGTGAAATCTTCTCCTTTTAGATGTTTGCCTGCCGTCCGCTTTTCAGCTAGAATACTTCTCCTTTCTTTAGACTATGGCGAGTCAAACGGACAGTACGACATGCGGCGCACAACACCCTGGGGGGCGTTATCAGGATATCGATTTCGCCAAAGGCATCGCCGCCTTCTTGATGATTCTGGCCCACATCGGCCTTCGCAAGTACCTACCCTTCGGCACCTTCGGCGCGCCGCTCTTTTTCTTATGTTCGGGAATGAACACGGCGCTGTTCATTGAGCGAAACGAAGGGCGGAGAGGCTTCGGTTTCGTGCACCTCTTTTTCCCGGTTCTGCTTTTTTTCGGCGGCGTCACCCAGGTGGCGATCGCCCATGGCGGAAAATGGCGCTTGCTTCCCGAGTATCTTCAGGTCAGCGCCCTTTCCATGGCGCTGATTTTCTTGTTGTGGAAGATTTTCGGCCGCATGTCGCGGGTGGGGGCATGTTTTCCGCTGCCTTTCCTCCTGTATATGTGCCTGGCCAAAAGCGTCGCGCTGGCACCGACTGCCGGAGGGCTGGGTCTAATCATCGGCCAGGGCGGATTCACCCTGCTGCCTTGGGCGGGGTATTTTCTTTTCGGCGTATTCCTGCTTGATTGGCGCCAGCGCCGGGCGGCGGTTTTCGTTATTGCCTCGGCCAGCGGTATCCTGATGGCGTTGTCCGCACTTTTTTTTCGCCTGCCGTTGCGTAAATTCAACCTTTCTCCCTCATATTTGCTGCTTTCGTTGGCTGTGCTGGGTTTCATTTTCGGCCTTTCTCGGCGAGTGGTAATGCGGCGTTGGGGAAAGCGGGCGGCGCTCCTGATTCAGGGAGTATCGCTCGTGGGCCGTAATTCGTTGATGTTCATCTACCTCCATTATTTTATCTGGAGTTATTTCCCCCTCCATCGCGGGGCGGCGGGGTCCCTGGGGCTGGCCTTGGCCGATTCGGCTTATGCGTTCGCGATCTGCGCGCTTATTTTGTGGGGCTATGAAAAAATCAAAATCCTGCCGGCATTTTTCGTCCCGTCTTTTGGTCTTATGGTCTTGTTGGCTTTCATGCGCCGCAGCGGCGTTCTCTTCGGCCTGCGCGGGGCGGGCCGGATGGCCGACATGTTCATCGGCATCCTGTTTGCTTTTGTGTACGTGCAGCTGCGCGCGGTTTTCCGGCGGCGCCTCGTCCGTGGCCCTATAAAAGGCCGGACTTGAGTTGGCCAAAAGCGCGGATCGGGATATAATCGCCCTGATGGATATCGCCGCTGAAGTCCTGCGGGCCGCGCAAGAGCTCCGCGATGAGGTGGCCCCCCTGCGTTTTCTGGGGCCGGTCACCCATGTCTACAATCCCCTGGCCTATGCCTTCGCGCCGTATGCCGCCTATGTGCGGCGCTTTGGGGCGACGGCGAAGAAGGTGGTCTTTCTGGGCATGAATCCGGGCCCTTACGGCATGGTCCAGACCGGAGTGCCCTTCGGCGAAGTGGCGGCCGTTGCCGGCTGGCTGAAGATATCGGCCCCTGTCGGCAAGCCCGTGCCGGAGCACCCGCGCCGGAGGGTGGACGGATTTTCCTGTCGGCGCTCCGAGGTCAGCGGCCGGCGGTTGTGGGGCGCGATCGCGGAGCGCTTCGGCTCCCCGGAGAACTTCTTCGCCCGCTATTTCGTGGCCAATTACTGCCCGCTGGCGTTTCTGGAAGCTAGCGGCCGCAACCGCACGCCGGACAAGCTGCCGGCGGACGAGCGGGATCCTCTCTTTGCCGCCTGCGACCGCCACCTGCGCCGCCTGGTCGTCGCCCTGCAAGCCGAGCGGGTGATCGGCGTGGGCGCGTTTGCCGCCGCGCGCGCCGCGTCCGCGTTGAGCGGAACGGCGGCGCGCACCGGCCGCGTTCTTCATCCATCCCCGGCCAGCCCCAAGGCCAACCGCGACTGGGCCGCAGCCGCTGCAGCCGAACTGCGGGCCATCGGCCTGTGCTCCTGAACGCATGAAACGGCGGACCGCCTGTTGCTTTTTGCGGCCGTTTTTACTAGAATGCTTGAGGAATTTTCCATTCCGGATGGAATAACGACGGGAGGTCGCGCATGAAGAAGTATATCGTCCTTGCGGCGGCAATGGTTTTCCTGGCCGCTTCGATGGTTTCGGGACAGGTCGTTCCCAAGGCCAAACAACCGCCGCGAGATAGGCTCCTGGGCGTACGCGCAGTCTCCTTTGCGACCGATCATGACGAGATCGCGGTGAAGGCCTTGCGCGGGAAGTTCCGCAGGTTGCGCTTCCAGGTGAGCGGCAACAGCCTGGAGATGTTCAACATGGCCGTGATCTATGGCAACAACCAGCGTGACGCCATCGCCACCCGGCTGATCTTCAAGGAAGGCGAGTGGTCGCGCCTCATTGACCTGGCGGGCGCCAGGCGCAACATCCGCAAGATCGTTTTCAACTATAAGACGGTCGGGACGCTGAAAGGGGGCCGGGCCGAAGTCAAGGTCTTCGGCATCCGTTAGCGCTTGACTTTCTCCGCGGCCAGAACCCTGGAGATGGCTGCGGCATCCAGCTCGTCGGGCGAGAAGGCCAGGCGGAAGGCCGCTACCTGCTCGCAGATTTCACAGATCATCGCCAACGCTTTTTTTTTCAAATCGTTCGGCAGAAGCCGCATGTACCCTTCGTGTTCCTTCCAGATGGCGCCGACCGTTTCGCAAAGGTGCAGGGGAGCGATGGAGAAACTGCCGGCTTTTTCAAGTAAAAAAAGGGCGCCGAGGCGTGCGCCATGAGCCGCGCTGACCAGCCGGCCCCAGGGCGTTCCATAGACCCAAAAATCGCCGTTGTGGCGGCGGACAATGACCTGGTCGTCGCCCAAGACGGTCCCCCCTTGTACAGCTGCAGCGAGAAGCCTGACCGCCGTCGTTTTTCCGCCTTCGTCGGGCGCGAGAAAAAGTGCGGCCCGGCCGTTGCCGGCCCAGGCCGCGGCATGGAACAAGAGGGACGAGAATGAAGGGAGAAAGGGGGCAATCGTTGCCGGTTCGATGCTGCACTCTTTCATGGAGTCGGCTGAGTCTGCGGCATAGAAAAGGTCGCCCCGTCGGCGGGCGAAATCAAGGAGGGTCACGGAGTTTATCTGAAGCTCTATGGTCAGTTTTTCGGGTTCTT
>Ga0316628_100001278_pt1 | contig 17605 bp, 19 predicted proteins | sample OWC_Aug_M2_C1_D5_FD_207648 | JGI IMG/M metagenome (GOLD analysis project Ga0316628, IMG submission 207648) | Wetland soil microbial communities from Old Woman Creek delta, Ohio, United States - OWC_Aug_M2_C1_D5_C | ecosystem: Environmental > Terrestrial > Soil > Wetlands | place: USA: Ohio... | reverse complement strand
GAGCCTGAGCTTCGTAACCATGAGTATCTTGTCGGGCTCCACGCCGTTCTCTTGGGCCAGCAGGGCGGCGCTCAGGCCGGCCCCGCCCGCGCCTATGATGAGGACGTCCACGTCGTAGTCGATCTTTTTCAGGTCGATGTCCTTAGGGCCGATGATGCTGTGGGCTTCGATGATGTTGGCGACCTCGTGGGGCATGAGCTGGCCCTTGCTTGAGCCCAGCCCTAGCTGCCTCTTCTGGTCCATCTTCCAGTCCGGGTGATAGTCCTTGAGTATCTGCTGCTTCTCGTCGGCCGTCATTGATCTGAAGTGTTTGCCGATCCTCCCGGCCCTAGACGCCGCTACCTTACTCAAGCTTTCACGCATGTAGTCTGGGTAACCGCTCGTTTTGTCGCTCATTCTGCCACCTTGTCCCTCGTGTTGTACTTCACCTTAAGCTTGTCAAGGGGCATGGTCATCAGCTCCTTGACTTCGCTGTCGTACTTCCCTTCCTCGATCTCCTTGACCCGGTTCAGCACGTGCTGCGTTGGGCCGACCATGTACTTGGAGTAGAGGCGCCGCGCCAGCATGCCCACGTTGTAGGGCACTATCTCGGCTGGGCATCTTACGGCGCAGAGGCCGCAGCTGAGGCAGTCGAAGCTGAGCTTGGCTGCCTGCTCGATGTCTCCACGGAGGCTGGCTTGGACGTAGTCCATGACCGCGATGTCCTGGGGGCACGCCTTGGTACACGTGTTGCACGCGAGGCACCTGCTAATCTCTGGGTAGTACTCCATGATCGTAGGAGCGTCAGGCTTCAGCCCCTCCAGCTTGTAGGTCTTCTTATCGGTCGGGCTGAAAGGTATCTGGGCTATGTACATGCCGTCCTCCACGATCTTCTGGCACGCTAGGGCGCCTTCCAGCTTGTAGCCCCCCTTCTTCCTGTATAGCGTCGCGCAGGCACCGCAGAAGCCTCCGCGGCAGCCTGCCCCCCGTCTGAACTGGTGGCCGGTGTACTCCATGGCCTTCATTATGGTGAGGCTTCCGGGTACACTGTGCTTCTTGCCCATCACGAAGATGGTTACCATCTCATCTTTGCTCTCCAATCTCATCACTCCAGGAGCCCCTTCTCCTTGAGGAGGGGACTCGGGTCAGGCCTGTTGGCCTCGAAGGCCGTCGCCTCGTCGTCCAGCCCGAAGGCCAGCGCCATTAGCTGGGTGAAGTAGACGACGGGTATTGAGTTAAAACTTGGGTACTGTTTCTTGACCTGTTCCTGCCTCGGGCCAAGATTGTACTCGCAGAGGGGGCACGCCATGGCGACGACGTCGGCTCCCGCGACCTCCGCCTGCTTCAGGATTCTGTGGCTCAGGTCAGCCACGGCCTCCTTCATCTGCACTGTGTGGTAGCTGCCGCAGCACTTCTGGCTGTAGGCGAACTCCACGGTTTCTGCGCCCAAGGCTTTCAACAGGTCCTCCATTATTGTGGGGTGGTCGGCGTCGTCGACGCCGATGCCTCTTGGCCTGAGTAGGAGGCAGCCGTAGTAAGGGGCCACCTTCAGGCCTTTTAGAGGCTTGACAACCCTGGCCGTGACTTTGTCCCATCCGAGGCTCCTCAAGGCCTCAAGGTAGTGGATGACCTCCACGTTGCCGCTGTACTGTATGTCCTCCTTTGTCATTATGTCCCTGATCTTCTTCCGCTTGTCGCTGTCCTGGTTGAAGACCTGGTTGCTGCGCTTCAGCGTGTTGTAGCACATGGCGCAGAGGGTCACTACCTGTTTTCCGTCTATGGCGCCCTTGTTGCTGAGCTCCTCAACCCTTATGAGGTTCCTCACGGGGGCGAGGTGATGCATAACGTCGTCCTTAGCCAGCGCGTGGACTGTGCCGCAGCAGTTCCACCTGCCGGGCTCCACAAGTTCGATTCCCAGGGCCTCTGCCGTAGCCAAGGTGGAGGCCTCGAAGTTGCGAGCGTTGGTTTTGAGGGTGCAGCCGGGGTAGTAGGCTATCCGCGTCATGCCGTCAGCTTCCTCTGGTTGCTAACTATGGCTACCTGCGGGAGCTCCCTGAGCTCCTCTGGGCTCAAATCGTCTAGGCTCACCCTGTTATACTTCTTCCTCAGGACCATTTGCCTCAGAGCCTCCATGACGTTGGCTATGTCTATGCCGCGTGGGCACCGGACCTCACAGTTGAAGCAGGTAGTGCACACCCATATGGTCTTGGCCTCCTGGGCCTCCTCGAGGCCCAGCTGCACCATCCTGATGACCTTTGATGGCAGGTAGTCCATCTCCTGCGTCATGGGGCACCCGGAGCTGCAGGCGCCACACTGAAAGCAGAGGTCAACGTTCTCCCCGCTCAACTCCTTGACCCGGTCCCTGTAGCGTTTGTTCTCGGGTCCGGTGCGGAGAATCAACTTCGACCTGGATTGAGACATCCCTATGCAATTGGGATCGCGCATATTATCTTTTTCGTGGGGAGGGCGTTTCATGGTTCATATGCCGAGTTTAACCGTTTGCCCACCAGAACCACTTCAAGGGTGTCAGTTGCACCACAACACCCGGGCAGGGGGCTGAATACGGGTGATGATCCCGGTATTATCTATACAAACAGGTTTGATCCAAGGAGGCGTGGAGGCGTGTGCTCGATGATAAATCTCAAAACCAGGGAGAGCATACGATCAGTGATCATAATGGAGTATCATCTCAAGACGCCGGTCCCGGAGAAGAACATCAGGAAGTTGAAGGCTGGTGACCTCATATACGTGACAGGCACCATAATCACCGCCCGCGACGAGGCGCACCTGAAGGCTCTGGAGCTGTACGAGAAGGGTAGGAAGCCGCCAGTGGACTTCAAGGGCAACGGGGTGTTCCACTGCGGCCCCATCATGAAGAAGGATGAAAGGGGCGCGTGGCAGGTTGTGGCCGCGGGGCCCACCACCAGCGCCAGAATGGACATCTTCGAGGACAGGTTCATAGAGGTCTATAGGCCAGCCGTCATAATCGGCAAGGGCGGCATGGGTGACCGAACAGCCAAGGCCTGCCAGAAGTTTGGGTGCGTCTACGGCGCCTTCACTGGGGGAGCGGCCCTACTCGCGGCGCGTTGCATAAAGAAGGTTGTCGGCGTGCATTGGCTTGAGGAGTTGGGTATGCCCGAGTGCCTATGGGTCTACACCGTCGAGGACTTCGGCCCAATGATCGTCACCATCGACACCCATGGGGGGAACCTCACAGCCGACGTGGGCGCCAAGGTGAATACGGCCAGGGACAGGATAATGAAGGAGATGAAGTAGATGAAGCTGGAGAAGATCGTTGAGGACACAGCCGTGGAGCTTCTGAGGATAGCTGCCACCGAGCTGCCGAAGGAGTACGCCCAGGAGATGGAGCGCCTCATGAATGAAGCAAAGGGGGAGGTGGGCAAGTCTCAGATCAGGAATATCCTCAAGGACGTGGAGATCGCGAGGAAGGGCTCGCTGCCCATGTGTCAGGACACCGGTGTGGTCGCCTTCATGGTGAAGCTGGGCGACGGGTTCCCCCTCAGGTCAAGCCTTAAGGATAACTTGGTGAAGGCCACGAGGAGGGCGACGGACGAGATCCCCCTCAGGCCCAACGCGGTTGACATGTTCAAGGGCAACACGGGGGACAACGTGGGCCTCAGAGGGCACGTGCCCATCATAAACATCGAGCTGGTTCCCGGCGATGAGCTGGAGCTCACAGCCATGCCCAAGGGCGGCGGCAGCAGCAACGTGGCCAACCACAGGATGCTGAAGCCGGGCCTCGGCATGAAGGGGGTAAAGCAGTTCGTCGTGGAGGCAGTAGCCCAGGCCGGCAGCCTAGGGTGCCCACCCTACTTCGTTGGCGTCGGTATTGGCGGCGGCGAAGACTACGTGATGAAGCTCGCCAAGGAGGCGCTTCTCAGCCCATTCAAGGTGAGGAACCCTGACCCAGACATCGGGGCCATCGAGGAGGAGCTCCTCGCCAAGCTGAACGAGCTGGGCATAGGCGCCATGGGCCTGGGTGAGGGGCCCAGCGTCCTCGACGTCCACGTCGAGATGGCTGCCAGGCACCCAGCCTCGCTGCCAGTAGGCGTGGTGATAAGCTGCTGGGCACTCAGGCACGCCAGAGCCGTCATAGGTAAAGACGGTACGGTGACGGTGGATAAGAGAGGATAGCCTCTCTTTCTCTCAACCTTTTTAATGAGTGAAGTTAGTCGTGTATCAGTTTGCGTGACGCCTGGACCGTCGCCATAGAGGCGCTGAGCTGGATAGACCTCCATCGAATCAACGAGGACGCTGCCCTTAGCAGGGCAGCGAAGCAGCTCGGTGTCACCAGCTCCGTGGTCCGAGGCGAGGCCAAGCGCCTAGTCTATGGTGTTGAGAGAAGGCTGAACGCCATCGACTTCCTTCTAAGCAAGGCCCTTGAGCCCACTGAGCTGGGCGACCTGAGCGTCGGGCAACGTTGCTTTCTGCGTCTGTACGCTCACCTTGTGCAGTTCGAGAAGATATCGTATCTGGAGGCCAACGAACTAATCGAGCAGGGCCTTCAGTTGTTTAAGGGGAAGAGGAATAAGGAGATCGTTGAAGCCCTGGAATTAGTCCCCACTATACGCCTCAGCGACTACCCCGTGAGTGAGATAGATGGGCTGGCGTACAGCTACCACCACCCTGCTTGGTACGTCAGGTACCTGCTCGAAAACTTTGGCCACACCCAAGCCGTGAAGATACTAACCCACGTGGATGTACCTACCTACATCAGGGTTAACACGTTAAAGCCTGGGGGGCAGGTCGTCGAAAGGCTCCAGGAGATGGGTTACCAGCTACGTAGAGAGCCTGTTCTCAGGGACACCTACCGTGTACTCGACGGAGATAGTATAGGCGGAGAAGCCATGCGCGGTGAGGGCCTCTTCATTTTGCAGGATAAGGCCAGCGTCCTTGCGGGTGAGGCGGCTGACCCAAAGCCGGGTGACACGGTCCTGGACGTCTGCGCGGCCCCGGGCGTAAAGACGAGCCACATGGCTCAGCTCATGGGTAACACTGGGAGGATAATATCCTTGGACTACCACAGCGGGAGGCTGAAGGCGTGGGAGCTGCTCACCAGAAGGATGGGCGTCTCTAACGCTGAGGCCGTTCAGGTTGACGCCACGAAGCCGGGGGGCCTCCCAGAGGTCGAGGCTGACGTTGTACTGGTTGATCCACCCTGCACCGGGACAGGGGTGTTCCACGAGTCCCCGAGCTCCAAGTGGAGGCTGAGCGCGGCCTCGGTCAAGAGAATGGCGGAGATACAGTGGAGGATACTGAGAAACGTGGCAACCCACGTTAAAACAGGCGGGTCTCTCGTGTATAGCACTTGCAGCGTCACTGTCGAGGAGAACGAGGGCGTCGTGCTCAGGCTACTAGATGAGCAGCCCGACTTCAGGCTCGTGAAGGCTGAGCCGTGGATAGGTTCCCCTGGGCTTGAGGGCCTAGAGGGGGCCCAGAGGCTATACCCTTACCTGCATGATTGCGCGGGGTTCTTTGTGGCGAAGCTGGCCCGGGGTTGAGCTTATACGTGGGCCTGTGTCTCTGGTTGGTGTGCGCGTGAGGATCAGGGTCCTGGGAGTCCTCAGGTCAGCTTCGGAGGACGACGTGGATTCGCTTTGCTTCACGGGGAAGCCCACCGTGAAGGAAGTGGTCTTGAGGCTCATGGAGGGCAGACCTGCGCTGAGGAGCGTCCTTTGGGACGAGGCTGTGGGCAGCCCCGTGCCCAACGCCCTCATGCTGCTTGACGGCGTCGAGGTGAACAACCTCGAAGGGCTGGGCACATTTGTCGGAGACGGCTCCGAGCTGGTGCTGCTGTCCGTCGTCCACGGCGGATAGGCAGGGTTTTATCCGGCCTGGCGGAGGTACGGTTGAAGCCTTGGCGCCTACGTGCTCCCGCTGCAAGTCAGCTGAATCCGTCTACTATAGGCCCTACTCGGGGGAGCGACTGTGCGGCCGGTGCTTCAACGAGACGCTCATGGACCGCGTCAAGAGGACGGTTAACAGGTTCAGGATGTTTGAGCATGACAGCAGGATCGCCGTGGGCTTGAGCGGCGGTAAGGACAGTTTAACGCTTCTAAGGCTTCTACACGAACTGGAGGAGGGCTGGCCCAGCAGCGAGCTGATGGCTGTCTGCGTTGATGAAGGAGTCGTGGGCTACCGGGATGAGGCTCTCAGGATCGCGGAGAGGAACTGCAGGCAGCTGGGCGTTGAGATGAAGACGGTCAGCTTCAGGGAGCTCTTCGGTGAGACCATGGACGAGATCGCTGCGAAGGACAGGGAGCTGGGGGCCTGTAGCTACTGCGGGGTGCTGAGGCGCAGGGCCCTGAACACGGCGGCTGCCTCTATGGGCGCCGACCGCCTCGCGACCGGTCATAACCTGGACGACATGGCCCAGACCGTCATGCTGAATGTTCTCAGGGGAGACATCACGCGGCTGGAGGGGTTTGACCCCGGCGGCGGCGAGCTCGGCGGCTACGTGAGGCGTGTGAAGCCTCTGTGCGAGGTCCCTGAGAGGGAGACGACTCTCTTCGCCTACCTCAACGGGCTGGAGTTCCAGGGCGTGCGGTGCCCGTACGCGGAGGAGGCTATGAGGAGTGACGTGCGGCGTTTCCTGAACCAGATGGAGGCCAAGCGCCCAGGCACAAAGTTCATCGTCTATCATACGGGGTTGAAGCTGGCGTCCAGTGGCAGAGTCGAGGTGTCCGGTGTCTGCCCCATATGCGGCTCGGTTACAACGGGCGGCGTCTGCCGCGTCTGCGAGTTAACTGGGCGGGCTGAGATATAGTTTTAAGGTTTGTTGACGTTTGAATATTCGTGGAGTCGCTGGTTAAGCAGGGTCACTGTGCCTACTGTAAGACGAGTATCAGGCCCGTGCTGGAGTCGGGGCCTCACAGGAAGACCGGGATGAGGTTTTGCCCCAACTGCGGGGCTCAGATCTGGACCGTGTGTACCTGCGGGGCTAACCTGAGGTATGAGGATCGTCAATGCGATGCCTGTGGTCGTGCTAACCCTATTTACCTGGGTGATGATCCGGCTTACCTGGCTGATAAGGTGGATAGATAAGACCCCTTTTCTTTGTCGTCTGGATTACAGTGGCTGTACAGAACGTGAATTTTTTTTGGGTTAGTTTTCGCTGTTTTTAGTTAACATTTTTAGTTAGGTTGCTCCACGCCACAATGCGCTTGTTTATTATTTTACTCCGCTGAATCGTATTAGGTAGCTTCAGTGTGGTTTTAGGGTTCTATCCTCTGGCGGTGGAGAAGGGCAGTATCTTGATGCCGTAGGCCGGGGAGACCTCGAAGCTTATGAGGTCGCTCACGTTCTTGGTTGCCCCTTTTAGTTTAGCCACGTTCATGGTGAGGGCCGTCCTGTCCCTGAAGGTCTTTATCTCCAGTAGTATGTGGCCGTCGCAGAAGGCGCGTGTTCTCGTCAACAGCTCGTGCTGGAGTGCGTATGGGTGGATGGTGATTAGGAAGGTCTGGCCCAGCTGGTCCACTATGAACCTGCAGGTGCTGAAGAAGTCTAGTATGTCGCTCTCGTTTGCGTGGGATAGAAGGTGGGTGATGGAGTCCAGGATGACTATGTCGTAGACGCTGGCCCTCTGCCTGATGTAGTTGGTGAGGGCTACCAGGTAGTACTTGGATATCTCCTCGTTCCACTTCATATTCACGGTGTTGAGGGCCGTGATCTTGAAGTTACCGTTGATGAAGTTGTCTGTGACGTTCCAGTTGAGCCTCTCCATGTTGGTGAGGAGGCCCTTGGCCGTGTCCTCCGTTGTGATGAAGATCACTCTCTTACCTGCGGTGAGCGCCCCGTAGGCTATCTGCTGGGCTAGGACGCTCTTACCCGAGTCGTTCGCCCCCTCGATGATGGTCAGGGAGGGCAGGGGGAGGCCGCCCATCTTCCTGTCGAGCTCGGGGTTGTTGAGTTTAAGTATGTTCTCGTCTTCGGCGTTCAGGAAACTCATGGCTCAGACCTGTTCAGCTTGTTCTCTCTCGCTCTAGTCACAAGGGCAAGGAGCAGGAACAGGTGTGTTGGCTCGGTCCACTCTGAGACTGGTTTGTCCAGGTTCTTCAGTAGAGATGTAAGGAGTATCTTGTCCTCCATCTCGTTGTTCATATCCCCGATCCCGAATGGTAGAGGCGCTCTCCGGTCCTTTGTCTTGGAGGTGCTCGCCGTGTGATCCATTATGTCTCTCACGACGCGGGGGGACGCCCAGCCCTTGTACATGCCCTCTAGAAGTATCTCCTCGGCCCCCTTATCACCGAACCTGAGTACGAGGTAGTCGGCCACCAGGCTTACGTACGCCTCATAATATACCTCTCCAGGATTCTTCGCCTCATCGGCTTCAAGATCATATGAGTAGCTGGATGAACGGCGCGGCCTCTCTCCACGGCCTCTACGTCTTTCACCCTTCAGATCGTCGATGAGTTCCTGCACGGATTCGCTGAGCTCACCCACGGCCTCCTCTGTTCTCGCCACCCTCTTCAATATCAGAGGCACCGCTTGCTCTGTTACAGCCACCCTCTTCATGAGAGAGTTCACGTTTTCCTCGATCTGCGTCGAGCCACCCCCATACGAGGGGCTCTGAGGCCCATAGCCTTGAGGCTGAATATCGTTAATGGAGGGTTCACTGTAGCTCGGAGTTGGACGTGCCGCGTTTTGAGGCGAGTTTATGTTCGGGGCCTGAGGTGATCCTAACGGTATTCCTGCTTGGGAGGGTGAGGCCATCTGCGGGGCCATCTGTGGAGCCATGGATGGGCCTGCAGCATAGCCTGCGGACATCGGCGCCGAGGCTGCCTGCCCAACCATCTGAGCCATCACGGCTTCAGGCTCCCTACCGTCCCCCGCCATACGCTTCTTAGCTTCCTCCCGCTTCTGTTTGTTCACCTCATCCTCGACGGTTTCAACGGCCTTGTTGACGAGTTTGTCCACGCCCATATCGCGGAGCATGTTGAAAGGGTTGTCCATGTCCTGCATGAGGGCCCGAACATCGAGTAGCGTGGACTTCATGGCCTCGGTCATGGCCCTCATCTCCTGGTCGGCCTTATCCATACGCCTCTTGAGGTCCACCATGTCGTTTGTGACGTCTGAGTCGTCACCAGAAGATTCTGTATCGCCTAGATCTGACTTGAGCGCGTTTAACTCAGATTTAAGATCCATGAGTGAACCTTTGTCCGCGGCCATCAGTTTCACCTCCCCGGTTTTTTATTAAAGGTTTATAGATCAACATTTGCTGTGTGCCTCCGATATCTGCATAAATAGGTGTTTGAGCCGATTATCGGTGCCCGGCATATGGAACATCCTAATCTTTTTGCTAGGATTTTGATCTATTACCGTTTATGGATCACTGCATAGGCTTCCACGATGTTACGCCGCTTTAACCTACTAACATTTAGAGGGATTCACTGTAACCGATGACACCATTGAATATCCTTAGTATTGTATAATGTGTTCTAAACCGTTATTTTGACTTATACTAATGCATATTATAGGTCAGATATACAAAACCATTAAATATATTCTATAATTAAACATACATTTACCGAGGGGGGTTCAATGAGCAGTAGGCGGTCCCGTTTCGAGATCTACATAGATGTTCTGTCAGAGATCAAGAACGGGTCTAATAAGCCCACGCAGGTCATGTATGGAGCCAACCTGTCGTGGAGACCCCTCCAAGAGATACTGAAAAGCCTCGTGAATCAGGGCCTCATCTCGGAGATCGGCGAAGACATCAGGGATAAACGAACCAAGGTGCAGTTCCAGCTTACACCGAAGGGGGAGAACGTCATAAGGTACTACAGTAAAGCGAAAAGCCTTGTTGAGATACAGGGTCCCGAGGAGTCCGACCGACCACTATAGCTCTATGTCTCCGCAAACGATGAAATCCTGGTGGATGCTCAGCTCTTTTGACAGCCAGTTCCTCGTGTACTGTGGGTCCAAGTCGAAGTCGCAGCCTTTCCTGTCGTCACCCGATCCTTTTGAGAACAGGTCTAACCCGATGGATAGATGGTATACGTTGGTCTTTTCATCGAATTGATCACAGTTGGACGCTTTCAGCGGGATCGCTTCACGGAACTCATAGACCTTGGGGCCCTTGCTCGCCGATATGATGAAAACAGACCCGATCAGGTCGAAGCAGATAAGGTCTACCTCCGTCAGCCTTTTCCTGAAATCCTGCCAGTCCTTCAATACCACCTTTATCGTTGGGATGTCAGATGAGCCGGGTGTCTGGGCGTCTAGGAGGCTCTGTTTCTCTTCGATCACGTCCTCCGCCCGGGAGATCAACGCGTCCAGTGACTTCTCATGGTCCTTAAGCACGTTGATCAGGAAGTCCATGACCTCAACCTTATCGTATTGACTCATGTGATCCCACATTTATGTTTAAACTATGTCCATCGCTTACTGTTATTAAGGAAGGTAGAGACTTTACCACATAACAATGAATTTTATGATCGATCAAGTAGTGAGATGCATAACGTGGCTATAGAACAGGGTTCACAGATTTTCGTCAATTCTAGGCATCATTAGCTAACATGCGTCATCGTTTTTCATGAACTCCCTGAGGGCCACCGTGGCGTACCCTCCCATAGGAAGGGTGAAAACAAGCCTAAAGCCCTCAGGCACCTCATTGTATGAGACATCTGGGAAAATCCTGCCCATTCTTCTAGTCCCCTTGACATGGCACCTCCTCAGCTGCTCCTCGGTGACGCCTGATCTACCTAGTATCTCGTCTTCCAGCGCCGCGGCCTCGCCTCTGGGCTTCAACATCTTGTACCCGTACATGGGTGCGGTGAAGCTGATCTCCCTAGCATCGTACCTTGACTGCTCGGAGGCGTCCTCTACCCAGAACAGGCCGCCTGTGTCGTGTTTCTTGGCCACGTCGCCCAGCAGTAGCCTACGGAAGAGGCCGCGGTTCACCCTCTCGGCAATGTACCTGTTGCAGAGGTGGCTCTGGTAACTAGAGACGAGGAAACGGCTCAGCCAGCGGTCCCTGATCCTTTTCCTTCCCTGAAGTATCTCCCACCCTGACCTTATGTTCTCCCCCTCAGCGCCAGTCCTCTGCTCGCCATAGTAGTTAGGCAGCCCGAGGCTATTTAGGCGCCTCGACACCTGCTCCAGGGTCTCTAAGGCTTGGCCTCTGGGGACCTCCGGGTCCGTGATGGTCACAGTGAACCTGTTTCCCTTGAGGTGCCCCGCGCGGAGCTTGCTGTCGTGGTACCTCGCCCAGTTCACCCTAACCTTCACGTGGTCCTCTATGAGCCGCCTCGCGTCGTCTGGCGTGACGCCGGCGTTCCCGAGGTGCACGCTGAATGTCTGGGATGTGACAGCGTTTCTGTCCTTGAGCCCCGCCTTGCCGATGTTCTCTGGTTTGAGCTCGAAGAGCTCCGCTAGGCCCAGCTGTACATCCCTGGTTGTCATGTTGGTCTTGGTTATGTTTACGTACAGGTGCTCGCCTGAGCCGCTGGGCTCGTAGAGGGGCACCTCTTCAACTATGAAGTGCTCTGGCTTGCCTTTGACCTTGCCGCCTATTCCGGGTATGCCACGGGTGATGTATGGGAGGGTAAGGTCGATCTCCGGGAGGTCAGTCATCCTGGTTTTCTCTGCTACACGCTCTGAGGGCTCCACTTGGGGATAGTCCAGGGCAGCTTTTGGCCTGTGACGTAGGCTTTCAGAGGCTCCCTGTATGGGAAGAGGGCCACCGCGCCGCCTGTGTGGAGGAACACGACGTTGTGCTTCTTCGTGAACTTCTTCGTCCGCACCAGGTCCAGCAGGCAGGCCATGGCTGTCGCGGTGTACACGGGATCGATCATGATGCCCTCTGTCTCAGCCAGCACCTTCACGGCCTCCAGCTTCTGCTCCGACATGAACCCGTAGCCGCCGCCCACGTACTCATTGTAGACGACTATGTCCCCGTCGCTGAGGTTGAAGTCTAGCTCGAACTGCTTCTTCGCGTCCACCACGATGCTCTTCACCTTGTTGGCCTGCTCCTCCTTCTCCGTCCAGCCCACCGCCGCTCCCACGACCTTCATGCCAGCGTTGAACGCCTTGGCGCCGGTGACGAGGCCGGCCTGGGTGCCCCCGCTGCCGGTGGCGTGGACCAGGTAGTCGAACTGGACGCCCTGGTCGGCCTGCTGGTAGGTGAGCTCCAGCATGGCGTTGATGTACCCCGCGGCCCCGAGGGCTATGGAGCCGCCCACGGGCATGTAGTACGGGTTGTGGCCCTTCTCCTTGAGCTCACTCATGGAGGCGTCCATGGCGGCCATGAAGCCCTCGGGCTTCACAACCTGTATCTCGGCGCCCATGAGCCTGTGCAGCAGGTGGTTGCCGTCCCAGGTCTCGCCGTCGTAGCCCTCGCTGGGCCCTGATTTGATGAGCCTTATCTTCAAGCCGAGCTTCGCCGCCGCGGCAGCCGCCTGGGTACACCAGTTGCTGTGGAACCCGGCCCCCGTCACTATGTAGTCGGCCTTCTTCTCGATGGCGTCACCCATCAGGTACTCCAGTTTACGGGCCTTGTTTCCGCCGAAGGCGAGGCCCGTGAGGTCGTCCCGCTTGACCCATATCCTGGGTCCGCCCAGCCTCTTCGTCAGGTTGGGGAGGAACTGTAGAGGCGTGGGCAGGGAAGCCAGCCTCGCTCTAGGTAGTGAGCTGAACTTCATGAACTTCACTGTTAGTAGAGAACGTTGGCGGATGATTAATACTTATGTGAGGCCCACCTAGGAGCCCAGGAACTCCCTCTCCTTGTCCTCCAGGTCAAGCCATGCGTCGATCTCATCGGCCGCCTCCTGCCCGGACCTGTATATTATCCTCAGGAGAGGCAGGGTCTCGGTGACGGCCTCCTGCGTGGACGTGTGGGTCCTCTGCGCCAGCTTCGCCGCCACCTCCCGCGTCTTCCTGCGGTCGTTGTACGTCGTGATGTACCTCCACTTGTTCTGGGGCTCCCTGAGGTAGGGCACCAGCCAGACGTTCTGGCCGTACACCCACCTGCCCCCCACGCTCCTGATGGCGCCGTTGAGCTCACCCCACTTGTCTCGCCCCAGCCACCTGACGGGGTTCACAAGCACCCCCTCCCTGGTCTCGCTTGTCTGGAAGTTGCTGAGGGGGAGCCCGGACCTGAGTACAGCCTGCTGGACCTGCTTCATGAGGCCGAGTCCCTTACTCACCTTCTTCGTGAAGGCCACGCCCCCCGTCATCAGGTTGAACATGTACTTCAGGAGCCTGTAGTCGGTGCTCCTGGCCCTGTTCTGGTAAATATCGGCCTTGGCCAGCACGCTCAGGGCCTCCAGCCGCTCGCCCGGGTCGTCCACTATGTAAGGTAGGTTCTCGTATATCCAGTCGAAGAGGTCCTCGTACGGGATCATGCTCTGGCTTATCGTCTGCCTGGCCTCCCAGAGGCTCCTGGCGCTAAATATCCTGTTGATGATGTTGGGCGTGTAGTCCTGCCTGTCGCGCTCACCCATCCACTCTATGTCCTCGGGCTCGACGCGCGTCTTCCCTCGGGCCACCGCCTCAAGGTCGTTTATGGCTGACCTAAGGTCCCCCTGGCTCTTGACGGCGAGCGTCTCCAGAGCCTCCGGGTGGACGGTGACCCCGTTCTCTCTGGCTATCCGTTCAAGCCTCTCCACAACCTCATAGGAGGGTATGGGCTGAAACTCTATGAGGACGGCCTTGTCCAGGAGGCTCCTGAACTTTTCCTCCATGTTCTCCCCAATCGTCGTGGCGACAAGCACCACGGGGCTCATCGTGGTCTTTATGAGGTCGGCGATGGCCGTGATTCCTCCCCGGTCCCTCTGGCCATCCACCCCCTCCATCTCGTCCAGCAGCAGCATCCGTCTCTGCCCGAAGACGTTCACCGTCTGGCCTGCGGTCTTCCCTATGAGCTCCTCGATCTGGTTCTTGCTGCGGCTGTCGCTCGCGTTTACCTCCATGAGGTCGAAGCTGAGCTCGGCCGCGAGTGCCTGCACCGTGGCCGTCTTACCTATTCCCGGTGGCCCGTAGATGAAGGCTGCCCTCTTCTTTGGGGGCCCCTTCTCCCAGCTCCTCAGCCACGCCTCCAGCTTGTCCACTGCCTCTCCGTTGCCTTGGATGTCCTCTTTGGACTCGGGCCTGTACCTGTGGCTCCAGGGCTGGTCTGTGCTCACTTCATCTTTTCTCCCGCTAGTGCCAGGTGGGCTAGGAGGGTGCTTAGCTGTATCTCCGGGCGCGCCCCCTGGGTGAGCCTGAAGTCTACCTCGCCCACCGCGTCGCTGAGCTTCACCTTCCACTCCTCGGAGATGACCGTGTGCTTCATGAGTTCACTGTACGTCATCCTGATGATGTCGTCTGGCGCCAGGCCCTGGACGATGAGGAGGTCTCGCAGGATCTCCCTCGCCTCCAGGAAGTTGCCGTCCAGCGAGGTCTGGATCATGGCGCGGACGCGTTCAGGGCTCACCTTGCCCAGCACCTCGTACACGGACACGTCATCTATGGCGCTCCGGGTTGCCGCGGCGGCCTGTAACAGGTTGGTGGCCTTCCTGAGGTCCCCCCCACTCGCCTGGTACAGGGCTTCCAGCCCCTCATCGAGCACCTCGACGCCCTCATTCTTCGCGATGTACATTATCCATCCCTTGGCGTCTGATTCATCGAGTGGGCCGTACCTGAATATGCTGCACCTGCTCTGGATGGGGTCTATGATGTTCTCGCTGTAGTTACCTATGAGGCAGAAGCGGCACGTCCTGGTGTATATCTCCATTGTGCGGCGGAGCGCGTGCTGGGCAGCCGAGGTGAGGCTGTCCGCCTCGTCCATGATGAGTATCTTGAAGCTGACGGGGCTCGCTATGGCGGCGGTTCTGGCGAAGTTTTTAACCTTATCCCTGATCACGTCGATGCCGCGCTCGTCGCTGGCGTTGAGCTCCAGCGTGAAGTTCCTGTAGCCTGGGCCGTAGAGGTCCCTGGCCAGCGCCAGTATGCTTGTGGTCTTGCCGACACCGGCGGGGCCCACCAGCAGGAGGTGGGGGAGATTCTTCTCCTGCACGAAGTTCTTGAGCCTGCTGACGATCTCTTTCTGGTTTACTATCTCGTCTAGGGTCTTTGGACGGTACTTCTCTGCCCACATGCCGCTGCTCATGGCTCACACGTCACACCTAGTAACCGGGTGCCCGGTTTTTATGTCCTTCTAAACGGGGCGCCCCGAGTGTGGTGACCGAAAGTGGTGCGCAGCGGCGTGTCTTAGGCCTTTAAAGTTCCAAGTATGAGGTACGGCTAACCTCGTCTATCGCCTTGATTATCTCAGTTATCTCGCATTCATCACATTTTGAGCCGTTGTTGAGCTTAACCATTTCTAAGTATTCCCTGACGTAGTGCATCTGGAGCCTCGCGTTCGCGGACTCCTTGAGGCGAATGCCTATTTTAAGCAACGTGTCGGAATCTGACTTGAACAACAAGCGGAGTTCTTCAGGTATCTGTTGGTACATCTTGGCGTCTTCGAGGGACCTCTCCATGGTTTTCAAGGCTGCGATCAGCTTCGTCCTCAAGGCGACATTGCTCGCATAGGTTTGAGAATCCTGCGCGTCCCCCTGGGAACACGCGTCGATCGTTATGGTCTCCAGGTGTTTGAGGATCTGCTCCCAGTCCCCTTTCTCCATTGAGGCCAGAAAGTCAGCCAACTGATCAGGGTTCAAGCACACTCACACCCCGATAATTGTTTTACTATTTTTTTACACTAGTATATTTAATCTTCTATAAAAACTGAAAAATAATCTCAATTAAATTGATCATAATTAACGGTTATTGGATAATTTTCTTAGGGGATCGTCTAGCTTATGATAACGCCATGAAGGCTCACATGGACACGGGTTCAGCCATCGCCAGCGACGCCGTCCACAACGGCGGCTAGAAATGGTCCGCCCTAGTCCTCCCCACAGGCTAGCCTACTCCTCTTCTAAACGTCTGTTCTCCACAAGTATGGCCAGAATCAGCCCACCTATGATAGCCAGCGCATAGTGGTACATGTTGAAGGACAGCAGCTGGACGAAGAACTCCTCAAGCACCAGACCCCCCAGGCTCGGGTCCTCGACCATCAGGCCCCAGACAGGGAGAAGACTGACCAGGGCCCCGATCACCTTACCTAATAGGAAGCCGCCTAGGAAGGCAACGACGTGCCGCCTCGTCACGTACTCGGCCATGAGTCTAGGATACCGGTGAAGGGTATTTAAAAATAGAGTGTGGCGCGCTGAACCAGCTGGACTAGGCTGGATTTGCCCGCAGCACCCACGACCTGGCCAGCCGGCCTCCCGCCCTTGAACACTATGAAGTTGGGTATACTCATCACGCTGTACCGGGCGGCCGTCACAGGGTTGTGGTCAACGTTCAACTTGGCGAGGAAGGCTCGCCCGGAGAGCTCCGACGCCAGGCTGTCCACCACGGGCGCCATCATCCTGCATGGGGCACACCACTCCGCCCAGAAGTCCACCAGGACGGGTAGGGCTGCCTCAGAGATAGCTTTCTGGAAGTTGGCGTCCGATAACTCGTTTACCGTGCCGGCCTTCAGAGTCGAGGCCTTGGGCGGCTGGGTGCTCATCATCCGTTTAAACATGTTCTGCTTAATCTTCTCAAGCTCGTCGTCGACGCTCATATTGAAGACTTCTCGGTAAGGGCTCATTATGAACCTTACCAGCAATCTTATTATTCGAGGCTACGAAGAAAATTGCCGCAAGCATTGACGCAGGAGAACGTTTTTTCGCAGCTATGCCGCCCAGTCAAGAGGCTCGTGGAGGAGAAAGGCTTCCTTGAGCCCACGGAGCCTCAGAGGCGGATGATCCCCCTCATACTGGAAGGTAAGAACGTTCTCCTGATCTCGGCGACTGCCACGGGCAAGACCGAGGCCGCCATACTGCCCGTGTTCCACCAGTTCCTGCTGAACGGGGGGCACCAGCCGGGCATAAGCATCATCTACATCACGCCTCTGCGGGCGCTCAACAGGGACATATTGGACAGGATGACCTACTGGTGCAACAAGCTGGACATAAGGCTAGGAGTACGCCACGGCGACACCAGCCAGAGGGAGCGAGGCTACATGAGGCGCAGCCCCCCAGACATGCTCATCACCACCCCGGAGACACTGCAGGCCATTCTGCAGGGTCGGACGATAAAGCAGCACCTGAAGACGGCGCGGTGGATCATAATAGACGAGATACATGAGCTGGCGGACAACAAGCGTGGAAGCCAGCTCAGCCTGGCCCTTGAGAGGATAAGGGGAATCACGGAGAACCCCATCCAGTTCATAGGGCTCAGCGCCACTATAGGTAGCCCGGAGAGGGTGGCCCAGTTCCTGGTGGGCGCCGAGAGGCCTGTGGAGATTGTGCAGGTCTCCGCCCTCAGGGACACGCAGTTCGACATCGTGTACCCGGAGCCCGACGCCGAGGACTACGAGCTGGCACGGAAACTTTTCACCCACCCTGAGGTCGCTGTCCGCCTCAAGGTGATGAAAGAGCTGATAGAGCAGCATAAGACAACCCTCATATTCACCAACACGAGAAGCACGAGCGAGGCCCTAACCAGCAGGTTCAACCTCTGGGGCCCGGAGTTCCCCCTTAGCATCCACCACGGGAGTCTGGCCAAGACCAGCAGGATAGCCACCGAGAAG
>Ga0316628_100001277_pt1 | contig 17621 bp, 17 predicted proteins | sample OWC_Aug_M2_C1_D5_FD_207648 | JGI IMG/M metagenome (GOLD analysis project Ga0316628, IMG submission 207648) | Wetland soil microbial communities from Old Woman Creek delta, Ohio, United States - OWC_Aug_M2_C1_D5_C | ecosystem: Environmental > Terrestrial > Soil > Wetlands | place: USA: Ohio... | reverse complement strand
ATCCGTAAGGGACCGTTCGCGTCTTCTGGTCCTCAAGCGAGAAGCGGGCGGCATCGAGCACAGCATTTTCTCTGATATCGAACACTATCTCGTACCGGGTGACCTTCTCGTTCTTAACGACACAAAGGTCTTTCCGTGCAGGCTCCTGGCGAGGAAACCGACGGGCGGCAAAGCTGAGATTTTCCTGCTTTCCGAGATCGAAATGAACCTCTGGGATGCACTGGTGAAGGGTGGCGTGGGTGCAGGCAAAAGGCTGAATATAGCGCCGGGCATCGAAGCGGAGGTCATCAATGGCAGTGATGAGGGCACCAGAGCCGTCCGGTTTTACGGTGTAAACGATATCAGGGGGGTCCTCCCCGAGATCGGAAAGACGCCTCTCCCGCCCTACATAAAACGCAGTCCATTCCCGCGCGACCGAGAACGATATCAGACTGTGTACGCTGCACACGAAGGCGCAGTTGCAGCACCCACGGCCGGTCTTCATTTCACCGGGGAACTGCTCCAGCGTCTGGAGTCGAGGGGTGTTGAATTCGTCACGGTAACCCTCCACGTTGGGCCGGGCACGTTTCAGCCTGTTCGTGCTGAGATGATCTCGGACCACAGGATGCTCCGGGAGAGTTACTCAATTCCTGCTGATTCAGCGATGAGCGTCAATCGCGCAAAAGCCAACGGGAGACGGATAATCGCCGTGGGGACCACGAGCGTACGAACGATCGAGACCGCGTCAGCTGACGACGGAACCGTTGCTTCAGGCGAAGGGTACTCAGATCTGTTCATCCATCCGGGGTACCGGTTCAAGGTAACGGACGGCATCATCACCAATTTTCATCTGCCGAAGTCAACGCTCCTCATGCTCGTTTCGGCGTTTGCTGGCAGGGAGAACATTCTTTCGGCATACCGTGCAGGAGTGGCGGAAAAGTACCGATTTTACAGCTATGGCGATGCTATGCTGATCCTTTAGCAGATGGATTGGAGATTGCAGATCGGCAATTGGAAATTATAAGCTGTTAGGAGAGTTTTTTTCATGGATTATGATGAGCGTTAGCATTTACAATCTTCAATTTTTAATTTTTCTTTTTTTATTAGAACGGAGTTCGTTATGAACAATCAAAAAGGCGGGATCATATCCAATCTGTTCATCATTCCCGCAGGGGTGGCCCTGATGGTGGGCTTCTTCTTTTTGGGATACTACGTAGGGAAATACCAGAGCAAGTCCAGCGTGCAGGGTGAGATCATACAGCCGCTTCCCGAGGTGGTCTCGAACAAGCTGCCGAAACAGGATGAATTCACGTTCTACAAGACTCTGACGGACAAGGAAAACAAGACGGTATCGATCGACCTCAAGACCAAATCCGTGGCCGAAGAAAAGCAGGCCGACAAAAAGCAGGCCATTACTGAAGGGCCTAAGGACAAGGGCGAACAGGCTGCCAAGAAGGATAAAAAAATTGAGGTCAAGGCGGAGAAGGAGAACGCCGTGTTGCCTCCAAAACAGCCCACCATAAAACAGTCAGCACAGCTTCCGGTTGTGGCGAAGAAGGAAACAAATTCGACTCACAGCTCGAGCCCCAAGTTACGCTATACCATCCAGATTGCAGCGTATCAAGAAAAGGAGATGGCCGAAGAAGACGTGAAAAAAATGAAGACGCGGGGGTATGCGGCGTTCATTGTCTCTTCTACTGTGCCGGTCAAGGGGACCTGGTACCGGGTAAGGCTCGGCAGCTTTGCAAACAGGGCTGCTGCAGAGAAGCTCGTGAAGCAGCTTCAAGCCAAAGAAGGGATTCCGTCGTTCGTTACGATCGAATGATACAACAATTAACTAGCATGGATGGGCATGGATACAAATGTATGAAAATATGAGAGAAGAAACTGACAGTAAAGATTATTGGGGTATTCATCGTGGTATCCAATGAACTCGGTCCTGGATACCTGAAAAGCGTGTGCGAGAAAGCATCGGTTATTGTTTTGATTTCTATGTTGAAGGCCGACTCATCAAAAGTTCTTATCCGTGTGAATCCGTGATGAAGTTCAATGCACGGTCTTGTCGGTTATTAACTGAAGAGCAAGCGGGACAAGACTCACCCTCTCATCGTCCAGCAGTGTTTCTATCCAGTACGTCCCCGGCACGGCAAACTTAGTGTTGAAACGGATGGAGATATCACGGTGCCGTTGGGTTTCACTGAAGAGGACTATTGCAGCTTCTGATTCGGAGATGACCTGCTCGCGGTCCGGGGCCAGAAGCCTTACCCTGACCTTGAATTCTCCCTTCCCTCCAGTCCATTCGTTCACGATGGCAAACCTCGGATGTACAGCGGGGAAGGCATTAGCATAGATACTTTCGAACAGCCCCATGAGACTGAACTTGCCGCCCATCTCCTGACGCACATCATCGCACAGGATTGTGTAGCCTAACATTGGTTTGACCTTCATACGCGCCATTGAACATACGTTATCATACAATAAAGAGCGCCGTCAATCTGTTTTTTCTTGACAAATATTTTCAATCAACGTAATCTTATCCGCAACTTATGGCAACACCTGACCACATAAAACTGCTCGACAGCCTCCATCCACTCGAAAACAAGGTGCTCTTCTGCTTTAGTCAGGATGATACCTTATCCGCATCGGACATCATGAACTCATCAGGTCTCGACGAATCTCGCCTGGATATGGCATCAGGCTGGCTTCAGTCAAAAGGCCTGCTCGCGGTCACAGGAGAAACGGTCACAACTTATGAGATCCTTACTGAGACCGGCGCTGAATACAAGGAGAAGGGCACCCCAGAGACCCGCATCATTGCCGCGCTCCGTGAGAAAAAGCAGTTCACCGTCAAGGACATCATCCAGTTCTGGGGTATGGACCCCACTGAGGTGAGTTCAGCTGTCGGTTCGCTCAAGGCAAGCAATGTCGTTCGTATTGCCCAGGGAGGCATCCTCGAGCTTGTTCCGGCGGGTGACACCACTCCTTTCGAATTACTGCAGGAAGTTATTGATGAAACCGGAGGAGCATCCATCGCCCTATCAACGCTCCCGGCACACAAACAGGCCGTGATACAGGCCAACTTCCACAAGCGAGGTAAGGGGAAGGGGATCTTCCGCATTACGGAGAAGAAGAACCGCTTCTATGGTCTCACTGCTGACGGGAAGAAAGTATTCAAGCTCATCAGGGAACGTGGCGCGGTGAGCGAGGAGGCGTCTGCCCTCACGCCTGAGATGCTGAAGCAGGGAACCTGGAAAAATAAAAAATTTCGTGCGTATAATATTGCTCTCAATCCTCCCCGGCAGAGCATCGGCAGGAAGCATCCCTACAAAGAGTTTCTCGATTTCGTGAAATACAAGTTCATCGGCATGGGGTTCGAGGAGATGCGCGGCCCGCTCGTGGAGAACGAATTCTGGGACATGGACGCCCTGTTCATGCCGCAGTTCCATCCAGCAAGGAATATCCATGACGTGTACTTCGTGAGAGAGCCAGGTTCGAGCAAAAAGATCGAGGAGCCATTTGGCAAACGGGTCGCTGCGGCCCACAAGGACGGCGGCAAGACCGGCTCAACGGGCTGGCGGTATGCCTTCGATCTTGAGCGGGCGAAAAGACTGATTCTCCGGAGCCAGGGGACGGCCGTATCGGCAAGGACGCTTGCGTCCGGACCAAAGATCCCGGGAAAATATTTTTCGATCGCGCGCTGTTTCCGGTACGACGCCGTAGATGCTACGCACGCACCCGACTTTTACCAGGTCGAGGGCATCGTGCTCGGGGAGGGCATAGATTTCAAGGCCTTGCTCGGACTGCTGAAGCTCTTCGGCCAAGAGATCGCCAAGGCCAGCGAATTCCAGTTCCGGCCGGCATACTTTCCTTTCACAGAACCGTCGGTGGAACTGCACGTCAAACACCCTGAACTCGGGTGGATGGAGCTGGGCGGCGCTGGCATGTTCCGACCTGAGGTGACCGTGCCACTCGGTGTGAACGTGCCAGTCATTGCCTGGGGCCTGGGTCTCGACCGCATGGCCATGGTGGCACTCGGCATCCAGGACATCCGTGACCTGTTCTCACGGGACCTGGATTTTATACGGACCAAAAAGATACAGTTAAATAAATAGCGCCCAGGAACAGGCTGATGATCAGCCTTGACCCCGACAACTGGACCCCGGACATTCTTATTTACTATGCCTACTATTGACATTAAAAAACGCGATCTCGACAGCCTGATCGGCAAAAAGCTCGCCCTCAGCGCGTTTGAGAAGCATCTGATGCTCGCCAAGGCCGAGCTCAAGGAGTACGTCGCTGAAACCGACGATCTCAAAGTGGAGCTGTCCGACAGCAACAGACCTGACCTCTGGTCCGCGGAGGGCATCGCGCGCCAGATACGCATCTCGCTGTCGGGAAAACCTGAAGAATATCCGTTCGTGAAGCACGGCAGGAAGGCAACGCGGGAAATCAGGGTCGCGAAGGAGATGATGTCAGTGCGGCCGTATATCGCGGCCTGTACCGCAAGCGATCTGCACATGAACGATGACGTGCTGGCGCAGATGATACAGAGCCAAGACAAACTGTCGGAGATCTTCGGCAGGAAACGGACCACCGTCTCGATCGGTATTTACGAACTAAACCGGATCATCTTTCCGGTTGAGTACCGGCTGGTGGAACCGTCTTCGCTTTCGTTCACACCGCTCGGCATGGAGATGAAGCTCAACCTTGCGGAGATCCTTGAACGGCATCCAAAGGGCATTGCCTACGGCGGGATTGTAAAACCTTTTCCCAAGTATCCGATACTCACGGACGGCATGGGGCGCGTGCTGTCGTTTCCGCCGATCATCAACAGCAGGGAGATTGGGGAGGTGAAGCCGCGGACGAGGAGCGTGCTCATCGAAGTTACCGGCACAGACATGCGGATGACGGTGCTCACTCTGAATATCCTTGCAGCGAGCTTTTATGACCGCGGAGCGGACATCGAACCCGTTCTCGTGATCTATCCCTACGACACCGGGCTCGGAAAACGTATTACATTTCCGTACGATACCTCGCGAAAGATCTCGGTGCCGCTTTCAAACTTCTCGGCAGGTCTCGGTGAAGAGGTTTCTCCGGGCGACGTGAAAAAATATCTCGGTTCCTACGGCCATAAAGTCTCGGCCGGAAGCGGCAGGGTTTCAGTCATTGCGCCGACCTATCGCGATGATATCATGCACCCCATGGACCTGGTGGAGGACTATGCCATCAGTAGGGGATACGACTCGTTCGAGCCGGTCATGCCGAAACAGTCGACCGTGGGCGCGGTATCCCCTATCGAATTGCTGTCCGATACGGTGCGTGGTCACATGGTCGGATCCGGTTTTCAGGAGATCATGTCCAATATTTTGTGCTCACGCGAAGAGCTCGAATACGCTATGGCCGCGGACGAGAAGCTCGTCGAGGTGGATAATGTGATGTCGCTCGCTTATTCCGTGCTCAGGAACCGAGTTATCCCGTCGCTCCTGACTGTCGAGGCGGCGAGCTCCAAGGCGTTCTATCCCCACCGCATCTTCGAGGCTGGCGAGGTGGCGGTGTTCGATGCGAAGGAGAACATGGGCTCGCGCACGGACCTAAACCTCGCTGCGCTCATCTCTCATCCAGGGGCGAACTTTTCGGAAATGCATTGGTCCCTCGATATCCTACTCTATTACCTCGCGATGGAATATCGACTTGAACCTGCTGAACATCCTCTTTTCATACAGGGCCGCTGCGGCAAGGTCGTTGCCGATGGAATTGCACTTGGGTACATAGGAGAGGTCCGGCCCGAGGTGCTTGAACGTACGCAGATCACCATGCCCTGCGCTGCGTTCGAGATCAATCTGGATGCCATATTACGTTTTGCCAAATGACATGAACAGGGTGTTCCTGTCTTCATAAATGTCATCCCGTTCTGCTGTGTGAATGTTTCTTCAATCTCTTCTCACGAATCCTCATTAATCATCGCATCATAATGTAAATAATCGACAAAGAATAATAGCTATCGGTTGCGTAATTATGATCAAACCGCGTTATTTCGATGTCCGGAGGTGGAAGTGGTGCTTACACCATGGACAATCTGCCGGGTGGATCACCTGCGACACCTCTCCAAGGAGCATTTTACGGTGTTGAGGCGCTTGGCTGGTCCACAACAGCCCTTGGGATCGGGATACCGAGGGTCGCTGATCTGCGCACCGGTGATGATACCGGCGTTGATATGCTGATGATGATGTTGTTATAGTCAAAGATCGTTTCAAACGAAAGGCCTTATCTGATTCAGGTAAGGCCTTTTCCTTTTGAATTTGAATATGGTTTTTTAATCCATCTTTATTCTGTTCGGCCAGGTGTATATGTTCATCCGGTCACCGCGCGCGAATCCGATAAGGGTGATGCCCACATCCTCGGCGTAGCTCACGGCCATGCACGACGGAGCAGCGCGGCTGATGAGCACGGGGAAACGGTTCCTGCCCGCCTTTGTCATGATTTCCGATGTAACCCTGCCGCTCGTGATCAGTATTTTGTTCTCTACGGGAATTGACTTTAAGAAAGCCTTCCCAATCAGCTTGTCCACCGCGTTGTGCCTACCAATGTCTTCGGAGAAGAACAGGATCTCCTTGCCATCTGAGAGCCCAGCGCTATGAACGCCTCCTGTCTCGAGGTAGAGCTTCGAAATATTCCGAAACGTGCTGAGCAGTTTCCTGATGTCCTCGAGTGAAAGGAGATGTCCTTTCGTTTCTATCCTGCGGTCGGCTTCCGTGCGGTAACTGGTGAAGGTGATGCCTTTGCCGCAGCCAGAAGAGATGGTCCGCTTCGCGAACATCTTGCTGAAATCAGCAGGAAGATCGGAAAGCTCTATATGAACGGCGAGTTCTTTCTCATCGATCTCCAACTTTCTGAGCGATGATCTGTCACGGAGGATCCCTTCGGAAAGGAGAAAACCGACGGCAAGCTCTTCAAGCTCGGAAGGTGTACATAAAAGCGTCACGAGCGGCTCGTTGTTTACGACCAGCGTAACCGGCAACTCTGACGCTACGGTATCAACAATACCATCGATATTGTTGCCCGAGACTTTAAGTATCAATGCATCTCTCTTGATTTCCATAGGCCGAATATAACATAAAAAAGGGGGAAGGGGCAAGAGCCATGCATCAGGGGACAAGATCATTTCATTCAAAATAAAAAGGCCTCCTTATTTATCGGAGGCCTTGCTGTTTATTAGACATGTCTTGTAATTCAGATCAGAAGTGCAGGTTCATTCTGAGCGAGTACGCATTCACTGAAGCGAAATCAGCTTCCGCCACGAAGTTGATAAGTCCCAAGCCGAGCTTCAAACCGACGAAACCCGTGGTCTCGGTAATATCTTCCTTCTTAAGCGGGATGGACGGCAAATTCGCGTTCGGCGTGCTTGTTATCCATACCTCCCCGATACCTGCATAGGGGGTCAGTATGGTGAACCCCTTGCTGATCGAGATATCAAGGGACTTGGTTGAGATGTCGAATTCATCAACACCTGAGAGTTTGGTATAAGCGCCTCGGATGGCAACAGCCGGTGAGACCGTGCTGCCTTTGATGAAAGCCCACTTAACCTCATAGCCGATAAGCTTGACATCAGTGTCTGGAGCAGTTCCGTACACGATGCCAAGATCGATTGGGATAACAGGAAGGCCGACCTGGACATGCGCCTTGGCTTCCGGTATGGTACTCGGGAGATCGCTCGGATTCGTTACCGCCTTCTGAAAGTAAGATGCATTCTTATCAATACTTACGCCGGTTACTTCAATGCCGATATCGAAGCCGGGGAGAACACCACCAAGCGGCTCTGCCGGGGCGAGAGGCATATAACTGATTGCAAGGCCCATGTCTCTACTCAGATTCTTGAAATCATCTTGGGTGAAAGTGGGTTGAAATTGGAACGTCACTTTAGCCATTGCCGGTGCAGCCATGAGCAACAAGAGTAAAACTGCCATAAATATTTTTTTCATCAACAACCTCCTTGCTCGTATTTGTTCCGCTGATGTGATTTCAATCACATTGCCCATTAACAGTCTAAATAAAACTATCATAGTGAGAAGAAAATTGTCAAGGTTATAATATGGAGCGCACATTGTAAGGCAGCATAGGAGTAAGTAAGTGACTGGCCTGATTATACGGATGTAGGTAGTGTTGCTCCATATTGCATTTTAACACGGAGGAAATGTGTCCGGGATAACCCCTCTGAATGTCTCTCGACCGACATGTGGGAATTTGGAGTCTGGAACAAACGACAAAATGAAGCGCCCTGTTCATCGGGAGGAGCACGTCCCATGGATTTCATAAACAATTATTGAAGGAGGGGACACGGTTAAAACAAATACGTCACTCCCCCGATGGCCTTGTAAGTCTCTCCGAGCTGGGTCCCGTACAGGTTGTGGTGGATGGCGTGCTGATACGAGAGCTCGCATACCCAGTGAGGCGCAAGCACGAGTTGCAGCCCCGGTGAAAGGTAGATCGTGTTTCCGCCTGAATCAGTCACGGTTACGCCGTCTTCCTTTTCCCGCTCCCTCACTTCTCCGTTGATCCCGAGGGCAACGAACAGCTGCGGCTTCGTGGGCGCGAATACCTCGGGAGCCATGCGATATTTTCCGGTCAAATCGTAGTTAAGTGCATTGCCGAACTGATGCTTCGTAGTACCGAACTTCCCTTCAGTGGTGATCGTTCCGAGAAGGTTGGCCGACAGGGAGAAGCGCTGGAGAGAGTGACTGTATGACACCCCAAGGAGATAATCCGTAGATCCTGTCCCCGGCTGGAGATGACTGTCGAGAAAATTCATCCCATCAGATGTCTTCGCATTCGTACTGCCGGTCGCAAATTTGATACCTGCAACGCCTGCCATGACACTCGTCGAATCAGGCGTTTCGCTCTTCAGAAAAGTATAACGCCCTATCAATGCGATGTCACCAAGCCCCGAGGCATCTCCCGCCATTGCCGTATCGAGCACCGCAGGAGTCACGGCCAAGTCCGGTTCGCCGGATGTTCTGCCTTTTTTATAGGGGACTACGGCGAGGACCATGAATTCGGGCGTAATGCCGTAAAATCCAGTGAGTTCCGTTGTCCAGTGAGTCTCTTTCGCACCGGGATTCGTCTTCTCGCTGGTTCCTTGATAAACCTGGTCAAGCACGGTGTACCGCTCGCTAATCTTGATTCCTGTTCCTTTCATGGTATCGAGAGGCGATATGCCCTGTGAAAGAAGGCAGAAGTCGCAGGCAAAGCTTGAACTGATCACAGATATCGTTAATACGGTTGCTAGGAAAAAAATAGACGTCAACTGCCTCATATAACGCCTCCCTTAATTGTTCCGCGAGTAATGTATTTAGCCAGGTATTATAAAACATATCACTCTAATCCATAGATATCATGGAAGCCGTACGGTAAATTATATTTTTCCGAAGTAAATCCGAGCGTGAGGGAGAGAAACTTCCATACGCGAAACGTACTGTGTTGGATAGCATTCGCAAAGAGGACGGGGAAGTGCTATGACTCAATCTATTGGAAATAGAGGAAAAGCTATGCTTTAGGAGGATTCGTTCACGCATGACATATCGCCGTTTGACGAAAGAGCGTGAGACACCGAGTTGTATACATTGAACACCCCAATCATGGATTCCCTGTCGTAGGCAATGGTCAGTGGCAGGGAGGGAGAGGCGACGGCGCTAACGGCTATTGCCATCAGCACGATAAGAGATTGCCATCTCATGGCCGTAATATTAATGTTGCCACATGTCATTGTCAATATAAAGTTACAATTATACGTGTGACTTTTGCGGTGAACGTGTTTTTTACAGCGAACATCCTATCTTGTTTCATGTAGTGTTTCGAATCGCTATCTCAAAAACTAAAGACGCTCCATAAGTCACAGTTTTCAGAATCATCATGTGCTTATTTGTGCAGTGCTTCAGCGGCGGAGAGGAAAAGAGGAATTAAATCCGCCGCCATTTTCCGGGATGAAAGCTCACGCTGTTTTCGTAGTGATGCGATGTGACTTAAGAAATCGGTTTTTCTTTATAAGAACAGAAAAAACTTGACAAGGTGACAAGCGTGTGCTACTTTTTTATAAAACGTAACACGGAGGCTATGTGTCCAGTATAACACGATTCGGCGTGTCTATCGAAAGCCAGTTGATCAAGAAGTTTGACGCACTCTTAGCCCGCAAAGGGTATGCCACCCGGTCCGAGGCAATCCGGGACATGATCCGTGATACCCTCGTGGAGCAGGAATGGGAATCGGGCAAGCATGAGACCGTGGGCACGATCACGATCGTCTATAACCATCATACCCGCGAACTAGAGCACGCGCTCACGGAAATGCAGCACAAATCGTTCCATCAGATCATTTCCACGCTTCATGTGCATCTGGATGCTCACAACTGTCTCGAGGTCCTAGTCGTGAAGGGCAGGAGTCACGATATCCAGAATATCGCCGACAGGCTTATCGGTACAAAAGGGGTAAAGCACGGCAAGCTAACTATGACCACAACGGGCAAGGAACTCGTGTAAGATTTATTGATAATCTGCTCAGAGGGGCATGCGTGGAATGAAAAGTGTTATCTTTGTCTTCGCAGTCTTACTGTTGCCTGCGTCGGCATGGGCGGCTCTTCCACTCATAACTGATGATACAGCCACGCAAGGGAAGGGGAAGTCCCTGCTTGAGGTGAGCGCAATATACAACGAAGACAAATCATCAGAAGACGGCATTGCCATCAATGAGAATGATCATGCTTTTTTCTCGACACTGACTTATGGCATAACCGACCGCGTCGATGTATTCATCAGTCTTCTTTATGTATGGTCTCATGTGCAAACCGAAGGTAGTAACATCACCACGGGCGGCATCTCAGACACTGCCTTGGGCGTGAAGTGGCGCTTATTTGAAAAGGACGAGGTGAGCTTCGCCGTTAAGCCTGTGATGATCATACCAACAGGAAACGAGGAGAAAGGGCTTGGTACAGGCAGGACACGTTACGGCGCTAACCTCATCATAACAAAAGAGTTCGATCCCTCGGCAATCCATGCGAACCTTGGTTACATCCGGAATGAAAATAAGATCGACGAACGGAATGACTTGTGGCAGGTTTCACTGGCAACGACATATGAAATGGTTAAAAACCTGCAGCTCTGTGCCGATATCGGTGCCATTACGAACACGGATAAAACTTCCGAGGTCGAGCCCTCATATCTGCTGGTCGGTCTCATTTACTCAGCAAATGATAATGTTGACATTTCGTTGGGAGTAAAGTTCGGACTGAACGAGCCCGCGACGGATTGGGCTCTCCTTCCCGGCGTGACATATCGTTTTTAAGGAAACACAAAAACTGAGATTATGCTATTCGGAGGTTTATCAATAATGCATATTCCAGATGGCTATCTTGGTCCTGCAACCTACGGCACCATGTTCGGCGTGACACTCCCGTTCTGGGCATTCGCATCCTGGAAGTTGAGCAAGACGCTCAAGGCGAGGCAAGCACCGTACCTTGCGCTCGGTGCGGCCTTCAGCTTCGTGATCATGATGTTCAACATCCCCGTTCTCGGCGGCACCACGGGACATGCGACGGGCACTACGCTCATCGCCATTATCCTCGGCCCCTGGGCCGCGATTATCTCCGTCTCCGTGGCGCTAATCATCCAGGCGCTGCTCTTCGGCGACGGCGGGATTACGGCCATCGGAGCAAACTGTTTTAACATGGCCGTCGTCGGGGGATTGGTAGGCTATGGCATCTATCGGCTGATTGCTACAGGATCGGATGCCAAAAGCAAAAGGCGGCTGTTCGCAGGAGGGATCGCCGCATACGTGAGCCTGAATGCCTCCGCCCTCCTCGCGGCGGTCCAGCTAGGCATCCAGCCACTGATTGAGAAGTCTTCGACAGGACAGCCGTTATATTCTCCGTTTCCGTTGAGCATTGCAATCCCAGCCATGGCGCTCGAGCACGTGCTGCTGTTCGGATTTGTCGAAGCTGCGGTTACGGCACTCGTGCTGAAATATTTTCAGAAAAATGAGCCTGAGATGCTGGGGTGAGTTCAGGGATTCGCACCACGACGGCGTTAACATTGATGATATGACTACCGTAAAAAAACTCTGGATAGGTATCGGGATTCTGGCGCTCCTCTCGCCGCTTGGACTGATCATACCAGCATTGTTCGACGCAAGCGGGGCATGGGGTGAGTGGGGACTGGATAAAATAAAAAAACTGATAGGCTATATTCCAGAAGGCATGCAAAAGCTTGCTGAACTGTGGAAATCACCTATGCATGCCTATACGGTGCCCGGACAGAAACCGGGGCTGGCCCATGAGAGCCTGGTGTATATCCTTACTGCAGTCATAGGCATTGCGATCACTGCTGGATTGGCGTATGTGATTGCAAAGCTGCTGGGACGAAAAAATAAAGGAAATTAAGAATTTTTCGGGACGCAAATTATCGCGGATAAACGCAGCGGGAAAAAGGAAATGCAGAGCGTTCGACGCCTATGCGCCGTGCACCATCCGGAATGAGATGCTTCGGGTTCTATTTGGTAAAATAAATATACTGCGGAGTTTATTTTGTCCAAAACCGGTTTTCTGGATAAGACCTTATTAGCCGTGGCGAATGTCGTGGGACAGTCTCTGTTATCCGAGGTCTATGCGCACCGTCGTGGTTTTTTGCAGTCCCTTGATGTCAGGATCAAGCTGCTTAGCTTCCTGTTCATCCTCGTCATTGTCAGCTTCCTCAACAGCCCCCAGACGTTATGGCTCCTGTACGGTCTCAGCCTCGTGCTCGCAATTTCTTCCCGTGTATCGCTCGTGCTCTTCCTCAAGCGTGTTTGGCTATTCGTTCCGCTCTTTTCGATCGCGATCGTCCTGCCTGCTCTCCTGAACATCATCACACCGGGAGACCCAATATGGGTATTGATAAGACTTAACCAAATATATACCTGGGGTCCGTACACTATCCCGGCTGAGATCGCCGTTACCCGCCAGGGGCTCTGGGGCGCGATAACCTTCGTCTCGCGCGTAGCTGCATCGGTATCATTTGCAGTGTTGTTCACACTCACAACAAGGTGGGGAGATGTATTTTCGGGCCTCCGTGCCCTTTTCGTTCCACGCATATTTGTAATGACGCTCAGCATGACCGAGCGATATCTCTTTATTTTTTTGCGGTTGATCCAGGACATGTATCGCGCACGGAAGAGCAGGACCATTCGGCCTCTTCCCGCTGCTATGGAGCGGAATTGGACGGCATCGCGCATCGGTGTTACCTTTAAAAAATCTTTGGATGTGAGCGATGATATCTACAACGCAATGCTATCACGTGGATTCCATGGGGAGTTCCGCACCATGGGCCGTTTTCGTACCAATTTGATCGATTATATGTGGCTAATGACAGTGATCTGTTTTGGTGGTATATTGATTCTGTTTGAGAGGAGCTTTTTCCATTGGTGAACGCTTTCAGCCTTAGCAATATCGTGTACTCCTATACGAACGAGACCCCCGTCTTGAACGGCCTGACCTTCGATTTTAAACCCGGCGAGCGCACTGTGATACTGGGCTCGAATGGTACGGGAAAATCCACGCTGCTTTCCCTGCTCGATGGTCTGGTCTTTCCTAAGTCAGGCACTATCCATGTTTTCGGCAAGCCTTTGTCCGAGACCGCGCTCGAAGACCGCGCTTTTTCCATGGATTTCAGGAAGCGGGTGGCTTTCGTGTTCCAGAACCCGGACGTACAGCTCTTTTCATCGACCGTCTGGGATGATGTGGCCTTCGGCCCGCTCCAGCTCGGCTTTTCCCATGCCCAGATAACAACGAGGGTTGAAGAACTACTTGACTCGCTCCGCATCATGGACATCCGCGACCGCGCGCCGCATACGCTCTCTGACGGGCAAAAGAAGAAAGTGGCCATTGCTTCGAGCCTTGCGACGGATCCCGATGTACTGCTCCTTGACGAGCCCACGAACGGCCTGGATCCGCGGACGCAAGTATGGCTCATCGAACTCCTGGACGAACTGCACCGTCAGGGAAAGACCATCATCTCCGCTACGCATGACCTGTCCATAGCCGGTGACATCGCGGAGCGGGCAATCGTATTTTCCGAGGACCACTCAGTGGCGGCGGACGGAACGTTCTCGGACATCATTGCGAATGACGATCTGTTGCTCAAGGTCAACCTTATCCATGAACATGCGCACCACCACGGCGACAAAGCTCATGTGCACCGCCATGGACATTACGGCCATTTTCACGCGACTGGAGGCACCATGCACGACAACCACAAACATCATAGTCACAGTCATTCACACGGACACGATCAACCGCACGAGACCGAGACCTTGCGCAAGCTCCAGGTAATTCTCGATCACTGGATCGAGCACGATGACAGCCATGTGGAGAATTACAGGGAATGGGCTGCGAGGGCCAGCGAGACAGGAGAGGAAGAGATCGCGAAGGAGATCCATCTCGCAATCAGTGAAAACGAGTCGGCTAAGAACCATTTGAAACGGGCGAAGGCGATCCTCGCGGCGAAGCTGGTGCTAAAGAAGTAATATCTTCACCGCAGCGATTGCAGAGGGAGCAGAGGTTGAATACAAAGACCGCATCAAATTAGCTATAAACACTTAGATTCGTATATATAGCTGCTTCTTTCAAAACTCGAATATTTGGTTCCTCAGAGCGTCCACTGCGATAAAATAAGTTTAAGGAGTTTGTCATGCAGAATATCGATGATACCGATCTCAGGGAAGTCATCCAGTTCCACGGCCATCTCTGTCCCGGGCTTGCTCTCGGATATCGTGTGGCAAAGGCCGCGCTCCGCGAGCTTAAGGCAGACCGGCCCCGTGACGAAGAGCTCGTAGCAATCGTAGAGAACGACTCCTGCGCTGCTGACGCTATTCAGTTCATCACCGGCGCGACCTTTGGTAAGGGGAACCTCATTTTCCGCGATTACGGCAAACACGTCTACACGTTCTTTAATCGACGAGCGAATCATGGCGTGCGCATATCGGAGGATTACCGCGGGTTCGACAACGACAGCCGATTCCCTGAGCTCAAAAAACGGCAGGGGGCGGGGGAAGACGTGTCTCGCGAAAGGCAGGCATACATGATGAAAAAGGCTTCAGCCATTCTTACAGCCGATGAGAAAGAAATCATGACCATCACACCCGTCACCGCCCCGCCTCCCCATGAAGCAAGAATACGGGGTTCTGTCCGGTGCTCTATCTGCGGTGAAAAGTTCATGGAATCCCGCGGCCGCGTGAAGAACGGCAAGATTGTCTGCATTCCCTGTTCCGAACAGGATTAAGCTCATCTCTCCGCTACAATATTCTTGACAATAAACTGTGCTGAAGTTATTATAATAAGGTTGTACCGCCTTTTTCCAACCGCCACAATAATAGGGAGGTCAGTATGAAAAAAGCCATTGTTTTTCTGTTATTTGCCTTATTGTTGGTTACTGCGTGCGTTTCAAAAGGAACATATGAAACCAAACAAAAAGAGGCGGAGTCACTCACCGCGCAGAATGACAACCTGCAGGCCCAGGCGAAGAGCCTGACCACAGAAGTCACGGCGCTCAAGAAGGACAAAGAAGCAATGCAGATGGAGAGAGACGCGCTCCAGTCCAAGGTAAACGAGCTTCAGGCAAAGATGAACGAGTTGTCGCAGAAGGCGGAAAAGGCCGAGCAGCTCGAACAGACCACGAAGACCTATCAGGACCTGACCAAGAAACTCGAAAAGGAGATCCAGGAAGGCCAGGTGCAGATCACGGAGATGAAGAACCGTCTGACCATGACCATGGTGGACAAGATACTCTTCCCTTCCGGCAGCGCTGAGATAAGCAAGGACGGCAAAAAAGTGCTGGATAAGGTTGTCGCTATCCTGAAGGATGTTAAGGACAAGCGGATCCAGATAGAGGGGCATACTGATAACGCAAAGATCCTGGGCTCGCTTAAGAAAAAATTCCCCACGAACTGGGAACTCTCGACCGCCCGGGCGACGGAGGTCGCGAGGTATCTGGCCGGCAACATCGATCCCAAACTGCTTTCTGCCACAGGATATTCGGAATACCAGCCCGTTGCCCCGAATGATACGGAAGAGGGGAAGCACAAGAACCGCAGGATCGAGATCGTTCTCCTTCCGCTTCTGCAGTAGGCACGGATGTTCACCGGGATCATTGAAGAGATGGGGAGTGTGAAGGCGCTCAGGCTTGAGGCAGGGACGGCCCGGCTTACCATATCCGCGTCAACGGTTCTTGGCAACACGGCGTTGGGCGATAGCATTTGCGTGAATGGAGTTTGTCTCACCGTTGTGGATATGGGAAGATCAGAGTTCTCTGCCGATGTAGCCAATGAGACCCTGAAGGTCACCGATCTCGGTGAGCTCAAGGATGGTCAGAAGGTGAACCTCGAGCGGGCGCTCCAGCTTTCGGCCCGGATTGGCGGACATCTTGTCACAGGACACGTGGATGCCGTCGGCCGGATTCGGGAGAAGAGGCAGGAGGGTAATTCTTGGCGCGTGTTCATAGAGGCGCCCGAGACCGCGCTTCGCTACATCATTAAAAAAGGTTCTGTAGCCGTGGACGGCATCAGCCTGACGGTTGCCGATGTGGACAAAACGGGTTTTTCCATCGCCATGATCCCGCATACAGCGAAACTGACGACGCTCGGGTTCAAGTCCGCAGGTGACAGCGTGAATTTGGAAACAGACATTATTGGAAAGTATGTGGAGCGGCTCCTGTCAGGGAGAGTTGAGGGCGGCATGAATCTGGAGTTCCTGAAGGGACATGGGTTCGCATAACCGATACGGTCAAGGATCGAGTAGCCAGGATCAAGGTAAAAGACAGAGAGGCAGAAGTATTACCCATGACATGACCCTTGCCCCGTGACCAAGACGTTGTATTTGAGAAAGGGTGATTTCAATGAAGTTCAATACGATCGAAGAAGCTATAGACGATATAAGAAAAGGCAAGATGGTCATCCTCGTCGATGATGAGGACCGGGAGAACGAGGGCGACCTCACCATGGCGGCCGAAGCCGTGACGCCCGAGACCATCAATTTCATGGCCAAGCATGGCCGTGGATTAATCTGCCTCTCTCTTACAACTGAGCGCGTGAAGGATCTTCAGCTCCCCATGATGACAACAGACAATACATCGTCGTTCGGCACGGCCTTCACGATATCCATTGAAGCAAAAAAGGGCGTGACCACCGGCATCTCCGCTGCCGACCGGGCCACGACGATCAAGACGGCGATCAGCCCCAAGTCGAAACCAGAAGACCTGGCAAGACCGGGGCACGTGTTTCCGCTCCGTGCGAGGCCGGGCGGCGTGCTTCAGCGGGCGGGACAGACCGAAGGCTCCGTGGACCTGGCACGGCTCGCCGGACTCTATCCCGCAGGCGTGATCTGCGAAATCATGAACGATGATGGCACCATGGCCCGCGTGCCACAGCTCATGGAATTCTCCAAAAAATTCGAGCTGAAGATCATCACGGTCAAAGACCTCATCGCGTACCGGGTCAAGAAGGAGTCACTCGTGCGAAGAGTGGCGATGACCAAGCTGCCGACCAGCTATGGTGGAGATTTCACGGCCATCCTGTACGCAAATGACATTGACAGCCTGAACCACATCGCCCTAGTCAAGGGCGACATC
>Ga0316628_100001276_pt1 | contig 17623 bp, 15 predicted proteins | sample OWC_Aug_M2_C1_D5_FD_207648 | JGI IMG/M metagenome (GOLD analysis project Ga0316628, IMG submission 207648) | Wetland soil microbial communities from Old Woman Creek delta, Ohio, United States - OWC_Aug_M2_C1_D5_C | ecosystem: Environmental > Terrestrial > Soil > Wetlands | place: USA: Ohio... | reverse complement strand
AAACCAGCGATCTGACTCGCGCGGCAATGTTATCAGCATTACCAACGATGGTAAGAACAGCGAGCGTCACCGGGACAAGAACAATGAGCAGGATCGCAACCGTCATTATTGCCACGGCAAGTCCCCGCTTCTTCGCGACCAGCGCCTCGAGTCTTTCGAGGATCGGCCATGTGGCAATAACGATCACGGCCGCCCAGATTATAGAGATCACAAAGGGGCGTAGGATCCAGAAGCTTGCCGCGATGAGCACTCCGATGAAAAGCACTGACAGGGTCGTATGGGTGATGTCACGGGGGATGGGAAGCTTGGCACGCATATGCAGGTCCCTCCTTTTTTTTCACAGGCTCAAGACTACGTCTACCAAGGCTCGGAACATTGATGACCAACTAAGGCAGCAACCCTCAGGATGCGTAATCGACGCAATATGTTATAACATAACTGATGTACGCAGGGTCACTTGCATTTATCGACCGGCTCACCTATAATCTTAGCATATCGGCTGCCTGCCGTGACGAGGCTGCCGCTCTCTTTCGGAGGAAAACCCATGATACCACTGTCGATCACGACCCGGACCATTGCTATGTTAGCTGTTCTTGCCTTCCTGCTCCTTTGTGCCACACTCCCTGCCGACGCGGGAGTGGGCCGCGATCCCTTCACTGACGGCAGCATGCGGCTCTCCGTCGTCGTGGGGAACGGATATGCCTTCGACGAGTCCTATCTCATCGTCGGCGTGGGATTCGGCTATTTCGTCGCGAAGGGCCTTGAGCTCGGCCTGGACGCTGAGTCCTGGTCGGGTGGGGACCCGGGCATCACCAAGATCAGTCCTGCGGTACGGTACATTGTGCCCACCAACGGCGCGATCAGGCCATATATTGGTGCCTTCTACCGGTGGACGATGATCGAGAATCTTGACGATCTCACTTCCCTCGGCGGCCGTGCCGGCATCTATTTTCTGTCCGGCCGGGGGAGCTACTTCGGCGCCGGCATGGTCTATGAGAAATATCTCTCCTGCGATGAAGCGGTCTATCGCTCCTGCAGCGATACCTACCCGGAGATCATCTTTGCCATCACCTTTTGACCGGCGCTGCTCGCATTGAAGCTTTCAGCAGCAAGCTTTAGAGCATCTTCGATCCTCATGGTTGTTTAGTATCCTATCCGCTCGTTGCTTGATGCAGCCTGCCCGGCATGGACCGAAGGACAAGCCGCCCGGCTCCGGTCAGAACCAGTTCCACTGCCAGGCGACCCCTAACGTGTCGAAGTTCGAGCCGATCCGGGTCGACACTCCCCGCGCCCAGGTCAGCTTCAGGGTCTGATTCTGCTTGGTCGGGACTGAGAGCGTAAGCCCTGCGCGAGTATTGCCTTGCCGGTCGTTCTGGGGCTGGCCATCGAGCGTGGTCTCCCCGCCTGCGTAGTAGGTGAAGTCGAAGGCTGCCCAGAGGCCTGGACGCACATCGTATCCAATGTGCGCCTGGAACGACGCGAGCGGGTCCTGCCTTTTGACCTGGCCGCCGAAGAAATTGTTGTTGGCCTCGAACAACCAGACCCCCGCATAGAGCTCGAAGACCCATTTGTCGACCGGTTGCGAGAGTCCCAACTCAGGCTTGCATGCCCATCGGTTGGTACCGAGGTTAATCAGCTTCGACGGGTCGTACTGGCCGAATGGGGCATTGATGGTGAGGCTTGCGCCCAGGGTGGTCTCCGGCTTGTGCTGGCGGTATTCCTGCCGCGTCAGCGCCGGCCCGCCGAGCAGGTTCACTGCAAACCGCACCTGCGGGTCGAGTAGTCCGGTACGATCGATGCTGCGGTTCACGTCGAACACGTCACCATGGACCTTGGCCTCCGCGAAGGGCACCATCACGCCCACGTTTGCCAAACGCCCGAAGAGGCCGAACGTCCGCCCGTAATAGGGCACCACGTTGTAGACCCTGGCTTGAACGTTCTGGATCGGCAGGGAGGGATCGGTGACCACCCCCCCGCTCGTGTAAAGGGTGCCTATGCCGAGGAAGTTCAGGCCTATGGGCGCCGGCGAGTAGGCTCGGGGTTCGAGCTGCTGCGCCTGCGCCGTGCCGCAACTACTGAGCAGAATCGCGATTGCGAGGCACGGCAATATGAGCACAATCACTCGCTTCATGCAGGACGACCTCAAAAATATTATTCATGCATCCATACTGAACATAGCCAGACAGCTTCTGATGATACACATACCTCCGCCTTATGTAAAAACCTCGTATGTACCTTTTTAAATATCTGAGAGAAAAGAACTTAACAGCGACTCCCTATAATTTATCACATTTCTCTCTTCTCTCTTTTTCTTCTTCTGTCTGATCTTCTCTGTGCCCTCTACGGCTAAATATTTTTTTCATGAATTTTTGACACTATCTTTTCGTGATTAGCATCTAGCTTTACCGGCTTCACGCGAATGACACCCGCGGTGACCGCGGCTGTCACGCCTGCCTCCTTCCGTGGCTGGCCCCGCCTGATAAATGGGAACCGATGCCGCGGCTAGAACTCCGCTCCGAGCGAGAAGACCGCGAACTGGTTGTCGCTATCGTCGGGATTGAAGACATAAAACCCGAGCGTCACCTTGCCGCGCATAAGCTGCGCGAACAGGCCCCGCTGGATATCTCGATCGCTCTTATAGACCATCGTGCGTTGGCCGACGAGGCCGAAGCGCAGCCACTCCAGGGGAGTGAAGCCGAGCTCGCTCCACGAGTAGGTGAAACTATCTTCCCGGACCTCCAGGTCTCGCACGTACTCGGCTTCTATATAAATATCGGCGATGCCGTAGGCTAAGCTCGCCTCGAACCCCGGCGCGATCCCCTCCTTCGCACCGAACACCGCGCCGAGGATCGGCGTCAGCTCGTAGGTCACCGTCTTTCCACCCGAGAACTTCCAGCCGGCGAACAGCGAGCCGCTGTCGAGAGCCTCGTAATTGTAGCGCACCTCCAGATGCAGCGGCCCCTTTTTGGCCGTTGCGACGGCGAGCAGGAAGTCGCTCTGATCGCGGAACGAATAGTACATGCCCGTAGCGGAAAAGGCCCAGCCGGGCGCATTCTCCCTCGGAGGCGGCGTCGGCGAGCCCCCGCCTTCCTGCGCGGCACAGATCAATGCCGACAGGATCAGTGCGGCAGCAACGACTGAGTTAATCAGCAGTATTCTCATCCCCCGAGCGCCATGATGATGGACACCAGGACGCCTCCGACAGCCGCCATCGCCAACCCAGTCCGCCAGGCCACTCCGCCGGCATAGCGTCCGAGCTGGTAGCCGCCAATGAACAGCATCACTAGCGCAACAGCGTTCGATCCCCGCATGGCAAGCTCCATCCCGGAAATGAATATGAACGGCACCACGACCGGAAAGGTCGACAGGACGACGAGCAGGAACACGCCGAGAGCGCCGAGGAAGTCGTCCTGGCCGAGGCGTGCCCGGGCGGGTGGATCGGCCAGTGCGGCGAGCCGCCGGCGCATAACCTCCAGTCCTTCGGCACCGATCGCTTCGCCAAGTCGTTCGGGCAAAGCCTCTGCGATGCTGGCGTGGGCCTCCTGGGGGTCCACGGCGCCACGGACTCGACGCAACAGCGTTAGGTTCCGCGCTCTTTCAGTCAGCGTCGCCATGAGATACATGACAGCGTCGACCAGCCCCCACGCGAGGTTGCAACCGAGCGCGGTCAGCATCATGGTACGGACCTCCTCGCGCCCGGCCGTCGCCACGTTCAGCGATCCGGTGAACGAAAGCGCCATAAGCACTCCGAATATGATCTCCGAGATGCGGCTGACCGGGTCCAGCACTCGTGCGCGCTTCTCTTTTTCCTGTTCAGGCATGCAGGACTCCTTTCCGATCCTCCTCCGATGCCGCCGGGGACACGCACCGGCGGAATGCCGCGGCCCTCAGCTCACGGGACGCGGGGCGGCAGCAGGTAGAGCGTGATGGCGAAGGTCAGGTAGACCGCCAGCACCAGCACGCCGATGAACCATGCCGAGCGCCCGCTGTTGGAGACCAAGGCCGCTGTGACCGTGGATATCAGCACCATGAGCACAGCGCCGGGCCAGAACTGCAGGGTCATCGGCGACGGCCCGAGGTAGTAGCTCGCCAGCACCAGCACCGGCGCCACGAACAAGGCGATCTGCGTCGAACTTCCCAGCGCGATGCCGACGCTCAGGTCCATCCGGTTCTTGCGGGCCCCCGAAAAAGCCGAGGCCATTTCCGCTGCGGCACCCACCAGCGCCACAACGATGAACCCGACGAAGGCCTTGGACATCCCCAGCGCGAGTGCGGCGCCCTGCACGGACTCGACGAAGATCTCGCTGACCAGCGCGACCAGCACGGTCACGCCGCCCAGGGTCCCCAGCGCCAGGCCTATCGGCCAGGGAGCCGCTTCTTCATTCCCATGGGGCTCAGCGGCGCCGAAGAAATCGCGGTGCGTCTTGAGCGAGAAGAGCAGCCCGAGGCCATAGATCGCGATCAGCAGGATCGCCAGGGAAACGCTCAATTTCTCCGTGAAGGCCGCGGTCTTCACAGAGTCCGCAGCGCCCACGGCGGACGGCAGGAGAAGCGCGATCGTCGCCAGGAACAACTGACCCGCCTGGAGCCGTGCGCCCGCCCTGTTGAACTCCTGCACGTGGTGCTTGAGACCGCCCAGCAGGAACGATGCGCCCAGCATGAACAGCGTATTGGTGACGATCGCCCCGGCAATGGACGCCTTCACCAGCATGTACTCCCCGGCGCGCAGCGCGGCCAGGGCGATGACCAGCTCGGTCAGGTTCCCCAGCGTGGCGTTGAGCAGTCCCCCGACCGCGTCGCCGGTCTTGGCGGCAACTGACTCCGTGGCATGACTGAGCAGCGCAGCGAGCGGCACGATGGCTAGGATGGAAAGCGCGAAGAGCAGCGTCGGCTCATCGGGACGGAGATGGCCAACTACGAACACCACCGGGACGAACGCAAGCAGCCACAGTAGCGGATTGCGGCGTATCTCGTTCAGGAGCGGATTCATGGCAGCATCCTCCACATTTTCATTGTTTCTGTTTCTGCATCGGGCGCGAAAGCGCTCAGCAAAGCCGGGATCCGAGTCCCCCACAGTGGAGCCCCTTCAGCATCCCGACATGTCGGGACTTGATAACGCGATGTCATACAATACGCTCCTCGTCCTTGCCCTGCGACCAGACCAATACGATGCAAAACACGGAATAGATCACCGCCGTCAGAATAATGGCCAGTATCAAGACTACCCCTGTGCTCAGCATGGTCCGCTGCAGTAGAGCTGCCAGCCACATAAACATGAAAAGGCACGGCAAGAACAGCCAAGGTTCCAGCAGATCACCGGGTTGCCCGATCCATGGACAGGCCCAGATGTCCCTCCACCAGCCCTTGATCCTCTTTCCCGGCCACCCCACGAGTGGTAGGTGTTCCTCTTGCAAGGTCCCCTGCTTGGCTTGCTTACCAAGGAACAGGAGATATCCCCGGGCCTGGTAGCTCTTGTAGAGCATCAAAAATGCTGAGAGCGTTACCAGGATCCCCACAAGGGGAAGCATGAAATCCGTGGATGCACCCTCACGTCCCGCAATAACAAATGCGTTGGCGATAAACCCTTGACCGATCAACAACCACATGATGCGGTGATTGGTCACGTCGTTTTCGTGCCTGATCATTTCACGAATGACGGTCGTATACTGTTCCTGTTTGACGTCGTACATGGATCGGCATCCCTTCCCACCTGAGTGATCGACTCGGAACGCAAAGTATCTTTTGGGTCTTTCGTTTTTTTCTTGAAAAAGATCCCAGATCACCAGTGCTTCATCTACTCGGATCAGGACCTTTGACATGGATCAATGCCGATGAAATTATGATTTTCACTGATACGTCAAGGCCCCATCCGTGCCGATCGTAAAAATAGTGCGCTTTTATCAGGGTCAAAATCTTCTCTTTTGCTTGATCTATCTTTTGATCGCTCACCCTGCTCGCACCTGGAACACGTGGCACTGCCACGGCTTCAGGTCCACGTACAGGCCCGCATCCCGTATCTCATCTCCACCCCGGTCATAAGTCTCGCCGGACAGCACATCGCTGAGGCGCCACGTCTTTCCTCTCAGTTCATCCCACGGCACCTGGACACGCGCCTGGGCGGTTTCCTGCCCGAAATTGATGACGATGAGATAGCACTCATCATCCTTGACCCAGCACCAGGCCAGAATGTTCAGGCAGCTTTGGTTGTCAGGCCATCCGCTCCGCTCACAGAGGCGCCAATGACCGTTCCGGATGACATCGCGATCAACCGCTTTCAGGAGTTTTTGGTAGAAGGTAGTGAGATCAGGATCAACGCGCTCTGCCGGGCGGCGGCCAAGAAAGACCGGCAGCCTCACCTTCCTTCCCTCGAATTGCCCCTCGTGCAGCAACTTTGCCCCGGTTAGGGTGAGGACCGCCACTGCTGCAGCGCGCCCTTTCCCATCCGGAAACGTGGCGGTGGCCCTGGGCTCGTCGTGGTTCTCAATGAACCGGACCATCTTCTCCTGGTAAGAAGAATCCGCCAGGAGGTGCAGACGCACGTTCTCAGCATCACCGTGTTCCATCCGGTCATAGAGCTTCTTGTCGTAGCAGTGATCGAAACCCTGCTGCTGCAGTTCCCACTCTAGGTCCCAGTATGCCTCGGCGATAAACCTGAACTCCCGATGCTTCTTCCTGACCGCTGGGATGACCGTCGTCCAGTAGTCGTTGACCGGCTTTGCTCCCGCACGGGTTCCCCAGGTGCGCTCGAAAACAGTGTTCAGCATGAGCATGGCCATGTCGCACCGGATGCCGTCACACTGTTCGGCAATGTTTGAAATAGTATCAATCACCGCCTGCCGGAGCCCCGGCTGAAAGGCGTTGAGCTGGAGCACATCGGGCCAGGCTGGGAAGTAGGGATCCCGGCCGCAGGCAAACACCTTTCCTCCCGCAGCAACGAAGGATGACGGATCGTTCCTTGCATCGTCAGCGTTCCCCTGAACGAAGTATTCAGGGTGTTCCAGGACCCAGGGGTGGTCCGGCGCTACGTGGTTGGGAACGAAGTCAAGGATAAGCCGCAGCCCGCGTTTCCGGAGCATGCTTCGCGCAGCTGCGAGTCCCTTCGGACCGCCGAGGCGATCATCCACGACGTAGCGGCGCACGCAGTAGGGCGAGCCGACATTGTCCTCCGTTGAAAAGTCTGGGAGGGCCCGCCTGAAATCCTCAAGGAGCCCCTTGTTCCGCATGGCGATCTTGATCCCGGCAGGGCTCCGCTCCCAGACACCCATGAACCACAGGGCGTCAAAGCCATGAGCAGCGATGGCATCCCACTCCTGCTCCGGAACCGTCGAGAGATCCAACGGCTTCTGGTATTTCAGGCCGAGCTCACGTAGCCAGACCCAGGTATTGATCTCGTAGATGACAGGGTGTTTCGGCCAGACTCTCATAGTTTTTCCTCCTTACCAGTCACTCGATCTACGCATACCTTCTCCCCGAAATCATCCATGCCCGCTCAGAAGCGAAACGTCAGGCCGAGCGCCGGGCCAGTGAAGCGCAGGTCCTGGACAAGCTTGTCGTCGTTCTGGTCGTAGTAAAGGTTACGGTAAGCGAGCGTCACCCCGCCCCACTTGAACGAGTAAGCGATGCCGAGCATCCCCTGCCATGTCCAGTTCGACGAACCCGCGCCGACGTCGAGGTAGTACGGGATCGACCAGTCGCTGCTGCCAAGCAGAACGCGCCCCCTGACACCGATGATCCCATCCCATAGGTCCGCCCCCGCGGAGATACTGCCGGTTCGCGGAAACGTTTGCCCGCCGCCCGGTCCGGTGATTGCCACCGCGAGTTGCCAGTCGGTCGAGGCCTCTATGCTGAAGTAACGCATACCTCCGAAAATGTCGAGCATCACGGCCTGGCCGGTTTGGACCGCGTAGCCTGTACCCAGCGTCCAGGCCGTACCCCGGAACGATGAACTGGTCGCAACATTCACGCTGGAGCTCACGAGACTGCCGCCGAAATTGACTGATTTGACCGAGCTCTCCTCATCAGAAAAGCCCAGGTAGATGAGATCGGTGAACACCGACCACCTGTCCCTTCGAGCCTCGCCCGAGATCAAGATGACGGCCTGAAGGTTCTCGAGATAATCGTTCGGTCCGGTCTCGACCTCCGGGCTCCCTCCAGCACCCGGCGGAACACTGTACTTCAGCGTGCCGTTGATATTCGGCAGCCAGAGGTAGGGCGTTATCGAGAATACCCAATGGTCGGCGTGCGCAACGGCCTGTGCGTGCGCCGGGGCCGAGAAGATCGCGGCAGTTATCGCGGCCAGCAAAACCATTCCCGTTACGACGCGCTGTCGGCGGGTGATTGAGTTCATCCTATACTCCTTTGTAAATGCCTGTTTTAACGGACCAGCATGCCTTCGGCTCGGTGCACCACAGGCATCCGTTAAATTCCCCACCCCCAGTGTTCAACAGGGGTGGGGGAACGGAAGTTATTTTGTACCGCTTGGCGCAGAACTCGGCTCTGCGGCTGGTGTAGGCGCAGGTACTTCCGCCGGTGCCGGAACCGCCGCTGGGGCCGATGTCGGTGCAGGCGCATCACTCGGTGCTACTGTAGGCGCTGGAGCAGGTGCTTCTGCCGGTGCCGGAGCCGCCGCTGGGGCCGATGTCGGTGTCGGTTTACTCACTGGAGCAGCGAGTCCCGCCTCATATTCTTTACTGCTGATCTCCTTCACTTCAGAATTCTGAATCGTGACGAGGCCGCCGGTTCGGGCATCCTTTAGCTTCACTGCGCCACCCCTGACGTTATCAATTTCCTGTGTGTAATACTCCTTGCCCGATTGTGGATCCGTGACCTTGTAATATGATGCGCATCCAACGACAAGCAGACCGACGCACAGACTTACGATAAGCCATCCATACCTCAAAGACCGTTTCATGGTTTTTTCTCCTTTCATCATAGATACAGCAGTTGGTTTCAGGTTGGCGCGGAGAGAACAAAGAACCCCGCCCTTCACATCAGCTTTTCAACCTTCGGACCATATCTTCGTCCACCCTCCCGGAGAGGGACGAAGAGGATCGTTCAAGGATCACTTATTTCTTCAGCCCCGTGTCCTTCAAGGCCTGCTTGCACCGGCCGCTGACCTTTGCGTCGTTCTTGTCAATGCACTGCAGCAGCCGCCCCCCGCCTGGTTTGATATCGGAGCATAACTTCTTAAGATCGTCTCGGCACTCGTTCGCCGCATAGGCCAGGGCATTAATGGCCCGCTCGAGCTGCACCGCAGCATCGTAGAGCGCGTACTCGCACTGACCCGACAGCTTGTCGCTGTGCGCATAAAGGCAGGCAAGACCTCTTCCTTCACCCGGCGTCACGTCCTTGCAGTACGTTTTGAGTTCCTTATCACACCCCTTTACCACGCTCTCGACCAGCGTCTGCTGGGCCGAGACAACCCCACTGAACACCAACACCATACCAATGACCACCACCCACACCATTACATGCCTCATGTTTACTTCCTCCTTTCCTCCTGTGGTTTACGTGCTCATTATGCCACCCGCGAGTAGCACAAATCACTCGGCCCCTGTCGTTTTAATCCGACATCGCCTTCTTCTTTACGGCTTCCTTGCCGGCTTTTTCCGCCTCCGCCTTGTCAGCCGCCTTCATCGGCTTGACCTCGACCGTCACCTTCGTTATATGACCAGTGAAGCGGGACTTCGCTTCCGACCCGATGGACTCGACCACCGGCGTGCCGAGATCGATGCCCACGTCGGCGGTTTCGTCCGCCGAGAACATACCGGCCTGGGTATGCTCGATCCGCCCTTCCGCGACCTTCTCGTTGTTTACGAACAGCGTCCCCATGCCGCCCTTGCCGGGCCCGCCGCCGTCATAGGCGAAATCGAACTTTATCGTCGTCTTTCCGGGAGCGAGCGGCTTGGCGGAAGCGATCGAGAAGCGCATCAGGCCCAGGAAATTGTAATCGTAGGCGGGAACGCCGTTCTTGACATACAACGACCATCCGCCAAAGCGGCCACCCTGGGCAAAGATGGTGCCGTTCGCGCCGCTCGCCGGCACTTCCACCTCGGCCGTGACGGTCTTGGACTTGTTCTTGACATTGAGGAAGACGCTCTCCATTATGCCGGTCATGCCTTCTGCCAGGGTTATCGAAGTCCGCTCGCCCATCATGTCGGGACGGCCCACTGCCTGACCATTGAGGCGCTCGAACACACGATCGTCAACGGGCAGGACATGGTACTTCTCGCCTTCCTTCATGAAGAGCACCTGCATCTCCTTCAGCTTCTTCGGGTTCTTGGCTGCCAGGTCGTTGGTGAGGCTGAAGTCGGCACGCAGGTCATAGAGTTCCCAGACATCCTTATCCAGCGGGTGGCGTCCCGTGGGCTCCCACGGCGCGCGGTGGATGGTGCGCGCGTACCACCCGTCGTGGTAGATGGCCCGGTTCCCGGCAATCTCGAAATACTGCGTGGTGTGTCGTTCCTTGGCCTTGGCATCGTTGAACGAATAGATCAGGCTCACGCCTTCCATCGGGACCTGCGGCGTGCCGTTCACCACTTTGGGCTCCGGAAGACCGGCCGCTTCCAAGATTGTCGGCGCCACGTCGATCACATGACTGAATTGGGTGCGCATCTCGTTCTTCGCCTTGATCCCCTTGGACCAGCGGACCACCATGCCGTTGCGGGTGCCGCCCAGGTCCGAGGCCACCTGCTTCATCCAGCTGAACGGCGAATCGAAGGCTACCGACCAGCCGGCGGCCATGTGCGGGTAGGTCGCCGGGGACCCCCACTTGTCCATGAGCTTCAGGAGGTCGGGGACCTGCTCGTGCACCCCGTTGAAGTAGGTGTACTCGTTGAACATGCCATTCTCGCCGCCTTCGCCGCTCGTGCCGTTGTCACCGGCAATGTAGAAAACGAGGGTGTTGTCCGCCTCTCCGGTCGCCTCGACCGCCTCGAGCATCCGGCCGATCTCATGATCCGTGAAATCAAGATAAGCGGCGAAGACCTCTGCCTGATGGCTGAACAACCGCTTCTCGTCATCAGAGAGCTTGTCCCAGTCCTTGATTGCCGGTGGCTTGGGTGCGAGTTTCGTTCCGGCAGGCACTACGCCCATCTTGATCTGCCGGGCGAGGGTCTCCTCGCGCACTTTGTCCCACCCCTGGTCGAACTTCCCCTTCCACTTGGCGATCCACTCCTGCGGCACATGGTGCGGCGCGTGGGTCGCGCCCGGCGCAAAGTAGACGAAGAACGGCTTGTCGGGGGTCATGGCTTTCTGGTACTTGATCCAAGCCACCGCCTTATCGGTCATGTCGGTCATGAAATGATAGTTCGGATCGTTGGGTAGTTCAACCTGGGTGACGCCGTCATACAGGTACGGCGCCCACTGGTTCGTTTCGCCGCCGATAAAACCGTAGAACTTGTCCATGCCCTGGTGCGTGGGCCAGCGGTCGAAGGGGCCGGAGACGCTGGTCTCCCATGCCGCGGTCTCGTGCCATTTGCCGAAAGCCGCGGTGCTGTACCCGTTCAGGCGCAGCATTTCCGCCACCGGGGCTGTTGCATTCGGGATCTGGCCGGTGGCGCCCGGGAAGCCGGTCGCCATCTCCGTGATGAATCCCATGTTCACGGTGTGGTGGTTGCGGCCGGCTTTAAGTGCCGCCCGCGTCGGCGAGCATAGTGCCGTAGTATGGAAGTTGTTGTAGCGCAGACCCTCTTGTGCCAAGCGCTGGAACGTCGGGGTGGAGATCGGACCTCCAAAGGTTTCCGTCGCGCCGAAGCCCAGATCGTCGATCAGGATGATGACCACGTTCGGCGCTCCCGCGGGTGCCTTGACCTCGAAGTGTGGCGGCATCTTCGCGTTCCGCACGTCCAGCTCCTTGTACACCGGCCGCTTCGGCTCCTGGATCGGAAGCACAGTGCGGTCCGGCGCTGCTGCGGGCTTCGTTTCTGCTGCGTAGGATCCCGGGCTGATAACCAGAACGGCTAACAGCAGCAACATGATACTGACGACCTTCTTGCCCTGTTTCATATCGTTTGCTCCTTTCCTTAGAACCTGGGTTCCTACTTAGTTATTTCCTTGAGAAGCATCTCGGCATCTTTGTACCCCGGATACTTCTCTATGATCGCCTGTAACGTTCTGATTGCCGCATCCCTGTCGCCCTTCTGATTCAGATAGAAGGCAAGTGTATAGGCATACTTCGGTTCCTGCGGCCTGAGCTCGGACGCCTTCCTGCACCAGGTCACTGCTTCGTTGATCCGGTCCTTTGCGGTAATGATGCAGAGGTTATAGGCTGCCTGAGCCATCTGGGGATCTGCTTTGAACGCTTTCTTAAGATGCTTCTCGGCAGTCTTCAGCTCGTTCTTCTCAGCCTTCAGAAGGCCCATGTTGAAGTTCGCTGCAGCATTGTCAGGAGCCTGCTTGAGCGCCTTCTGCAGTGACCGCTCCGCCTTGTCATTCTCGCCCATCTGGGCATAGGCGATGGAAGTGTTCACCATCGCCATGATTGCCTGGGGATCAAGCTTCAGCGCTGCCTGATACGAGGCCACGGCATTCTTCGTCTCGCCCCGGTTGAGCTGGTAATTGCCCATGTTGTAATGGGACGTCCACTGGTCTGGACGGGCCATGATGAATGACAGGTACTCCTTGTTAGCTTTATTTAGCTGCGCCTGATAGGCAGGGGGTACTGTCGTCCGCGGGAATGCCGCGATCCCTGCCGCGGCCCGGACCCTCACCAGCCGGTACTCATCTCCAGTTGCCTCGACCAGGGCCTGCAGGCTTTCCGTGGTCGGCATCAATCCCAGTGCCTGGATCGCTGCGCCACGCACGAGGGGCGATGGGTCTTTGGCCGCGATGAGCAGTGCGGCAAGGACCTTTTGGTCCTGCGTTGGGGAGATGAGGCGGATGAGCGAGGCTGCGAAGACCTCGTCGCGTTTGGGATCGTTGATATAGACCAACATGTCCGCAAGCTTTGTCCAGTCCCGTTGGCGGGCAGCGTCAATGAGAGCCGCGCGTTTGAGCACCGGAGCCTGGTAATCCCTAACACGCCACTGCCGTACATATTTGTCGGCCCATTCCGCGTCCTTGTCGTTGTGGCATATGTTGCAGGCATTCGGCGATTTGAATGCCATGGTCGCTGCCGGTGTCGGCGGAAGCATCGAATGGTCGCTCCGGTTCATCCGCGCGAAAGCGGTCATGGACATATGACACGAAATGCACTTGCTTCCCTCACTCTCAGCGGAATGGTGCGTATGTTCAGATGGATTCTTCACCTTATCTTCATGGCAGGGTATGCAGGCGTTGTTGAACTTCTCCTTCTTGAACCGGTAGCGACCGCTGGAAGTGTGGCAGTGCATGCAGTCGATCTTTCCCGACTTTGCACAGGGACTCATGATCCACGAAGTGAGCGTATAGTTCTCTCCCAGGTCGCGTCCATCAACATAGTAATCAGGGTCCTCAAGGGTCACGAGGTCAAAATGATCATAGAACCGTTCCTCGGGCTTGTATTCCAGGGTCAGGGGGCTTGCCTTCGCATGACAGCTCGAGCAGAGGTCGTTCCGCTGCACTTTCGTCATGGTCTTGGCGCGGATGATCCGCAGCTCCGGCAGCGGCTGGCCCTTGGGCGTGGCCTTCGCGATCTTGTTGTGCTCGATCGCTGAGCCATGGCAGGTCTCGCAGTTGATGCCCGGCTCTGCCCAGGTAGTATGATAGGTGTCTGTCTTGGGATCGTAGTTGGTCGCGAGCTGGCTCACATGGCAGCTGTAGCAGGCGGTATTGAACGTGTAGGGGTATTCCTTCCAACTGACCGCCTCGCCCCGCTCCCCTCCCGGGAAGTGACGCCTGCCGCTTGCAGCCGTATCGAACCATTCCTTCTTGTTGACATCAAAGGCAACGGGCAGGGTTTGGAGCCGCCCCTTGTTAAAGGGCGTGAGGAAGTAGTAAACGTTCTTGCCGCCGAGCACATGCTCGATCTTGTATTTCTTCATCCCCTTCTGACCGGTCTCGATCACGACGCCTTCACTGACATCAGCGCGGTACTTCTCTTTGCCTATCAAAATATCACCCTGATGAGGCGTTAGCTTTTCCTTTGCGAAGATTGCCGAATAGGGCTGCATGGCCAGTCCATGCATGGATGTGGACCAGAGCTGGTAGAACTTCTCATGGCACTCCCTGCAGCTAGAAGAGCCGGCGTAGGGAATGGGTTGCTTTTCTTCAGCTCGTGCCTGTACTGAGAAAGACACCCAGATGACGAACAAGATCGGGACTATACGCATATTGATTACTTTCTCACCATCGCCTCTGCATCCATCTCAAACAGCAACTCCTCCCTGCATAAATCTGCTACAACGCAGACAGCCGGAAAATCCGCAAGCCCGCGGTCGGCGGCCGTTTCCCTAAATACTTCAGCATATTCAGGCCGCTTCACAAACACGTTCGCTGCACAGATATCAGTAAGTCCTGCGCCTTCCTGTCCGAGCAGGGTCTCTATTTTGTCGAGCGTGCAGTCGATCTGAGCGCGGATGTCGCAGGGATAGAGGCTCACGCCATGTTCGTCTATGGCTGCGGTGCCCGAAACCTGGATGAAAGACACATCGTCTTCCTCCATGACAGCTCCACGCGAAAATGCTGACCCGTATCGGAAGGCGTCGAGCTGTTTCCTGTTGGTCAATTTTCTTACCGGAGAAGTCACACCGCCGTTTTCCACAACAGCCAGCAGATCCATTGAAGCTGCCGCGCCTGAAGGCGTATTCGCGCCTATGCCGGTGCTTGCAGGAAGCAGTAACCTGGTGTCGCCGGGACCGGGCATGATGCCGAATTCACCGTATTTTTCGCTTCGAGCCTTGTTGAATTCCGGGTACCAGTCCAATATGTCGGATAGATAGAGCCATGTTCGAGCTACATCCTTATAGGACGCGCCGTTCTGGCGCAGAATGCCTTCGGCCCGGTCAAGCGTTGCCCGCACCTGTCCAGGCCTGCTTCCTGCCTGTCCCTGAATGTTCTGAAGCATCAGATATGTTGAGCCGCTCCTGCGCCATCCGCGTCCACAGGGGTTTTCCCCGTACATAATCGTCCAGACATCATCCGCACTGCCCGAAGAAATAGCATGAATGATCATCCCGGCAAGGCCCTCACCCCAGGGAGGATTGCCCGCAACAACGGTGACCGGACCGTCCGCAGGGATCTGCCGCTCGGACAGCGCAGCCTTCCGCTCACGCAGCACTGCGGCCTCCACGCTCAGACTTCCGAATATCCGTTCTTGGACGATCTCCATGCGCTTCGCAAACAATGTGTCCGCGATCATGGCATAAGATGCCCGCGCTGCCGCTACAGTATCCTCTTCACCACTTACCGAAGCCACGAGGAACGCATGTCCTTGTCCGGCTTCCGTGTAATGCAGGGCAATGTTCTTACGTTGCCCGTGAGTTCTGAACGAGACTGTGTTCTCTTTAAACTGCATCAGTTCAACGGTCTTCATACGGTTCGCCATGTCGTTCATTGAGGTAGGGCCCACGTTTCTTCCAGGCGACCTGCTGCTCCCGTGCCTCTTCGATTCTGATGTGTTCAGCGGTAATGCGGTACCCCGCACTTTGCATAGCTGTGTGGCAATTAGATCCATCCCATCCACAGCGTCATCGCCTTCCTTGACTGCTTATTTCCTTCCGAACTATCGTTGGCGCCTTCCATCCGCCAGTACCATGCCGTGACCGCGCGCTATTGTAACTTGGGAAAAATTATTTGCTTATGGTAAACATTGGTCGTATGTCCAGGTGCTGCTCTTTTTTTCTGTTTACCGCCCCTTCTGCGCATCAGAGTGATACGACTTAAAAATATAATGCTCCATACAGCATCCCGCCGTTCCAATTGGTGTCAACATTCAGCGTCGTCGTATCCCCTTTAGATTCTATTTTCAGCGCGAAACGATTGTATGCAATGCCCAAGGCAACGTTCCGGAACACCCGGTATTCCAGCCCGATAAGAAAATCCTGCAGTCCTCCCTTGATCTTGTCCTGGTAATTGACGAAAAACCACTGGTAGTTGTAAAAGGCGGAGAAACGGGGCGTGAAATTGTAGTCCGCGAACAGGCCGAACACGGGCAGGGGCGCTGTTACCGCTTCGTCCTGGGACTGAACGGTTCCGCTCGTGGTAGATCCGGCAATTCCGGCGGACATTTTCATTATGTGAAGACCGAACGAAGCCCCTAGCTCGACCTTTTCGTTATGGAACAGGGAATACCGATAGTCTAGCTTGTAAACGTCGAACTTGATCTCGCTGTCTACCTGTGCATTGATCGGAAAGGTCAGGTCTCCCCATTGAATTTCCTGACTTAGCACCCTTGATCCAGTGAACTTAAGTGCGTAATAGGAGAATCCCAGACCGTGCTTGTCATTGAAACGGTAAAGCCCGTCCAGCCGAAAGACCGTCGTCTCATTATCGCCGCCCAGCGTATCATGGAAATCTATATAGGCACCGACAGGCAAGTTGTTCGAGTCGAGACGCATAATGGTATCAGCATTTTGGACACGATATCCACCTGCCCGGATCATGAATCCGTCGGGCAGCAGCTCCTCTGCGCCCGCCCGAACAGGGCCCGCGAACACGAACGCCGCGAAGACAGAGGCCGCTACTAGCGTGCGCCAGAGGTCTTTCCGTTTCACGAGAGACAGCGACCTGTGTACGAAGATCAGTATATTATGCATGGTATTCCTCCTAACCCGGACAGGCCGGAAATGTTACCGAATGGGATTACGGGATAAGCTCCGAGATAAAGGCTTTACATCCTGCTGATCCAACCTTGCCCGAGGGAATCTCGTGATCCTCCGGCATCGTTCACCATTGCTCCTTTGTAAGTGCACTATTCAAGCCTCCCTTTTTTTATAAAGGACCGACATGCCTTCGGCTCGGTGCACCACAGGCATCCGTTAACTTCCTCTCATCATAGATACAGCAATTGGTTTCAGGTTGGCGCGGCGAGAACAACGAACCGCGCCTTTCACATCAGCTTTTCAACGTTTGGACCATGTCTTCGTCCCTCCCTTCCCGGGAGGGACGAAGAGGATCGTTCAAGGATCGCTTATTTCTTCAGCCCCGTGTCCTTCAAGGCCTGCTTGCACCGATTGCTGACCTTTGCGTCGTTCTTGTCGATGCACTGCATTAGCCGCCCCCCGCCTGGTTTGATATCGGAGCAGAACTTCGTCAGATCGTCCCGGCACTCGTTCGCTGCATAGGCCAAGGCATTAAGCGCCCGCTCGAGCTGGGCTGCCGCGTCATAGAGCGCGTACTCGCACTGGCCCGACAGTTTATCCTCATGAGCGTACAGACAGGCGAGGACCCGTCCCTCGCCGGGTGTCACATCCTTGCAGTACGCTTTAAGTTCCTTCTCGCACCCCTTTGACACGCTCTCGATCAGCTTCTGCTGGGCCGAGACGACACCACTGAACACCAACACCATACCGATTACCACCATCCACACCATTGCATGTCGCATGTTTACTTCCTCCTTTTTGCGTCGCATTGTTTAATGACCGCTACCAACCGGATATTCTAGGCGTCCGTTCCCAGTTCCTCACATCCGGAATATGAAATCCAGCCTCCAGACGTCGAAATCGGGCGTGCCACGCGAACCCATATCGATCCACGCCTTATTGTA
>Ga0316628_100001275_pt1 | contig 17625 bp, 9 predicted proteins | sample OWC_Aug_M2_C1_D5_FD_207648 | JGI IMG/M metagenome (GOLD analysis project Ga0316628, IMG submission 207648) | Wetland soil microbial communities from Old Woman Creek delta, Ohio, United States - OWC_Aug_M2_C1_D5_C | ecosystem: Environmental > Terrestrial > Soil > Wetlands | place: USA: Ohio... | reverse complement strand
ACGCGCGACACGACGCCGATGCGGACGCCGCCGCCCCGAACCTGCTGCGCCCACACGCCCGGTGACACGGGCCCGATGTGGAACGCGCCAGGATAAGCGTTGACCGTGAGACCGTCGCGGCTCGACCCCTTCAGGATCGCCGAGAGAAGGAGCGAGCCGTCACGGTCGAGGAACAGTCCCACCGACGGCTCGAGCGTGGCGGTCTTGGCGCCCGTACGCGCGTCGATGATCGGGTTGTCGCGCGGATCGAACCCGCCGCTCGCCGAGAGCCACAGGTCCGATCCCACGCGCCGCGAGACCCCGACGAGAAACGCGTTCCCCATCGTCGTCATCGCCTTCCAGTCGCTCGCGCGGGGCAGGGGCACGCGCACCATCGCCATCATGTACGCGTTCTCGATCGTGTGGTGCGGCGCGTCGACCGTCGGCTGTCCCATCCAGGTGGTGAACTCGACCCGGTCGCCGAACGGCCGCAGCATCCACGCCTGATTCCAGAGCACGATGGACCCCGCGTCGAAGATGACGAGGTCCGTGAGGCCGTCCTCGTCCTCGCAACAGTGGACGCCGTTCTCCATCACCTCGGTCACGAAATGCCACGCGTAGACGGTGACGCCCGCGGCCAGCCTCGGGTGCGACGCGCCGTGGAGCTCGTACCATTCCACCGTGCGCGCGTACGTCGCGCCCCCCGCGAAGAGGTGCAAGTGATAGTTCGGGTACCACTGCCCGCCGCCCTGGCTCTTGGTGGTGAGCGGAAAGACCTCGTTGCGCAGCCAGTTGCGCACGCCGTAGTGGCGCACGACGGCGTCGGGGTGGGTGAGCGAATGCCACACCACGTGGATGGACGGGCGCCACGGCTGCGCGAAGAGCTGGCGATTGCCGCTCGTGCGGAGCTGGTCGAAGCCGCCGTTGACGATCAACGAGATCGGGTTGAACTCCGCCTCGCTGCCGAACGGACGGGCGGCGTAGAACCGCGTCGTTCGCGCGGGCGACGCTGCGGTGTCACGGCTCGGCGCGGGCGCCGGCGAGACGGACAGCGGGGGCGCCGGACCGCACGCCCCCGCCCCCACGATCCATGCCGCGACCAGGACGCCGACGAGACCGCGACCGCGCACCTCAGGGCACGGGGCGCGTCGTGTCGCGAACCGTGGGATACTTGATCCCGAGCTGGTCCAGATACGTCTTGTACTTCGTCGGATCGTAGTAGTATTTCCTCATCTCCGGCCGGTACTTGTCCATGATCGCCTTGTTCAGCCAGATCGCGGGCTTGTCCGTCGGCCGCATGAGCGGGAAGTACTTGATGTCCTTCGTCTGCACGTCGTTGAAGTAGTCCCACGCCTGCGTGACGACCGTTGGCTTGGTCATGAGGTCGAGCACGGTCATCGCCTGCACCTTCGCGCCGGCCGTCACGCCCTTGTGCGCGATGGGCGTCGCCATCGAGATCGCGTTCGCCCAGTTGTGCCCGGGCAGACCCGGAATGTTCGACGGAAAGCGCAGCGTCACCGTGGGCACGTTCCACGAGACATCGCCGATGTCGTCGCTGCCGCCGCCACGGAGGTCCTGGGGGCGTGGCGGCGCGGCCAACGCCGTCATCACCCGATCGGACAGGCCTCGCGGATCCTTCTGGCCCAGCTCGCGCTGGATGCCCTTGGCCAGTGTCTGATCGGCGTTGCTCCACGTGGGCATGCCGACCTGCTTGATGTTCTGGAACATGTCCTCGGCGATGACCTTGTTGAAGTGGCCCGACCAGCCCGAGCCGAGGATGTCCACCGACGCCAGCCGGGTGCTCGTCATCATCGCCGCCGCGCGGGCGATCGTGTCGCCGAGCGCGAACAGGCCCTGCACGAGAGGCGAGTTGGTCTCACGGAAGAAATACCAGACCGCGGCCGTGGGCGGCACCACGTTCGGCTGGTCACCGCCGTCGGTGATCACGTAGTGCGAGCGCTGCGTGAGCGGCAGGTGCTCGCGACGGAAGTTCCACGCGACGTCCATCAGCTCCACGGCGTCGAGCGCGCTGCGGCCGGCCCACGGCGCGCCCGCCGCGTGCGAGGCCGATCCCTGGAAGTTGAAACGCGCGCTGATCAGCGCGTTCTGCGCCGACTGCCCATAGGTCACGCCGAGGTCCGTGCCGACGTGCGCGAACAGCACGGCGTCCACGCCTTTGAACATTCCCTCGCGCACGAAGTACGCCTTGGCCGCCATCTGCTCCTCGGCGATGCCCGGCCACAGCTGGATGGTGCCGGACAGGTGCTCGCGTTCCATGATCTTCTTGACCGCGAGGGCCGCGGTGATGTTCATCGGCACGCCGGAGTTGTGGCCTTCCCCGTGTCCGGGCGCGCCGACGATCATCGGGTCCTTGTAGCCGACGCCGGGCTTCTGGTTCGCCTGCGGGATGTCGTCCACGTCCGAGCCGAGCGAGATGACGGGCTTGCCGGAGCCCCACGTGGCGACCCACGCCGTGGGAATGCCGGCGAAGCCGCGCGTGACCTTGAACCCGTTCTTCTCGAGGATGCCGGTGAGGTACTTCGAGGTCTCCTCTTCCTGCATGCCCAGCTCGCCGAAGCTGAACACTTCATCGACCATCTGCTGGGAGAACGTGGACATGCTGTCCACCAGCCGCATCGCTTCCTTCTTGAGGGCGACGAGCTTGGCGTCGTCGGGTGGGAGATTGACCGGGAATCTCACTTCCGGTCGGTTGTCGGGACCCTGCTGGCCGCCGCGGCCCTGAGCGACGAGCGGGCCCGCCGCCAGGAGCGTGAGTGACGCGACCGCGCCGACGCGAGAGGACAAGCGATGCATGCCGAACCTCGTGGGGTGAGAATGGCGAGTGCTGACCGGGCAGATTCTCGCGGTTGGCACGACGGCAGGCAAGGGCGCACGCCACGCGGCCGAATGCCGATCCTTTTGGCGGAATGGCAGTCGAGTCGTCGGCGACGGCGACAGCCACAGGCCGTCGAACGACTGTCGCCGTCGCTATCGCTGACGACTACAGTCCCTTTCTCCCCTCTTCACGGTATCACGGTATCAGTGCGTGCTCTTCGCGAGCACCCGCCTCACCTCGTCGACGTTCGCGTCGATCTCTATCGGCCGGTTCGCTCTCTGTGGCGGCGGCTCCGTCTCCTGGTGGTACTTCACCAGCGCGCCCGGGTCCTTGAGCAGGTGGCCGGTCAGCACCGCGACCACGCGCTCACCAGGCCGGATCACGCCGCGCTGCCGCAGTTTCGCGACGCCGGCCACGCTCGCCGCGCTCGCCGGCTCGCAGCCGACGCCGGCCGCATCGATCACGGCCTTGGCGTCGAGGATCTCCGCGTCGCTCACCGACTCCACCACGCCGTTGGTGTCGCGGATTGCTCGCACCGCCCGCTCCCACGACGCCGGCGCGCCGATGCGGATCGCGGTCGCCACCGTCTCCGGATCCACTTCGATGTGGCGCGCGAACCGCTCGCGGAACGCCTGCGCGAAGGGCGACGCGCCCTCGGCTTGAATGGCGGCGAGCCGCGGCACGCGCGCGATGAGACCCACCGCCTGCGCCTCACGCAGCGCCTTCCCGAACGCCGACGTGTTCCCGAGGTTGCCGGCGGGCAGCGCGATCCAGTCGGGCGGGTCCCAGCCGAGCTGGTCGAGCACCTCCAACACGATCGTTTTCTGTCCCTCGAGCCGGAACGGGTTGATCGAGTTGAGGAGCTGAATGCCGAGGGCGTGGCTCGCCTCGCGCGCCAGCGTGAGGCAGGCGTCGAAGTTGCCGCGCACGAGCAGCGTGCGCGCGCCGTAGGCCAGCGTCTGGGTGAGCTTGCCCAGCGCGACGTGGCCGGCCGGGACGAAGACCAGCGCCGGAATGCCTGCCTGCGCGGCGTACGCCGCGAGCGATGCCGACGTGTTGCCCGTGGACGCGCAGGCCACCGCGCGGGCCCCGGTGCGGCGCGCCTGCGTCATCGCCACCGTCATGCCGCGGTCCTTGAACGATCCCGTGGGGTTGTGGCCCTCGTGCTTCATGAGCACATGCTCAACACCGGCCCAGCGCGACACGCCGTCGCGCTCGACGAGCGGCGTGTTCCCCTCGGGGTGCGAGACGATGTCGCCGCTCTCGGCGGACGGCAGCACGAGCTCGCGGTACCGCCAGACGCCCGATGCATCCGGCGGCGCGAGCGCCGAGCGGCGCGCGGCGAACGCGGCGCGATGCTCGGCCGGCGTGCCGCGAAACGCGTGCTCCAGCTCGAGCAGGCCGCCACAGGCGGGGCACTCGGCGGCGGGCTCCAGCTCGTCGATCGCGGCGCCGCAACGTTCGCAGCGTTGCACGGTGTCAGCCACGCGTCGGCTCTCCGTTCAGAGGTTCGTTCGGGGCGGCGACTCGCGCGCCCTGCGCGTCCACGCGCGCCACGCGCCCCGTCGCCGTGACGCCGGCGTCCCCGTACGCGGCGAGCATCGCCGCGAGCACGTCGTTGGCCACGGCATCGCCATCGGTGAGCGCGAACGCCGACGGACCACCGCCGGCGATCGAGGCGCCAAGCGCGCCGGCCTGAACGGCGGCGCGCTTCGCGCCCGAGAATCCGGGGAGCAGCGCCGCGCGCGCGGGCTCGGCGATGCGGTCGTCGATCGCGCCGCGGAGCAGCGCGAGGTTGCCCGACGCGAACGCGGCGACCATGGTCGCCACCGCCGCCGCCTGCGCGATGGCCGTGGCGCGCTCGACCGTGGCCGGGAGCACGGCGCGCGCGTCGGCGGTGCGGAGGCGCATGCCCGGATGCACCAGCACGACGCGCAACCCGCCGGGGGCGTCGAACCGGATCGTCACCAACGGATCGATCGAGCGCACGAGCACGATGCCGCCCACGAGCGCGGGCGCGAGGTTGTCGAGATGCCGCCCGGCAACGCGCTCCTCGGCGACGAGCGCGGCCAGAAGCAGATCGCGCTCGTCCAGAGGCGAGCCGAGGAGCGCGTTGACGGCGACCGCGCCGGCGATCGCCGACGCGGCGCTGCCGCCCTGTCCGCCGGCCAGCGGCAACCCTTTCCGAACGCGCAGCGACACCCCGACGCCCAGCTGTCCCGCGCGTCGAAGCACTTCGGCGCCGGCGATGGTCGCGGTATGCCGTGCCGGATCGGTCGGAAGCTCCGGGTGTCCCGCGTCCGCCAGGTGCACGCCGGGCTCGGCCACGCGCGTCGCGTCCACGGTGTCGCCCGGTCCCGTGACCGCGCAACCAAGGATGTCGAGTCCGGGACCGAGGTTGCCGATCCCTCCAGGAGCAAAGGCGCGAACCGAGTCGAGCGCGGCGGTTCGGCGCGGTGCGACGTCATCGAGTTGGTGCGGCATCGGACCCGGAAATCTCGCCACGATGGAACCATCGTGCGACTGGGGTTGGGACGGACCGGATTGGATAAAATCTGTGGGCGAAGTAAGGGCGCATGGATGTCTCTTGACAAAGGCTTCGCCCGAGGGATACATCGGGCGCAGCGTGTGACGAATCGGCCGGAACGCGGGTTGAAAACGGATACCAGACCCGTACGTGTGTCAGCGGCATCGGAGCACGTGGAGCGCGTCATCGAGCAATACCCCCTTAGGCGCGGACGCCACAACCCCCACCATCCTTTCCATCCGCGAGGTGTCTCAGTGCGTCGTCGAATAGCGGTCTCACTCTCCCTCTTGCTCGCGGCGGCGCCTCTAGCGGCGCAGACTCGCGAGATCACGGGCAAAGTGACCCAGGCCGGCACGGCCACACCCATCACCGAGGCGACGATCGGCATCCTCGGGGCGCAGCTCGGCGTTCGAACCAACGAGCGCGGCGAGTATCGGATCCGGGTGCCGGCGGGAGACATTCAGCTCCTGGTGCGCGCGATCGGGTTCCAGCGGCAGACGACCCTCGTTCGCTCGAGCCAGTCAACGGCCGACTTTTCCCTCGAGAAGGACGTGCTCCAACTCGAAGGCGTGACGGTCACGGGACAGGCGACCACGGTGGATAGGCGGAACGCGTCCACGGCCATCGCGTCGGTCTCGGCGGAAGAGTTGATGGTGGCGCCGGCCAAGTCGCTCGAGGGCAATCTCGCCGGAAAGGTCGTCGGCGCGGCGATCTACGAGAACAGCGGCGTCCCGGGCGGCGGCATGCAGATCCAGATCCGCGGCGCCACGTCGATTCTCGGCCAGGGCGACCCGCTCTACGTGGTGGACGGCGTGATCGTGTCCAACGCGTCGATTCCGGGTGGCCTCGCGTCGATCTCGCGGTCGGGCGGCTCGACGACGAACTCGCAGGACCAGACGGTCAACCGCCTCGCCGACATCAACCCGAACGACATCGAGAGCATCGAGGTCCTGAAGTCGGCGGCGGCCACCGCGATCTACGGGTCGCGCGCCACGAACGGCGTCGTCGTGATCACGACCAAGCGCGGCAAGGCCGGCACCACGCGGTACAACGCCACGCAGCGCATCGGCACGCAGCAGGCCACGCGCCTGCTCGGCTCGCGGCATTTCACCAGCTACGACGAGGTGAAGCCGTACCTGGGCTCTTCGGCCCACGCGGACTCCATCGCCAAGGCGAACTGCACGCCGCAGTGCCAGTGGTACGATTGGCAGGGCCAGCTCTACAACAACACCAGCCCGTCGTTCGAGACGCTGCTGTCGGCGTCCGGCGGGGTGAACAACACCAAGTACTTCGCGTCGCTCAACGACCGTCAGGCCAAGGGCATTCAGCAGAACACCGGCGCGCGCCTCACGTCGGGCCGCTTGAACCTGGACCAGACCATCGGCGACAAGATCACGATCTCGGGCGGCGTGGACGTCTCGCACAACAAGACGCAGGACGGCATCGGCAACAACGACAACGCCGGCATCAGCCCGACCTACTCGTTCGGGTACTCACCCGCGATCTACGACCTCCGAAGAATCGACCCGGTGACGGGACGCCTCGTCTACATGTGGATGAACGGCGGCGGCGCCGGCACGGTCAATCCGTTCGACCTCGTGCACTCGATCACGAACCTCGAGGACACGTGGCGTCAGATCGCCAACGTGCGGTTCGGCTACGCCGCGCTGTCCACGGTGCACAACACCGTCCAGTTCACCTACATCGGCGGCGTGGACCGGTTCCAGTTCGAGGGCACGCAGTACTCGCCGAACTACATGCAGTACGAGGCGGCCGACGGCTTCCTCGGCACCTCGCAGATCAACAACAGCGACAGCCGCAACATCAACCAGAGCGTGAACGCCGTGTGGACGTACAGCCCCGGCTTCAGGTTCCTGAACTCGGCGCAGACGTCGGTCGGCGGCACGTACGAGACGCAGTACCAGCATACGTACCTCATCCGCCAGCGCGGTCTCACCCCCACGCGTCAGGTGGCTACCGGCGGCACGGACATCGCGACCAACGACTTCCTCAACGAGTTCCGCGACCAGTCGCGCTACGTCAACGAGCAGATCATCGCGTTCGACGAGAAGCTCGCCGTCTCGGCGGGCATTCGCGCCGACCGTGGCAGCGCGAACGGTGACCGGAGCAAGTTCTACGGCTTCCCGAAGTACTCGGCCAGCTATCGCTTCACCGAGCCTTTCAGCCGGTTCACGTCGAAGATCGACGAGATCAAGCTGCGCGCCTCGTATGGTCAGTCGGGCAACCGGCCGAACTACGGCGTGCGCGACATCACGATCGCGGGCGGCGGCACGATCGGTGGCGCCGGATCGCTGGTCGCCGCGGGCACGGTCGGCAATCCGAAGATCAAGCCCGAGGTCATGAACGAGACGGAGATCGGTCTCGACGCCGCCTTCCTCCGCGGCCGAGTGTCGCTCGAGGCGAGCCACTACGAGCGCGTCATCAAGGATCTGTTGGTGAACTATCCGCTCGCGGCCAGCTCGGGTCTCGGCACGCAGCAGATCAACGGCGGCCAGATGTCCACGCGCGGCATCGAAGCCGGCCTGAGCGTGGTGCCGATCAGCACGCGTAACACGGAGTGGACCATTCGCACGACATTCCAGCACAACGTCCAGTACGTCGACAAGCTGGCCGTGCCGGCGTTCCCGGTCCTCGGCTCCTTCGGCGCGTCGTACGGCCGCAACCGCATCGCGGCCGGCACTCGGCCGACGTACATCTGGGGCAACCAGCGCTACAGCTGCATCAACACCACCGACGCGAACGGCAAGCTGGTGGTTGGCACGGGCGCGGACGGCAAGGCGTGCCACCGCCTCAATCCGGGCGAGACGGTCGCCAGTGCCATCACGCGCGACTCGATCGTCGCCGACGCGAACCCGATCGGGCAGACCTCGTTCCTGAACACGCTGCGCTACCGGGCCTTCACGCTCACGGCGCTCGTGGACTGGCGCATCGCCGGCTACACGGCGGACATGACGAAGAACCTGTGGGACGAGGGCGGCAACTCGCGTGACTACGACAGCAAGTCGCCCGACCCGAGCCAGCCCCTCGGTGAGTTCCGCTACGGTTCGTTCGCCGGCGGCAACATCTCGCCGTACATCGACCTCGGCACGTTCGTCAAGCTTCGCGAGGTGAACGTCACCTACCAGGCGCCGGCCCGCTGGGCGCGTCTCGCGCGCGCGAACGACCTGCGCATCTCGCTCCAGGGCCGCAACCTCGCCATGAAAACGAACTATTGGAGCTTCGATCCCGAGTTCAACAACTTCGGCAACTCGAACTTCAACCGGTTCATCGACCTCGCGCCGTATCCCAGCAATCGGCAGTTCTTCCTCAGCATCGACCTGGGGTACTGAGCCATGACCATGATGAAACGCACCCAGATGCAGAAACTCTTCGCCGCCGCCGTGCTGGCCGCGATGGCCGCGGGCTGCAAGCAATCCGATATCGACATCTCCAACCCCAACAGCGCCCTCGCCGGCGGGGTCGCGTCGGACCCGACCGCCCTGCAGCTCCTGGCGACGGGCCTGATGGTGGATCAGCGCGGCACGCGCCAGGCGCTGATCACCAATTCGGGCATCATCGGTCGTGAGATGTACACGTTCACGCCGAACGAGGGACGCAACACCACGCACTACCTGATCGGCATCAGCGTCGGTGGTGTGCAGAAGCTCGACCCCACCGGCTTCGCGACGGGCAGTTGGGCCGGCGAGTACGGCGCGTTGCGCGACATCTTCAACTTCAAGAACACGATCGACGCGAGCTCGCGCACGGCGCCGGAGAAGTCCGCCGCACTGGGCTTCGCCGAGACGTTGGAAGGGTTGATGCTGTTCCAGCTCCTGGAGACGCGCGACTCGCTCGGCATCATCACGGAGATCAAGGCGGACCCGTTCGAGCTCGCGCCGTTCGTCTCGCGCGACTCGGGGTACAAGTACGTCCTCAATATCCTCGACGACGCGGCGGCGAAGCTCTCGGCGGGCGGTTCGTCCTTCCCGTTCACGCTCGCACCGGGGTTCGGGGCGGCGGTGGCCGGCATCGCGTTCAACACGCCGCCCACGTTCCTCAAGTTCAACCGGGCGATCAAGGCCAAGGCGGCCGTGCACTACGCCACGCGGGGTGGTGGTGCGGCGGCGTGGCAAGCCGCGCTCACCGCGTTGTCGGCGTCGTTCCTGAACGACCAGGCGACGACGCGCACCGCGTTCGACGTCGGCGTCTATGATACCTACGGCGCGTCGCCCGACTCGCCGAACGGCCTCACGCAGGCGACGAACACGACGCTGTACGCGCACATGTCGATCCAGACCGATGCGGAGCTCAAGGCCAACGGTCAGCCCGACGATCGCTACACCGCGAAGATTCGCAGCGGCCTGCCGTCGCGTCAGGGTCCGGTCACCGGCAGCGGCCCCACGAGCGCGTCGTCCACGCTCGGCTTCAGCATCTGGCCCTCGCTCTCAACCCCGATTCCGATCATCCGCAACGAGGAGCTGATCCTCCTCCGCGCCGAGGCCAAGCTGGGCACCGGTGACAAGGCGGGCGCGATCGCCGACCTGAACATCGTTCGCACCAACTCCGGCGGGCTGCCGGCGTCCACGCTCACCGCCGCGTCGTCGAACGACGCGATCGTCACCGGGATCCTCTATGAGAAGCGCTACTCGCTCCTCATGGAAGGCGACCGGTGGATGGACATGCGCCGGTACAACAGACTCGACCAGCTTCCCCTCGACGTCCCATCCGGCGCGAACAAGAACTTCGTCGCCAGAGTGCTGCCCATCCCACAGAGCGAGTGCCTGAACCGGATCGCCAAAGGCGGCGACTTCATCGGCCCGAACGGCCAGAACGACTGCGCGCCGTAACCGTTCGCGGTCGCGGTCCTACGCGGTTCTACGCGGCCCCACAACGAAAGCCGGAGACCGGGGTACATTCCGGTCTCCGGCTTTCCGGTTCAAGTACCAGCGTCCTGTCTGCTTTTGCGAGTCGTCGACATGCTGTTGAAGGTGCTCAGTCGCTCTCCCTCTGTCGCGTTCGTCGCGGCCATCGCCGCCGCTGCCGCCACCGCTGCCGCGGCGCCGATCGCCGCGCAGATCCCCTTGAACCCCACGCGACCGGTCGCGCCGACCCCACAGTTCGGCACGATCGATGGAATCGTCAGCGATACGAGCCTGGTGCCCATCCAGGGCGCGTTCATCTCGATTCTCGGCACGCCGATTCGCATCGGCACGGGACCCAACGGCCGCTTCCGCATCACCAAGCTCCCGGTCGGGCAGTATCTCCTCGTCGTGAAGCGCGTCGGATATCACCCGACGTCGGCGGTGGTGGAGGTGCCGGACGCGGACACGCTGCGGCTCGCCTACACGCTCGAGAAGCTTCGCCCCGAGGAGCTGGAGACCGTCGTGGTCACCGCCAAATCGCCGTCGGCGCGCATGGTCGATTTCGAGGCGAGGCGGAAGCTCGGCGTGGGAGAGTTCATGACGGCGGACGACATCGCGAAGCGCAACACGGTCTTTCCGACGGAGTTGTTCCGCACGTTCAAGTCGATCAACGTCTCGCCCAACACCGCGTCGCCCATCACCCAGTACTACGCGTTGAGCGCGCGCGAGGGTGGAAATCCCATGGTGGGCGCGTGTCCCATGCAGGTGTATCTCGATCAGGTGGCGCTCCCGAATCCGTTCAATCTCGACCTGCTGCCCCAGCCCAAGGACCTCGGCGGCATCGAGGTCTACGCTGGCGCATCGACCATTCCGCCGCAGTTCAACGGGTACGACCGCGGATGTGGCGTGATCCTGGTCTGGACGAAGGACGGACTCTGACGCTGGATTGAGGCGCGCCCCGGCCGATGCCGGGCAAAGGAGCGTGCGATCCATGAGCGGGCTGGGAGGCACCATCGCGAGGGAATGGGCGGACCATCCGCCGTGCGCCGGCCGGGTGCCGGTCGCGCTGTTGCTCCTCGCCGTGGGCGGCCGCCTGTACGCGCAGACCGTGAGCGGCATCGTGATGATGCCTGACAGCGTCCATCCGGCGCCGGGCGTCATTGTCGTCGCGACCGGCGCGCGCGGCGACACCACGGCGCGCGTCCTGACCAACCAGGCCGGGCGTTTCACGATTCGACTGCCGGCGGCGGGCCGCTACGGTCTCACGATGCTCCGCATCGGCTACCGGCCAACGCAGGGGCCTCCGGTCGTCATCGCGGCCGGCGAATCCGAGACGGTGCGGCTCGTGCTGGCCGATCGGCCCGTGACCCTGTCGTCCGTGAACGTGCGCGATCGCGAAACGTGCCGCGTGAGCGCCGACACCGGGTTCATGGTCACGCGCGTCTGGGACGAAGCGCGCAAGGCGATGCTGACGACGCAACTCGTGGGCGACGAGACGCCGCTGTTCGCCGAATGGATCGAGTACGACCGCGTGCTCGACTCCACGGCGCGCCTCGTCCGCCAGCAGCACGTGCGCACGTCGCGCGGCCCGACCACGCACGCCTTCCGCAGCCGCCCCGCGCAATACCTCGACAGCGCGGGATACGTCGTCGCTGATTCCAGCGGCACGACCTACTTCGCCCCCGACGCCGACGTGCTGCTCTCCGAGTCGTTCGCCGCGGGTCACTGCTTTCGCCTGGTAGGCGCGCCGAGCTACGCGCCGAACCTGATCGGGGTCGGCTTTCAGCCGTCGCGCGACCGGCGTGACAAACACGACATCGAGGGCACGCTCTGGGTCGACCGCGCGAGCGCCGAGCTGCGCACGCTCGAGTTCCGGTACACCAACCTGCCCGACGTCATCATGGCCGCGCAGCCGGGCGGGGTCGTGCAGTTCCTCCGGCTGTCCGACGGTCACTGGTTGGTGAGCGACTGGCGCCTCCGCATGCCGCGCGCCGAACCGCGAGGTCGCTCCTCGAACAATGGGCTCGGGCGCATCGTGATGGCGGCGTCGAACCTGGTGGTGCGCGACATCCAGATCGCCGGCGGCGAAGTGAATCGCGTGACGCGCCGCGACACGCTGCTCTACGCCGCGGCGGGGCCATCGATCGCGCTCCAGGTAGTGTCGCGCGACACGCTCGTACCGCCGGCGGGCGCGCGGCTCACGCTGGAAGGCACCGACTACGCGGGACGGGCGGACTCGCTGGGACTGGTGAAGCTCTCGCCCGTGCTCGCCGGCCGGTATCGCGCGCGCGTGTCGATTCCGTTGATGGACTCCCTCGGCATGCCGGCGATCACGGGCGAGGTGGAAGCGCGGACCGGCGCGCGCATCGATTCGCTCGAGCTGCCGTCGCCGAACGACGTGTTGTTCGCGGCATGTCCGCGCGATTCGGTGCGGAAAGGAGAAGGGATGCTCCACGGCGTCGTGCGAGACGAGCGGGCGCGGCCAGTGCGCGGCGCGGCGGTCACCGTGGTCTGGCAGGGCAACTTCGAGATGGTGGGCCTACGCGACGGCTCCCACCTCCTCTACGATCAGGGCTCGCTGGGCGCGGTGACCGGCGACGCGGGCAACTGGCGCGTGTGCGGCGTGCCGCGCGGGCCGTCGCTCGCCGTGCGCGTCGTCACCGACTCCGGGTCCGACATACAGCGCGTTCGCCTCGACGAGCGTCGCGCGTTCGCGTCGGTGGACCTCGTGACGCACGCGAAGACGTCCGCCGCGGCGGCCGAAGCCGAGGTGGCGACGCGCGGGCCCGCCGGCGCGGCGCGTGCCGTGGTGGAGATCTCCGTCATGGCCGACGGCGTCGAGCTTCCCGGGGCGCAGGTCGAGGTCGCCGAAGGGAACCAGACGCGCCGGTTGACCACCGGCTCCACCGGCCGCGTGTTGCTGCCCGGGGTCGCGCCGGGTATGCTCACCGTTCGCGTCCGCCGGCTAGGTTATGTGCCGGGCGCGGTGGTGGCGCGGGTGGACGTCGGCCGCAATACCATTCCCATCATCCTCGCCAGGACGGCGCTTCCGACCCTCGACACCGTACGTGTGATGGGGAATACCCGACTATTCGGGCTGGGCCGCAACGACGAGTTCGAGACGCGACGGGTCAATCACCTGGCCACCGTGTCGATCACGCGTGAGGATATTCGAAAGCGCAATCCCGTGGACGCCTGGCAGATGCTGACGACCGTTCCGTCGATCCGGATCATCGACAGCGCCGGCGTCACGGCGGAGTCCACCCGCTCGAACGACATGCTTCCTGACGGAAGCCAGCGGAAGTGTTACATCCGGGTCATGGTCGACGGCCTGGAGCTGATGCCGCGGCAGGGTCAGAACGCGGTCGATCTGCGCCAGTTGCCAAAGCCCGAAGAGATTCACGGCATCGAGGTCTTTGCCGGTCCGGCGAGCATCCCCGTGCAATACGGCGGCGCCGGCACCGACAAGTGGTGCGGTCTCATCGCCATCTGGACGCGCTGACACGTGCCCCTTCGCCGCTCACTCGGCACTCTCTCCCTCGTCTTCATCCTCTACTTCTCGACGTCCGGTGGTCCGCACACCACCGAGACGCTCGTGCACGAGGTAGGGCCGGGGCTCGCGCTGCTCGTCATGCTCGCCGTGCCGATCCTCTGGTCCATCCCCGAGGTGCTGATCATCGGCGAGCTGGCGAGCATGTTGCCCGAGGAGGGCGGCTACTACCGCTGGGTCCAGCGCGCCTTCGGCGACTTCTGGGCGTTTCAGAACGGGTGGCTCACCTGGCTCTACTCGCTCGTGGACATGGCGATCTACCCGGTGCTGTTCCTCCAGTACTTCGGGTACTTCGTCCCCGAGCTGACGGGCGTGGCGAAGTACGTGACGATGCTCCTCGTCATCTGGATCGCGACCGGCGTGAACCTGCGCGGCGCGCTGCCGGTGGGCCGCATCTCGATCGTGGCGGGGTTGTTCATCATCGTCGGCTTTCTCCTCGTCGCCGGCACGGCCATCCCGCACATCGACCACGCGCCGTGGAAACCGTTTCTCGCCCCCGGCACCGGCGTGCCGAGCGGACTCGCGGTGGGGCTGTCGATCGCGCTCTGGAACTACATCGGGTGGGACAACGCCTCCACCGTGGAGGGAGAGCTCGAGGACGCGACGCGAAGCTATCCGCGCGCGCTGGCGATCACGCTCCCCCTGGTGACGGTGGGCTACTTCATTCCGCTGCTCACCACGCTCGGCGCTACTGACTGGACGACCTGGCGCGACGGCGGCTGGCCCGAGATCGCGATGGCGGCCAGCGGTGTGGCGGGGAGGTGGCTCGCGCCATGGATCGCCGCGGGCGGCATGGTGAGCGCCCTCGCGCTGTTCAATGCCTTGCTCCTCGCCTACTCGCGCATCCCGTTCGTCATGGCGACCGACCGCTTGCTGCCCAAGGCGATCGCCGTCGTGGACGCGCGCGGCACGCCGCGGAACTCCGTGCTCGTGTCGGCGGCGTGCTACTCGGTGTTCGTGCTCGTGCCCCTGGGCAGCCTCGTGGTCGCCGACGCGCTGCTCTACGCGTTCGCGCTGTCGCTCGAGTTCGCGGCGCTGATTCGCTTGCGAAAGACGGAGCCCACGCTGCGCGGCGCCTTTCGCATCCCGGTCGGCCGTCGCGGCGTGATCGCGCTCGCGCTGGTGCCGCTGTCGATCCTCGCCACGCTCGTCGTGCTGTCGTTTCGCGACGGCGAGTACGGCCTGCCCGCGCTGCTCGGCTCCCTGGTGGGTATGACCGCGGGTGTGATCGTGTTCGGCGTGGCGAACCGCAAGCGCGGCGCGACGGCCGCGGCGAACGAGCTCGCCTGAACGCTCGCCAGTCCTCGACGTTCGGGCGAACGCCAACGCTCACCGGCCCGGTGTCCCCGCGCCCCCCCCCGCGACGCGCCGCCCATTGAGCCCGAGCCGGGCGAAGCTCAGGGCTGTTTGTAGATCGTGCCGCCTTTCATGACGAGCGCGACGTGGCTAATCGCCGAGATGTCCTTGGTCGGGTCTCCGCGCACCGCGACGAGATCCGCGAGCATGCCGGCCTTGACCTGCCCGATGCGGTCCTGCCAGTGCATCATCTTCGCGTCGTTCACTGTCGCCGCGCGCAGCGCCTGAATCGGCGTGAGCCCGTCCGCCACCAGGCCCTCCACCTCCTTCGCGTTGTCGCCGTGCGCGAGCGGGCCCGAGTCGGCGCCGTTGCAGATCGTGACGCCGGCGGACATCGCCATTGCCAGGACCGCCTTCTTGTTGCGATTGCCGACCGACACCGTGGGCACGTAGCAGATCCCGCGCGCGGCCATCAGCTTGAAGACCTCGGGCGTGCCGCCGTCGCCGTGCTCGATCGTTTCCACGCCGGCGAGCGCCGCGCGCTTCATGCCTTCCGCCGTCGTCGCGTGGGCGGCCACGCCGCGGCCGGAGCTCCTCGCGATGGCGACGGCCTCGTTGAACTCCTCCTGTGTCGGCCCGGGCATCGCCTCCCCGTTCGGGCCCCAGCGATAGTCGGCGTAGATCTTGATCCAGTCCGCGCCGTGTTTGATCTGGTCGCGCACGACGCGGGCGAATCCGTCGGGACCGTCCGCCTCCTCCGCGCCCTGGGGAATCCGATCGGCGTACTCGGTCGCGAACCCCTTGGGCGCGTACTCCCCGGTCACGACGATCGCGCGCGTGGCCACCTGCATCCGCGGGCCCGGGATGATCCCCTGGTTGATGGCGTCCCTCAGGCCGACGTCCGCGTAGCCCGCTCCTTCCGTGCCCAGATCGCGCGTCGCCGTGAATCCGGCGAGCAAGGCCGCCTTCGCGTGGGTGACCGCGCGCGCCACGCGCAGCGCCAGATCCTCATGCAGCACCTGATCGTTCCACGGCGTTTCGTTGTACGGGTGCAGCAGGAGATGCGAGTGACCCTCGATGAGGCCGGGGATGAGCGTCGTGCCTGGTAGCCCGATCGTGCGCGCGTCGGCCGGCGCGGTCACCTGGCTCTTCGGTCCGACCGCCTCGATCCTGTCGCCCTGTACCAGCACCACCCACCCGTCGTGCGGCGCGCCGTCCGATCCGTCCCACACGCGGTCGGGGACGAGAAGCGTCGGCGGGCCGGCCGGCGCCGGTTGTGCGCCGCGTCCGCCGCGACCCTGCGCGGCCACTACCGAGGGCAACGCCGCGATGACGAGAGCGATGATTGTCCGGGACATCGAAAGTTCGAGTGAAGGGACTCTAATGGGAGTGGGCTGTCAGGAATTCTCCACCGGAAGGCCGGCCACGGAGAATGGCCCAGTCTACGCCCGCACGCAACGCGGCACCTCGTGGCGAGGGCGCTCTCTGGACGGGGCTGCACCTGGATCGTACGGTATGATTGGCTGGCCTTGGCCAGCGCCCTACGGTTTCGAGCCGTAACTAGGCAAGCGGCGGCGCCACCAACGCAGGCCGCATTCCCCCCCAAGCCACGACAGCTATGCGAAAAATCGCGCGAACCTTCGCCCGAAACCTCGCCATCGTCCTGACGGCCCTCGTCGCACTCCCGGCCGCGTCGCGCGCGCAGAAGAAGGCGCTGACGCAGGCCGACTGGGACAAATGGAAGTCCATCACCGCCCCAGCGCTGTCCCCGGACGGCAAGTGGGCCGTCTACACACTCGTTCCGCAGGTGGGCGACGGCGAGCTGGTGATCCGTTCAACCACCGGCACCACGGAATATCATGTGCCCCGCGGCTACATCGGGCGGCCGAACAACGTTCCGGGTGGTCTTCGCCCCGGTCGCGGTACCGGGGAAGCGGCTCCGGCGGGTCCAACGGCGACGCCGGCGCAGATCACGTCGGATGGTCGTTTCGTGCTGGCGAGCGTGCTGCCCTCGCAGGCCGAAGTGGAGCGCGCCGGCCGCGGCCGCGGTGCCGCGGCCGCGGCCAACCGCCAGTCGCTGGCCATCGTCAGCCTGGCCGACGGCAAGGTCACCTCGATTCCGAACGTGCGCTCCTTCCGCCTGGCTCGCGACAACGGTGGCTGGGTCGCCTATGTCACGACGGATTCTGCCGCGGCCGATTCCGCGGCGCGGAATGGGCGCGGGGGCGGACGCGGCGGACGTGGCGCGGCTCCCGCCGGCCCGCGCCGGCAGTTTGGATCACCACTCGTCGTTCGCAACCTCGCCTCCGGCACGGAAGAGCGTCTGAGCGACGTGCTGACCTTCGCCTTCGACGACAGCGCGAAAGTGCTCGGCTACACCGTGGTGTCGCGCGACAGCACGAAGGACGGCGCGTACCTGCGCAACCTCTCGACCGGCACCACCACGACCCTGCTCGCCGGCCACGGGGACTACAAAGGCCTGGCGTTCGACCGTGCCGGCTCACAGGTCGTATTCGTATCAGATCGCGACGAATTCGGCCGGCCGAAGCCGCGGTATACCATGTACGAGGCGTCG
>Ga0316628_100001274_pt1 | contig 17626 bp, 17 predicted proteins | sample OWC_Aug_M2_C1_D5_FD_207648 | JGI IMG/M metagenome (GOLD analysis project Ga0316628, IMG submission 207648) | Wetland soil microbial communities from Old Woman Creek delta, Ohio, United States - OWC_Aug_M2_C1_D5_C | ecosystem: Environmental > Terrestrial > Soil > Wetlands | place: USA: Ohio... | reverse complement strand
TGGCCGGCGCCGTTGATCTGGAAAAAGGCGATGTTCTGCTGTTTGAGCTGGATCTCCTTGTCGTCCACGCGGCGCGACGTGAGCATGACCCGATACGCACCGAGGACTTCGGCGAGCGGCAGCACCGCCTGTTCCCTGTTCGCCACCGTGGCCATCTCCACCCCCTGGGCACCTCTCCGCGGCCGCCGGCGACCCGCGACAAGCGATTCCGGGGCCTTCATTCTAAGCTGAATACCGCCCCCCGGCAGGTCATTCCCTCCCCCTTGCCCGTTCCCCCGCCCCGCGCTACCTTCTTCGCAAGGAGACGGGCCAATGATCAAGCACATCGCGGTCGGCCTCGACGGCTCGGCCAACGCGGTTACCGCCGAGCAATTCGTCTTCGACCTGGCCAAGCGGCTCGGCGGGGTCGTCCACGGCATCCACGTCGTCGACGCCACGTTCCTCGAGGGCGCCTTCATCACCGACATCTCCGGCTCGATGGGCTTCGAGCCGTTCCTCAACCTTCAGGCGCAGATGCGCGCGACGCTCGACGACGTGGCGAAGGCGATCCGCGACGACTTCGCCTCACGCTGCGAGACGGCGGGCGTCGAGAGCCAGTTCCACCTGGAGCGGGCGGGCGTCGTCCACGGCATCCTCAGCGCAGCCAAGCTCGCCGACCTCCTAGTGGTCGGTCAGCGGGGAGTGAACGCCCGCTTCCACGAGGACGTCCTTGGCTCGACCGCGGAGATGTTGCTGCGGAGGTCGCCGCTCCCCGTGCTGGTCGTCCCCCAGGCGGCCGAGATGCCGCGCCTGCCGCTGGTCGCCTACGACGGGAGCCCGAAAGCAGTGCGGGCGCTGCAGCAGGCCGCGGAGTTCGCACGCGCCCTGGGCCTCGAGGTCACCGTGGCCACCGTGGACAGCAACGAGGGCCCTGCCCGTGTCCGGCTGGACGAGGCGGCGCGCTATCTCGCACCGTACCAGACCCGCGTCAGGTACGAGTTCCGGCGTGGCGAGGCCGTCGAACAGGAGCTCCTCGCAATGCTGAAGCCCGGGGACCACGACCTGATCTTCCTCGGCGCCCACGGGCACCGCCGCATCGTTGAACTCGTCCTCGGATCGACCAGTCAGTACGTGGCCAGGCGTGCGGCCGTGCCCGTCTGGTGCGTCACGCGCGCCTGAGCGTTGCCGCGCGCGACCGGGCTAGAATCACCGCGGGAGGCCACGATGGGCGATCTCCAGAACGCGGCGTTGGTCGCGGTGCGCGACTGCCTCGGCATCACCGGCAACGAGACGCTGCTCGTCGTGACGGACCCGCCGCTGGCGGCACTCGCCAGCGTGCTGGTGGAGGCGGCGAGGCCGCTCGCCCGCGAGGTGCTGCTCGTCGTGTACGGCGAGCGCGAGGTCAACGGGCAGGAGCCCCCGCGCCCGGTTCCGGAGGCGATGGCGTCCGTAGACGCGGTTCTCGCCGTGACCTCGAAGTCGGTCACCCACACCGCCGCACGGCGTGCGGCCACCGCCGCCGGCGCCCGCGTGGCCACGATGCCCGGGATCACGCCCGACTGCCTGATCCGGACGATGAACGCCGACTACCACGCGATCGCCGAGCGCACCGTGAAGGTCGCCGGCCTGCTCACCCGGGCGCGGGTCGCCCGGATCACCACCCGGCGCGGGACCGACCTCACCCTGCCGATCGAGGGGATCGCGGCCATCGCCTCGACCGGGCTGATCCGGAAGTCCGCGCAGTGGGGCAATCTCCCCTCGGGGGAGGCGTACCTCCGCCCCGAGGAGGGCAGGGCCGAGGGAGTGGTGATCGTGGACGGGGCGCTTGCCGGGATCGGCACCTTGACGACGCCGGTGCGGATCGCCGTGCGTGGCGGGCTTGCGACGGACGTCTCGGGGGGAGAGGAGGCCGGGCGCTTCTCCGCCCAGCTCGAAAGCGTGGGGCCGATGGCACGCAACCTGGCCGAGCTCGGCGTCGGCACGAACGACCGCGCGGTGCTCACCGGGAAGATCCTCGAGGACGAGAAGATCCTGGGGACGGTCCACGTCGCCTTCGGGAACAACGCCTCGATGGGCGGTACCGTGGACGTCCCGTTCCACGTCGACGGAATCATCCTCGAACCGACGCTCGAGCTCGACGGCGAGGTCGTGCTGGACCAGGGCATGCCGCGCTTTTGACCCCGGGGGGACGGAACCGCCCCGACCGGGCGCGGACCCGACAGGGCCCGGCGGTCTCACTCCGCCGCGCGCGAGCCGCTTGCGTCCAGGGCGCCCCTGGCCAGCCTGGAGACGAGCGCCGCGTCGGCGGGCGGCGTAGCGAGTCCCGCCAGTTCCGCGCCGGTGAACCAGCCCACCTCCTGCCCCTCGCGCCCGAGAGGCTCGCCGGCCGTGATGCACGCCTCGAAGAACAGAAGGACAACGTCGCGTTGCGCATCGCGGTGAAAGGCGAAGGTGATCGGCTCACCGATCCGGGCCTCCACCCCCAGCTCCTCGAGGAGCTCGCGCCGGAGTGCCTGAGCCGGAGCCTCCCCCGGCTCCACCGCCCCGCCGGGGAACTCCCACAGGCCTCCGAGGTGGGAACCCGGAGCCCGGCGCGCGAGAAGAAAGCGGCCGTCGTCCCCCCGGACGACGGCCGCCACCACCAGGCGGGGGTAACCCTCAGGGCTTCTTCGGGGCATCCTTGACCGGCGTCGGTGCCGGGCTCGCCTTTTCCCCGCCGCCCGATGCGCCACCCGGAGCGGCCTTCGCGCCGGCCGCAGGCGGCGGTGCGGGAGGCTCGAGGGCGGCCTTGACCGACGGATCGAGCGCCACGATCTTGGCCTTCGTCCGCCGGGTGGTCACCAGGAGGCGGAGGCTGTCATCCACCTTCTGGTTGCGCAGGTAGGTGGTCAGCGAGCCCTTCACCTCGTCGAAGCTCGCGGTTCCCTCCGGCCGCCGCTCGTCCATCTTGAAGATGTGGTAGCCGTACTTGCTCTGCAGCACGGGGGAGACCTCGCCGGCCTTGAGCGTCCACACCGCGGACTCCAATTCGGGAAGCAGGAGGCCCTTGCGGACCCACCCGATCTCCCCGCCGCGCGACTTGCTCGTCGGGTCCTCCGAGGCCTCCTGAGCGACCTTGGCGAAATCCTCGCCAGCCTTCACCCTCTTCAGGGCCTGGTCGGCACGGGTCTTGGCCGCGTCCTGCTGCGCCTGGTCAGCGCCCTGCTTCACCATCATCAGGATCATGCGCAGCTTCACCTGCTCCGGGTGCTTGAACTCGCTCGGGTGCCCGTCGTAGTACGCCCGGAGCTCCTGGTCGCTGGTACTCGTTTTTGCCACCAGCTCCTTCTCGACGTACTTCTGGACGGTGATCCGGTCCCGCTCCATCCCGGTGAGTTGCTCTTCGGTCAGTCCCGCCTGCGCGATCGCCTTGGCAAACGCCTCGGGACCGCCGATCTGCTGCTTCTGCTGCTCCATCGCGGCCGCCACCTCCTTGGGGTCGACCGTGATGCCGGCCTCGCGCGCCGCCTGCAGAACCAGGGTGCGTCCGATGAGCTGGTCGACCGCGTTGCGGAGAACCATCTCCTTGGGCGCTTGGCTGCCCCCCATCTGTGCGGCAACCGCTCGTTCGGCCAGGCTCACATCGAGGTCGCTGATCTCGTCACCGTTGACCCGGAGGACGGGCTTGGCGGCGAGAGCCACCGAGGCAACGAGCGTTGCGATGCCGAGCGTGAAACCGATCTTCTGCATCCGATTCTCCCTGCTCCCGTAAGGGAGCAAATCCGGGGCACCATAGGCCCCCGACGCCCAAAAGTCAAATTGACACAGCGGCTTGATATCGGTGCTCCCGGTGTGCGAATCGCCCGGGTACCGCCCCCCGGCAGCCACGCCCCCGGGGTCAGGGCCGGCCGCGCTCGCGGGCCTTGACGGCGTCCCACATGGCGTCGAGTTCGGCCAGGGAGAGCGACGAGAGCGCCACGCCGCGACCCCGGGCCTCCTCCTCCATGGCCGTGAAGCGGCGGGCGAACTTCTCGTTGGCCCCTTGCAGGGCGGCTTCGGGATCGATTCCGAGCTGACGCGCCAGGTTGGCGAGAACGAAGAGGACATCCCCCAGTTCTTCGCGGACCCCTTCGCGGGGCCGGGACGCGGGATCGGGGCCGAGCTCCGCGATCAGTTCCCCAACCTCCTCGTGGAGCTTGGCGACGACATCGTTCGCGCGCTCCCAGTCGAAGCCAAGCGCGGCGGCCTTCTCGGTAATGCGCAGGGCCTTGAGCAGCGCGGGCAGCTGCTGTGGCACGCCCGCCAGGGCCCCGCGGTCGCGATGCTCGCGCGCCTTCAGGGCTTCCCAGTTGCGCACCACTTCCTCGGCCCCCGCCACTTCGACGTCGCCGAAGACGTGCGGGTGACGGTAGACCATCTTCGCGCGGATCTTCCGGCACACCTGTTCGACGTCGAACCAGCCGTTCTCATGCGCGATCTCGGCCGCGAACACGATCTGGAACAGCAAGTCGCCGAGCTCCCCGGAAAGCAACGCGGGATCGTTCCCGTCGATCGCGTCAACGACCTCGTACGCCTCCTCCATGATGTAGGTCTTCAGGCTCTCAAGCGTCTGCTCCCGATCCCACGGGCAGCCATCCGGCGCCCGCAGGCGCGCCGCGAGTGCGACGAGCTCGGCGAAAGGGTTCCCCTCCCCCATGGCGGCGCAGTATAGCCCCGCACCCGTCCGCCCGGCTTGTCCCGACGCCGATTCCTGCGTAAGATGGCTGCAGGCTCGGTCCGCGGAGGTCAGGTGCCGGAGGACGATAGGGACGAGAAGGTGAAGGTCGTGGACCGGCGGTGGTTCACCGCCGAGGGTGAGCTCAAGGAGCCCACGCCTGCGGGCTCGACCGACGCCGCGCCGGCTGCCCCCGCCCCGCCGCAGTCTCCGCCGCAGTCCCCGCCGGAGTCCCCGCCGGAGTCCCCGCCGCCGTCTCCAGCCCCGCCGCCGCACCCACAGGCGGGCGGTCCACAGCCGGCCAGGGCCGGCACCGACCAGCCGCCAGCCGATGTCGGATTCCTCGACCTCGTCGATTTCCTGGCACAGCAGTCAGTGGCGCTCATGTCCGGACAGGTCCCGGGTCGCGGTCGTGACCCGGCGACGGCCCGGTTCTTCATCGACTTGTTGGGAGTGGTACAGGAGAAAACGTCCGGGCAGCTTGCCCCCGAGGAGACCCGCTACCTTGAGGACGTCCTCTTCCAACTGCGCTCGCTCTTCGTGGCTGCGACGCGCTAGCGCACTGCTGCTCGCCGTGGTGCCCGCGGTGGCATACGCCGCTCCTCCGTCGGAGCGCGGCCGCGGCAGCGACGTCGAGCAGGCGTGGCTGAGGCTTGCCCAGGGTCTCGACAGGTTCGACCCGGGCGTGCTAAGGGAGCGCACGGACGAGTTGCTCGCAGCCGCGGAGAAATCCGAGATCCGGCGCCTGACGCCGCTGGCGCTCGCGCTGGTCGCACACGCGCGGACAGTCCCCTCGTCGCAAGGGGAGGCGTTCCTCGTCCAGGCGACGCGCCTCGACCCGGGCAGCCCCGAGGCGTGGCTGGCCCTCGCCAGCGGCAGGCTTGCGCGGGGCAACCTCGTCTCGGGTGCGCCTGCTCTCGGGCGCGGGGTGTACAACCTGATGACCGACGGTCGTCTCCACCGCCTGGTCGCGGCCAGCGGACTCCTCGTCGCCACAGGCGCGCTCCTCGGTGCCTTCTCTCTCTGGAGCCTTCTCGCCATGCGGCGCGTGGTACCCCGCCTCTGGCACGACCTCACAGAGATGGGCGCCCACTGGCACCTCGGGTCGAGCGCCGTCGCCCTCGGCGCCCTGATCATCGCCCTCCCAGCGTTCGCCGGAGGTGACCCCGTGTGGGTTGTGCTCTGGCTCTTCACCCTCTGCTGGGCCTACATGCCCACGGGCCAGCGGGTCCTCGGGGCAGCCGGGCTGTTGCTGGTTGCCGCGACCCCGACCTTGGTGGAGGTCGGGTTCCGGGCCGTGACCCATCCCCCCAACGCCGTCATTGCCGCAACCGAAGCGCTGGCGGACCGCCGCTACGACCCCGAGGTCCTTCAGGAGCTTGAACCGCTGGCGGACACGTTCGGGAACGACCCGGACTTCCGCCGCCTGGTGGGTGACTGCTATCGCCAGTCCGGGCTCCTGGAATCGGCAGCGGTGGCCTACCGTGAGGGGCTGCGGGTGAGCCCCCGCAACGCGGCGCTCTCGGAGGCGCTGGGAACCGTCCACTACCTGGAGGGCGACTACAACGCGGCCATGCAGGCGTTCCAGACCGCGCTGGAGTCGGGCTACGACCCCGTCGTGGCCAACTTCAACCTTTCGCTCGCCTTCGCCCAGACGTACCACTTCCGGGAGAGCGAGGAGGCGATGAGCGCGGCGCGCCGGGCGGACGACCACCAGGTCCAGGCTCTGGCTCGCGGGCGGAAGCACGACGTCATCCTTCCGGCGATGACCCGCGCAGAGGCCGAGCGTGTGCTGCACGGCAAGGACCCGCTGGTCCTCCTCAACCGCGGGCTCTCACTGCCGCCTCTCCTGCGCGGCCGGACATTCGGCCATCCCCTCGCGATAGGCGGTCTCCTCGCACTCATCCTCGCCGTCCTGCACCGACTGATCAGGCAGCGCACCGGCGGGTTCGCCGCCGCGTGCCTCAAGTGCGGGCGCCCCTTCTGCCGGTACTGCAAGCTCTCCCACGAGAGCCAGAGCTACTGCACACAGTGCGTCAACATCTTCCTCAAGAAGGACATGGTCGGGATCGACGCGCAGATCGCGAAGCGGCAGCAGCTGGCGCGCCGTCAGCTCTGGCTGCGCGTGGAGCGGCGCGTCTGCGACGTGGTGCTCCCCGGCCTCGGCGCAAGCTTCGGCGGTCGCACTTTGTCGGGCGGCGCTCTCCTGCTTCTCGCACTCGTGTCCTCGGCGCTCGCCCTCGCCTGGTTCCCGGCGTTCATCACGCCGGCGTTGATGCAGACCCCCGTGTGGCCTGTCGTCGGGCTGCTCGCCGTTATCTGGATCTCGACCGCTCTCGTTGCCCAGCTCCTCCCGGTGGAGTGGAGGTAGGGATGGCGCTCGAGGGAACCCTCCGCGACTTCTCGCTCTCCGACATCTTCCAACTGATCGGGCTGCAGAGGAAGACGGGGGTCTTGACCCTGCGCTCCGCCGAGGACGTGGTGACCATCTCGTTCCTGGACGGCAAGGTCGTGGGGGCCGACTCGCTGAACAAGCACCTGGAGGACCGGCTCGGCCAGGTGCTCCTGAAGACCGGCGTCCTCACGGGCGTGGAGCTCGACGCGGCGCTCAAGACCCAGATGGAGACGCTCGAGCGGCTCGGCCACATCCTGCTCGAGCGCACCGTGATCTCGCGGGAGGAGCTGCGCAAGGCGTTCGAGCAGCAGATTCTGCAGATCATCTACCGGGTGTTCCGCTGGCAGGACGGCGACTACCACTTCTCGCAGGAGACCAGCGTCGACTACGACGCTGAGCTTGTCATGCCCCTCGGCTCGGAGAGCATCCTGATGGAGGGGGCGCGGATGCTCGACGAGTGGCCGATCATCGAGAAGAAGATCCCCCACCGGGGGATGGTGTTCCTCCCCACGTCGGCCGCGCGTCAGGCCGAGGTAGCGCCGGAGCAAGAGGAGGAGAACCTTCAGACTTTCAACACGGACCTCGAGCCGGTCGCGCCCAAGGCAGGCGCGGGCGGGAGGGTGAAGATCTCCCCCACCGAGCGCGACGTCCTCGTGCTCGTTAACGGTGTGCATGCGGTCGACGACATCGTGCGGAAGAGCCCGCACGGGGAGTTCGACACCTGCAAGGCCCTGTACACACTCCTCACCCGCGCGCTGATCCGCCAGGCAACCCGCGAAGAGGCCGCGCGGTCGGCGCAGAAGACCGTGACGGAGATTGCGCCGACGCCGAACTGGCGCACCCAGTTCCCCTGGGCCGCAGTTGCGCTCCTCCCCCTGCTGGCCCTCACGGTGATCCTCTCCCCCCGCAACCCCGCCAATCCGCTCCTCGGCCCGGCACCCAAACTGCTCCCCCGAGTCATCGCGGCCTCCTCCTGGTCGCGGATGGCGGGCATCTGGCACACCCTGCAGGCGCGTTCACTCCTGGTCGGAAGCCTGCCTGACACCCTGGCCGAGCTCGCACGCGAGCGGCTGCTCCCCAACAAGAAGCTTCAGGACCCGTGGGGCCGACCCTACCGGTATGTCCTTCGGGAGCAGTCGGTCGTGCTCGCCGGCAACAACGCGAACGGCGCCCCAGACTCTAACCTCATGTTCCTACAGCACTTGAGCGTGGAGAACGAAGAGGTGCCCAGCGGTCCGGGAGCGGTGCTGATCTCGCCTTGACAATAACTCACTCAGGTCCTATATTGCGGTTTCGTAGGTGACCTGAGGAGGATTTCATCAATGTCCAGGATTATAGGAATCGACTTGGGTACCACAAACTCGGTGGTCGCCGTGATGGAAGGCGGCAAACCCGTCGTCATCGCCAACCAGGAAGGCAGCCGAACCACGCCTTCGGTCGTCGCGTTCGGCAGGAACGGGGAGCGGCCCGTCGGGCAGGTCGCGAAGCGCCAGGCCATCACCAACCCGGAGAAGACCATCTTCTCCATCAAGCGGTTCATGGGCCGGCGCTACGACGAGGTCACGCAGGAGATCAAGATGTTTCCCTTCCACGTCGTGCGCGGCGAGAACGAAACCGCCCGCGTTGACGTGGACGGCAAGGTGTACTCGCCACCCGAGATATCGGCCATGATCCTGCAGAAGCTCAAGGCCGCCGCCGAGGACTACCTGGGCGGCAAGGTGGAGAAGGCGGTCATCACGGTCCCCGCCTACTTCAACGACGCGCAGCGCCAGGCCACCAAGGACGCGGGCCAGATCGCCGGGTTGGAGGTGGTGCGCCTGGTCAACGAGCCCACCGCCGCGGCGCTCGCCTACGGACTCGACAAGAAGAAGGACGAGACGATCGCCGTCTACGATTTCGGCGGCGGCACCTTCGACATCTCGATCCTCGAGGTGGGCGAAGGCGTGGTCGAGGTCAAGTCCACCAACGGCGACACCCACCTGGGCGGCGACGACATCGACCAGCGACTCATCGAGTGGTTGGTCGAGGAGTTCCGGCGCGACCAGGGCATCGACCTCTCCAAGGACCGCATGGCCCTGCAACGGCTCAAGGAGGCGGCGGAAAAAGCCAAGTGCGAGCTGTCGACGACGCAGGAGTCCGAGATCAACCTGCCCTTCATCACCGCCGACGCCTCCGGTCCCAAGCACCTGAACCTGCGCCTCTCGCGCGCCAAGTTCGAGCAGCTGGTGGAGGACATCCTTCAGCGTTCCGTCGGGCCCTGCCGGCAGGCGCTCAAGGACGCCGGTCTCGAGCCCAAGGACATCGACGAGGTGGTGCTGGTCGGCGGGTCCACGCGGATCCCTCGCGTCCAGAAGCTGGTTCAGGATCTCTTCGGCAAGGAACCCCACAAGGGGGTGAACCCGGACGAGGTGGTGGCGGTGGGCGCCGCCATCCAGGCGGGTGTGCTCGGCGGCGAGGTCCGCGACCTGCTGCTCCTCGACGTGACGCCGCTCTCCCTCGGGGTCGAGACTCTGGGCGCGGTGACCGACGTGGTGATCCCGCGCAATACCACGATCCCCACCCGCAAGTCGAAGGTCTACTCCACCGCGGACGACAACCAGACGCAGGTCGAGATCCACGTCCTGCAGGGCGAGCGGCCGATGGCCCACGACAACCGCACCCTGGGTCGCTTCCACCTGGTCGGGATCCCGCCTGCGCCGCGCGGCATTCCCCAGGTCGAGGTGACATTCGACATCGACGCCAACGGGATCCTCCACGTCTCGGCGAAGGACCTCGGAACCGGGAAGGAGCAGAACATCCAGATCACGGCTTCGTCGGGTCTCAACGAGGACGAGATCCAGAAGATGGTCCGCGAGGCCGACCAGCACGCCGACGACGACAAGCGGCGTCGGGACGAGGTCGAGTCCCGTAACCGGCTGGACTCGCTGATCTACTCCACCGACAAGCTGATCAAGGAGAACCAGGAGAAGCTGCCGGAGGCACAGCGCAAGGACATCGAGGCGGCGATCGCCGACGCCAGACGGGCCCTCGAGGAGGGCAAGAAGGAGGCCATGGACTCCGCGTACGAGAGGCTCACGAAGGCCTCCCACCGCCTCGCCGAGGAGATCTACCGCGCCGCTGGCGCGACCGCGGGCGGAGCTGCCGGCGCGCCGGGCGGTCCTGCCGGCGCAGGGCCGACGCCACCGCCGTCGGGCGAGGGCGACGTCGTGGACGCGGAGTATGTGGATGTGGAATCGAAGGAAACCAACTGACCCTTCCCGTCCCGCCCGGCCGGGACGGGGCGACGGGTCTCGTCTTTCGTGAACGCGACCGGGGGAGGGGCCGCATGGGCGATCTCGACTGGCGCGCCGTACGCGAGCTGATGGCGGCGGGGGAACGTCTCCGCGACGTCGTCGAGCGCGCGTTGCTCCCCTCCTCGCCGACGGCGGTGGTTCGCCCGGCGGCTTTCGAGCCTCCGATCGACGTCTGGGAGACCGACAGCGAGGTCATCGTCGAGGTCGAGCTGCCGGGCTCGCGCAGCGAGAACGTCGACCTGCGCCTCGAGGACGGGACCCTGGTCCTGTCCGGCGCGCTGCCGGAGCCGCCGCAGCGCCATGGCACCTACCTGCGCATCGAGCGGCCGCGAGGCCGCTTTCGCCGCGCGGTGGTCCTCCCGGCCGAGGTCGCGGGCGAGCCACGGGCGACGATGCGCGGCGGCGTCCTTCAGGTCCGCCTGCCCAAGGCGCCGCAGGGCCCCCGCCGGGTGGAGATCGTCAGGGAGGGCGCGTGAGCCAGCACGGCAAGGGCTACCACATGATCAGCTGGGTGGCGGAGCGCTACGAGATCCACCCCCAGACTCTGCGCCTTTACGAGCGCGAGGGACTGATCAAGCCCACCCGGAGCGTCGGCAACACGCGGCTCTACGACGACGAGACCTGCAGGCGACTGGAGTTCGTCCTGACCCTGACTCGCGACCTGGGAGTAAACTTGGCAGGCGTGGAAGTTGTCCTCAACATGAAGGACCAGATCGACATCCTGCAGGCGGAGATCGAGCGCTTGACGGCAGTCATGAAACGCGAGGCCGCGCGCCGCGACGCGGTTCCGCGCGAGCGCGCGCTCGCGCTGCGACCGCGGGGTCGCCTGGTTCGCAATGAGGACGAATGAGTCGCGACGATCGTGAGCGGGACCCGGAATCCGCCCTGCTCCGGCGGTACCTGCAGGAGATCGGGCGCTTCAAGCAGCTCACCCCCGAGGAGGAGCGCGATCTGGGTCATCGGATCCAGCAGCCGGGCGGCGACCCGGAGGCGCTCCGTCGGCTGGTGGAGGCGAACCTGCGGTTCGTGGTGGCGTACGCCAAGCGCTTCCGCCACTCCCGGGTGTCGCTGCTCGACCTCATCAACGAGGGCAACATCGGTCTGATCCAGGCCGCCAAGAAGTTCGACCCCGACAAGAACGTCAAGTTCATCACCTATGCCGTGTGGTGGATCCGGCAGGCGCTCCTCCATGCGCTCTCGGAGCACGGGGCGACGTTCCGCCTGCCCCAGAAGCAGGCGAACGTCCTCTACCGCCTCGAGCGCTCCAAGCAGGCACTCGGTCGCGAGCTCGAGCGCACGCCGAGCGAGCAGGAGTTGGCGGAGGAGCTGGACATGGAGCCGGACGAGGTCCGGCTGCTGCTGGCCTCGAACCAGACCATCCTCTCGCTCAACGAGCCGGTGGACGAGGAGGGTGAGGCGGAGTTCGGGGACCTCCTCGAGCAGTACGTCGTGCCGAGCACGGACGAGGAGATCGTCCGCGAGTCGTTCGCCGAGACCCTCCGCGAGGCCTTGGCGAAGCTCTCGGCAAAGGAGCGCCAGATCCTGTCGATGCGCTTCGGCCTCGCAGACGATAACCCCCGCACCTTGCGCGAGATTGGCGACGCGCTGGGGATCTCGCGCGAACGCGTCCGCCAGATCGAGAACCAGGCGCTCGCCAAGCTGCGGCGCGGCGCCCAGTCCCGCGCCCTGGCCGGCTACCTGAATTAGAACAACGGCGTGGCCGGGGGCCGGTGATCGGTGCCCGGAAACGGCAGTCCCTTCAGGCTCGAACTATTACGTGCCGGTGCCTGGGGAAGGTCGGGCGAGCGACTCGTCGACCCTGACGCTTCCCTTCGCTTCTGGTCATCGTCTTCGCAGACCACTGACCACTGGCCACCGACGACGCCGCAAAGGGGCGTTAGCCCTACCTTTGGCGGAGGTTGCCGGGAAGCTCCTCCACAGCGAGACGCAGCATCCGCGCGATCTCCTCCGCGCCCGAGACCTTCAGCAGGTTCGCCACGGTGGTCCGGTTGCGACAGATCCACGAGAGCCGGGCCAGCCAGCGGAGGTGCGCCATGTCCTTGCGGAGGGCGAGCAGGAAGAACAGGTGGGTGGGGCGCTCATCGGGGGAGCCGAAGGAGACGCCCTTTGGCGAACGGGCCAGAAACAGGAACTGTTTGGGGAACTTCTCCGAGGCGCGGTGACGGGCGTGCAGGAACGCGACACCGTTGGGCATCGCGGTCGGCACCATCCGTTCCCTCTCGGTGAGGGCCGCCTCGAGCCACTTGGCGTCGCTCACAAGCCCCCGCTGGGCGACCTGCTTGACGACCTCCACGATCACGCCCTCCCGGGTCGTCGCCTTCAGCTCCGGGATCACGTGGGTGGTGTGGAACAGCTCCGACAGGGCAGGATCCGCCGACTCCGCCACCGCTGGTTTGCCACTCTCCTGCACGTCGACCCCCTTTCACGCCGCGCCGCGCCCGTCATTGTAGTCCACACCGGTGGGGCGTGCACGGGGGCGCCCCTGCCGACGCCTACTCGGTCCTCCCCTGCTCCCCGAAGAGCGGCCGCAGCCGTTCTTCGGACGGCGCCGGGGTCAGCAGGCTCACGACGACCAGCGCCGCGACCGAGACGAGAGCGGCCGGGTAGATACTCGGAATCCCCCACGGGTCACCGCCCCGCATCACTCCGGGGAAGACGTTGGGTATCAGAATCTCGAACACCAGCGCCATCACCGCTCCCGAGACGATCGATGCGAGCCCGCCGGCCTGCGTGGCGCGCCGCCAGGCGAGGGCGGCGAGCAGGGCGGGCGTGATTGCCACACCGTACATGGTGTAGGCGAAGAACGAGTAGCGCAGCACCGAGATCCGCGAGTGCAGCACCGTCGGCACGAAGATCATCAGGAAGGCGCAGACACCGAGGAGCACGACGAAGACCTTCTGCAGCGCCACCATCCTCTTCTGGTCGGCTCCGGGATTCATGAACCGCTGGTAGACGTCGCGCATGATGTTGGTGGTCGGCGAGAGCAGGTAGTTCATCCCGGTCGAGAGCACGACCGCACACGCCGCGCCGAGCAGCAGGAGGCCGACGATCAGTCCGATGCCGCCCCGGGAGGCGATGTCCTCGGCCGCCTGCAGCACGACGGACGCCGGGTCGATCCCCACCCGCACCGAGTCGACCGCGGCGGCGTCCCGCGCGCCGGAGAAGGCCGCCGCCAGGCGCGAGCGCAGCGCCTCCACCTGCGCCGGCTTCACCCCGCCGTCCGCCACCGCGGCCACGACCAGCTCGGCGGCGCGCGCCGCCGCCTGCCCCGCGGAGAGGCGCCCCTGCGCGACCTCCGCTTTGACTGCTCCCGCGATCTCAAACGCGCGGATGTCGGACCAGTGGGCAGCCGCCCCGTAGATCGCGATCACGACCACCAGCGTCTCGACGGCCACCGTCCCGACGATCCACAGCGCCACCGCGTGCCGAGCGTCGGTCGCCGACCTCGCGGAGTAGAACTTCTGGTACATGGACTGCACGCCCATCAGCAACAGCAGCGTCGCCAGGAAGTACCCCCCCGCCTTGAGGGCGGGGTAGGCGCCGAAGTCGGCCGAGAAGACCGCGAAGTGCTGGGGCGGCAACGCCGCCGCAGCCGCACCTGGGCCCCCGGCGAAGGCCACCGCGAACGGCAGGGCGGCACAGCAGGCGAGGACGATGATGATCCCGTTCGGGAGGTCGGTGTGGGCGACCGCGACCATGCCGCCGAGGGCCGTGAACAGGATCACGAATCCAGCCGTGAGCGCCTGCCCGACCTCCACCGAGACGATCCCCTTGGTGGCCACGTTCAGGATGTAACCGCCGGCGCGGAACTGATACGACACGATGGTCGTGAAGGCGATGATCAGGGCGATGGCCCCGAACAGGCGCGCGAGCTTTCCGTACCGCACCTCGAGGATGTCGCCCACAGTGTACTGGCCGAACGTCCGAATCTTGCCGGCCAGGAAGTAGATCACCGCGATTCCCACCCATGCCCCGGCGGGAAGCCACAGCGACGACCACCCCGCCTTGGCCGCGTACTCGGCGCCGGCGATGAACGTCCCCGAGCCGATCCAGGTGCAGACCAGCGTAAACACCATGGTGGTGAGCGACAGCTTGCGACCCGCCACCATGAAGTCTTCTTGAGAGGAGATCTGACGGGCCCGGTAGAAGTTGAAACCGGTGAGGACAAGCAGGTACGCCAGCACCACGAAGAGGTAGTAGCCCATCGCGCCTCCGTCGGCCTCCGGGGCCGTGCTTAGCGGTCCGGGGCCAGCGGTCCCCGGTCGCTCACGTCATCCTCAGTGACCTCGAGCTGGCGGAGCTCCCCGGCTGCGAGCAGCTCTCGCGCCTTCTCCGCAAACTCCCGGGGAACCACGATTGTCACGACGCCCAGCCCGTCCAACGTCAGGCCGTACACCCGCCCGACCGCCTCTCCGACGACACCTGCCGGAACGCCATTGGCCCGCAGCGCGGCGAGGATCGGCTCCGCGTTGATCGTTCCACTGACCTTGAGAAGCTCGACCTCGTCGTCGGCACTCATCGCCGGGCGCTCACGGGACGTCGACGAGGATCAGGTGCTTCTGCATCTCACCGGCGACATCCACCTTGCCGTCGGGGGTGATGAAGACGTTGATCTCCGTGCGGGCCGCCATCTCCCCCTCGAGGTAGATCCCGGGCTCGATCGAGAAACACACGCCCCGCACGAGCTCTCGCTCGTCGCGGGTCTCCAGGTTGTCGATGTTGACCCCGCTCCAGTGCACGTCTTCGCCGATCGAGTGGCCCGTCCGGTGGACGAACTTCCTCCCGTACCCCGCCTTCTCCACCACCGCCCGGCAGACGTCGTCCACCTCCCACCCGTACAGGGGCGTGCCGGCCGCCCAACGCGACTGGATGAACTCGAGAGCGGCGTTGCGGGCGTCACGTACGACGTTGAATATCTCGACGTACTTCGCCGGTGGGTTCTTGCCGAGAAAACCGCACCAGGTGATGTCGTAGAAGACCGCACCCGGCTTCTCGAGCTTCGCCCACAGGTCGATGAGCAGCGTGTCACCTTTGCGCATCGGGCGCGCGTTCTCGGGGGTCGGCTCGAAGTGCGGGTCCGCGGGCTGCTCGTTGGTGCCGACGATCGGAAGCTCGTTCATGTAGTTGAGCCCCTCCTCGTGGAACCGTTTGACGATGAACTGCTGGACGTCGTACTGCGTGATGGTGCGCTTGGCCCTCATTTCGCTGCCGATGTGGGCGAACGCCTCGTCCTTGATCCTCTGCACGCGCTCGCCGGCGTCGAGGTGAGAGCGGTAGGCATCGTCGTCGAGGACCGCCTGGAACGTCTGCACGAGGCCGGCCGAGGAGACCACCTCGTAGCCGAACGAACGGATCAGGTCGATGGTCCCGCCGTCGACGATCGAGACGTAGGGAACGTTCCCCAGAGGGGAGAACTGCATCGCGACCTTCCTTGCCTCCCCGAGCACCTCCCTGAGCGCCGCGTGCAGCTCGCGCCAGGACAGGTACACCCGCTTGGAACCGGGCAGACTGTCGAGCTTGGTCGCCTCAACTGCCGAGACCAGCTTCGCCGGCTCGCCCTCTGCGGGGACCCAGTAGAACCAGCGACGAGTGCTGAACCCCCCGAAGTCCAGGCCGAGGATCGCACAGGCGATCGGGTCGCGGTTGCGAAAGTCGTAGAGCAGCCAGCCGTCGAACCCCGAGCGCTTCACCTCCTGCTGGATGCGCGTGATGTCGGGCATCTCGACCTCCCAGGTGGCGGCCACGTTCGCACAGGCGGTCGCCCGGAGTCAATCGCTCCCGCGAGCCGCCTTCAGTACACGTAGCCGGGGGCGACGTTGACCACGACCTTGGCGACCTGCGGGAAACGCCCGGCAACCGCGCCGCGCAGCCGAACGGCGGCGGCCGGTCCTGCCCCTTCTTCCGCCTTGAGGTCGAATATCACGTAGCAGGGCTCCTCGGTGCCGACGATGCGCAGGTCGTGAAACCCCTCCACTCCCGGGATCTCCGGGACCGTTTGTCTGAGGAATGCCTGGACCTCCTCGAAAAGCGGGTGGTGCCGGTTCACCGGGTCTATGTGGACGACCGTCCAGCCGCCGAACCGCTCGTTGAGGGCGGCTTCGACCGTCTCCGCCACCTCGTGGGCGCGGACGACGTCCAACTCCGCCGGGATCTCGGCGTGGAGCGAGGTCACGAGCAGGCCGCCGTAGGTGTGGACGATCACGTCGTGGACCTCGTCCACCTCGGGGACGGAGAGCGCGGTTTCACGGATCTCCTTCAGGAGTTGGGGCGAGGGGGCGGCCCCGAGCAGAGGGTGGACCGAGCCCATCGTGAGCTTGTAGGCGACGGCGCCGATGAAGCCGGCGACGGCGAGACCACCCACCCCGTCCACCCAGTGCAGCCCGAAGCGTGCCGCGATCAGGGAGGCAATCACGACCGCGGTGGCAAAGACGTCGCTGCGATGGTGCAAGGCGTCACCCTCGAGGGCGCTCGAGCCGATCGTACCGGCAAGGCGGTGAGCGAATCGCGACAGCCACTCCTTGAGGACCACGGTGGCCGCGAGGACGACCAGCAAGCCGAGCGAGGCAGTCACGGGTTTCGGGTGCAGCAGCCGGAGGACTGAGTTCTGTGCAAACTCCCATGCGACCACGAAGAGCATGATGCCGATGACCAGGGTGGCGATACCCTCCACCCTCCCGTGGCCGAAGGGGTGCTCCTTGTCGGAGGGCTTCGCCGCGACCTTGAAGCCCCAGATCACGACGACCGAGGACGCGACGTCGCCGAGCGAGTGGAACGCGTCGGCGACCAGGGAGATGCTGCCGATGAGGAGGCCGGGCACCAGCTTGACCGCGAAGACCGCGAGGTTCACCGCGATGCTCACCCACCCCTCGAGTACCCCGTACGACTCCCGTACCCGCGAGCTTGCGATCTCCTTCGGTCTTGCGACGAACGTGCGGACGAGCCACTCGTTGATCACGCCGGGAGCCTAGCACAGCGGTGCGTGGTGTATCCTTCCCCGTCGCCGGCACCCGTCCTGGGCACGCGGCGGGCGGGGAGTACATGTGATCACGAGCACGGTCCTGGAGGCGATCGGCAACACACCCTTGATCCCGTTGCGCCGCATGGTGGGCCCGGGAATGGCGGCGGTCCTCATGAAGATGGAGGCGTGGAACCCCTCCGGCTCCTTGAAGGACAGGATCGTCAAGTACATCATCGAGGACGCGGAGAGGACCGGCACCCTCAAGCGCCACCACATCGTCATCGATG
>Ga0316628_100001273_pt1 | contig 17630 bp, 15 predicted proteins | sample OWC_Aug_M2_C1_D5_FD_207648 | JGI IMG/M metagenome (GOLD analysis project Ga0316628, IMG submission 207648) | Wetland soil microbial communities from Old Woman Creek delta, Ohio, United States - OWC_Aug_M2_C1_D5_C | ecosystem: Environmental > Terrestrial > Soil > Wetlands | place: USA: Ohio... | reverse complement strand
GACGGCCATAGCGCTGCCCGTGGCCGCAGCGCAAAACGCGGATGCCGATCTGCGCGGATCAATCTGAATCCGCGTCCTTTAAGATCGCGTCAAAACAGCAGGAACTTGCGAGTACGTGTTGCGAGTACTAGGATATTGAACCATGTCTCCGGACGATGCGGCCGGTCCCGCCATTGAGATCCGATCCCTCTCGAAGCGTTTCCGCCGTCTGGTGGCTGTCGACAATCTCAGCCTCGAGGTCGCGCGAGGCGAGATCTTCGGGTTTCTCGGCCTCAACGGCGCCGGCAAAACAACAACCATTCGACTGCTGCTCGACCTTCTGCGACCCGACGGCGGCGAAGCCTCCATCATGGGCTGGAATTGCAGGCGCCAGGGATTGGAGGCGCGGTCGCGCATCGGTTACCTGCCGGGTGAACTCGGGCTTTACGCGGATCTGACCGGACAGCAGCTCCTGGACCTGTCGGCCGGCCTCAGTGGGCGTGAGGTCAGGCCGGACACCGTCGCGGATCTGCTGCAGAGGCTCGAATTCCACAAATCCGACCTGCACCGCAGGCTGCGCGAGTACAGCACGGGCATGAAACGCAAGCTGGGCCTGATCCAGGCGTTTCAATCCGATCCGCCGCTGCTGATTCTCGACGAACCCACCGAGGGTCTGGATCCTCTCATGCAGGAGTCTTTCTACAAGCTGCTCTTCGACCTGCGGGACAAGGGACGTACCGTGTTCATGTCGTCGCACGTGCTCTCGGAGGTGGAGAGGGTTTGCGACCGGATCGGGCTGATTCGCAAAGGCAGGCTCGTCCTCTTCTCATCGGTCGACGAGATCCGGAAGCTGGCGGCGAGGACGGTGCGCGTGATCTTTGATTCGGATGTGTTAACCAGCCCGCACCCCCTCCCGCAGGGATACGAGGTGATCGACTTCACTCCTCGTGCCTGGACCGTCCGGGCGTCCGGTCCAATGGGAGACCTCGTTCAGAGACTGGCGGGTCTGCCCGTGAAGGACCTGGAGGTCAGCGACGCACGGCTGGAGGAGATCCTCATGCGCTACTTCAGGGAGGACGAACCGCGATGAACGGCGCCGCCCTGCTGTTTCACTCCTACCGGCGCGTACGCGCCCTGCTCCTGGGCGCCGGAGCTCTGCTCGCGGGATTCCAGCTGCTGCTGTGTCTTGCGGCCAAGGCAATGCATGAGTTGAACGCCTTCGGCCAGCTGACTTCCCTGATTCCTGATTTTCTGCGCCAGCTGATGGGGCCCTCGCTGATCTCGCTCATGTCCTTCGGCGGCATCGTTGCGGTGGGCTACTTTCACATCGCCGTCATGGGAGCTCTCGTGGCCCTGGCGATTGCCCTGGCGACCGAAGTATCCGCCGAGATAGAACTCAGGTTCGTCGACCTGATCCTCTCCCGCCCGCTGGCAAGGCACTGGCTCATCACCCGGAGCGTCGTCGTGCTCATTTGCGCCACTGCCTGGCTGCTCCTCGCGATGTCTCTCGGCACCTGCCTGGGCCTCTATCTCCTCGCACCGCCCGGCAGCGCCGAACCAACGCTCAGGTTGGTGCGGATCCTGATATTCAACCTGGGCGCGCTGATCCTTTGCTGGGGTGGCCTGACCCTGGCGGTGGCCGCCGTCTCCCGACGCAGAAGCGCGGCGGGTTCGGCGGCCGGGTTCCTCGCGCTGGCGACCTACCTCTTCGATTACATTGCCCAGGTGTGGAAGCCGGCCGCGAAAATCGCCTGGCTATTCCCGTTCCATTACTACAACGCGCTGAGACTGCTGACCACAAGTGATCTTCCGTTGCGCGAAATCCGTGTGCTGCTGTGCTTCGCCGGGGCAGGGATCGCAGTAGCCTACATTCTGTTTTCTCGCCGCGACCTGTAAAGACTTCTTGCCACCAAGGCACCAAGACACCAATCGCAATGACCTGCTGTCTTGGTGAGGGCCTTTATTGGCTCAGCCCATGCTGGTGAAGTGCTCGGGAGCGATCTTGAACAGGACGCGCACTTCCCCGGGCGCGCGATAGGGGTAGGTGTCGAGATTCAGGTATTTCCTTGCCATCCTGTTGATTTGATCGTCCGCTCCCTCCTCGGTGATCCCCGCCACCTTGCCGCGGATTTCGAGATAACGGTAAGGGTTTTTCGGGTCGAGGATCGAGAGCGCCACGCGAGGATTGCGCCGCATGTTGCGATCCTTAACACGGCCTTTTGCCGTGTTGACGAGCACGTACTCTCCGTCGTAATCGCACCAGACCGGAGTCACCTGCGGACTGCCGTCGGGCATGATCGTGGCCAGGTTGGCAAAAGCCGGCTGCTGAAGCAGGTCGAGATACTTTTCGGGAACTTTGTTCGACATCCGTAACCTCCTAGCTGGTCGGAATGTGCCGCCGATGGATCATCCGTTTTCGTCAGCTTTCATCCGTCATTGCCATCATATGATTATCCTCTGGCAAGATTCCATTGGACAGGTATCATTTTGCCATCAGGGGCGAGGTGAGTGGGATGGAGCTTCCCGGGAATGCGGTACCCATAAAGACAAACCCGTACAGCGATCAGCACCCGGGCACGTCGGGGCTGCGCAAAAAGACTCGCATATTCATGCAGCCCCACTACCTGGAAAACTACATTCAATCGATATTCAATGTGATGCGTGAGGAGTCGAAGGGCGGCTTCGAGAAACGCACGCTCATCATCGGGGGCGACGGTCGATTCTACAACCGCACGGCCATCCAGGTCATTCTCCGGATGGCCGCTGCCAATGGTTTCGGTCGCCTTCTGGTGGGACGCGACGGATACCTCTCGACCCCCGCCATGGCGGCGGCCATCCCAAGGCGGTCTGCTCTGGGCGGCCTGCTGCTGACGGCGAGCCACAACCCGGGCGGCATAGACGCGGACTTCGGAGTCAAATACAACACCGGCAACGGCGGGCCGGCCCCCGAACGATTGACGGGCAGGTTTCACACCGAAACGACGAAGCTCTCTCAATATTTCACGCTTCAGACTCCGGACCTCGACATCGGCCGCATCGGCACCACGGTCCTCGGAAAAACCGAGGTGAGCGTGATCGATCCCCTGCAGGATTATGTCGAGGTGATCCAGGGCATTTTTGACTTCGAGGCGCTGCGCCGCCTGTTTCGCGGCGGATTCAGGCTCCTGTTCGACGCCATGCACGGCGTTTCCGGCCCTTATGCGGAAGAGATATTCGAGCGCACGCTCGGCGCGGCTCCGGGTACCGTGTATCGAGGCGAGCCTCTCGAAGACTTCGGCGGTCATCACCCGGATCCCAATCAGGTCCAGGCCGCCGACCTGATCCGTCGCATGGGGGCTGCGGATGCGCCGGACTTGGGGGCGGCCTGCGACGGAGATGCCGATCGGAACATGATCGTGGGGCGCGGGTTTTTCGTGTCGCCGGGCGATTCGCTCGCCATCATCGCGCAGCACGCAGGCTGCATTCCGCGCTATCGCGACGGCCTGGCCGGCGTGGCACGCTCGATGCCGACCAGTACCGCCCTGGATCGGGTGGCGCGCAAGATGAGGGTTCGGCTGCATGAGACGCCCACGGGATGGAAGTTCTTCGGCAACCTCATGGACGCGGGGCTGTGCACGCTCTGCGGTGAGGAGAGTTTCGGCACCGGGTCGGACCACGTGCGGGAAAAGGACGGGCTGTGGGCGGTGATGTGCTGGCTCTCCATACTGGCCCATACCGGCAAGAGAGTCGAGCAGGTGGTCAAGGACCATTGGCGGCTTTTCGGCCGCAGCTATTTTCAGCGCCGCGACTTCGAGGCCCTCGATTCGGCCGGTGCGACGCACATGATCGAGATTCTGCGCGAGAAGCTTCCGGGACTGGCAGGCGCGGGATTTGCCGATGTCCGAATCGAAAAAGCCGACGAGTTCTCCTACGAGGATCCCGTGGATGGAAGCGTCAGCCGCCGACAGGGCATTCGGGTCTTTCTCGACGACGGGTCGCGTATCGTCTGCCGTTTTTCAGGAACGGGTACGTCCGGGGTGACGCTGCGCCTCTACCTGGAACGATACCGCGCGGAAGGGGATTTGCCGCTCGACACGCTCGTCGAACCCTTCGCGCGGGCCGCATCCGAACTGATGAAGGTGCGCGAATTCTGCGGCCGCGACCGGGCGGACGTGGTTACGTGACCCCCTCGAATGTGAAACGGTTTTCTTGTAGGGGCGACCGCCGGGTCGCCCGCGTGAGTGGCCGGGCGATCTGACGGTCGTCCCTACGCGGGTGTGGTCCCTTTGACTGGAATGTTACTCAAAAGTCCGAGTGGTTCGTCTACAATACAATTCCGCGGAAATTCATCAGGCTAAAGGTGGAAAAGATATGCGCAATGTGATCATCGTCGGTTCCGGCCCAGCAGGATACACGGCGGCAATCTATGCTGCGCGCGCCAATCTGGCGCCTCTCCTGTTTGCTTCAGAGCCGCGGGGAATACAGCTGCCGGGAGGACAACTCATGCTCACCTCCGAGGTCGAGAACTTCCCGGGATTTCCCGAGGGAGTGACCGGACCGGAGTTGATGGAGCAGATGAGAAAGCAGGCGGAGCGCTTCGGAACCGAGATTGTCGAAGAGGATGTCGAGGAGGTGGAGTTCAAGCAGGGAGGTCCGTTCAGGCTGCGCACTCCCAGCGGGTGGCATGAATCGCTGGTCGTCATCGTGGCCACCGGGGCGACCGCCAACTGGCTCGACCTGCCGAACGAGATGAAATTCAGGAACCGCGGCCTGTCCGCCTGCGCCGTCTGCGACGGGCTGTTTTTCAAGGGCCAGGAGGTCATGGTCGTCGGCGGCGGCGACACGGCGGTTGAAGAGGCGCTTACCCTCGCGCGAAACGCATCCAAAGTGACCCTGGTCCATCGCAGAGACAAGCTCAGGGCGAGCGTGATCATGCAGCAGCGTGCGCGGGAGAATCCGAAAATCCACTTTCTCTGGAACACGGTCCTGACCGAATACATCGGAAACGACGTGCTGGAAGGAGTACGGGTCAGGAATGTCGTTTCCGGCGAAGAGCGGGTCGAGCCCATCGGCGGCATCTTCATGGCAATCGGCCACACCCCAAACACAGCTTTTCTGCGCGGCGCGCTGGAACTCGACAGCAGCGGTTACATCGTGGCCAGGAACCACGTCGAAACCAGCGTCGAGGGCGTCTTCGCTGCCGGCGATGTCCACGACCACGAATACCGCCAGGCCGTCACCGCGGCCGCATTCGGCTGCATGGCTGCCCTGAAGGCGGAGCGCTGGCTCGAATTACACGGCGTGCAGTCGCTCGCCCGGTCCAAATCCAAACCCGCATGACGCTATTAACCACGGATGAACACGGATCTGCACGAACGATCCGTACTAATATGGTGCGATTCCTTGCCGTGAAGGAAAAGACTTTCTCACCGCAGAGAGGCGGAGGATGCGGATTCTCGCGGATGAACGCGGATCCTATCTAACGGCAGATGGAACTTAAAGATCCGCGCGGATCCGCGCGGATCCGCGTCCATGTTTTTGGCTGCGGCCAGGGGCTGCGTTACGTTCATCCGTGGTTAAAAACGAGCCAGCATATTTATGGAATCGAGTGTCAAGCCGCTCGCTTACTATGTCACTGCCCACGGCTACGGCCACGCCGTGCGCTCCTGCGACATCATCCGCGCCCTCAATGAACTTCATCCCGGCCTGTCGATAACCGTCGTCTGCGACCTCGCGGAGGACTTCTTCAGAAACCGCCTCTCGGGGACATCCAATTCCTACCGCCCCGGATCGCTGGACGCAGCAATGGTGCAATTGGATTCCGTCCGAGTGGACGTAGGAGCGTCGCTCCTGAAGGCAGAGCATCTTCTTGAGCGGAGGGCGGAAATGATTGCGCGGGAGGCGGAATTTCTGAAGGAAGGCGGTTTCGGACTCGCAATCGCAGACATCCCTGCAATCCCGCTGGAGGCTGCGGCAAGCCTGGAATTACCGGCAATCGCTGTCGGGAATTTTTCCTGGGACTGGATCTACTCCGATTTTGCCCGGAAGGAGCCGAGGTGGGGACCAGTGGTCAAGGCCTTTGCCGAAGGTTACTCGCGGGCGGATCTGCTCCTGCGATTGCCCTTCGCTGGAGATATGAGCGCTTTTTCTCGGATCGAAGACCTGCCGCTCCTCGCGTCCCCCGGACGGCCGAGAAGGCGGGAGATTGCAGAGCTGGCCGGGTGCCCATCCAAAGCCACCTGGGTTCTTCTGTCATTTACGACCTTGAAATGGAGTGAAGAGGCGCTCGACAGGGTCGAACGAGTGACGGATTGCTGCTTCTTTACCGTTCTTCCGCTCGCTTGGAAGCGAAGGAACATCTACAGCATCAACCGCGATAGCGTTCCCTTCGCGGACCTTGTCGCATCCGTCGACGCCGTGATTTCCAAACCGGGGTACGGCATCGTTTCGGAATGCGTCGTCAACCAAACGCCGCTGATCTATGTCGACAGAAGCGACTTCCTCGAGTACGACGTGCTTGAGGCGGCGGTGCGCAGGTACCTCAAGCACGTGCACATCCCCGCCGGGAATCTCTATCGGGGAGACCTGCGCGCCGCTCTGGATGCCTTGGATAGTGCTCCCGGACCAAGAGACACACTGGCGTCCGGCGGCGCCACGCTCGCCGCTCGCCGCATCGTCGAATTCCTTTCCCGGAGAAAATAGTCTGACGTTGGTGTCCTGGTGCCTTGGTGGTGGCTTTGAGAAGCATGGGAGACGTACAAGTCAAAAAGATCGAACCTTTATGGTATAACTTTCAACTATATCTGTGAGTTATTTGAGTTTCGGGTGAAGTGACGATGGCGGCTTCCCCCTCAATCAGCCGCATCGTCTTCTAATGCTTGGGTTTACTTGGGTTCTTCAATTCAGGTTGCGACTTGGGTGCACCCTGAACCGGACATAGAGGCCAAAGAGCGAAAATGCAACGGCAAGTCTTCCTGGTGAAGACCGTCCTCGCGATATTTGTTTGCTGCTCCGTCTGGCTGCCGGTGAGTCACGAGTGCTTCGAGAACTTCGGTGCCCCGGCCGGACTGGAAACCGGCAGTACAGCCAGCCGCTGCGCTTCCTCCCAGGCCGGCGATTCCCATGAATTCCTGAGCGACGCTCCGACTCGCGCGCTGCCGGAGGCGCCGGGGCTGTGTCTGGCGTGCCTCTGGTCCCATCATCTGTTCCTCGGAAAGGTAAGCGTGGGACTGGGGATTCCACAGCTCACGCCCTCGGAGGCTCTTCCTACGAAATCCACGGCCCCCGTCGTGGCAAACCTGCTCGACTGCCCCACCATGCGAGGCCCGCCGGCCCCGGCCCCTTCAACGTTGGATTGCGCCCTTTAACCACCGCAGCGAAAGAATCACGTGTCGCACCGTCTTCATAATGCGGCCGTGCCGTCACGACGCTGCGGTTGCCTTCCAGCTCAGGAGCCGTTCATCATGGAATCAAGGCATTTCCGGATCATCATTGCTGCGTTTGTCATCGCCCTTGCGTTCGATCCACGGCCGGCAAGGTCCGGCCAGGGGTCGAATCCGCCGCCGGTGCCCCAGGCGTCCCTTACCCTCACTCTCGATGAAGCGCTGCGCCTCGCCCTCGAGCACAATCAGGCACTGCGCGCGCAGCGGCTGGCCATCGACCAGGCGCGCGCCAACGAGATCACCGCCGCCCTAAAGCCGAATCCGGTGTTCGCCAATCTCAACGAGGATTTCCAGGTCTTCAGCCCGAGCAATCTCACGCTGGAAAACCTCAAAACAAACCAGGAGTTCACGAATTCCATCACCTATACCATCGAGCGGGGAGGGAAGCGACTCAAGCGTACGGAAGTCGCCCGGGATACCACGGACGTAACGGAAAAGGGGGTGGCCGACGCCGAGCGCCTGTTGCGCTTCCAGGTGGCGCAGGCCTTCATCGGCGTCCTGCTGGCCAAATCCAACCTCCAATTTGCCAAAGAGGATCTGGCGAGTTTCAACAGGGTCGTCGAGATCAACAAGAGCCGGATGACCGCCGGAGACATCTCCGAAGCCGACTATTTGAAGATTTCGCTTCAGACGCTCCAGGTCGAGCAGGATGTCTCGGCCGCCGAAATCGCGCTCGTGCAGGGCAAAGCGGCGCTGCGCCAACTTGTCGGCTACTCGACGGTTCCGGACAACTACGATGTGGCCGGCGATCTCACGCACGTGAAACACAACGTTTCCCGGGCTGAGCTTGAACGCCAGGCTCTGCTTGGACGCCCCGATTTCCTTGCGTCGCAAAGCGCGATCAAGCTCGCAAACGACACCGTGGCGCTGGCGTTCGGAAATCGGGCTCGGGACCTCGCGGTCGAGGGGGAGTACAAGCGCAGCGGCGCCATCAACGGGCTCGGCTTCGGGGTGTCGATCGAGATCCCCATTCACGACCGGAACCAGGGCGAAATAGCCCGCAGCAGGGTAGCCGCGCGCCAGGCGACAGAGGCGGCCGAAGCGACTCGCGTCGGCGTGCTCACGGACGTGCAGAGCGCGTATGCCGGATACCTGACGAGCGAACGGGTGGTCTCCCTGTTCGAGTCGGGGTATCTCAAGCAGGCGACCGATTCCCGGGAGATCAGCGACTATGCGTATCAAAGAGGGGCGGCAAGCCTCCTTGACCTATTGGACGCCGAGCGGAGCTATCGGGCAACCCAGCTTGCCTATCGCCAGGCACTTGCCGCCTACATGACCAGCATCGAGCAGATTAACTTCGCAGTCGGAAAGGATGTGATGCCATGATCGTTCGCCAGGGCAGCAGTCCCGCGCGACTCGGGCATTTCGTGCGCGCGCTGTCTCTTCTTCCCGCCGTCGGGCTGGTCCTCGGGACCGGGGCCTGCGGCAGCACCGAACGTAAGGCGAACGCCGCGCGCCCTGAACTCGAAACGACGCAGCCCGGTCTGTTCAAGGTTCCCCAGGACCAGCTCGCGCATTTGCAGATCGGTGCCGTGCTGAGAGAGAACTGGGCGATCACGGCTCGCACTACCGGCACCGTCGACTGGGATGCGGACCACACCACGCAGGCGATCGCGCAGGTGACCGGCCCGATAACGAAGATACTTGTCGACACCGGATCCGCTGTGCGGGAGGGCGACCCGCTTCTCTACGTTGCAAGCCCGGACATCACCAACTCGATTGCCGCCTATCGGAAGGCAAAGAACCGGGTGGACTTCGAAACGCGGGCGCTCGAGCGCAGCCGGGACCTGCTCGCGCATCGCGCCATCGCGCAGAAGGACCTGGAAAGCGTCGAGGCCGACAGCAACGACGCCGCCACCGATCTTCAGAACGCCCTGCAGGCACTGCGCATCTTCGGAATCACTGCAAAAGAGATCGAGGATGCCCAGCGCCAGGGAGTGCCGATAAACCCGCAACTGGCCGTGCGCTCGCCCATCACCGGCATTGTGGTCCAGAAGCTCGTATTCCCGGGTCAGCTCATTCAGGCCGGCGCGACGACCTGCTTTGCCATCACGAACCCGTCGGTGGTCTGGGTTCAGGGCCATGTCTACGAAAAGGACCTGACCTCCGTCCGCACCGGGGATGCCGTCGAGGTGACGCACTCGGCGATTCCCGGCGTTTTCCACGGAGTCGTTTCTTACGTCGGGGCAATGGTCGATCCGGCAACCCGCACCATTCCCGTCCGAATCGTGACCGGGAATCCGAACGGCCTGCTCAAAAAGGACCTGTTTGTCGACGCCTCGATCCTCACCCGGACAAAGAAGAACGTGCTCAACGTGCCTACCTCCGCGGTCCTGTTCGACTCGGACAATCTGCCCTTTGTCTATGTGCAGGCCGATGACGGCACATTCGCCCGGCGCATGGTGACCACGGGCGTTCAGCAGAACAATCGCTTTGAAATCGTCGGCGGGCTCAAAGAGGGAGAAAGGGTTGTTACCGAGGGAAGCGTCTTCCTTCAATTCGCAAACGCCTACCAGCGCTGACGGCGGGCCGGGAGAGAGTCGATCATGATCGACAAAATAGTCGCATTCGCCCTGGGGCAGCGGTTCCTGGTCTTCACGATCATGGTGCTCCTGATGATCTGGGGAATCGTCTCATTTCAGAAGCTGCCCATCGACGCCTATCCCGACCTGTCTCCGCCGCACGTGGAGATTGTCACGCAGTGGCCGGGGCATGCTGCGGAGGAAATCGAACGCCTGATCACCATCCCGGTCGAAATCGAGATGAACGGCATTCCCAGGCTGGAGGCCCTGCGCTCCACCTCGCTCTACGGGCTCTCGTCGGTCGAGATGAACTTCGAATACGACGCCGATCCTTACTTCGTGCGCGAGCAGGCATTCGAACGCCTGGCGGGCGTGCACATGCCCGAAGGCGTCAGCCCGGATCTCTCCCCCCTGTTCAGCCCGAGCGGCCTGATCTATCGGTACGTTCTCCAGAGCCGGGATCGCTCACCTCGGGACCTGAAGACGATCCAGGACTGGATCATAGAGCGGCGCTACCGGGCGATCCAGGGAGTGGCGGACGATTCGAGCCTTGGCGGGACCACCATGCAATACCAGGTGCTGCTCGATCCCAGGAAGCTGTCGTCGTACGGCGTGAACGTCGCACAGGTGGTCCAGCAGCTTTCCATCAACAATGCCAATGCGGGGGGCGGCTTTTATTCGCAGGGCGGGCAGTTCTACTACGTCCGCGGCATCGGGCTGATCAGGAGCCCAGAGGACATCGGCAACATCGTCGTTTCGACCCACGGCGGAATCCCGACCTACATTCACGATATCGCTCAGGTACAGGTGGGCGACGCGGTGCGGCTCGGACAGTTCGGCTTCATGGGCCAGAATGACGCGGTGGAGGGTGTGATCCTCATGCGCATCGGCGAACAGGCGCATGTGGTCCTGGACAAGGTGGAGGCTGTGACGGAGGATCTGAACAAGCACGTCCTTCCGCCGGACGTCAAGATCGTGCCTTTCTATGACCGTCACGAGCTCATAGCCGAGACTACCCGGACGGTGGAGCGGAACCTTCTGCGGGGCATGATTCTGGTTCTCGCGATCCTGGGCTTATTGCTGTTCAGCGTGCGCACGGCCCTTGTCGTGGCCGTGACCATCCCTTTTTCCCTTCTCTTTTCGTTCATCTGTCTCGACCTGAGCAGGATTCCCGCAAACCTCCTTTCCATCGGGGCCATCGATTTCGGCATCATCGTGGACGGCGCGGTCGTGATGGTCGAGAACATCTTCAGGGAGCTGGCGCTCCGGCACGGCGAGGAATACAGCCTCCTCGACGTCATCCGCGCAGCGGCGCGGGATGTCGAGCGCCCGATCTTTTATGCGATTGCGGTGATCATCGCAGGTTACCTTCCGATCTATGCACTGACCGGACCCTCGGGCCGCCTCTTTCATCCGATGGCCGACACGATGTCGTTTGCGCTGGTGGGCTCGCTGATCTGTTCGCTGACCCTGCTTCCGGTTCTGTGCGCCTACGTGCTGCGCGGGAAGATCAAGGAGCCCAATATCGCCCTCTACGAGCGCACGCGAGACCTCTACGGTTTTATCCTTCGCTGGTGCCTCAAGCACCGGGCTTTGACCACGAGCATCTGCCTGGGCGTCTTCGGTGCGTCCCTTCTGCTCATTCCCGGAATCGGGGCCGAGTTCATGCCCCACCTGGACGAAGGGGCGCTCTGGGTGAGGGCTACGATGCCCTACACCATTTCCTTCGACGAGGCGTCGAGGCTGGCACCCCAGATCCGGCAGGTCCTGATGAGCTTTCCCCAGACGACCGTCGTGGCCAATGAACTCGGCCGGCCCGACGACGGGACGGATCCCACGGGCTTCTTTAACGACGAGTTCTACATCGGCCTCAAACCTTACGACGACGCCTCGTGGAACGGCGCCATTCAAAACAAGGCGCAGCTTATCGAGGCAATCCACGAAAAACTCTCCGCTTTTCCCGGAGTGATATTCAACTACACGCAGCCCGCCGAAGATGCGGTCGATGAAGCCGAAACGGGATTAAAGAGCTCGCTTGCCGTGAAGATATTCGGCCCGGACCTGGGCACGCTGGAGGCAAAAGCGCGAGAGGTCAAGAACATCATCTCCGGGGTCCCGGGAATCGATCACATCACGATTGTCCAGGAGCTCGGCCAGCCCAGTCTGACGATCGTGCCCAACCGTGAAAAGATCGCGCGCTACGGGCTGAATGTGGGTGACATAAACAACCTGATCGAGACGGCGGTGGGCGGCAAACCCGCCACGCAGGTCATCCAGGGCGAACGGCAGTTCGATCTCGTCGTCAGGATGCAGGAGCCCTTTCGGGAGAACATGGAAGCCATCCGGAACCTGCTGGTGGCGACTCCGGACGGTCAGCACCTGCCCCTGAGCCAGTTCGCGGACGTGAAGGTCAGCAGCGGCGCATCCTTCGTTTACCGGGAGTCCAATTCGCGCTATATCGGGATTCAGTTCAGCGTCGAGGGGCGCGACCTCGCGAGTGCCATCGGCGAGGCCCGGGCGCTGGTCGACCGGCAGGTCCAGCTGCCCATCGGGTACTCTTTTGACTGGGGAGGGGAATACAAGGACTATCTGGCGGCGCGGTCGCAGCTCAAACTCATCATGCCGGTCACCGTAGTCCTCATCCTGATGATCCTCTTCGCGCTGTACGGAAACCTCAAGTTCCCCATGATCATCATGTTCAGCGTCCTGGTCACGCAGCCGGTCGGCGGCCTGCTCGCCCTGAAACTCACCGGCACCCGTTTCAGCGTTTCGTCCGGGTTAGGGTTCGTGGCCCTGATGGGGGTGGCGGTGCAGACCAGCGTCATCCTCTATTCGTTCATCAACAAGCTGCGCCTGGACGGGAAGGACATCATGACGGCGACGTACGAGGCTTCGCTCCTTCGTCTTCGGCCGATTCTCATGACTGCGCTCGTCGCCTGCCTGGGACTCCTGCCTGCGGCAATGTCGACCGGGATTGGAAGCGATTCGCAGAAGCCGTTCGCCATCGTGATTGTCGGCGGCATGCTCTCGCGGCTGCTGCTGTCCGTCTTCCTCGCTCCTGTGCTCTACGCCCTGGTCGCGCGGAAATCCGACACCCTGAAGGTATAAAAGCTGAACCGCAAAGACCCCCAAGACCTCGAAGGAAAAAGCACTTCGGATTTCGCGTACGGGCCGTCGGTGCTGGCCCCCGGGACTACTCGCCGATGATTTTGATCAGCACTCGTTTGCGGCGCCTGCCGTCGAACTCCCCGTAGAAAATCTGTTCCCAAGGGCCAAAATCAAGCGCGCCCCCGGTCACGGCGACGACGACCTCGCGTCCCATGACTTGGCGCTTGTGATGTGCATCGCCGTTGTCTTCCCCCGTCCGGTTGTGGTGATACCGTTCCGGGCTGGGATCGAAGGGCGCGAGCTGTTCGAGCCAGCGGGCGTAGTCTTCGTGCAGCCCCGGCTCGTCGTCGTTGATGAACACGCTCGCCGTGATGTGCATCGCGTTCACCAGGCACAGCCCTTCGCGAATGCCGCTTTCCCGGACCGCTTTCCGCACCTCGTCCGTGATGTTCACGAAGGCCATCCGCGACGGCACGTTCATTTCGAGGACCTTGCGTTGACTCTTCATGGGCTCTCCCTGGTCGGAAAAGGTGGAAGGCTCCACGCTCCCGGGTCGAATTCCTCCAGGCTGCGCAGGATGCTGTCGGCGTCCCCGAGAGCGCGGGCGTCCAGATTCAGGTCGGGAACGGCCACCACGCGCATTCCGGCCGCCTTGGCGGCCTGCACTCCGGCCGGGGCATCTTCGAATACGAGGCAGGCCCGAGGCTGCGCCCCGAGACGGGTGGCGGCCAGCAGGAATATATCCGGGGCCGGCTTGCCCTCGCCGACGCCGTGATCGTCGCCGCTGACGATGCAGTCAAAAATGGAAAACCAGTCCTTGTGACGGCTGGTCTTGATGTCGAAATAGCGCCGGTCGGAACTGGTCGCGACCGCCTGCGGGATGCCGCATTCGTGGAAGTGCCGGGTCAGATGCACGGCACCTGGGAGTGGTTCCGCCTTCGGGAAGAGCTCCTCCAACAGGGACTTTCGAGTCTCAAGCCACTGCTCGGGAGTGAGGGGCAGCCCGAGCGCTTCGGTGATGATGCGGGCGGAATCCAAGGATTTCATGCCGATGGTCTTGGCCTTCAGCGACCAGTCATAGACTTTGCCGAAGCGCGCGGCGATGATCTGGTAGGCCTGCGTGTAAAAGCGCTCGGTATCGAGAAGCAGACCGTCGACATCATAGATGACATGCGTAACCTTCGAGACTTGTGTCATGGCGTCCCTGGAAAAATCAGGCCAGCAGGAGTCCTACAAGAATGTCGTAAAGGGCATGCGAGGCGGCCGTTACGCCAAACCCGCGCGTGACGAACAACGCGGAAAAATAGAGCCCTCCGAAGGACCGTTGAAGAAAGCTCTGGATCGAGAACGTGTCGGCGGCGGGGCCTACATAGTGAAAGACGGCGAAAATGAACGCGGCGAGCGTCGCCGCAAGGATGGCTCCCGGCACTCTCTTCATATGAGCTGCGCCAAGGAACAGCAGCAGGAGGATGCCGAGCAGAAAGCCGCGGAATACGAGCTCCTCGTAAATCCCCGCGCCGCAGTAAAGCACGAGTTTCTCGAGCGCACCCGCCGGCCCGCCGCGCGACGCGGACCGGCTGAGATGGATCGACAGCCAGCCGGTGATCACGAAGAGCAGCAGTGCGAAGAAGCAGCTCTCCGCAAACAGGCAGGCAAGCCTGCCGGACTTGACCTCCCAGCTCGCCCTGGTTTTCAGCTGCCAGAAGGCAAAGCAGAGGAGCAGGACAATGGCCGAGGCGAATATCGAGTGCACGGACAGCAGGCTGAGGAGACGCACGATGAGAGCGTCGGCGCCGTTCACGTACGTCGTGCCGAGGAAGATCGTCCCCGCGTGATAAATGAGGAAGAAGGGAAGAAGCAGGGCGGCCGAGTATACGGGCCGACGGGTCTCGGCGATATATGAGCGAAGCGGCGATGCCATGGCTCATGCATGATACCGCGGTTTCCACGGGTCCTTGATGCTATTATTAGGTCGGTATCCGGTTCAGCAGGTGAATCTGGTCAGGATCGGATTGGAGAAGCCAGAAGCAAGATCGTTCACTCATAATATCTTCGGGCTTCTGGCTCCTTTCGGGATGAGATATGCCGGCAGATCAGCTCAGTCGCGCGCTGAAGGAGTTGCGGATTTCGGTCACCGATCGCTGCAACTTTCGGTGCACCTACTGCATGCCCCTGGATAAATACGAGTGGATCAGTCGCCTGGAGGTGCTGAGCTTCGAGGAGATCGCCCGGCTGACCGGGCTTTTCGTCCGGCTGGGCGTGCAGAAGGTCAGGCTGACGGGTGGAGAACCACTTTTGAGGCGCGATCTGGAAAGACTCGTCTCCCTGCTGGCACCGCTCGAGCTTAAAGACCTGTCTCTGACGACCAACGGCTCGCTGCTTGCCGAGAAGGCGCCCGCACTGGCGGCTGCCGGGCTCAGGCGCGTGAACGTGAGCCTCGACACGCTGGACCGGGAAAAATTCCGCCGCTTAACCCGCCGCGACGATCTGCCCAGGATTCTCGAGGGCCTGGGGGTAGCGCGCAGCGCGGGTCTGACTCCGATCAAGCTCAACGCCGTGATCGAGCGCGGGGTGAACGACGGCGAAATCGCCGACCTTGCGGAATTTGCCCGCAGAGAAGGATTTGCCGTCCGATTCATTGAATTCATGGACGTCGGAAACGCCAACAACTGGCGCTCGGACAGGACCGTGACCAAAGCGGAGATGCTCGCCGCCATCAGCGCCCGGTGGCCGGTCCGCGAGTCGGGACGCGCGGGAGGGAATGCTCCGGCAGTCGACTACGAGTTCGTCGACGGAAGGGGTGCCTTCGGGATCATCGCCTCCGTGAGCGAGCCGTTTTGCGGCGGCTGCACACGCGCCCGGCTTACGGCCGACGGCAAACTGGTCACCTGCCTGTTTTCCGACAGCGGGCACGATCTCAAGAAATTGATGCGCGGCGGCGCCTCGGATGCGGAGATCGAGGAGGCCATCCTCTCAATCTGGGGCGGCAGGAAAGACCGGTATTCCGAAGAGAGGCTGAGTGCCATGCAGTCCACGGAAGGCTACCAGGCTTCGGGACGGCGCAAAATCGAAATGATCTCCCTCGGCGGCTAGCCTGACCATTCATACGACCGAACCGCACAGACTACCAGGAGGACTGCTTGGAGATCTTTGCGGTTCAATGCTTTCGGCTACAACAAGTTTCTTCCCATCACCAACGAGAGAATGACGGAGAGAGCTGTGGCTGCCATGAGCGCCAGTGCCAGGACGACGTGGCTGACGCGTTCCGGCTTCATGGGATCCAGCAGTTTTGCGGCTCCATAACCGCCGATAAAGCCGCCCAGGTGGGCGAAGTTGTCGACTCCCGGCATGATGAATCCGAAGACAAAGAGGATGACGGCGTAACCCATCGCCTGGCTTGTGATACCGCTGCCTCCGCGGCGGCGCCCATAAAGAACGAGAGCCCCGAGAAGTCCGAAAATGGGGGCTGACGCTCCCAGGGTGAACAGCGCACCCGCAAGAAAACCAAGCGGGGTGCCGTAAAACAGGTATCCCATCGTGCTGCTCAGAAAAAAGCCCGCGGCGCAGGCGACGGTGTAGATGATGGCCATGCGCGAGGTTCCGAAGAGTTCGCCCGCAGCCGGAGCCAGCTGCCTCACCCACATGAGGTTGAAGACGATATGGAGCAGGTTGCCGTGCAGCCATCCTGCGCTCAGAATCGTCCACCAGCGGCCCAGTTGATACACGGGGACGGCGCCGCTTGCGCCGAACAGGAACAGACTGCGCTGGCCCGGAGTGAGAAAGGAAACGCCGCTGTTTGTGATTCCCGCCGGATCGACCGCCAGGGTCACGATGTACAGTGCCACGCACCCCCACATTACGAACGAAACGAACCCGAGGTCATAACCCAGGCGGCGCAGAAGCGGCTCGAAACCCCAGAGGCCGGGATTCTTACGCCCGCAGTTGTAGCAGACCTCGTCCTGGGCCCCGACGAGCTTGCCGCACGAGGCGCATATCACCGCTCCCGTCCTCTGGCGTTTGAACATGGGTAAAAGATAACCTGAACGCTTCCGCACCCCAAGGAAAATGGGCACAGCTCACCGTTCATCAACGATTTACACAGAGCGACATGAGTGCGCGGCAAAAATCGTGAACCGCGAAGACCGCAAAGACCACGAAGAAAAGTGCTGCGAACAGCGGATGGATTTCGGTCGTTGAGGGATACGCTCCTCTGACCCCTGCATGGGTCAGAGGAGTGTCTCCCGCCCATTGCCCGACCCCAGCTCCTTCGTGGTCTTCGCGATCTTTGCGGTTCGAAAGCAGGCGACGATTTGTTTCGTCACGCATACGATCGACGATTGTCGATTCGTGACCCTGAACATTGAGGGGAGATCGTCAATCGCAACTCGTCTGATCGTCAACGGGGCAGGTGGATCGTCTCCATGAGGCCGAGAATAATATCCGTGCTCCGGCTGTATATGAGCGCGAGTGGACAGAGGATATGTTGACAGGGGTGCGAATACTCGCTTAATGTTCTGGGCCATGATGCCTGACTGGCTTCTCGCAATTCGGGGCCGGGTGCCCCGTGGAATATCGATTGTTCTGGGCCTGGTTCCCATCG
>Ga0316628_100001272_pt1 | contig 17631 bp, 14 predicted proteins | sample OWC_Aug_M2_C1_D5_FD_207648 | JGI IMG/M metagenome (GOLD analysis project Ga0316628, IMG submission 207648) | Wetland soil microbial communities from Old Woman Creek delta, Ohio, United States - OWC_Aug_M2_C1_D5_C | ecosystem: Environmental > Terrestrial > Soil > Wetlands | place: USA: Ohio... | reverse complement strand
GCGCGGCCGCCCTTCACGGCGTTTGCCTCGGCCAAGGCGGCGCTGCGCGCGGTGGCCCATGGCATGGCGCGCGAGTTCGGGCCGCGCGGGATCCACGTGGCGCACGTGGTGATCGACGGCGGGATCGAGGGCGATGCGCTGCTCCAGCGCTTCCCCCAGCTCGCCGAGCAGCGCGGGCCGGGCGGCCTCCTCCAGCCAGAGGCCATCGCCGACGCCTTCTGGGCGCTCCACGTGCAGCATCCGAGCGCGTGGACGCTCGAGCTCGATCTGCGCCCCTACAAGGAGCCGTTCTAGCGCGCGGCAGGAGCCCCCGGGGCCCCGGGCGGCGCCCGTGCCCCGGGTCACTCAAGCGCTCCGCCCTCTCGCCGAAACGCAGGCAAGGACGGCCCGCGAGGAGGGGAAGGCCATGGCGAGCGAGCACCGCGCGACGGGCCCCGAGACGCGGACCGTCAGCGCCTCCGCACTGCGCCAGGAGCTCGCCGAGGCCCTGAACCGCGTGGCCTACGGCGAGGAGACCCTCGTGATCGAGCGCAAGGGCAGGCCCCTGGCCGCGCTCATCTCCTACGAGGAGTTCCAGATCTTCCAGCGCATGGTGCTGCGCGAGGGGCTCTAGGCCGCACCCCACCGGACTTGCCGCCCGCATCCGTCCGTCGGTTAGACTGACGGGATGTGCGATTCGCTCGTGGCCGTCGCCGCCCACACGGCGGACGGCGTCACCCTCTTCGCCAAGAACAGCGATCGCAAGGCGCTCGAGGCCCAGCCCTTCGTGCAGCTCCCGGCGGCCTTCCATCCGCCCGGGGCCACGGTGCGCTGCACGCACGTCGAGATCCCGCAGGTCGCGGAGACCTACCGGGTGATGGGCCACTCGCCCTGGTGGGTCTTCGGCTTCGAGCACGGGGTGAACGAGCACGGCGTCGCCATCGGCAACGAGACCGTCTTCTCCAAGGAGCCGGTGGAGGAGACGCCGGGCCTGATCGGGATGGACCTGGTGCGGCTCGGCCTCGAGCGCGGGCGCAGCGCGCGCGAGGCGCTCGAGGTGATCGCGACGCTCCTCGAGACCCACGGTCAGGGCGGGCCGGCCTTCGCGCCCGACGGCTCGGGCTATCACAACGGATTCCTGCTGGCCGATCCCGACGAGGCCTGGATCCTGCAGACGTCGGGCCGGCGCTGGGCCGCGCGCCGCGCCCGACTCGATGCGGTGTCGAACCACCTCTCTCTCGGCTCCGATTGGGAGATCGGCTCGCGCGACCTCGACGGCTTCGCCCGCACCGCGGGCTGGTGGGACGGCGGCGCGCGCCTCGACGTGGCGGCGGCCTACCGCAACCCCGGCGTGCCCGGGCGGATCTCCGAGCCGCGGCTGCGCCGCGCGCGCGAGCTCCTGGCCCGGGCGGGCGGCCGGGTGGAGCTCGCCACGCTCGAGCGCGTGCTGCGCGATCACTACGACGGCGGCGACGTCTTCCATCCCGGCGCCACGCCGGAGGAGGAGCGCTTCTTCACCCTCTGCTCCCACAACGACGTGATCGGGCCCACCACCGCGAGCCTGCTGGCGCCGCTCCCGCGCGACCGCAGCCGCCCCTGGCCGGTGTGGATCTCCTTCGCCACGCCCTGCACCGGCGTCTTCTTGCCGGTGTATCTGGACGGCCTGATCCCGGCCGAGCTCGCGCGCGGTGGCCCCGAGCCGGAGAGCGACTCCGCCTGGTGGTGCTTCAAGCGCCTGCAGGACGCCGCCGCCACCGATCCGGTCCGTCACACAGGGGTGTTGCGGGAGGCCTGGCGCGACTTCGAGGCCAAGCTGGCCGCCGAGCGACACGCCGTGGAGTCGGCGGCCGGCGCGGCGGCACGGGCAGGCGACGCGGACCACGCGGCGGAGCTGCTCGCGGCCTTCATGGCGCGCGCGACGCGCGAGGCGATGGAGCGGGCGCAGGCGCTCGGCGAGCGCCTCGCGGGACAGGATTTGCGCTAGGCCGTCTTCGCCTCGGCCAGCGCCGGCGGCGCGCGGCGCACCGCGCGCGCGCCCGGGAAGTACTCGTCGCGGAGCTCCCAGGGCACGCCGAGCGCGTTCAGGATCCGCCGCTTGGTGGCCTGGCGGCAGGAGCGTCCCTTCTCCACCGCGTGGATCGTGCGCGGCGACACGCTCGCCTTGGCAGCGAGCTCGTCCTGCGTCCAGCCGAGGGCCTGACGTGCGGCACGGATGCGGTTCATGGCGGGCGACCCCCGAGAGAGCGTTCGGGAACCCGGGCGCAGGATAGCCCTCGAAGGGGGGCCCGCCAGGCGGCCTCAGCGCAGGCCGACGGGGAGGTAGTAGATCTCGGGTCCGCTCGTGCTCGGGGCGGGGCCGGGGCGGCTCCTGTGGGCCGGCCGGTGCCCGTCCCCGGTCTCCGTCGAGGCGAGCACCACCTCGGGAGCCGCGGCCCGAGGGCCCTCCGCATCCGCCACCCGGCCCGGCGCGGCCTGCCGCGCGGGATCCGGGCGAAGGCCGAGGAGGAGGCCGAGCGCCAGGACGACCCCGGCGACGAAGGGGGTGGGGGCGGCGGGCCAGGCCCCGCGCACCCGGCCCCCACGCAGGGCCGAAGGGGCCCAGCGCGCGAGGGCCTCGAGGCGCGCGTCCCCGCCGGGCGTCGGGCGGCGGGGAAGGACGCTCGCCGGGAGCCGACGCAGCAGTGCGTCGATGGCCTCGAGCTCCCCCAGGCTGCGCTGGCAGGGCGGGCACTCGGCCACGTGAGCCCGCACCGCCGCCTCGGTGGCCGCCGGGAGGAGGCCGTCCGGGAGCGAGGGGAGGAGCTGCTCGGCGGTGGGATGATTCATCGGCGGCGCCCCCGCTCCAGATCGGCCAGCAGGGGATGCAGCGCCCGCTGCAGCTCCATCCGCCCCCGGCGCAGCCAGGTCCCGACGGTGGCGAGGGGCACGCCCTCCTGCTCCGCGATCTCGGTGTTGCTCAGGTCCCACACGATGCGCAGCGCCAGGGCGCGGCGGTGCTGGGGCTTCACCGCGAGGAGCGCCTTCGCGACCGCCGCCAGGATTTCGCCCTCGAGGACCCGGCTCTCGGGATCGCCCGGCAGGGCCAACGCCACGGCCAGGCCGTGCTCCAGCGCCGCCTCCTCGTTGGCCGCGCGCCGGCGCTTGGCCCGTAGCGCGTTCACCGAGCCGTTCACCGCGGAGCGATAGAGGTAGGTCCAGAGGCTGGAGGTCCCGCGGAAGGCGGCACGGGGCAGGGCGACCAGCACCCGCTGCACCACGTCCTCGGCGTCGCCCCAGTCGCCGAGGATCCGATAGGCGACCGCCTCGAGACGTCCGCGGTAGCGGCGATCGAGCTCGGCGATCGCCGTGGCCTCGCCTCCGAGCCAGAGGCGGTCCAGGTCGGCGTCGCTCAGCAATCGGAGCGTGGCGGGCGCGGCGCCCGGCGTCGGCTTTCCCATCGGCATCCCCAACCAGAAGAGACGCCGCGAGCCCCGCGGCGGATTCAGCGGGCTGCGAGCGATGCACGACGGCCGCCGGGAGCCCGCAAGGCCCGCCGACGGCCGCCAAGACGAAATCTGGGGTGAGCGAGGGGTCTCGAACCCCCGACCTCCAGGGCCACAACGGGGTCCCGCCCGGAAGAACTCCGCCGACACCTAGGGAAGTTGCGGAGTTACGCGGAGGCTCGCCGCGGCGGATCGGGGCATGTGAGCCCCCAGTCCCACGCGAGTCCCACCACCGGAGCAGCCTGGGTTGACTTCTGCCCGGTGGAGCGCGCCAGCGCGGGGCCGTGCGGGGCTTCAGTCGCGGGTAGCGGCCCTGAGCCCATCACCGGGGCCCACGCCGCGGACCACGGCATCGAAAGCTCGTTCCCCCCTGGCAGCCTAGGAACGAGGCTCTGCCGCATCGCTACCGCCGAGGAGGTCGGCTGCTACCGCCACGGCGGCATCCTGCAATTCGTGCTGCGACAGCTTCTCGGCTAGAGAGGCGGTCGGCGCCGGAAAGGTGGTTGCTCCCCTCATCGACTCTCTGCATCCGGCGGACGCCAAGGGGCGCGACGAGTTCTGCCTCTACCTCGGATGCCAGCACGCTGATCTCGCTGATGGTGAAGGCCAGGGCTCCGAGGTCCTGACCGACCTCTCGTCACACTGCGGCACCCCTGCCGATGCGCCCTTGCACAGCGGCTCGCGGTCGGCAGGTCAGCCGGCGCGAACCATCGCCGACATCGCGCTCGACGAGCTCTCCCGCCCCGGCCTGGTGCTGGACATGCGTCCCTGTGCCAAGCTCGGTCGGGAGATCATCATCGAGACGCTCGATTCCGCTTGGCCGCAACCGGTCAGCGGATCAAGGTGGGCGATGCCGTGCTCATCCGCAATGGCCAGGAGCGCCACACGATGTCGGATCCCGAGTTCTAGCGACAGCCGGGCATGAGCCGTGCCAGCACGCTCCACCTCACGGAGCAGGGCGCCACCATCCTCGGCACCAACGCAGTCGGCTGGGACCTGCCCTTCGGCATCATGGCTCGCAAGTTCAAGGAGACGCGTGACAGCTCCGTGCTGTGGGATGGCTACGAGGCGATCGTCCAGCGCGAGGCTTTCATCGTCCAGCAGGTCACCAACCTCGGGGCATTGCCCTCGAACGGATTCACGGTGGGCTTCTTCCCCATCCAGCTGGCGAACTGCAGCGCTGCCCCGGCACGCGTCGTGGCGTTCGTCGACCGATCTGGGCCCCATTTCGTAGCCCAAGCGGGCAACTCGAAATGAATCAATCGAAGAGGAGCGGAGAACATTGAATACCACCGGTCCGCACAATCTCCTCGTCGCCGCGCTCGTTGGCGCGTTGGCGGTCACACCGACCGTCGCAGAGGCCGCCGAGATCGGCCACTACGCCGGGGGCTTTCTGAACACCCGGGATTATTTCGTGCCGGACCCGGGTGTCTACGCCGGCGTCTACAACTATTTCTACACGACCGACCGACTCAACGATTCCCACGGCAACAAGGTAAAGGCCGTCACCATCGATCCGCCCGGTGGCGGCCCGGGCGTCACAGTGAGCGTGGATGTGAATGTGAACATGTACGTGGTCGCGCCGACGCTCATCTATGTGAGGGACGTGGAGCCGCTCGGCATCAAATTCGGGGCATTGCTCGCCCCCAACTTTGCCAACGCCAACCTGAACGCGGAAGCGTCCGCAGCGACCGAGCGTGGCGGCAACATCAGCAGCAGTACCAACAGCTTCGCCGCGGGCGACATGTTTGTCCAACCGATCTGGCTGGGCAAGACACTCTCGCATTGGGATTTCGCACTCGCCTACGGGTTCTACGCACCCATCGGCAAGTACAACACGGAGACGGTGACCCTACCGCGCATCGGCCCGGTGAAAGCCGAATCGGCCGACAACATCGGGCTCGGCTTCTGGACGCACCAGCTTCAAGGCTCGGTCGCGTGGTATCCCTGGGCCGACAAACGCCTGGCGGTCGCCACCACCCTGACCTACGAAGCGAACGGCAAGAAGCAAGGCTTCGATCTCACGCCCGGCGACAATCTCACGTTCAATTGGGGCATCAGCCAATTCCTGCCGCTGAAGGAAGACCACACCCTGCTGCTCGAGGGGGGTCCGGCCGGCTACGACACGTGGCAGATCAGCAACGATAGCGGCGGCGCCGCGACCAACACGCGCGACCAGGTCCACGCTGTCGGCGGACAACTCAGCCTGGTCTACGTACCGTGGGGCGCGGCTTTGACTTGTCACGGCTTCTATGAGTTCGCCGCGCAAGACCGTTTCCAAGGCAGGTCATTCGGGATCAGTCTGACCAAGAAGTTCTGGTGAGCGAGGAATTGCAGTCTTGAAGCCAACCGATTCGCGACACCTGCGGCACTCGGGGTGCTGCTGGGCGGGATTGCTTCGTCGGCAAACGGGCAGGCGAAGAGACCCGACATCCTGGTCATCGTCGCGGACGACCCCCCGGGAGATTCTCTCACATCAGAGGGTCCGAGGTTCCGAGAGCACGTCACGGCGGGAGCCGCCGTCGATTCAATGGGCGGCCTCCTGGACCTCGGCGAGTAGCTCGCGCGCGGCCGCGTCGGTCGGGAATGCCTTCACCAGCTCCCGTGCCCATCGCACCGCCTCGCCGGCGTGGCCCGCTTGCGCGGAGAGCGTGGCGAGCGCCACCAGCAGGTCGGGATCGCCCGGACGCCGCTCCTGTGCCGCACGCAGCACCGCGAGGCTGCGATCCACTTTTCCGGCGTCGTGCAGCGCGACGGCGAACACGTAGGCAAAGCGCACGTCGTCCGGCGCCAGCTCGGACGCCCGGGCCAGCTCGACCAGGGCGTCCTCACGCCGTCCGAGCCTCACCAGCGCGAGGCCGAGCGCGTGATGGAGCTCCGCGCTCTCGGGCGCCGACGCCAGGGCCCGACGCAGCCGCGCCTCGGCCTCGGCGTCGTGCCCCTCGGCACGATCGACATCGGCCAGGTTCACCTCCGCCGGCACGAACCGCGGCGCCAGTCGCAGCGCCGTACGGTACTCCTGGCGCGCGCCATCGAGGTCACCCAGCGCCAGGTCCAAGAGGCCCAGGTTGACGTGCGATTCGGGGCGATCGTCCTGGACGTGCTGTGCCTCCCGGTACTCGGTGAGGCCATCGGCGAGCGCCGCGCGATCCTCGGGACGCCACAGCGAGGCGGGAACGTCGGCGAGCACACGCGCCGCCTCGATGCGTACCGCTCGCCGCGGATCGCGCAGCAGCGCCTTCACCGCGCCGATGCGCATCGGAGGCGCGAGCTGCGGAGCAGCCTCGACCGCACCGAGGCGCACGAGCGAGTCGGGGTCCTCGGCGCCGCGGCGCACCGTCTCCGGCTCGGGCTTCTGGAGCAGCTCGAAGGCGGTGGCCCGTGCGATTCCGGGCTGCCCCGGGTCGGCGATCAGCTTCTCGAGCGCGGCGTCGGCGCCCACCAGGCCGCGCCGCCCCGCCGCCAGCGCCTCCCCGTAGTGCGGTGTTCCGCTGCGCCCGGACGGGAACCAGCGCTTCACGGCGGCGGCCGCCCACTGGGCGGGGCGATCGCCGTGGCAGTCGTTGCATGCGTTCGGCGTTCCGATCGAGACCGAGAGGTCCGGCCGTGGCACCCGGAAGGAGTGGTCGTGCCGGACGTCGATCGCCATGTACGTGCGCGCGGGCATGTGGCACGAGACGCAGCGAGCACCAGCACCGTTCGGCTGGTGATGGTGATGGGCCGGCACGTCGAACACCTCGGGCCGGTGGCAGGCGCCGCAGGTGGCGTTCCCTTCGGCTCGCGGGCGCAGCGAGTGGGGATCGTGGCAATCGCTGCACGTGACGCCGGCGGCATACATGCGACTCTGGACGAACGAGCCATAGACGTACACCTCGTCGCGCATCTGGCCGTCGGCCTCGTAGAGGCCGGGCTCGAGGAGCGCTGGCCGGTAGCCATCGAGGAATGGGGTTCCGGGCAGTGCACCTTCGCGGAGCAGCGAGCGCCGCGCGTGGCACGGCGCGCAGGTCTCGATCTCCGTGCGCTCTCCGCGCGGCGCCGAGAGGTGGGCGATCGCCGCATCGGGGGCGAGTGTCCACTCGCCCACGCGCACGGGGCGGAAGCGCACCGCCAAGCCGGGATCGCTGCCACCGGCAGGCCGCCTCTTGCCGGGTCGGGCGGCCTCGGCCCATGCGACGTGGCGCGCTCCCGGGCCATGGCAAGCTTCGCAGCCGACGTCGATCTCGGACCAGGTCGTGTCGTAGGAGTCGCGCGCGAGGTCGTAGCCGCGGCGTACGTTCGTGGAGTGACACTCGGCGCACTGCGTATTCCAGCGCTGGGATGGCTTCGTCCAGTGGAGCACGTCGTCCGGTGGTACGCGCTCGTTCGGGTGGAGCGAGAACCAGCGCTGGCCACCCTGCTCGCGCGGACGGGAATCCCAGGCGATCCCCAGCGCCTGGACGCGGCCCTTCGGGAAGCGCACCAGGTACTGCTGGAGCGGCCTCACGCCGAACGTCCAGGCGATCTCGAACTCCGCCTGCTTCCCATCGGCGCCCTCGGTCTCGACCCGGTAGCCACCGCCCCGGCGGAAGAAGCGCGAGGTCACGCCGAAGTCCTCGAAGCGCGCGTCGGCGAAGTCGCCGAGCACGGTCGCCTCGCTCGGGATCTGCATGGCGCGGTCGTGATCCGAGCCGCGCCAGGCCGCGGCCTCGCGGGCGTGACAGCTAGTACAGCGTGCGACGCCTACGTAGCCCGCGGGAGGCGGCGGCGCCCCGCGCTCGCCAGGGCCGCACGCGGCGACCCAGGCCACGGAGAGCACCGCCGCCACCGCGCGACCCAGCGGCGACCTCGGAGGAGCAGTGCGCGTGCGAGCCTTGGACGGACCAATCATCCGATCCTCCGTCGCGTATCGGACATGGTCCGCAGTCTCTCCCGAAGTGTCGTCGGGCCGACGATCAGAGCCGAGCTTGCGGCGCGCGACAAGAATGACTCGCATTCTCGGAGCGACTATGCTCCGCCTGGGATGGACGGCGCCACCGCGGGCTCCGACGCATCGAGTTTCGAGGCCCGGCTTCGCGCCCAACCGGCGAGGCGCTCCTTCCACTGAGCAGCCAGAGGAGGCGTCCTCATGACCGGTCGAGTCTCCATCCTTTGCAAGGCGATGCTCGCGCTGGCGAGCCTCCTCGCGAGCGCCCTGCCCGCGAGCGCGCAGCAGGCGATCGATCGGACGATTCTTCCGATCCCCGATCCGCAGAGCCCAGCGATCACCGAGTTGGACGCCCGCAACGCCAAGGCGCCGCCACGGTTCGAGGTCAAGGCGCCGAAGGGCGCGCCCAACGTGGTCATCGTGCTGCTAGACGACATCGGCTTCGGTACCGCGAGCGCATTCGGCGGCGGAGTTGCAATGCCGACACTGGATCGCATCGCGGCCGATGGACTACGCTACAACGAGTTTCACACCACGGCGCTGTGCTCGCCCACTCGTACCGCGCTGCTCACCGGGAGAAACCACCACACGAACAACGCCGGCGCGATCATGGAGCTCGCCACTGCCTTCCCAGGCAATACCGGAATCCGTCCGCAGAGCGTGACTCCGCTCGCCGAGATGCTCCGGCTGAACGGATACAGCACCGCGGCGTTCGGAAAGTATCACGAAACCCCGCCGTGGGAGGTGAGCGTCTCGGGCCCCTACGATCGTTGGCCTACGCACTCGGGGTTCGACAAGTTCTACGGCTTCATCGGCGGCGAAACCAACCAGTGGGCGCCGCTCCTCTACGACGGCACGACGAGAGTCGAGCCGCCGCACGATCCCGACTACCACTTCACCGTCGACATGACGAACCAGGCGATCGCGTGGATCCGCTTCCAGCAGAGCCTGACCCCGGACAAGCCGTTCTTCGTCTACTTCGCGCCCGGTGCGACGCACGCCCCGCACCATGTGCCCAAGCAGTGGGCTGACAAGTACAAGGGCAAGTTCGACGCGGGCTGGGACAGGTACCGCGAGGAGACACTCAACCGCCAGAAGGCCATGGGCATCGTGCCTCCCGACACGAGGCTCGCTCCGAAGCCGGAGGCGATCAAGGACTGGGCCAAGCTTGGCGCGGACGAGAAGAGACTCTTCGAACGCCAGATGGAAGTCTTTGCCGGCTTCGCCTCGCACACCGATCACGAGATCGGTCGCCTGGTGGATGCGATCCAGGACCTCGGGGTATTGGACAATACGCTCTTCATCTACATCGTCGGCGACAACGGTGCGAGCGCCGAGGGCGGAATGGTGGGGAGGTTCAACGAGAGCACCTACTTCAACGGCGTACCCGAGACCTTGGAGGAGCAGCTGAAGCACCTGGCGGATTGGGGGGGACCCAAGACCTTCCCCCACATGGCTGCGGGGTGGGCCGTCGCCGGCGATACGCCGTTCACCTGGACCAAGCAGGTCGCCTCGAGCTTTGGCGGCACGCGGAATCCCCTCGTGATCCGCTGGCCCAAGGGCATCAAGGCGAAGGGCCAGCTCCGCTCGCAGTTCCAGCACGTTGTCGACATCGCCCCGACCGTGATGGAGGCCGCGGGTCTGCCGTTTCCGACCAAGGTCAACGGCGTAGTGCAGAAGCCGTTCGAGGGCGTGAGCATGGTCTACTCCTTCGACGATCCCGCGGCCAAGACCCGACACACCAGGCAGTACTTCGAGATTCTCGGGAACCGCGCGATCTACGACGACGGATGGCTCGCGGGCACGGTGCACAAGGCGCCGTGGGAGGCTGCTCCGAGAGCGCCTTTGGCAGAGGACAAGTGGGAGCTCTACGACACTTCGAAGGACTTCAGCCTCGCGAACGATCTCGCCGCGGAGCAGCCGGCCAAGCTGAAGCAGATGCAGGCGCTCTTCATGAGCGAGGCTGCAAAGTACCACGTGCTGCCGATCGACGACCGATCATTCGAGCGATTCGATTCCGCCATCGCCGGCCGGCCCGACCTCATGAAGGGTCGAACCTCGCTCACGCTCTACGAGGGCATGACAGGGATCACGGAGAATGCGTTCATCAATCTGAAGAACCGCTCGTTCACGATCACGGCGGAGGTCGAGCTGCCGAAGAGGCCCGCCGACGGCGTGGTCGTATGCCAGGGAGGCCGCTTCGGCGGCTGGAGCTTGTACATGAAGGCCGGGAAGCCGGCCTTCGTGTACAACTGGGTCGGCCTCCAGCGCTACACGGTCGCGAGCTCCAAGACCCTTTCGGCCGGCAAGGCGACGATTCGGTTCGAGTTTTCCTACGACGGCGGAGGACTCGGGAAGGGCGGTACGGGGACCTTGATCGTCGACGGCAGCAAGGTGGCGCAGGGCCGGATCGCGAACACCAACAGCGCCGTCTTCTCGGCCGACGAGACCGCCGACGTGGGGATCGACGATGCGACGCCGGTCACCGAGGTCTACGGTGAGGGCAGCCGCAGCCGGTTCAGCGGCAAGATCGAGAAGATCACGGTCGACGCGGGCGAGGCCAGGCTCAGCACCAAGGACAAGCAAGAGATCGAAGAGGAGGAGAGCTCCACCGCTGCCTCGGTCGAGTGAGCTCCGGAGAGCTCCGGGGTGCTACCGGCTGCAGCTGCTCTCGGCGCGGATCCCAAACGGAATCCGCGTGGGCCCTCCAGGATTCGAACGCGCGCCAAGGCGGCGGAGAACCTCCGGCAGGACGGGAGCTTGGTGGGCTAAAGGCATTGGCGGCCTGGCCGATCGCGGCAAATCGGGCCGGGGTGGTTCTCCTGGATGCCGCTCTGCGGCTCGGGGAGGCCTTGGCGCTCCGCTGGGGCAGCGTCGTCGGGGAAGCGGACGAGGACGACACCGCCCGTTTCCTGGTGATCGACCGATCGCGACCGCGGGGCGGTGCGGAAGGGCCTCCGAAGAGCGGCCGAGTGCGCCGGGATTGGGCAGCGGGCGCGCTGGCCTCGGGCCACGCGGAGATCGCGGTGACGGCGCGGCACTCCAGGCGCTTGGCGGGTGGGGATACGGATCGGAATCCCCTGGCGCTCGAGTGGGGCGAGGTCCCTCCGGATCTGCTCTCCCGCCTCGCCGAGTCCCGCCAGAGTCCCCCCAGCAACGAGACGGCCGTCGGAAGCGATTGGCTAACCGACGGCCGCGTCGAAGGATTCTGGGGTGAGCGAGGGGTCTCGAACCCCCGACCTCCAGGGCCACAACCTGGCGCTCTAACCAACTGAGCTACGCCCACCGGAGAGGCCCGGAAGGCTATCCCCCGCCGCGGGCCGCTGCAACGCGCGCATCCCCCGCGGGCGCGCGGTTGCTAGCCTCCGGCAGGGCCCCGGTAGCTCAGAGGACTAGAGCGGTCGCCTTCTAAGCGACGGGTCGCAGGTTCGAATCCTGCCCGGGGCGCCAGGGGAGCCCGCAGCGGTGGCGGTGCGAGGAGGGTGCGAGAGCGTCGCAGGCTTGGGAGCGAGGCATGAGGGGTGGCTTCCGCGTTCTGTCTCTTCTCGTCGCGCTGGTGGCGCCGGTCCTGACGGGCGCCGGCTCTTCGCACGCTCTCGAGCCTGCCGTGGAGACCGGATCCGCCTTCGATTTCCTGCCGACCGAGCTCACCATCTTCGATCCCGCGGACCGGCAGGTCATCGGTCACGGGCGCTACAGCGTCAGCACTACGGAAGGCGTGGAGGTGGTCGAAGGGGAGAACGAGTACCTGGACGGCCGGCGCGATCGGGAGCTCGAGCGGCTGAAGCTGGGGGCACCGGGGGACGCGCGTCTCCTCCTCAGCGCAGAGCATTCGTTCTTCGGCGTGAATGGAGCGCTGCGGGTCGTGGATCGTCTCGACACCCGAACCGGTGCGGCGTCCTGTACGGAGTACGTCCGCGGCACGCCCCGGGTGCGTCGCGCGACCCTCACGGTTCCAGCCGACACCTATGCGGGCGCCACCCAGCTGATGCTGGTCGTCGCCCGACTGCGTCAGGGTCAGCGCGAGCGAATCACGCTCCATTCGTTCAACTGTCTCCCTGGGCCGAGGATCATTCCGGTCGAGGCCTCGGTGAGCCCGAAGCGAGAACTCTGGGCGATGTATCCAGGCGAGCTCGCGAGGATCGAGTTCCGACCCGACCTCGGCTGGCTCGGCGTCCTGATCTCGCCCTTCCTCCCGACGATGGAGGTCTGGTTCGATCCCGCCGACCGGTGGAACTATGTCGGCGCGACGTTCGACCGCTTCTACAAAGGGGAGCACATCCTGACGGTCCGAGCGCGGACCCGGAAGCTGCCCGCCGAGTAGCCGGCCGCGCCCCACCGGCGACGGTCGCCCCGGGTAACACCCGGTAGCACCCGCTGTGGCCCATGCAGCGCGCGGTCGCAGGTCCTGATGCCTTTTCGAAGGGTTAGACTCCCCCTTAAGCTGCTCTTCGGAGGGACGGGTCGCCGGTTCGAATCCCGCACGGGGCGTTACGTCCATGGGCCAGGGGAGAGATGGGACAGCAGCAATCGCATCGGCTCGCCTCGGGGACCTATCACACCCTGCGAGCGCTCCGCCGCGGCGCGCGCGACGTCGGGTTCCGCACCTTGCACGCGCTGGTCGGGCGCCCGCCGGCCGAGCTCCCGCGGCTCGACCAGGCTCGCCGGATCCTCCTCGTCTATCTGAACCACCGGCTCGGCAACACGCTCCTGGTGACGCCGGCGGTGGCCGCCCTGCGCGCCCAGCTCCCGTCGGCGGAGATCGACTTCCTCGGCTCACCCGTCGCGACGCCCGTCCTGGCGGGCCTCGGCGTGAATCGCGTCTGGACGGCCGAGCGCTGGCGCCTCGCCTCTCCGCCCCATGCCCTCGCCCTGTGCCGCGCCCTGCGGAGCCGGCGCTACGACGTCGCGATCCATCTCGGCTTCTCCGGCCGCTCGCTGGGGGCCGTGCTCACCGGCCTCAGCGGAGCCACGCATCGCATCGGCTGCGTGAGCTCCCGGGGCAATCTCTTCTTCACCAGCGTCGTCCAGTCTCCCAGGGCGCGCCACAAGGTGGATGCGGTCCTCGAGTACCTGAGCCGTCTCGGTGTGGCCCAGCGCTTCGAGCGCGTGCTGCACCTGAGCGAGGCCGAGCGGAGCTGGGCGGCGGAGCTCCTGGAGAGCCGGCTGGCGGGAGCCTCCGGCGCGGCGGTCGGGATCTTCGTCGGAGCGCGGGCCTTCAAGGGGAAGGGCTGGCCGATCCAGAGCTTCGCTCACCTCGCGCGCGAGCTCCGTGAAAGGGGCGTGCCCCTGGCGGTCTTCCTCGGGCCCGAGGAGAGGCCGCGCGCCGCGGCCATTCGAGCCGCACTCGGCGACGCCGCCTACGTCGAGGGCTACGACATCCGGCGGATCGCAGCGCTGCTCTCGCAGTGCCGCGTCGTGGTGAGCCCGGACTCGGGCCCCATGCACCTGGCGATCGCGGCGGGCGCGCGCACGGTCGGGATCTTCTCCGCGTCCGATCCTCGAAAGTGGGGCCCGAGACCTCCGAGCGGAGAGTCCGTGGTGGATCCGGCGGGCGAGAAGACGGAGCTCGTGCTGGAGACGGTGCTGCGTCTGCACCGGATGGAGCGCGTCGAGGGGCTCGCCTCCTAGCGCGCTCTCCCCCGTCCCTCGATCGGCCGCGCCGGGGCGGCCGGGACCGGGGTCAGGCCGAGCCGTTCATCCAGGCGGCCAGCGCCCACAGGATCCAGAGACGCGTGCCGTGATTGGCGCGTCCGGCCGCGTGCTCGGCCAGGAGCTCCTCGATTCGCGAGTAGCGGAGATACGGCTCGAGCCGCGGCCGTGCCGCCTCGAGCGCATCGCGCGCGGCGCGCTGCATCGGCCCCCGCAGCCAGGTCGTCACCGGCAGGGAGAAGCCCTGCTTGCGTCGCGTGACCACCTCCTCCGGGAGGTACTTCCGCGCCAGCCGTCGCAGCAGGTGCTTGGTCTCCCCGGGTCGCACCTTGAGCGCGACGGGCAGCCTCGCGTAGAGCTCGATCAGCCGGTGGTCGAGGAGCGGGGAGCGCAGCTCCAGGCCATGTGCCATGGAGGCGATGTCCGTCTTCACGAGGACGTCGTTCGGCAGATAGGCGTGCCCGTCGATCCAGAGCATCCGGTCGACGACGTCGTCGGCGTGGGCGGCGGCCTGGCGGAGCAGCTCCGCACGCCACGACGTGAGCCGCAGCTCCGCCTGCTCCGCCAGCTCGGGCGTCACCAGGGAGAGCTTGTCGCGCCGCTGGAAGTTCTCGATCCGGTAGAGCGGCTTCAGCTCCGGATGCACGTAGCGATAGAGGAGATGCCGCCGGGCACGATCCCAGGCCGAGCGGCCGTCGAGATGCCGCAGCCGCGACACGTCCGGCGGGCGCGAGCGCGGATTCAGCCGGCGATGGACGGCGTCGGCGAGCCAGGAGCGCCGGTAGTGCGGGTAGCCGCCGGCCAGCTCGTCGCCGCCATCGCCCGAGAGAGCCACCGTCACGTGCCGGCGCGCCATTGCGCAGACGGCGAAGGTCGGAATCGCCGAGTTGTCGGCGAAGGGCTCTCCGTAGTGGCTGCTGACCGCGGGCAACGCCTGGAGCGAGTCCGTCTGCACCCGCTCCACGTGATGAACCGCGCCGAGGTGCCGTGCGACCGCGGCGGCGTGCGGCACCTCGTCGTACTTCGCCTCGGCGAAGCCGACGGAGAAGGTCTCCACCGGGCGGAGCGAGTGCTTCGCCATCAGGGCCACCACCAGGCTCGAGTCGATCCCTCCGCTCAGGAGGGCGCCGAGCGGTACGTCGCTCACCAGGCGCAGCCTCACCGCCTCGCTGAGCTCGCGCTCCACCGCCTCGAGCGCGTCCTCCTCGTCGAGCGCGTCCTTCTTCCGATAGTCGATCTCCCAGTAGCTCCGGATCTTCAATCCCGAGCGATCGAGCACGGCATAGCTCGCGGGCGGAAGCTTCCGCGCGACCCGGTAGATCGAGTGCGGCGCCGGCACGTACTGGAGCGAGAGATAGGCATCGAGCGCCGCCGGATCGAGCTCTCGCGAGACCGCGGGATGTGCGCAGAGCGCGTTCAGCTCGGAAGCGAAGACGAGCCCGCCGGGAGTCTCCGCGTAGACCAGCGGCTTCTTCCCCACGCGGTCGCGCGCGAGAAAGAGCCGGCTGCGCCGCGGCTCCCAGACGGCGAAGGCGAACATCCCCCGGAGCATTCCGAGGCATTCGGCCCCGTGCTCGCGGTAGAGGACCAGCAGGACCTCGGTGTCGCCGCGGGTCGCGAAGACGTGGCCGCTCTTCTCGAGCCCCTCCCGCAGCTCCTCGAAGTTGTAGATCTCGCCGTTGTAGACCAGGACGTTTCCGGTCTCCGGGTCGCGCATCGGCTGATGGCTGCGCTCGGTCGGGTCGATCACCGAGAGCCGCGTGTGTCCGAGCACGGCGTGCGTGTCCGCCCAGGCAGCCTCGTGGTCGGGACCGCGATGCCCGAGCCGCTCCAGCATGGGCTTCACGGCCAGCGGGTCGGACCGCCCGCGGAGCGTCACGATGCCAGCGATGCCGCACATGGCAGTCTCTCCTCGCGCCATGGCGCGGAGCGATCGAGACCAGAGGGGGCGATGCCGCCATTGGTACCCGGTCGGGGGGGCGCGCGCCCGGGCGCGGATGAAGGGCGCCTTCATCCAGCTCGGGTTCTCTCCGGCCGGGTTCGGATCGGTGCACCGCCGCCGGCGCTCAAGCCGCGGCGGGCACCGGCCGATCATTCCGCCGAGGCGCGGGGGGCCCGAGGAGCGAAGGCCCCGCACGGCGCCGGCATCGCGCGGGGGAGCTCCTGATGGGTATCGTCGACACGTTCCATTCCCTGGCGACGCTCGCCTTCGTGGTGGGATCGGCGCTGGTGGCGGTCCGCCTGCTGGCGCTCTCGGCGCGCACGCGGCGCGCTCCCGAGTTCCTGCTGGGATCGGGGATCCTGCTGACGGCCGTCCTCGGATACGGCCTCCTGATCGCGTGCTGGATCCTGCGCGGCACCGCCTCGACCACCAGCGCGGCGGGTGCGACACCGCTCACGGTCGCCCTCTTCGCGGCCGGGAAGATCAGCCACGACCTCGGCGTGAGCCTCTTCCTGATCTTCGTGATGCACGTCTTCCGTCGCGGCGACGTCCGAGCCTGGGCCTTCGCCGGCCTGCTCATGTTCCTGCTCTGGGGCGGGCTCGCCCTGAGCGTCGCGCACGGCCACTTCCGCAGCGACCCGGTGGGCACCCTCGGCTGGTTCTCGGAGTACTCGGTGATCTGGACCTACTCCCTCTGGAACGTGGTCGAGTCGTACCGCTACTGGGCGATGATGCGGCGGCGCTCGCGGGTCGGGATCGTGGAGCCGATGGTCACCAATCGCTTCTTCCTCTGGGGCACGAGCTCCGTCTTCACGGCCCTCGCGACCTGGACCGCCTCGATTCCCTACCTCTACATGGCGGACCCGGCCCGGATCGACGCCATCACGCCCGCCGTGCGGATCGTGACGGCGCTGGTCGGGCTGGCGAGCGTCTCCTGCTCGCTCCTCGCCTTCGTTCCTCCGGCCTGGTACCGGCGCCTCGTCCTGACGGGCGCACGGCAGGCCACCGAGAGCGCGTGAGATGGCGGAGTCGGCCGCGTTCGATCTGGTCTGCTCGTCGCTCCAGCGGCTGACGTCGCTGACGAGCCTCGAGGCGCGCGGCACGGTTCGCCTCGCCCTCAAGGAGGCGGGCTTCGACGCCCGCGAGGTGAGCGCCCGGCAGATGTACCTGGTGCTGAAGCGGGTGCTGCCGGGCGAGCTCCGCTCCCGCGGCGTGCAGAACACGGACGGCGTCTGCGAGGAGCTGGCCCGCACCGTGGCCGCCGTCTCCGAAGGCGCGGGCTCCGACGCCCCGGACGCGATCTTCCAGCGCATGGGCGGGGACTGACGCCGCACGCGCCGCGAGATCCGGCCTGCCCTCGCAATCCGTCTTGCCAGCTTCCTCCGACTCGTGTTGCATGGCGCCCGCAGCCGGGAGGAGGGCCCCATGCGCGCGTTCCGGGATCGGGTGGCGGTGGTCACGGGGGGAGCGTCCGGCATCGGGCGCGCCATGGCGGAGCGCTTCGCGGCCGAGGGCATGAAGCTCGTGCTGGCGGACGTGGAGGAGGCGGCGCTCGAGCGCACGGCGGGCGAGCTCGCCGGGCGGGGCGCGCAGGTCCTTGGCGTGCGGACCGACGTCTCCAAGGCCGGGGACGTGGAGGATCTCGCGCGGCGCGCGCTCGCCCGCTTCGGCGC
>Ga0316628_100001271_pt1 | contig 17642 bp, 14 predicted proteins | sample OWC_Aug_M2_C1_D5_FD_207648 | JGI IMG/M metagenome (GOLD analysis project Ga0316628, IMG submission 207648) | Wetland soil microbial communities from Old Woman Creek delta, Ohio, United States - OWC_Aug_M2_C1_D5_C | ecosystem: Environmental > Terrestrial > Soil > Wetlands | place: USA: Ohio... | reverse complement strand
CGAGCGAACCTCTCCTCGGACTCGGACTCGGACTCGGACTCGGACTCGGACTCGGACTCGGACTCGGACTCGGACTCGGAGACGGAGACGGAGACGGAGACGGAGACGGAGACGGAGACGGAGACGGAGACGGAGACGGAGACGGAGACGGAGACGGAGACGGAGACGGAGACGGAGACAGACGGGTTGACGATTTCTGAAACGCTGGGGCGTCTTGGCCACACTGAGGTGAATGCACCTCCCTACGCGAAAGGGGTCCGGCGATGGCGAGTCATGGGTTCCGGTGGGCGACGTGGATCGTGGTCGCGACAACCGCTGCGGGCGTCGCCGCGCTCGGAGCCTGCGGCTCCTCCGGGGGCGGAATCGGCGACGGCGGCGGGGATGCGTTCTCCTCGGACGGCCCGTGGAACAACGTCGACGGGGGTGACGGCTCGCCCGCCGGCGACTCGGGCGGCTGTCCGCCCTACGAGATCTCCTGCAACGGCACCTGCGTCTCTGCCACCAGCGCAAACAATTGCGGGGCGTGCGGCGCCACGTGCCCGAGCAACCAGTTCTGTACGGCGGGGGGCTGCGTCGCCACGTGTCCCCCGGGCCTGACGGGGTGCGCGGGCGTGTGCGTGGACGTCCAGATCGACAACGGCAACTGCGGTGTCTGCGGCAAGGCTTGCCCCGCCAATCAGGGCTGCGTGGACGGTCAGTGCGTACCGGCCTGGACGCCCAGCACGAACCCGGTGTGCAACGGCGGCGGGCCGCCCATCGTCGTGAACGACGGCGACGCGGGGACGTGCACCAGCCAGATCGCGCAGACCTCCTTCACGTGGGGCGTTTGCTCGTGCGTGGACGCGAAGCTCACGGCGGAGGTCCTCATCGACGGGTGGAACAGCACGCAAGGGCCCTACAAACCGGGCATCATGGGAGGCGGGCTCGGCGTGGACCACGCCGTCACATCGTCGAGCAAGGACGACATCTGGGGGCCGATGTGGGCCGCCGCGACGAGTGGCTCCGCGGTGCTCATGTCCTCGCAGAGCACCGTTCACCACGACATGCAGAGCGGCGCGAACGTGACGGCCGATCTCGCGGTCCTCAAGGACGCCTACGTTGCGGGAGACATCGTCGGCCCGGTGGCCGTGACGCAGACCCTCTACCAGCCCGCGACGAGCACGCGCACCAACGTCACTTACGGCAAGCTGGTCAACCAGCCGGTGACGGTCGCGCCGCCCTGCGACTGCACCAAGAAGATCCCCGTGGGCGCGTACGTCGCTGCAGCCAAGACGACCAACGACAACGCGTCCATCGGCCTCGACCCCGGGATCCTCGCCCAGGCGAACCCGCCCGCGCGCATCGATCTGCCCTGCGGCTCGTACTACCTGACCGGGTTCTCGCTCGCCGGCTCGTCGGCCATCGTCGTGCACGGCAAAACGGCGATCTTCATCGATGGGAACGTGGACACCTCGGGCTTCCTCGAGCTCGGGATCGACACGACGATGGCGTCCGAGCTCGACGTCTTCGTCTCGGGCACGGTCACGAGCAGCTCGCAGTTCAAGTTCGGCTCGCCGAACGCCCCCGCGCTCGCGCGCCTCTACATCGGGGGCACACAGCCCTTCACCATGTCCTCCGGCATCGTCGTCGCGGGCGAAATCTGGGTGGGCAACGCGCCGGTCGACTGGACGGCGCAAACGGACATGTTCGGGGCCATCTTCGCGGGTGACTTCACGTCGACGGCGAAGCTCAACCTGCACCACGACCAGGGTGTCGAGCAGGTCGGCTCTCCGTGCGGCCCGCCGGACGGCGGCGGGTGCGGCTCGTGCAAGGACTGTGGCAACCAGGCGTGCATCAACGGCACCTGCGGCCAGTGCACCTCGAGCGCGCAGTGCTGCCCGCCGCTCCTCTGCCAGAACGGCACCTGCGTGCCGCCCGTCAACTGACCGCCCGCGGCCGACGCGGCTACTTCCGCTTGTAGAACGGCACCGGCACCACCACGGCCTCGATCGCCTTGCCGCGGCAGTCGACGAAGAACTTCGTCCCGACCTCCGCCATCGCGGTCGGCAAGTAGCCGAGGCCGACGTTCTTGCCGATCGTGGGGCAGGGGCTTCCGCTCGTGCACACGCCGACGACCTTGCCCGTCGCGTCCTGCAGCGGGTAGCCGTGGCGGGCGATGCCCTTGCCGAGCATCTCGAAGCCGACCAGCTTGCGGGGAAGCGGCCCGGCCTTGACCTTCTCGAGCGCGGCGCGGCCGACGAAGTCGTCCTTCTGCATCTTGACCACCCAGCCGAGGCCGGCCTCGATGGGGTTGGTGGTCTCGTCGATGTCGTTGCCGTAGAGCGAGAGGCGCGCCTCGAGACGCAGCGTGTCGCGCGCGCCGAGGCCCGCGGGCTTGATGCCGATGTCCTTGCCCGCCTCCATCAGGTGCCGCCACAGCGCGGGCGCGTCGTTCCAGGCGCAGAAGATCTCGACGCCGTCCTCGCCGGTGTAGCCCGTGCGGGCGACGGTGCACTTGACGTTGGCGACGACGGCATCGCGGAAGTGGAAGCTCCCGAGCTCGCGGAGCGTGGCCGCGTCCGACCCGCACTTGGCGAGCACGTCGAAGGCCTTGGGCCCTTGCAGGGCGATGAGCGCCGTGTCGAGCGTGACGTCGCGGAAGGTGCAGTGGTTCTCCGCGGCGCGCCGGAAGACCTCGGCCATCTTGTCGTGGTTGGAGGCGTTGCAGACGATGAGGTAGCGATCCTGCGCGGCGCGGTAGACGATGAGATCGTCGAGGATGGTGCCCTGCTCGTTGCACGCGCACGTGTAGAGCGCCTGGCCGTCGACGAGCTTGCTCGCGTCGTTGGTGATCAGGAAGTTGACGACCTGGCCGGCGTACTCGCCCGTCATCTCGAGCTCGCCCATGTGCGAGACGTCGAACAGGCCACACGCCGTCCGCACGGCGGTGTGCTCGTCGACGATGCCGGTGTACTGCACGGGCATCTCGTAACCGGCGAAGGGGACGAGCCGCCCGCCGGCCTTTTTGTGCTCTTCGTAGAGGGACGTACGCCGCAAGGTCTCGCTCATGGCGCGCACATTAGTCCTGGCGAGCCCGATGGTCCAGGCAGCTCGCGGCCATGGGACCTGACCGGAGCCACGCCTGCGGCGCGAGGAATCGAGTAGCGTATCGACCCGGCGGGAGCTCGAATTACATGCAATCTGCACGCAAGTGGGCTTGGTTGGGCGCGGCGCTCCTGGGGACCGCGGCGCTGGTGTTTCACAGCGGCTGCGGCTCGAGCGGCGGCGCGGATCTCGACGCGGGCGACGGGAGCATCGGCTCGGACGGGTCCCCGTTCGGTGACGGCGGCAACTGCAAATCGGCCGCGGACTGCGACGGCGGCGTGTGCATCAACGGGTCCGGCATGTGCTGCGACTCGGCGCAGCACGTCTGCGGCGGCGTGTGCTGCGGCGGCGGCAACGTCTGCCTCTTCGACACCTGCCTCACGCCAGGCAAGCTCTGCCGTAGCAGCGCCGACTGCGCGCCGAACGAGTACTGCGAGCCCGCGCTAGGGAACGCGGACGCGGGCGCGAGCGACGCGGGCCTCGAGGCCGGCTGCAGCGAGGCGCTCCCCGCCGAGGGCCGGTGCCTGCCGCTGCCGCCCACCTGCCCCGCCGACGCGGGGACGACGCCGGACGGAGGCACGTGCATCGCGCAGTGCGAGTACCACCCGCCGCCCGGTGGGCCGCTCAGCGCCCTGGCCAAGTGGTCGTGGGGGCCGACGGCGACTCAGTTCCCCAACCTCACCGACATCTGGGCGACGCCGACGGTCGGTCGCGTGCACGACACCAACTGCGACGGCAAGATCGACGCGCTCGATTCGCCCGTCGTCGTCTTCGTCTCGGGCAACACCGGCACGGTCAACTGCAACAGCGGGAGCAACCCCGATCCGCAGGCGTGCCACGACGGCGCGCTCCGCATGCTCGACGGCCGCACGGGCCAGGAGGTCTGGTCGCTGCGCAAGGCGAGCTCGACCTCCGTCGGCTTCATGGCCGGCATCTCGGTCGCCATCGGCGACGTGACGGGCGACGGAGCCATGGACATCGTCGCGATGACGGGCGAGGGCTACGTCGTCGTGGTCGATCGAGACGGCAAGGTCGAGCAGACGAGCGATCTCCCGTACGGCACGGTCAACGTGAGCACGGGGTGGGGCGGCGGCCTCGCGATCGCCGACATGGACCTGGACGGCTATCCGGAGATCGCCTTCGCCGACACGGTGTGGACGATGAAGGGCGGCACGCTCAAGCGCGCGTGGGTCGGCAACAAGGGCACCGGCGGAGGCAGCGACTCGGCGCTGAGCGCGATCTCCGACCTGGATCAGGCCAGCAACGGCCACCTCGAGCTGCTCGCGGGCAACACGCTCTACAGCGACACGGGCGCCACGATCTGGCGCAACACGAACGTCACCGACGGCTTCGTGGGCGTGGGCGACTTCGACAAGAACGGCAAGGTCGAGGCGGTGGTCGTCGGCGGCGGCCAGGTGTGGATCCTGAACGGCGCGACCGGCGCGATCCAGCTCGGGCCGTTCACGCTGCCCGGAACGGGCGGCGGCGGAGCGCCCACGGTCGCGGACTTCGACGGCGACGGCAAGCCCGAGATCGGCGTCGCGCAGGCGAACTACTACTCGGTGCTCAAGCCCGACTACGTCAACAAAACGATCAAGCTGCTCTGGAAGATGCAGAACCACGACTATTCGTCGTCCGTCACCGGCTCGACGGTCTTCGACTTCGAAGGCGACGGCATCGCCGAGGTCGTCTACGCGGACGAGTGCTGGCTCTGGGTCTTCGACGGGCCGACGGGCAAGGTGCGCCTGGCGTGGTCGCACTCGTCCTTCACGGCGACCGAGGCCTCGCTGGTCGCGGACATCGACGGCGACGGTCACGCGGAGATGCTGATCCCGTCGCAGGGCGTGAGCATGACGACCTGGACCTGCGCCGAGCACGAGAAGAACGGCACGGGAGGCGCGATCAACGGGCAGTACTGGACGCCCGGGCCGGACGCGAACCTCTCGTATCGCGGCATGGTCGCCCTCGGGGACACGGCGGACTCGTGGGTCGGCACGCGCACGCTGTGGAACGAGCACACGTACCACGTGACCAACGTCTGCGACGACGGCGACAACGCGTGCGCGTCGCCCAACGTCTACGGCTCGATCCCCAAGGGCGAGACGCCGAACTGGACGCTGCCCTGGCTGAACGACTTCCGCCAGAACGTCCAGGACAAGGGCATCTTCAACGCGCCCGACGCGATCGTGGCGCTCGTCGTGGACTGCGTCACGCCGCCCGTCGCGCACGTGTCGATCCGCAACATCGGTCAGAGCGGGCTGCCGGCGGGTGTGGTCGCGGGCGTGTTCATCACGCCGGGGGACATCCAGGTCGGGAAGGTGACGACGACGTACGCGCTGCTGCCCGGGCAGACGCAAACGCTGGACGTGACGCTGTCGTCGCCGGCGACGACGCAGGCGGCGTACTACGCGAAGATCATCGTGGACCCGAAGAACCCCACGTTCCACGAGTGCCGCACCGACAACGATCGCAGCGACGACGTGACGCCCGCCTGTGTGAACTAACTCTCCTACGGGCGACCGCCGCGCCGATCGCCATGAGGGCGAGAAGTCCCGCGGGACCCGGCGCGCGCGCGCTCGCGCGGCAGCTGCACCCGCCGCCGTTCGAGCTCGAAGCGTTGCCTGCGTCGCCGGTCCCGCCGTCGGCCGTCGCTCCGCCGTCGCCTCCGCCCAAGGCGATGGTGCCCACGTCGACGTAGCCGATCGCGTACACGGTGGACGCGGCAGGGTCGGCGCGGAACGTCGCGCGGTAGGTGCCTGCGCCGGCGAGCGTCGCCTTGTAGAGCCAGTGGGTCGGGCTGCCGCCCTGGATCGAGCCCAGCGTCGTCGGGAGCTTCGCGCCTCCGAGCAGCTCGAGATCGAGGCCGACGTTCGTGTACCCGGTCGTGGCGGACACGTCGATCGTGATCGCCGCGTTCGGCGCCGGCGCCGCGGGGACGAACGCGATGGTCGCCGCGCCTCGCGTCGCCGGCACGCAGTCGACCGTCCCCGCGCGGCAGACTTGCCCGGCAGCGCACTGGCCGCCCGGCCCGCACGCCGTCGTCGCGCCGCACGTCTTGCTCGCGGAAAAATCGCAGATCGTCGCGCCGGCGCACCCGTCGTCGTCGACGCACGACGTGCTGGGTCCGCACGAAGGCGTGGTCCACGCATACTCGTTCGCGAAGGCGTCGGTCACGTCGATCTGCAGCTGCGAGCGCGTTCCGATCGCGAAGTCGCGGCCCGTGCCGTCGTCGTTCGTCGTCCAGCGGTACGGTGTCACGCCGCGGATCTTCGTCGCGTGCGCGGTGTTGCCGTTCCAGGCCGCGATCTCGGCGTAGAGCGCCTGGAAGTACCCGTCGTTCGCGTCCGGGTAGCACGCGTTGCCCTGCTGCGGGGCGCACGCGTTGCCGGTCTCGGTGATGAACACAGGCGAGCCCGCGAGCCCTTCGCCCTCGATCGCGCCGATCCAGTCGCGGTAGATGCGAAGCTGCCAGTGAAACGGGTAGCCGCAGCCGTCGTTCGACTGCGACATCTGCTCGCTCGTGACGAGCGACACCAGCGTGCCGAAGTCGCTCGTCGTCTGCGCCTGCGTGTACGCGTGCACGGCGAAGCCGTCGGGTGTCACGCCCCGCGATTTGATCTGCTGGATGATCTGGTGCATCGAGCAGATGCACCAAGGCGAATAGGGGCTGGCGGGCGCGGCGAGCACGAGGTCGCTGGCGTGGCCGGAGACCGCGCGCAGCTTCGCGTGGACCTGCGCGTAGGCCTCGGCGTAGGGCGACGCGTACGTCGACGGATCGCTGTTGTTGGTCGTGAAGTTCGGCTCGTTGCCGACGATCCACACGTGGATGTTCGGGCACTGCGCCGCGTAGCTCGCGAACGCGCTCGCATACCCGGGCGTGTTGGCGGTGTTGACGGGGAACGAAGCCGAGCCGTCGACGTCGAGGCGCTGGATGATCGCGACGCCGGCCGCGACGGCCGCATCGTGGCAATTGGCCGCCGGGGTGCCGCTCGTTCCGATGTACTCCAGGTCCGTGATCCACCCCTTGTCGCAGCCTGGGGTCGCGCCGGTCATGAAGGCGGTGGACTCGATGTCGTGCATGCCGTTGAGGAGCGCGCTCTGCCCCGGAGGCGGAGCGGCGGACGCCGTCATCGCCACGCATGCGGTGGCGAGGCCGAGAAGGAAGCGGGACCTGCGCATGGCCTCATGTTCGCACATCGCGCCGCCAGCGCGTCATGACAGCGTGGCCGTCCGCGTCGACGGCCCGTCACGGACAGGTGACGGTGATGTCCGTGCCGCTCTGGGTGCAGGCGCCGCAGTTGCCTTGCACGCAGCTGCAGCTCGGCGTGCCGCCGTCCGCGGTGCACGCGGTCGGATAGGTCGTGCAGGTGTCGATCTGGATCTGGCCGCCGTCGATCGCGGCCGCGTCGGGCAGGGTCGCGGCGTCGGGGAGGCCGCCGTCCTGACCGGCGAGCGTCTTGGTGCAGTACTGCGTGTCGGAGTTGCAGGTGGTCGTCCCGCAGGCGAACGTTCCGCCGTCGGGGGCCGCATCGGTGCCGCCGCCGTCGGTGCCGCCGCCGTCGGTGCCACCGCCGTCGGTGCCACCGCCGTCGGTGCCGCCGCCGTCGATGCCGCCGCCGTCGGTGCCACCGCCGTCCGTCTTGCCGGCATCGGTGCCGCCGCCCTCGGTGGTGGCGTCCGTGCCGCCGTCGGTCGGCGTGGAGTCCCCACTGCAAGCCAACAACCCAGCCGCCATGAACACCAAGAGAGTGCGAGCTTTCACCGGTAGTCCTCCGGGGGCCGCAGGGAGCAATTGCTGAGCCACCCAGAAACGCGGGATTTTGCGAAGTTAGGCTGGTCGCCCAGCTGACCGAACCGCGAAGAAACGGTCAGTGGGTTGACCATGGGGACGCGGGCGCGACGAGCCCGGCGATTCGTGTACTCTGCAAGTGCAACCGCGCATCGGGGCCGCGGGAGCGCCGCGTCACCTCCACGCTAGGACCTGGCCATGCACATCGTCATCACGGGCGCATCTTCCGGCATCGGCGCGGCGCTGGCTCGCGAGCTGGGCGATGACCCGGCGGACACGCTGACGCTGATCGCGCGGCGGCGGGAGGCCACGGAGCGCGTCGCGCGGGGGCTCGCCGCGAAGTGCTTCGTGGTCACGCACGATCTGAGCGACGAGGGCGTCGCGACCTCGTGGATCGCGGAGGCCGAGGAGCAAGGCGGGCCGATCGACGTGATGATCAACAACGCCGGCGTGGAGAACATCGGCTACGCGTACGACGCGGATCCGGACCAGGGGTTGAGCCTGCTGCGCACCAACGTCCTGTCTCCGATGCTGATCGCACGCGCCCTCTTGCCCGCGATGATCGCGCGCCACGGCGGCACGATCGTGAACATCGCCTCCGTGGCCGCGTTCGCCGCCATGCCGCTGCAGGCCTGGTACGGCGCCTCGAAGGCGGCGCTGGCGACCTTCAGCGAGGTGCTGCACGCCGAGGTGGCCCGGCACGGAGTGAACGTGGTGACGGTCTATCCCGGTCCCATCAAGACGGCGATGTCCGACGCGGCCTACGAGGTCTACGGCGGGCGAAAGGGCGTGGTCGGCCTCTTGCCGGAGGGCTCGCCGGTGCGGCTCGCTCGCCTCGTTCGCCGCGCCATCGAGCGCAAGCGAGCGCGCGTCGTCTATCCGTCCTTCTACGAGCTCGGGCGCCTGATGCCGTGGCTCGCGCGCTGGCTGGGAGACCGGACGACGCTGCGGGCGCACCCGCGCACGGCGCGGGACTGAGCCCTCAGTGCGGGGTCGGCGGGACGACGACCGTGTTGATCGGCTGCACGTTCATCCCGCCGGGGTACGAGTAGGAGACGTTCGCGGTGAACGACGTCGTGTTCGGCGTGCCCCAGCCCCAGATGCCGAGCCCGAAGGGAGCGTTGCTCTTGAGCTCGTGGCGGCCGTTGGAGCAGCCGCCGACGTCCTGGAAGTCGCCCGTCTGCAGATCGAGGCGCGTCCACTCGTAGGCGCCGACCGGCTTCCAGCCGGTGATGGGCGTGCCGAGGCAATCGATGGTGACGTCCTGGAAGGCGTTCTTGGGGTCGGGCCGGCGGATCAGGACGAGGTTGGTCTCCGGATAGGACGGGTCCGTGAGGATGACGTAGTGCGAGAGGTACTGCTCCGGCGGCACCTGAACCGAGAAGTCCGGATCGCCGAAGCCGCTCTGGTCCGCGAGCAGCGACCACGTCGAGCCGCTCATGTACTCGAACATCATGAACGGGTGCTTGTCGTCCTGGCTCTTCACGACGAAGGGCGTGCCGGTGTTGAACTCCGCCATCTGGCCCTGGCTGATCGAGCCCGGTGCGCCGCTGATCGCGGGCGAGAAGGTGAGCGTGGTGTTGTCGACGGCGCCGACGATGCGCCAGATGGCCGGCTCGCCCGAGCGCGGGCGGTATTGCACGCCGACGTACTCGTGACCGAGCGCGCGCACCGGCGGTAGCATCTGCTCGCCGTGGTCGCAGTAGGACACGCCCTGCGGCGCGTTCATGCAGGGGTTGCCCGCCATGACGCCGACCGGCGCGGAGCTCGAGATGACCGAGCCGACCAGGTCGGTGCTCTGCTCGATCTGGGCCTGCTCGCCCTTTTGCAGCGTGAACTTCACCGGTGTGTTCGCGGCGCCGCCCGGGATCTTGCCGCCGCCGACGAGGGCGACCTTCGGCAAGAAGGTGACCTGGGTGTTGTCCTGCGCGGCGATGATGGTGACGCCGGGCGGACCGGCCGTGTCCGGCGAGGCGGTCGACGCGATGTAGTTCACGTCCCAGGCGCTCACCGGCAGGAGGAGCGAGGCGCCGGTCACCGCGGCGTTTCCTCCGCCGTACGGGTTCATCTCGTAGGAGACCACCGGGACGTCGGTCGTGATGTGGAACGAGTGGCCGACGTCGGTCCCGCTGATCATCGCGGCGGTGTCCTCCGCGGTGGCGATCGGGCAGAGCGGCGCGCCGCCCTGTGAGCCGCCGAGGAAGAGGATGGCGAGCTGGCCGGGCGGGAGGGCGCCGGTGTAGTTGCCGTAGGTGATGTTCTGGCCCTTGCCGCTCGGGATGCGCGCGAAGTTGTTGATCGGGAGCGTCGAGCCGTTGAACTCGACGTTGATGTGGACGTCGGTGTTCCAGGTGTTGGCGACGAAGGCGACGAAGCACGCGCTCGCGCCGTCGTATTGGTCCATGAACGTCGCGTAGTACTCGCAGCCGACGGAGTTCTTGTTGTTGACCGCGGCGGTGCACGCGTCCATGCACGTCCCGCTCGACACGTCGCAGCCCTGCGTGCCGGTGCACGTCTGCACGACGTTGTTGTTGCAGTCGATGACGTTGTGCAGATCGCTCGAGCAGCCGAGCGCGCAGCCGCTCCCGTCGCCGGTGCCGGTGTCTCCGAACGAGATGCTGCCGTCCGTCGGGCCGCCGCCGTCGGGCGAGGTGGCGTCCCCACCGCCGTCGTGCCCGAAGAGACTGTTCCCGTTGCCCCCGCAACCGCACAAGATGAGTGCCACCAACGCCGCGCGAGCTCGCATTGGGTCGAAATACTATCAGGCCGTGTGGCGCGAGAGGCGGAAGATCGCGTGCTCGACGGCGCGAGAGGTCGGAGTCGACGCCTCCGCCCCGAGAGCGCGCCGCACCGCATCATCGAAAGGTACGAGCGCGTGCGGCGGGGCCACGTCCCAGAAGCTTTGGCCGCGGGCGACCAGGTCGTTCGCGAGCCCGTCGACCAGCTCGCGCGCGACCTTGTAATCGGCGCTGGTGACGAGCCGGAGCCACAGGCTGGACAGGTGCGGGGTCAGCACGGGGACATCGACGACGAGCGGCCGCATGCCTCTGGAGCGGGCGATGCGAAGCAGGATCTCCTTCGCGGTCAGCGTCTCCGGTCCAGGTAGGTCCCACGCTCCCGCCAGCTCGATGGGGAGCTCGAGCGCGGTGGCGATCGCATGGACGACGTCGCTCACGTCGATCGGCTGCGAGCGGGAAGACAGCCAGCGCGGCAGGATCATCGCCGGGAGACGGCAAGCGAGGTCGCGCACGATGCGGAAGCTCAGGCTGTCCGGCCCGATGATCATCGCGGCGCGCAGCTCGAACGTCGGGACTCCGCTCGCCCGGAGCCTGGCGCCGGTCTCGAGGCGGCTGCGCAGATGCCGCGACGGCGGACCGCTCGGCTCGACACCGCCGAGGTAGACGATGCGCTCGAGGCCGGCCGCGAGCGCTGCGGCCCCGAACGCGACCGCCGCAGCGCGCTCGCGCACTTCGTAGTCGGCGGCTTCGGCCATGCGGTGAACGAGGTAGACGGCCGCGCGGCAACCCGCGAGCGCCGGACCCATGGTCTCCGGCCGATCGACGTCGAGCTGCACCCACTCCTCGCCGAGTCGCGCGGGCGGGGGATGGCGCGCCGCGCGGCGCACGCTCCAGCCGTCCGCGATGAGGCGTGGGGCGAGCCGCGTTCCGACGAACCCCGTCGCGCCCGTGAGGAGCACCTTCATCGCGAACGAGCGATGCATCGCCAGTGCCAGCCTCTCGACCTCGGTCGTGCTCGCGCGCGCGGCTCAGTATCGAAGGGCCACCCGCAGGGTCACCGTCGTCCCTCCGGCGACCACGAACTTCGACTCGTCCCACGTCGGGCGCCTGAGCGCGTGGGTGTGGTTGTTCGAGATGCCGTAGCCCTCGGTCGGGATGCCGAGGAAGTTCGTGTCGAGCTTGCCGTTCGAGTTCTCGTCGTGGATCACGGCCGCCGCGTAGGTCCCGGCGGGCATCTGATCGAACGTGCACGACGTCGTCGTCCCGCTCACGGGCACGTGCCTTTGCAGGTTCGGCTGCGACGGCCACTTGTCCGGGAAGCCGGCGCTCGTGTCGTAGAGCTGGCAGCCGAGCACACCCTTCTGGTTGCGAAACGTCGACACCTCGAGCACGATCGTCGCCGTCGGGTCGGCGTGCGCTCCCGAGGGCGCGCCGAGCGCCGCGGCGAGGGCGAGCGGGACGTTGCGGGCGAGCTTCATCGCGCGTGCGATGGAAACACGTCCACGTGCGCGCGGGGAAGCCTAGAACCGGCGGTCGGAAGAGTGAGCCTCAGTGCGGCGTCGGCGGGACGACGACGGTGTTGATCGGCTGCAGGTTCATCCCGCCCGGCCCACTTCCATTCCCCATCCCAATTCCTGGTTCATACACTCCACCTTCGTCCTCTCCCCGCCCCATCTTGCGCCCCCGCGCACCCGCACTTACCTTGCGCCCCCATGAAACCCGCCTCAGCCCTCCGGGGCCTCCTCGTGGCCCTGTTTGGAATGCTCTTTGGGGGCCTGCTCTTTGGGGGCGTGCTCTCCGGCTGCCAGAGCTACGATAAGCTCGTCGACCTCGACGCGACCTGCGATCAGAAATGGGCCGACGTGCAGACGCAGCTCCAGCGCCGCTACGACCTCATCCCCAACCTGGTCGAGACGGTGAAGGGCCAGGCCAAGTTCGAGAAGGACACGCTCGAGAAGGTGACCGAGGCCCGGGCGAGCGCCACGCAGATCAAGCTGAGCGCCGACGACCTCACGGACCCCGCCAAGATGGCGGCCTTCTCCAAGGCGCAAGGCGAGCTGAGCGGCGCCCTCACGCGCCTGCTCGTCGCCAGCGAGAACTACCCGGAGCTCAAGGCCAACGCCGCCTTCCACGACCTGCGCGTCGACCTCGAGGGGACGGAGAACCGCATCCAGCGGGCCCGCGCGGACTACAACTCCGCGGTGAAGGACTACAACGCGGAGCTCGGCAAGATCCGCGGCCAGGCGATCAACAAGGTGACCGGCAAGCCGTTCAAGAAGCGCGAGTACTTCTCCGCACAGGCCGACGCGCAGGCCGCGCCGAAGGTCTCCTTCTAGCGAAGCAGCCTGCGCAGGGCGGGCGCCAGCGCGGCCTCGTCCGGGGCGCCCTCGAGGAGCGGCGCGAGCGGCGCGCTCGAGAGCGTGTGCCAGTAGAGGACGTGCTCGAAGCGTGCGCTCTGCACGTAATCGAGCGCGGCGGCGAAGCACTTGGCGGTGTAGGTGGCGTCGAGCGAAAGCCCGGCGTCCGCGGCGATCGCGGTCGCCTTCACCCCCGCCTCCGTGGGCTCGCCGTAGCCCGCGCCGAGGTAGCTCGAGGTGAAGGTCAGCGCTCGGGCGGGGGCGCTCCGGACGGCCAGGCCGTGGTCGCGCGCGTGTCGCCAGAAGGCCGCGCGAGCGAGGCGGCGCGTCCAGAAGCGGACGAAGAACGCCGGCGCGGCGACGACGACGCCGACGAGCTCGCTGCGCAGCCCCGCGAGCCGCAGCCCGGCGGCCAGGCCGGCCGCGGTGCCCCCCGAGCCCACGGTGACGACGATGGCGTCCGGCTCCGGTAAGGCGCCGGCCTTGACCTGGTCGGCAAGCTCGAAGGCAGCGTCCACGTACCCGAGCGCGCCGACGACGTTCGACCCGCCCATGGGCACGACGTACGCGTCGCGGCGCGCGTGGGCGATCATGCCCAGGGCCGCGCCCGCGTAGGTGCGCGCCGTGAAGAGGTGCGCCCCGAGGGCGACGTCGGCGCGGAGGTCCTCGGCGACGTGCGGCGTGCGGAGCTGCGGCACGAGGACGGCGTCGACCTCGAGGCCCGCGCGCCCGCCGAAGAGCGCGGTCGCGAGGACATGGTGGCTGCCGGCCGCGCCGACGGTGACCAAGCGCCGCTTCCCGCGTCTCCGGGCCTCGGCGATGAGACGCTCGAGCTTACGGACCTTGTTGCCGCCGTACGTCGGGTTCGTGAGGTCGTCGCGCTTGACCCACAGCGTCGTCTTGGCGGTCCCGAGGCCGGCGAGCCGCTCGACGGGCGTGGGGTAGTTCCCGATTGCGCTTTGCGTCACGACGCGCGAAGGTTAGCCGAAACCTCGCCGAAACACTGCCGCGCGCATATGTGTTTCTCGGAGTCCGACGTGCTCAAGAAGATCGAGGCCATCATCAAGCCCTTCAAGCTCGACGAGGTGAAGGACTCGCTCGCGGAGGTCGGCATCCAGGGGATGACCGTCACCGAGGTGAAGGGGTTCGGGCGCACCGGCGGCAAGAAAGAGGTTTACCGGGGCTCGGCGTACGTCGTCGACTTCGTGCCGAAGGTGAAGCTCGAGATCGTCGTCGCCGAGGAGCTCGTCGCCGACGTGCTCGAGGCCATCGAGAAGGCCGCGAAGACTGGCCGTATCGGCGACGGGAAGATCTTCGTGACGCCCGTCGAAGAGGCGGTGCGGATCCGGACGGGCGAGCGCGGCAAGGACGCCGTCTAGATGAGCGTTCGCGACTCGCGAACGCGAAGCAAGGGGCGAGCCGCCGAATTCACTTCGGCGGCGCGGGGGATGAGCATTCCCCGGCGCGGTTCGGCGTAGCCGAATCGCGCACGGCGACTTAGACGGCGAGAGCCAAGATCAAAAGTGGAGGGTGGCGACGAGGACGCGATCGCCATCCAGCGAGGCGGAGCCCCCCTCGACGATCGGGAGGCGCTGGCCGTTGCGTCGTGCGCGCCACACGCCCACGTAGACCTTGTACGTCTTGCCTGCCTCGAGCGCGATCGGAGGGAGCGCGTCGCGCAGGGTCTTGTCCGCCGGGAAAGCCTCGAACGGCGCCACGGTAGCCAGCGCGACGTGGTCCACGTTCACGACGTCGCCCTTGTCCGGCTCGATGTGGACGAAGACCCCGAGACCGGGCGGCGCAGGCCCGGCGAGGCGCCAGTCGAGCTCGAGGTCGACCATCGGCCCTTCGGGCACGAGGTGAGAGACCACCCGCGCCGCTTGCAGGGTCACGCCGTCGGCGAAGCGAACGCCGAGCGCCTCGGCCTGCGGCGGCGGGGCGTCGGCGATCATGGGATCGCCGTCGGGCAGGACGAGGCGCGGCGGCGGGCGCGGCGGCTCGCGGACGAGCGCGAAGGCGAGGCCAACTCCCCAGAGCGGAGTCGTCGCGACGGCCGCGCAGAGCGTCCACGCGCGCGGGGTGCGGGGCTCGCCTCGCCGACGGACGTACACCACCAAGAAGGCGATCGCCCCGAGCGCCAGCAGCGTCGCCGCGATCCCGCCCACCGCGGAGCGCGGCAAAAAGCGAAGCGTCACGTCGTGCGCTCCCTCGGGCAGGTCGACCGCGAGACGGTCCTGGTCGCTCGTGACGAAGCCGAGGCTCGAGCGCCAGCCGGGGTGCCAGTTCTGGTTGACGATCACGCGCGCGGGCCGCGACAGCTCGACGTGCAGCTCGATGCGGTCGGGCGACCACGAGACGCGCTCGACCTTGCCCGCGCCCGCGTCGGCGGCGGCGAGGAGCTCCTCGTGGGGGAGGTCGCCCCGCAGCGCCGCCGACTGCGGCACCTGGTAGTCGTCGAAGCACGAGAGCGTCCCGCGCGCCATGCCCGGGTAGTACGCCGCGAGCCACCGGTTGCCGCGCGCCTGCGCGAAGTCCGAAGCCTCCCGCAGCTCGGCGGGTGCGGCCATGAGCGTGCGTCCGCGCTGCCAGGACCAGGAGTTGTCGACGAGCACGCCCGCGTTGATCCCCAGCAACGTCGCGGCAGCGACCGGGATCCACGGCGAGCCGAAGCGCCGGCCGCGCCGCGCGCGCACGACGATCTGGAGCTTGCCGAGGCCGCGTGCAGCGAGCACGGCGTAGAGCATCGCGAACGGGACGAGGAAGCGCTCGGGCGAGCGCAGCATCGTGTACGGCGGGATCGCGCGCAGGATGGCGTAGCCGGAAGGGTGGGCCGCATAGCCCGACGCGAGCCACGTCCAGAAGAGCGCCCCGACCAGGAGCCAGAGCGCTCGCCGATCGCTCGCGGCCAGGAGCGCGAGGGGGAGGGCGAGCACGCCGACGATGAAGTCGCCGCGCATCGGGATGGTCTCGCCGAACAGGAGCCGGAGCATCTCCAGCGGCGGGGTGGACGCGAGCGCGCCGAGCAGGCGGGGCGCCGCGGCGAGCGTCTCGGCGATCGGCCAGAGTCGCACCGCCGAGAGGCCGGCCGCGAGCACGACGGCGAGCGCGACGTTGCCGATCGCGACCCGGACGCGCGCCCGATCGCGGCGCAGCCGCCAGAGCGCCTCGGCCGCCTCCCACGCGCCGATCAGGAGCATGTACGGCGCCGCGTACGTGCCGCCGAAGCACGTCATCCACCCGACCGCGCCTGCCGCGAGCAGCGCGCCGCGCAGGCTGCCGTTGAGTCCGCGGCGAAGGCCGAGCGCCGCCCAGGGCAACAGCTCGAAGCCGAGGAAGTTGATCCACTCGAACGCGGCCGAGCGCGGGAAGAAGCCCGACAAGGCGAAGATGGGCGCGGCGAGCGCGGCGCCGAGGGGGCCGGCGCCCCTCGCGCGGGCGTAGCGGTAGGTGCCTTCGAGGCCGGCGATCGTCGCCAGCACCGCGACGAGCGAGCTCGAGCGGAGCGTGCCGAAGAGGAGCGTGAGGAGGAACGTCGGCGCGGTGAAGCGCGCGGACGGCGTGCCGAGGGCGTAGATGCCTCCGCAGTAGTACGGGTTCCAGAGCGGGAGCTGGTGGAACTTGAGCACCGAGATACGCGCGCTGTCCTCGAAGAGCGTGAAGTACTGCGCGTCGCGGTAGTCGACCATCGAGCCCGCGTGGGAGAGGAAAGGCCACTCCGCGAGGACGGCGAGCGCGGTGAAGACCGCGAGCCGCGGCCACGTCGCTGCGGCGAGTCGGCGAAGCGTCACGATGAACCGTCGCGCTCTCATCGCAGGATCAATACGCGAGCCGGGGCCGGCAGGGTGGGACTCTCGGATCGGGCGTCACGGGCGCCGGCCAGTGTGCGCGCATGCCGTCGTCGACCGCGCGCAGCACGTCGGCGAGGCGGACGTCGTGCGACGCCGCGAACGAGCGCGCCTCGCCCTCCTCGCGCGAGTGGAAGTCGTCGTCCTGCGACCACGGGTCGCCCGGGAACTTCAACGCCGCGTCGTGTCGCATCGTCCGCTCGCGCGAGACGATGTCGCGGTAGGCCTCCCGCGCGATCGCCTCGGTGGCGGGCTTGCCCTCCGGCGGCGGGGAGGCGGTGGCCGCTCGGGCCACGGCCACCGCGAGAAGCAGCGCCGCCGCGACCTTGCCGTAGGCCTCGGCCGTCCATTTCTGCGCCATCCACCGGTTCATGCCGCCGGATGATACCCCGCGACGGGTCGCGAGCCGACCCGGGAACCGTCGCGAGGTCGCGACATGGGCGACCGCCGATCCACGCGGGAAATCCCCGCGAATCGCGCCCCGGCCGCGGCACGCCTTTCGCACTTGCACCGTCAGCCCCATGAAACTCTCGCTCGTTTCCTCCTTGTTCGTGCTCTCGGTCTCGGTCGCCGCGTGCAGCTCCGGCAGCGACAACGCCTGCTCGGGTGCGGGCCAGGCCCTCACCGTCTGCGCCACCGGGACGACCGTGAAGGGCGTCGACGTCTCGAAGTACCAGGGCACGATCAACTGGTCCTCGGCGAAGAGCGCGGGCGTCGTCTTCGGCATCGCGCGCATGAGCGACGGCCTCAACTACCCCGACGCGGACTTCGCGACGAACTGGAAGAACATGAAGGCGCAGGGCCTCGTGCGCGGCGTCTATCAGTTCTT
>Ga0316628_100001270_pt1 | contig 17647 bp, 13 predicted proteins | sample OWC_Aug_M2_C1_D5_FD_207648 | JGI IMG/M metagenome (GOLD analysis project Ga0316628, IMG submission 207648) | Wetland soil microbial communities from Old Woman Creek delta, Ohio, United States - OWC_Aug_M2_C1_D5_C | ecosystem: Environmental > Terrestrial > Soil > Wetlands | place: USA: Ohio... | reverse complement strand
GCGGGACGAGAATTTCCTGATGACGCCGAGGCGCGCGGAATGGTTCCAGGAATTGAGCTCGCGATGCTCGCCGAACATCTGGAACTCGGGGACGTAGTCTGCCAGCACCTGGGTGCGCGGAGAAAATCTGCTCACCGCGAGCAAGGACGGGCTGAAGAGGTAAATGGCGTCGGTGAAATTGGCGCTTCCCTCCACGGCTCTGCTTTCGGTGCCGGCGCTCAGATTTAGAGCCCCTTCCAGGTCGACCGTCTTTGCATTCTGCGCCCGCAAAGGGAAATTCGTCATCAGGAGCACGATTATTGGTATCAGTCTCTTCATTTCATCCGTCCCCAGACTCTGTTCCTACGATAGAAACTTCCGGGTTAGCGGAGCGTCCGTCACTCGACATAATGGCGTGTGGTCTCCGCAACTGCGCCCCATCGTCACCACACTCCTTATGCAAGGGACATGCCCGTGTATACGATTTGGCGGGTATCGAGCGAAGAGGTGCAACCGAGCGGGTTTACGACCGGGTCACGGTGCGCCCCGGCCGGAGGCGCGGCGCGGCCGGCTCGAGAAAGTGGTAGCCGGATACTCTCGGTGTGGAATTTGGAGGCTTCCCTCGGCCCGGATTCCGAGGCCGACCGGGCAAACAGGGCAGAGCCACGCTGGAACCGGCCTCACTCAGCGACAGGTCCATGCGATCCAGGGTACGATTCCACGGGCAAACCCTCTGGCATGAGGGCGCTCAGGGATCGCCGAAACCGCTCAACAAATCTCCGCGACAGTCGCCACAATCCCCTAATCGAGAATCAGTGGTTACGGATTCCACTGACAGAACCCGGCTACCACTTTTTGTTGCCGGAATCGCCGTTCGCTCCGCTCCGGTAAAGGCGGGGTCCTGTTCGCTAATCCTCACAGTTCAATCTCTTCCGTCTTTGCAGCCGAACAAGAACCAACGGGCCTCTCGCTTGCATAGCACTTTGTCGGCGCTGATGTTCGACGAGCCAATTCTGGTCGCAGGGAGGCACAGAGAAAGATGAAAAGTGCACTGCTTTTTCCATACAGCTTCGTCCTGATGAACTGGGCTGCCGTCGTCGCGCTCTACCATTTTGCGCTCGGCCGCACGCAGATCTGGAATCCCACAGCCAATGTGATGCAGCAACGGAAGAAACTAAAGGCGGCATGATCATGCCCGAAGCCCCGAATCCCTCCGCCCCGGTACTCCGTGTCGAGACGATTACCGACTTCAAAGCCTTTCTCGATCTGCGTGACATCTGGGACCGGCTGGTGGACGAGGCGGGAGTAGATCATCCGTTCCTTTCACATGATTGGGTGCGCATCTGGTGGGAGTGCTTTGGAAAGGGAAAAGAGCTTCACATCCTGGTGATCAGTGACGGGGAGGAGCCTGTCGCCCTGATCCCGCTGATGATCACTTCCAGCCGCATGTATGGCATCGGAGTACGACAGCTCGAATTCATCTACAATTCCCACACGCCACGGTGCGACTTCATAGTCTCGCGCTACCCGATAGACACCTGTCGGGCCGTATGGCGCTACTTGAATGAAATTGGAAACATCTGGGACGTCGTCAAGCTGCCTCAGCTTACTCTGGAGTCACAGACGCTTCGCACGCTGCAGGAGATGGCTCGAGAAGACGAATTTCTGGTCGGTTGCTGGCCATCGACAGAATCGCCCTACCTAACACTGACCGGGACGTGGGACGATTACCTCGGAAGTCTTGACCGAAAGCACATGTCCAACATCCGCAATCGCTTGAAGCGGCTGCGCAAGATGGGCAACGTGGAATTCGAGGTCGTTTCCACGGGAGCCGATGTTGCGCGCTCACTCGAAGCTGGACTCGAAATCGAGGCAATGGCGTGGAAGAGCCGGGCAGGGACCGCGATTCTGTGCCGGCCCGATCTGATCGAATTCTATCAGAAAATAGCTCTCAGGGCCTCCGAGCGGGGCTGGTTGAGATTGGATTTCCTGACGTTGAACGGACGCAAGATCGCGTTTGATTATTCGCTTCGATACAAAAACAAGCATTACGTGCTGAAACCGGGGTACGACCCGGAGTTTGCTCCTCTGTCCCCGTACAATTCACTTTGCTACCTGATGCTCCGGGATGCGTTTGAAAGCGGCGTGAGCGAGTGCGACTTCCTTGGCATGAAGGACGACTGGAAACTCAATTGGACCGGAGCGACACGTCCGCACTGCTGGCTGTATATCTTTTCCGACAGGCTCCGGTCTACTCTGCTCCATTATGCGAAATTCCGGTTATTGCCCGAGCTGAAAAGGTTTCGTTGGTATCGAATGTTGAGGGATACAGGTGCACGGATGTTCCATCCCGATTATTCATAACGGCGCACGCGGGTCCGCTGCTCCTGCCGGAGCAAAACTTCTTGGATAATTCGGTATGACCGAAATTCTTGAGGACACCATGAACGTTGCGCAATCCGAACCGGCCTCCGCTCCGATCCATACATCCTTCAAGGAGCGCATCAAGGGAAGTGCACATGAAGGCGAGATCGCGCGCGCAAAAAGCCGGCTGGTCACATTTGTTCCCGGGTGGCCGGTCCTTTCACCTGCGGATTTTTTCCGTGCCGGAACCTCGACCATTCTCCCGTTTCCTCTGAATGCCGCCAGCCAGTCATATTTTTATGTCGCGCGAAGCGCGATCTATCACCTGTTTCGGGCTCTGAGGATCAAGGCGGACGAATGCGTTCTGGTGCCCGACTATCACAGTGGAAATGAAGTGGCGGCGATAAGAGCGACCGGAACACCGATGGTGTACTACTCCATCGATCGGAATCTGCAGCCCGATCTGGACCAGCTTTCCCTCCTCGCCCGCCGCGGCGCCCGGGCACTGTACGTCATTCATTTTATCGGCTGGCCGCAACCTATGAGCCAGATCGTGGAGTTTTGCCGATCCAGAGGGTTGATCCTGGTGGAAGACTGTGCACTTTCGCTTTTGAGCCGATCGGGCGGCCAGCCGCTGGGCAGTTTTGGCGATTATTCGGTTTTTTGCCTTTACAAGACTCTTCCCGTGCCGAACGGAGGTCTGCTCGTTCAAAACAACCCGGCCCTGCCGCAGATCGGACCTCTGCAACTCCGCCGCTGCACAAGGTTATCGGTCGCCGCTCGCGGTGCGGACTTAATTCTCGGCTGGATCCGCAACCGTTCGAACCGATTTGGAGAGCCCCTGGCACGCCTGAAGAAGATCGTCGGCCGAACGCTGAGCGACGCCGGGGTTGTGCGCGTTCCGGTGGGTGACATCGGATTCAACCCGGCCCACGTCGATCTCTCCATGTCGCCGGTCTGCAGGTCCCTCCTGAGACGCCTTGATTACGAATCGATTTTCAGGAGACGACGCTCTAACTACCGGCGCATGTATGAGAGGCTTGTCGGAAAGGCGCATCCCCTATGCGGAGAGCTGGACGCCGATGTTTGCCCCCTTTTCTTTCCTATTCTCGTTCCCGACAAGCCCGCGGCGGCGAAGGCTCTCTTGCGGCATGGAATAGAGGCCACCGAACTATGGAATCGTGGAGATCCGCAAGTGCCGGGCGAAAGTTCCGCAGACGCGGAGTTTTTGCGCCGTCACGTGCTCGAGCTGCCGATTCACCAGGGAGTTTCTGACGACCAGGTCGAATACATGGCCGAACAAGTGCTCCGATTGGGGCTGCATTTCGGGCACGCCCGCCGGCCTGTGGTGGAGAACGGGAGTTTTTGAGTCGATGACCGGATTGTTGCCTTTGATATATCCCAAGAAGACCGCGTGCATCGGTTTTCAAGGTCTAATCTTTGCGCAGATTATGGCAAACGCACCTTTTTTGGCAGTCCTCAGTGCGCCGGGAGAATGGAAAGCGTGTTGACGATTGTGCCGATTGAAAACCCGGAAGGTTTCAGAGGCCTGCAGGAGGAGTGGAGCGAACTGCTCGAGTCCAGCGCGAGCAATTGCATCTTCCTGACCTGGGAATGGCTTTACACGTGGTGGAAGCACTTGTCCGGCCGCCGGCGCCTCCTGATCCTGACAGTTCGCGCCGGGGGTGGTCGGCTGGTGGCGATTGCTCCATTTGCCATTCGCCCCCGCGCGCTTCTGGATCTGACCCCGTTCGCAGCCGTGGAGTTTCTCGGCACGGGGAGCATTGGTTCCGATTACCTGGACATCATCGTGCGACGGGGAAGCGAGGAAGCGGTCTGCAGCACTCTGACTGAGTATCTTGGTCGACGGAAGCTTTCGCTCAGGTTGGCTCAGGTAAACGCCGAATCGTCCGTGAGTCGAGAAATAGCCCATGCGCTGTCCAGGCAAAGATGGAATCTGCGCGAATGGCAAACCAACATCTGCCCCTATATCGCGCTTTCCGGCCACACGTGGGATTCCTACCTCGCGGCTCTAGGTTCCGAGCATCGCTACAACTTGCGTCGTAGAATCCGCCGTTTGAACGCCGATTATGAAGTGGATTTCAAACAGGCTGAGACAGACACGCAGCGAGCGGAAGCGCTGAGCGCGCTTGTCGCCCTGCATAATTCGAGATGGCAAATGCGCGGCGGATCCGATGCTTTGAACTGCCGCAGCCTGGTGGATTTCCACGATGAGTGGAGTCGCCTGGCACTGGCGCGCGGGTGGCTGAGGCTTTTCGTTCTTCGACTCAAAGGCCGGCCTGCCGCAGTACTGTACGGTTTGCGATACTCGGGAACCTTCAGTTTTTATCAGTCGGGTTTCGATCCGGAATACAGCAGGCACAGCATCGGTCTGGTCACCCTCGGTCTGACCATCAAGCATGCGATTGAAGAAGGGGCCTCCGAGTACGACATGCTTCATGGCGATGAAGAATATAAGTTCCACTGGGCAGGCAGCGCGCGGCGTTTGATACGCATGGAGCTGCATCCGCCTAACGGTCGCGGTCTGCTGTGCCGTGGTGCCCGCGGGGCTCGGGAGGGGGCGGGGAGGGCGGCCCGCCGTTTGCTTTCACGGCCCATTGTGGAGTGGATAAGAGCCTTGAACCAAGGCCGGAGGACGAGAGGATTGAATGCTGCGAAGCTTCGTTAAGAGTGCCATATCATTCGGTTTGTCGCGCAGCGGTGCGGCCGGCCTGATGAGTTCCTCGAACGGTTGGCGCAACGGTCCGTTGGTTCTCGGATACCATCGAGTGGTGAAGGATTTCGCTCAAGAGTCGCGCCATTCGATCCCGGCGATGCTGATTTCGAGCAGCATGCTCGAGCACCACCTCGACTGGGTGGGGCGGCATTATCAATTTGTGTCGATGCAGGAGGCCTGCTCGCGACTGAGGTCCAAGGAGCCCTTTCCCAGACCGTCGGCCTTGGTCACCTTCGATGACGGCTACCAGGACGTCTATCAAAATGCAATGCCGCTTCTCAAGCGCAAGGGGATTCCTGCGGCTGTTTTTGTAGTCACACGGCTCATGGGCACAAACAGGCCGCAGATCCATGACGAACTCTACCTGCTCATCTCCACCGCTCGGTCCCGATGGCTCAAACCCGCCGAGGAGTTTGCTGCTCTTCTCTCAACGCTTGGAATCCAGAAACGGCAGCGGTTGGAGCTTCAGAGCCTGTTCTCTCGAGGTCCTTTCAAATTGACCGGAAAGCTGCTTGATCTCTTTTGCTATGGCGATATTCGGCGAACAGTAGAGGCGTTCGAGGCAGCGGTCCCTGGCCAAAGTCTCGAGTCGGAAGGGCTCCGCCCCTTGTCGTGGCAGATGCTTGAGGAAATGCGGCTCGCAGGTTTCGAGGTCGGCTCTCACACGGCTTCCCATGCCCTCCTGACGAACGAGTCGACGGCCGATGTTCTCCAGGAGCTCATGTCATCCCGACTGGAGCTGGAGGCCCGACTGGGTACCACAATGCCGTATTTCGCATACCCCGACGGCAGGTTCCACAGCCAGGTGGTGAAGGCAGTGGAATCCTGCGGGTATGATTTCGGGTTCTCGACCTGCACCCATCGCGACCCCGAGTATCCGTTGCTTACCGTTCCGAGAAAGGTATTGTGGGAAAAATCCTGTGTCAATCCCTCTGGTTCATTCGACCCGAACGTGATGGAATGTCAGATCACTGGTCTGTTCGATTTCATGGCACCCTGTACACAAAACCACCAGCTGCCGGCGGTTTTGCCGAAACTCACGAACGTGACGGCACATGCCAGGCTCTAGGGGCCGGCAACATCAAAGGCGTCCACCCAGATCCACGATCCCATTGATCGAAGGCTATGGGTTCCAGTGACCTCGATTGTCAGCGTGTGATCGCCGGAAGGAAGATCGCTGACCGTGAAGGCGATTGCCTGAGCCACAGCCGGGGAAGCATAAGTGTCGACCGAGGTTGCGATTGTCCCATCCAGTATGACCTTGGCTATGCCCGACCATTCGTCGCGATACGCGATCCAGGTAATCCCGGTTCCCGTGAAGCTGATTGTGACACTTGAACCGGGATCGACCGCCAGCACAGAGCTGCCGCCGCTGTGCATTGCGTGCTCATGGATGAACCAGCTGCCGCTGTAAAGGGATGCCGGGTTGTTTTGCTCGCTCCGGCCCTGCAGGAGGCTGACCCCGCCGGTGATTCCGGACCCGTTGTATACCTCGAATGCATCGATCCAAACCCAGGCGCCCTTTGCGTTACCGTCGCGCGTGTGGGTCACTTCGATGGAAAGCGTATGCGGGCCGGGCGGCAAACCCTGTACTGAGAAGAGCGGCCTTTGGTAAAGGGTGTCGCTGCCGTACGTATCGACAAGGTACATGGTGCCGTCGACAAATGCCGTTGCGAATCCGGACCAGGGGTCGATCACGCCGATCCACGTGACACCCGTGCCGGTAAAACTCAGTACCGCAGTGGCTCCGCGCGCATTGGTCAGGGCTGAGGAGCCGCCGCTGTGGGCTGAACTCCCGTTGCCGTACCAGGTGCCGGTGTAGGCGATACTCGGGTCGTCTTGCTCGAGACGCACGACCAAGTCCGTTTGGGCCAGGGCCGTTGACAAGCAGGCTCCGAGTACAAGAGGGAGAAGCAGGATTTTGGCTGGGACATATTTCATTTGATGTTCCCTCCTCAGGGACCAGTCCCGCGCGTCAATCTGCAGCGCAGGACCTTTCCTTTATACCTCCGGACACTTCGCGTGTCAGTTCAGTACAGCTCTTACGTACGGTCAATGTTGCTCATTGCCGATCATGAGGTGGGCGCACAAGCGCGGCCGGCCTGCGGGCATCCGGTGATCCGCGTTCATCGGCGTTCATCAGCGTCCCTTTTCATTTCTATGTGTCCTCAGCGCATCTGCGGTGAATGGTTTGGGTCACGGCCGACGGTTGCTTTGGGGTCTTCGCGGTTCAAGGTTTTTGTGCCGCACCTATGTCGCCGTGAAAAGATCTGTCCCATGTGCCTTGCTTGTCTGAAGATCCGTCTTCTGTGGGAAGGAACTAGCCTCCATCGGCGGTTTGGCCTGTCAAAGCCCGCATCCTCGAGAGTTGTGCGCAATCGTGAAAAGTAAGTGTGCAATTGTGAACAGGAAGGAGTGCAACTCTGAACAGCGCTTGTCGGGGCTGTCGGTAACAATAATTTCGGTGAGTGTGATTTAAGAGGCATTAGCGACTTCATCCCTCCTGGGAGCCGATTGCATGAGGAAGACCTTTCCAGACTGGGATAATACGGTCAAACGAGCGGGGAGACGCCCTGCGGCGCGGAGCGGAAACGCCTCGCCTCGCGCCTCATTGCGGGCGGCTGACCTCCGGACACTCGAGGCTGTACCCGATGCCGACACCATGATGGCTTCTGTGGCGACGATTGCTTCCCAGATAACAGGACAAGGAAACCCTCTCCTCCTTTTCAAATCCGGCACCGGGGAGTTTCGAACACCCTTCCAGGCTCCGATTGCGGGTAATCAAACCCTGCGCGATTGGGATCTCAAGGCGCTCCGCTCCCCGGATCTTTCGGAAAAGCTCGCCTGCGGTGAACCGGTCGCCATAGGTGCGAACCACGGATCGGTGGCCGGCAGGAACTCGCCATACCTGATGCTGTTTCCGATGGTGCTCAGGCCCGAGTTCACGGTCTTGCTGGGGGTGAGTGTTTTCAGCCGACGGGAAACACCGAACCGCCGTCAACTCAGGATGCTGCGTCTGCTCTGCCGTGAAGCTGCGGGCAGAATCGTGCGGATGCTCGAGAACAGTCCGGTGATGGAGCCGGGGAGCAGGGATGGGGTCCTCAAGGAAAATCACGTATTTCCACGTATCCCTTCCGGGCGGGAGGATTTGGCACGCTTCGAAGATCAGATTCGAGTACGCATGCTGTCGAACTTCACACATGAGCTTCGCACACCGCTGGTCGCGATCCGCGGGTATATAAAGATGATCCTCGACGGTCGAGCCGGCCCGGTAAACGACACCCAGCGGGAGTACCTGACGATCGTTGCGGGCAATGCCGACAAGCTCGTAGCGCGGACCCACAACCTTTCGCTGCTGGCGGGCACCGGGCAGTTACATCTCGAGTCCTTCGACCTGCGCAGTCTTTGGGAGGAGTGCGTGCAGCGGTGCTCGAAAAGCGTGTCGGAGAAGTCCATTCGAATGGTGTCACAGGTCCCATCCTATCCCCTGCAGGTTGTCGGCGATCGAGAAAAGCTCGCCGAAGCCATGACTCAACTTTGGGGTTGCGCATTACGATGCACCAGTCCCGGCGGCGAGATCGTTGTCGAGATTGCCCTTGGACGCAACGATGACGTGCTGGTTCGCATCCAACGGACAGGCGCGGGAATCCCTCAGGAGATTCTCGATGGCCTCCTAGACAACTTCAACAACTCATCACCGGGGGCGTTCGACGCAACCGGATTCGGACTATCCGAGGTGCAGAAGGTCACTTGCCTTCACGGCGGCACCATATCGGTTGCGAGCAGTGCAGGCGAGGGCTTCACCTTTGTCTTCACTCTGCCCTTAATGAAATGCAGGCATGGGGTATAGGGACTTGAAAACAAAAGAGCAGATTTTGATCGTTGACGACGACTGCAGCACTCGAACTTACGTTTCCGACTTTCTTGCCAGCTGCAACTATCGGGTTTCGGCGCTGGCCTCCGGGGACGCGACCGTGGCACATCTTAAGGCGGGCCACATTCCAGACGTGATTCTCCTGGACGTGGCAATGGCCGGGCTTTCGGGTCTCGAGGTACTCACTCTTTCGAAACAGATCAATGAATCGATCTCGGTCATTATGCTTTCCGGATGCAGCCAGATAAGGACCGTTGTCGAAGCAATGCGCATGGGTGCGTCGGATTACCTGACCAAGCCCTTTGATGACCAGGAGCTGGAACTGGCCATCGAGAACGTTATCAAGAAACGACCCTGCAAGGATGAAGTACGGAATCCCGGCCATGGACCCGACCAGCATGATAACAGCACGGACATTCTCTCTACCAATGCTGACATGCTTCGAATCAACGAAATCGGGAGGCGCGTGGCCGATATGGACGTTCCGGTTCTCATTCTCGGCGAGTCCGGCGTCGGCAAGGAGGTTGTTGCCCGCCATATCCACGCGCAATCAAAGCGGCGCTCCAAGCCGTTTGTCAAAGTGAATTGTGCGGCACTTCCACGTGACCTGCTCGAGTCGGAAATGTTCGGCTATGATCGGGGCGCCTTCACCGGAGCACAGTTCGACAAACCCGGAAGATTCGAGCTTGCCGGCTCCGGATCCATCTTGCTGGATGAGATCGGAGAGCTCGATCCTCAACTGCAAGCCAAATTCCTTCATGTCCTGCAGGATGGCGAGTATTCCAGGCTCGGCGGCAGGCGGAATATCAAGGTCGAAGCTCGGGTTTTCGCGTCCACCAATGTGCGTCTCGAGGAGGCCGTAGCCCGGGGGGAGTTTCGCGCCGATCTCTATTTCCGGCTCAATGTGGTTAAACTGGATATCCCGCCGCTGCGCGCGCGTCCCGAGGACATCCCGCTCTATTGCAGTTACTTCATCCGGAAGTACCGGGATCGCTACAACAGCAAGGTGACGCAGTTGCCATGCGAAATCATGCGCGCCTTTTTGAAATTCGATTGGCCTGGAAATGTCCGGGAGTTGGAAAATCGCATCAAGCGTCATCTGATCCTTGGGGATCTCGACCAGGGTCAGACGGAATTCAATGCCCCGCCTCTTTCGGCGGTGAACCATGGGGAAGAACTGTTGTCGCTGAAAGCTCTGTCGGCAAATGCCGCGGAACATGCGGAAAAAGAAGCCGTTCTCAAAGCGCTCGAGCAGGCACAGTGGAACCGCAAGAAGGCAGCGGCCGGACTGGGAATCTGCTACAAAGCCCTGTTGAACAAGCTCAAAAAATGGCAACTCGACAACCGTCCTCGGAATTTTCCGGTGGTTCTTGCACGAACTCAGGCAAATCCGTGAGTCCGCGTCCATCCAGGAGCCATTTTCTCCACCACGAGTGGTACCATCGAGATTCCACTGAAAGGAATTAAGCTACCACTCAGAAATCATCAACCGGGCGGCTTGTCCCGGCTCATACCGGCTTGATCTGAAGGAATATCATCCCTATTCGGCGATTTTCCTCTGAACCAGTCTGCCTGGGCGCGATCGGCCCACGACTTGCATTGCTATAGGTCTGGTGCGCCGCACAGTAGCCCGGAGAGTAAATTCGGAGGTCCTATGAAGGGAATTGCAGCTTTTACTATCGCATGCTTTCTGATTGCCCTGAGCCCGTCGACGCGCTCGGAAGAGAAGGGCCGCATACCACCGGTACCGGCCTTCGGAGACGGGGAGTATCGACTCGGGCCAGGAGATGTGATCGAGGTGTTCGTATGGAAGGAGCCCGACCTGTCCACAACCGCCGTGGTGAGACCGGACGGGAAGATATCGCTCCCTCTCCTCAACGAATTCGAGGCACAAAACCGGACCGTTGCTCAACTCCAGAAGGAAGTCTCGAACAACCTGCGCAAGTATCTGTCCGAGCCGGTGGTCACAGTCATCCTGAAGGAAGTGAACGCTCCCAGGATCTCGGTGCTGGGCAACGTTCGGAAACCCGATGTCTACAAGATACGCAACAAGGTGAGCGTTCTCGATGCGATTGCTCTGGCCGGGGGGTTTAACGAGTATGCCAAGCGCAACAAAGTAATCGTAATTCGCACGACCGCAACAGGAGCACAAAGATACAAGTTGAATGTCAAAAAACTCCTCGAAGACCCCGGCGCCGGAATCTTTTTCTTAAACGAAAACGACACCGTTTATGTGGAATGACGAATGGCTTGGAAATTCGGTACCTGTCGTCGAATTCTCGATGAATGCCTCCCGAAGGAGCGATGCCGCCATATGAAAGTGCTTTTGATCGGTCCTTATCCCCCTCCCTACGGGGGGATCTCGGTCCACGTGGCGCTGGTCCAGGAGGAACTCCGGCGCGAAGGCATCGACTGCCGGGTGGTTCGAATCGACAGGAGCGCGCCCCATAGCGATCTCTACATACCCATAAAGGGCGGACTGGATTTGGCTCGGATTGTATTCCAGCATGCCAGGCAAGGATGGATACCGCATGTTCACATCAACGGACACACCGTCAAAGGCTGGCTCATCGCGCTTGCCTGTGGCGTCGCTGGACATTGCGCCGCCGCCAGACTTCTGACAATCCACTCCGGGATGACTCCTGCCTTTCTGGCCGGCGGCAGACAGCGGAAGCTCCTGGCACGACTTTCCTGCAGCCGATATCAACGCATCATCTGTGTGAGCCATGAAATTCGAGCGGCCATCGAGAACGTGGGCGTCCCTTCGGAACTGCTGGATGTCCTTCCTGCCTATCTGGCGGACTCGGGCCAGCCAGTTGCGCCTCCCGACATCCTTAAGCGGTGGCTTCAGTCGCATGTACCGCTTCTTTCCACCGCGCTTTCGTTCCGGCCGGAGTACGGCTTCGATGTGCTGTTCGCTGCCTTTCAGGAACTCCGGCAAAACAATCCGGCCATCGGCCTTGTGGTAATCGGCGGAGGAGCAGATTTCGAGGCTGCGAAGCAACAGATTGCCGCGTGCGGCTTCGCAGATTCCATTCTCCTGCCCGGAGAGGTCTCTCACGGGCTTTGTCTTTCACTCATCGCGAGTTCGGACGGATTCGTCAGAGCCACGAGAGCGGACGGCGATTCGATAGCGGTGCGCGAGGCGCTCGCGCTGGGAATTCCGGTGGTCGCGAGTGATGTCTGCCACCGGCCGGCGGGGGCAGTCCTCTTCAGGAGCGGGGACGCGGCAAACCTGGCTGCCGCAATCGAGGACTGTCTTCGCCGGGAGATCCCGGTCGCCGCGGAGTGCCCGACCGAAGCGGGACGGCGGAGGTTGATCGAGCTGTATGCCCATTCGGAAATTCAGTGACAGGCACCAATGGAGCTTAAATAAGGATTCCCTGTCATTGGTCATAGCCTTGCAGTCTCACGATTTTCTGTCGCCCCTCCGGGGCTGGCGCCCGGCGAGGTTACTGTTTTGCGCCGGAGGCGCCAAAAAGAGCAGCCCCGGGCAATCCCGCGAAGCGGGAGCAGCCCCGGGGTGTATGGCAGACAGATCGAGAGCCCAGGAGGGGCGACAGAGAAATCTCTCCTGATCTAAGCGCCATTCGGGGTAGGCGCCTTTCTGACCGTGGCAGGCTCATCCCGCTCTGAGATTGCACAACCGGCCGGAGGTTAAAAAGGTGCCTGTCACCGAATTATCGGGTAAGTCGCAGCTGGTTTCCTGACATCGCAGGAAAAGCAGGGAAGATGATGACGGCTATCGAGCAATGGAGACGGGTGAGGGAAATGACCGGGCACGAAAGAACCCATCGTCTCCGGGAAAAGCTCCGAGTCGAACTCGACCGTCTGCTCACGTGTGTCGGTGTGAACAGCAAACCGCAGCCGTTGAAGCGCGCCATTCGCTCCGAATGTCTCGCGGCGGAAAAGTCCCGGGGAGTGGACTTTTCTTTCCTCGACTACCTGCGCAACGGACCGGCGCGCCGATTCTACATCGGGAGCGCCTCGCGCCTGCAGATCGCGACTTTGTTTGAGCGCCACGCTCCCGAGTGGACTGAAAACGCGACGCTGGAAGCAGATCGGCTCTGCAGTCACCACGTTTCCATTCTGGGTTACGGAGAGCTGGACCTGGGCCCGCACATCGACTGGCACAGGGATCCCATCACGGGCCGCTCGTGGGAGAAGCGCTTCTGGGCCGATTACGATCCTGTCCGGAAACACACGGCAGGGGATCCGAAGACCATCCACGAGCTGAATCGACACCATCACATCGCTCGGCTGGCCAAGGCGTTTTTCCTCACGGGGAAGGAGAAATATGCCATCGAGGCGGTTGGCCAATTGGAGAGCTGGATCGAGCAAAATCCCCCGTTCACGGGAATCAACTGGCAGTCCTGTCTGGAAATCGCGTTACGAAGTGTCGCGTGGACCTGGAGCATCTTCTTCCTCCTGCCGAGCCGGGCCCTGGAAGAGTCGAAAGCCCGGCGCATCGGGGCATCATTATTCACTCAAATCGAGCATGTCTGTCGCTACCCATCCAGCTATCGCAGCCCCAACACGCACCTGATCGGAGAGGCGATGACCCTCTTCCTTGCGGGCATCGTTTTCCAGGAGCACCGGCAGGCGTCGAAGTGGCTGCGGAAGGGATGCGAAATATTGATTGCCGAGATGGAACACCAGGTGTCCGAGGAGGGCGTGCACTGCGAACTTTCATCCTGCTATCACTGTTACACCCTCGATTTCTACCTCCAGGCTCTTGCTCTGGCCCAACGCAACAACCTCACCCTGCCTGCGAACGTATGGAAAAAAACTTCGCGCATGATCGAATTCCTGATGCACCTGTCCCGGCCCGACGGATCAATCCCCTTACTGGGAGATGATGACGGAGGGAGGGCCCTGGCGCTGTGTAAAAGTGATTACCGCTCGTTCTCTGATTCCCTGTCAACCGGAGCGGTCCTTTTCGGCCGACCCGATTTCAAAAGCAGTTCCGGTTCCTTCCGGGAGGAGACTTTCTGGCTGCTCGGCCATGAGGCCTGGCACAATTTCGCGGGTCTTCCGAGCGGCAGGCCGGCATCGACGACCCTCAGCTGTCCAAACGCCGGTTACTTTATCCAGCGTTCTGATTGGGACAGGGGTGCCGCGCATCTTGTCTTCGACTGCGGCGGCCTCGGTAAGCTCGGAGGCGGGCACGGGCACGCGGATGCTTTGTCGTTCACGCTGTGGTCAGCCGGCAAGGATCTGCTTATGGATCCGGGCACCTTTGTTTACAACGGCGCTCCGGAATGGCGTGATTATTTTCGCTCGACTCGTGCTCACAACACCGTCACGATCGATGGGCACGAGCAGTCGGAGGCGGAGGCCGCTTTTCGCTGGAAGAGGAAAGCATCCACCCGAATCCTGGGCGAGTACATTCTTTCGGAGATCGAGTGCGTCGTGGGGGAGCACGACGGTTACTCACGATTGTCGGCAGGCGTGATCCACCGCCGGCGGCTACTGTTCCTCAAACCCGAGTATTGGGTGCTGGCAGACAGCTACCATGGTGAGGGTGAACATCTTTTCGAGCAAAATCTTCATTTTTCCTCCGAGGCGGAGTTGTATGCCTGCAAGAGGGACGACAGCCGGGCATTCCATCTGCTGACTCGTTCGGGTGAGGTCGCACTGGACCTCGCTTTTTTCGCCGGAGTGCCCGTCGATGCCCGGATCATCAGGGAAGGCGAATTCCCGATTCAAGGATGGATCTCCGACAGGTACGGACGAAAAATCGCTGCCCCTGTGCTGACTGCCTCCTTCACTCGCTCGGCACCTGCAGCCATGATCACGGCAATCGTGCCATCGGCAAATTCTTGGGAACTCCGCGACGCCGGCACCATGCGCAGCCTCGAGGTCGCAGGAGGGACGGCCGTCGGCTGTTCGATCGCGCGAGGCCGGCGGACGGACCTGTTCGTTGTCAGCCCGGAGGCATCCGAGGTGACGGCGGCAGGCTTCAGGATGGCCGGTGAATTCTTCTGGATCCGGACAGTCGACAACTCCATGAAACAGTTCCTTGCGCTCGAGGCCAAACATCTGAGCGCCAAGGGCAAAATCATTTTCGACACGCGAGAACCAGTCCCATGCCTCTCGGATGAAATGCTTCATCCGAGTTGGCCGGACCTGGGCTCGAGCATTGTGAACGAGCGCCATGTGCGGAATTTGCGGGATCATTCGATCCGACTCGTCCAGCCACGTCGATGAGGGTTTGCTGAGGAGAATGTCCTCAACCCTGGATCATCGAGGCCCCGACGATGCCGGTTATTTTATCGACCAGGACGCCGGTCTGGGGCACCGCCGACTGAGCATCATCGATCTCGAAGGGGGAAAACAGCCGATCTTCAATGAAGACCGGTCCGCGGCAATAGTCTTCAACGGTGAGATCTACAACTACATGGACCTCAGGGAAGATCTCATGGCTCGCGGACACATTTTTCAAACCAGATCCGACACGGAGACAATCATCCACGCCTACGAGGAGTATGGATGTGCCTTCGTCGAGCGGCTGCGTGGCATGTTTGCCATTGCCATCTGGGACAGGCGGCTGCGGCGCCTGGTCCTGGCCCGCGACCGGTTGGGACTGAAGCCCGTCTATTATTGGGAAGGGAAGGGAGCCTTCGCCTTCGCCTCGGAGATTAAGGCTCTGCTCCAGATTTCACAGATCCGTCGTGAAGTCGATCCTGATGCCCTCGACCTCTATCTCTCTCTGCGCTATGTCCCCGGACCCAGGACGATGTTCAAAGGAATCCTCAAGCTGCAGCCCGGCCATATTCTGGTGCTCGATCCGGCGGGGGTTCATATACGGCGTTACTGGGACATCGAGATCGGAGCGGAAACGGATGCAGGCGATGAAGAGTGTCTGTCGGGTTTCGAACGACTGCTCGAAGAAAGCGTCCGGTTGAGGTTGATGTCCGAGGTGCCTCTCGGCGTCTTTCTGAGCGGCGGGATCGATTCGAGTACGATCCTTGCCGTCATGCGGAAAGCCGGAAACGGTGAGCCGCCGCGCTCGTTCAGTATCGGCTATGAGGCTGCCACGCGGGGGGAGGAGGAATCGAATGAACTCCCCTTTGCCCGCCAGGCGGCACACGCTTTCGACGCGCAGCACCACGAATATCAGCTGAATTCGACGGAATTCAAAGATGCCATCACAAAAATCGTCTGGCATCTCGACGAGCCTCTGGCCGATCCGAGCTGCATACCGCTGTACTTCCTCTCGAAGCTCGCCCGGGAACACATTACCGTCGTGCTTTCGGGAGAAGGAGCCGACGAGATCCTCGCGGGCTATGGCATTTATCGGAAGATGCTCGCACTCGAAGGCCTGAACCGGCGCTTCTCCCCGCTGGCCTGGCTTGCTCCGAAGCTGGCTCCGTTTGTCCCCGGACACAGGATACGCAATTACCTGCGGCTCGCAGGCCTGACACTCGAGGATCGCTACACGGGCGTGTCACGCGGCCTGTTGCCGGGAACGAAGGCCGGGCTCCTTACCGGTTCCGATGATTCCCTGCTTCACGACCTGTATGCCTCGCATGCAAAAGCGGATGCCACATCGCCTCTGGATCGCATGCTCTATCAGGATCTCAAGATCTGGCTGCCCGATAATCTCCTGATGAAGGCCGACAAGATGACGATGGCAACCGGATTGGAGCTGCGCGTCCCCTTTCTCGACCACCGGCTCGTGGAGTTTGCCTTCACTCTGCCGCAAACGCTCAAAATCCGGCATGGGCAGGGAAAGTATCTGCTCCGGCGCGCCATGGCGCGCGTGCTTCCGGACACGATTTTGAGGCGGCCGAAGAAAGGGTTTCCGGTTCCAACCGAGTTCTGGCTTCGTGCGGAATTGAGAGACCTCGTCAGGGACACACTGCTCTGTTCCGGCTCGGCCTGCAGGCAGTACTTCAATAATCCTGTGCTCGAAAAGATAATCGCCGAGAACGAAGCGAGGGTTGCCGGGAGGCACCAGGATGTGTGGACCCTATTGGTCTTCGAGTTCTGGCATCGCATCTTTGTCAGGGAACATGCCTCTCCGGTTGGCGTCGGGAGAATGGCCTCTGATCGAAAGGGAGAAGTAAGCCATGATTTCCGGTCGGGACATCATTTGCTTCGGAAATGACTGGGACGGAGACCCGCTGAGCAAGAAGCATATCATGCAGCGACTCGCCCGGCAGAATCGTATCCTTTGGGTCAATTCGCTCGGAAATCGAGATCCGGAACGTTCGCTCCACGACCTGAAACGTATGACACGAAAGCTGCGGCAGTTCGCATCGGGATTCAGGCAGGTGGCGGATCGGATCTTCGTTCTGTCCCCGCTGGTCGTTCCCTTCCACGGCAACCGCGCCGCTCGCCGGATCAATAGAAGTATTCTCACCTGGCACGTGCGTCTCATAGCTTCCCGGCTTGGCTTCAGGAAACCCATCACATGGACCTTCCTGCCTACTTCGGCAGACATAGCGGGAAGGCTTGGAGAGGACCTGATCGTCTATCAGTGTGTCGACGAATATTCGGAGTTCAGCGGTACTCAGAAGGCAGCCATATTGCAGATGGAGAAAACGCTCATGGAGAAGGCTGACGTCCAGATTGTCTCCTCCACACTACTCTACGACGCAAAGCATCGCTACAATCCCAGAACCTTCATCGTCACTCATGGAGTGGATGTCGAACACTTCAGAAAAGCCTGCAGCCCGGAAACGGCT